>Ga0102909_1000037_pt1 | contig 45328 bp, 41 predicted proteins | sample Colrivmet1557A02_FD_84974 | JGI IMG/M metagenome (GOLD analysis project Ga0102909, IMG submission 84974) | Estuarine microbial communities from the Columbia River estuary - metaG 1557A-02 | ecosystem: Environmental > Aquatic > Marine > Intertidal zone > Estuary | place: USA: Columbia River...
TCCAAATAAAGAATTAGAATAGTATATTTGCAATTTAGAATCATTTTAAATATTGATGTTAACAAAAAATCAAATTTCTGAAATCTTAAGTAATGTTCACTTTGAAAGTAATAAAGAGGACATTATAAGTAATGGATCGGTTAAAAACATAGTAGTTTTTGACAAAGAAATTATTATTGATTTGGAAATTTTAAAACCAACTCTACAGGCTAAAAATACAATAAAAAGAAAAATTATAGCTGCTATTGAAAATAATATAGATTTTGATGTTGACGTTAAAATTAACTTCATATTGATTTCAGAAAAAGAACCTACTATATTTAATTCAACAAAAAAAATTGAAAACATTTCTAATATTGTTGCAATATCATCAGGAAAAGGTGGGGTTGGAAAATCTACAGTAACTGCTAATCTTGCTGTTTCATTATCTAAAATGGGATTTAAGGTTGGAATTTTAGATGCTGATATTTACGGTCCATCAATTCCAGAAATGTTTGATGTTTCTGGTCAAAAACCATTAGCTGTGGATGTAAATGGTAAATCCAAAATGAAACCAATTGAAAACTATAATGTGAAAATTTTATCAATTGGTTTTTTTACTAAAATTGATCAGGCAGTAATATGGCGAGGCCCAATGGCTTCTAAAGCTTTGAATCAAATGATATTTGATGCTGATTGGGGTGTTTTAGATTTTCTTTTAGTTGACTTGCCACCTGGAACAGGAGACATTCATCTAAGTATAATGCAATCTTTACCAATTTCTGGAGCTGTTGTTATTAGTACTCCTCAAAAAATAGCATTAAATGATGCTCGTAAAGGAGTGTCAATGTTTAAAAAAGAAAATATAAATGTTCCTGTTTTGGGTATTATTGAGAACATGGCTTATTTTAGCCCTGAAGAACTTCCGGAAAATAAATATTATTTATTTGGAAAAGAGGGTGCAAAAAATTTATCATCGGATTTAAACATTCCATTTTTAGGAGAAATTCCAATTATTCAAAGTGTAAGAGAAGCTGCTGATTTTGGAAGACCAGCTGCAATGCAAGAGGATACCATTTCTGAAAATATATTTAATAAAGTTTCTAAAAACATGTTGTCTCAACTGATAATTAGAAATAAGGAATTACCTGAAACTGAAATAGTTAAAATTACCACAATGTCTGGTTGTCTAAGTCAAAAATAATATCATATGAAAAAAGATTTATTAAAAGAAAAAGTTGAAGAAGGTTTAAATGAAATTAGACCATTTTTAGAATCTGACGGCGGAAATATTGAATTAATTTCAATTGTTAAAAATGTAGTCAAAGTAAAATTATTAGGGAATTGTGTAAGTTGTTCTGTTAATCAAATGACGCTTAAAAATGGAGTTGAATTGACTATTAAAAAATTTGCTCCTCAAATTGAAGAGGTCATAAATATTGATTAATGAATAGAATTGAAACTGATATTTTAATAATTGGTGCTGGTCCAGTTGGTTTATTTACTGTGTTTGAAGCAGGCTTACTTGGATTAAAATGTCATATTATTGATGCGTTAGCTCAACCAGGGGGTCAATGTGCTGAATTATATCCAAAAAAACCAATTTATGATATTCCTGGAATGCCAGAAGTCTTAGCAGGTGATCTTATTGATAATTTATTAGAACAAATCAAACCTTTTAGTCCAGGATATAGTTTGGGTCAAAGAGCTGAAAAATTGATTAAAAATGAAGATGGTTCCTTTGATGTGATTTCAAATACAGGAAAAATACATAATGCTAAGGTAGTTGCAATTGCGGGTGGATTAGGTAGTTTTGAACCAAGAAAACCTCCAATACAAAACATTTCAAACTTTGAAGATAACGGAGTTGAGTATATGGTTAAAAATCCTGAAATATTTAAAAATAAAAATATTGTAATTTCAGGTGGTGGAGATTCTGCTTTGGATTGGACTATTGAGCTCTCAAAAATTGCAAAAAAAGTTACTCTGGTTCACAGACGAAATGAATTTAGAGGTGCTATTGATTCAGTAGAAAAGGTCCAGAATTTAAAAAATCAATCTATAATTGATGTAATTACGCCAAGTGAAGTAATTAGTTTGAATGGAAAAGACAAGTTAGAAAGTATAGTCTTAAAACATTTAGATATTGAAAAGACTATTAGTACTGATTATTTTATTCCATTATTTGGTTTGATACCCAAATTAGGAAGCATATCAAATTGGGGATTAGAGTTAACTAAAAACTCTATTGTTGTAAATAACAGTTTAGATTATCAAACTAATATTCCAGGTGTTTTTGCAATTGGAGATATAAATTCTTACCCAGGTAAATTAAAACTAATTTTATGTGGGTTTCACGAAGCTACATTAATGTGTCAATCTGCCTTAAAAATTATAAATCCCAATAAAAAAAATATTTTAAAATACACAACAGTTTCAGGTGTTCAGGGTTTTGATGGTTCTAGAAAGAAGTCTGACAATTCAATTATAAAGACAATTAATTAATGAATAACATATTTAAATTTCATTTAACAGATATTCAAAATGTTAGCGGGCAATCAGGTTGGAAGTCACCAAGTAATATCGCACTTATAAAATATTGGGGAAAAAAAGATATTCAAATCCCTTTAAACGCGTCTTTAAGTTTCACATTGTCTAATTGTTATACTGATTGTATTGTTAAATACGAACCATTAAAAAAATCTAGTAGTGTATGTGAATTTAAATTATTTTTTGAAGGTAAAAGAGAGGTTTCCTTTGAAGAAAAATTAAATATATTTTTCAAAAGAATTGCAGTTTACTGCCCTTACTTATTAGATTTAAAATTAACAATTGAAACAAAAAATTCATTTCCTCACAGTAGTGGAATTGCATCTTCTGCATCTGCATACAGTGCTCTTTCATTATGTGTAATGGATATTGAAAAAAAAATAAATTCAAAAATTAGTTCAGAATATTTTTTTAATAAAGCATCTTTTTTGTCAAGACTTGGGTCAGGCAGTGCTTCTAGGAGTGTTTTTGGTCCATTAGCAATATGGGGAGAAAATGATTTTTTTAAAAAAAGTTCTAATTTTTATGCTGTCAAATATGAAGAAAAATTACATGATAATTTTAAAAATTTTCAAGACACTGTTTTGTTAGTTGATAAGGGGAAAAAACATATTTCTAGTACAGTAGGACACAGTTTAATGAATGACCATTCCTTTTCAGATGACAGGTTAGTTCAAGCTCATAAAAACCTAACACTTTTAAACGATTCTTTAATTTCAGGAGATCTAGACACTTTTGTTAGCGTTGTAGAAACAGAAGCGTTGACTTTACATGCCATGATGATGACCTCTAGTCCTTATTATATCCTTATTAAACCAAATACTTTAGAGATTATTAATGAAATTTGGAATTTTAGAAAGAATACAAACTATAAAGTTTGTTTTACTTTAGATGCAGGTGCTAATATTCATTTGTTATACCCTAAGGAAAACTTTACTGTGGTTCAGGAATTTATTTCAAATAATCTTTCTAGATTTTGTCAAAATGGTGAGTTTATAAACGATCATGTTGGTATTGGACCAAATAAATTATAATTTTGCTATATGAAAGCACCTTTGTTTTATTCTAAAATATTATTGTTTGGTGAATACGGTATAATTAAAAATTCAAAAGGTTTATCAATTCCATATAATTTTTTTAAAGGTGGTTTTAAAATCGGAAGTTTCGAAAATAAAAATGTAAAAGAATCTAATAGTAACCTTATTGATTTTAAAAATTTTTTAACAAAAATTGATAAATCTGTAGTTGAGTTTGATTTTGATAAACTAGAGGAAGATTTAAAAAAGGGTATGTTTTTCGATAGTTCTATCCCTCAGGGTTACGGAGTAGGAAGTAGTGGTGCTCTTGTTGCGGCACTTTATGATAGATATGCATTAAATAAAATTACAGTTTTAGAAAACTTAACTAAGCCCAAAATTTTAATCCTGAAAAATATTTTTTCAAGAATGGAATCTTTTTTTCACGGAAAATCTTCAGGTTTAGATCCTTTGAATAGTTACTTAAGTTTACCAATTTTAATACACTCTAAAAACGAAATTGAAACAACCGGAATACCTTCTCAGTCCTCTAATGGTAAGGGTGCTGTGTTCTTGTTAGATAGTGGTATATCTAGTGAGACTGCTCCAATGGTAGATTTATTTTTCAAATCAATGAAAAATAAAAATTATAATAAAATAATTAAAGAAAATTTTATTAAAACAACTGACAACTGTGTAGATGATTTTTTGAATGGCGATTTTAATTCCCTGTTTGTCAATATGAAAACTTTATCTAAAGTAGTTTTAGAAAATTTTAAACCAATGATTCCAAAAGATTTTCATCAATTATGGGCAAAAGGTATTGAGTCTGATGATTATTTTTTAAAATTATGTGGTTCAGGAGGAGGCGGATATATTTTAGGTTTTTCTAAGGATTTTCAAAAAGCCAAGGAATCTCTTTCTGATTATAAGTTAGAATTAGTTTATAATATCTAATGTCTTTTTTTTCTTTAAATAAGAGATTGTTATTTAAAATTTTAAGTTTGTTTTCAGTTGTTAGAGGTTATAACATCCTCTTTATTATAATTGCTCAATTTATTTCATCAATTTATATTCTTTCTGAAAATAATAGTATTATTGAAGTTGTTTCTGATCTCAATATTTGGTTGATTATTTTTTCATCAGCTTTTTCAATTTCAGCAGGTTATATTATAAATAATGTATTTGATTCTGAAAAAGATCTAATTAACAGACCTTTAAAAACTACATTAGAAAAGGAAATTTCGGGAAGAACCAAGCTAGTTGTTTATGTATTTTTAAATATTGTTACATTGATATTAGCTTTTTTGGTTTCCTTAAAAGCTTTGTTTTTTTTTAGTATTTATATTATTGGAATCATAATTTACTCAATTAAACTTAGTAAGTATCCATTTGTTGGAAATGTGTTTTCAGTAGTATTGGCGATTACCCCTTTTTTCGCTATTATTTTATACTACAAAAATTATTCTAATGAGATCTTTTCACATGCGTTATTTTTATTTTTAATTGTTTTAATAAGAGAAGTTATTAAAGACCTTCAAAATTTTATTGGAGATTTTACATTAAATTACTTGACTATCCCAGTTAAATATGGAGAAAAAGTTTCTAAGGTTTATATTTCTTTTTGTTCTGCTATAGTTCTAATAGTTTGTTATTTAATATTAGTTTCTTACGAACTGTCCTACATGAAATATTTTTATTATTTCAATTATTTTTTCTTTGTATTTTTTAATTACCTAGTGTGGAACAGTAATTCTAAAGTAAATTACCAATACCTACACAATTCATTAAAACTTTTAATCGTTTTGGGTTTATTTAGCATAATATTGCATGGAATTTAAAAATATGGAAAATCAACTAGTAAGATTAAATAAATATGTTTCAAATTCTGGCTTATGTACAAGGCGGGAAGCTGACGATTATATTACTAGCGGAAGAGTTTATGTGAATAATAAGTTAGTTATTAAGTTAGGATCAAAAGTATCTATAGATGATGAAGTTAAAGTTGATGGAAAAATAATTTTCCCTTATGATTTCCAGTATTTACTTTTAAATAAACCTATTGATTTTGACTTCAATATCTCCGGTAAAAAAAATGTTTTAAACCTGTTTTCGTCACTAAATGCATTAAACTTAAACCCTGTACAAATTACAGTTAAGCAATTTTCCGGATTAGTTTTAATTTCAAATGACAATGATTTTAATAATATTATTTCTAAAAAGTTTGGCTCTTTCAAACAGTTGTTCCACATTAAATTGAAAGATAATATTTCTAATGAGGATTTAAATTCCATAAAAAATTCTTTAGACAGTAATAATATTGAAATAATTTCTATTGATTATGTAAGTGGCGGGTTAAAAAATGAATTAGGATTGGAAGTTAGAACTAATAGAACATCAAGTATATTAAATTTATTTGAAAAATATAATCACCAAATTATATCAATTGACAGAGTGATGCTTGCTGGACTTTCAAAAAAAGATCTCCCAAGAGGAAAATGGAGGTTATTGAAAAAACAAGAGGTTGTAAACTTAAATTCTTTTTAGTTTGAGCTGGCCCAAATAAATCCCCTTGTTAGCAGTTCCCATGCTTCTTTATATCTTTTGAATTCGTTAGGATCGTGTCCTAATGATATATAAAATACTTTTCCTTTTCCGTAATTTTTTTTCCAAACAACAGGCATTTCAACCCCTTTAATCCAAGGATAATTTGTTCCATTAAAACTTGTAGTAGCAAGAACCTCAACATTTGGATCAAAATGTAGATAATATTGCTCTGTATATATTTCAAAGTCTTTGATTCCTTCATTAAATTTATCTTCAACAAGTTTTACTTTAAATTTTACCATTCCGCCAGGATGTTCAACCCATTGTCCTCCAGTCATAAATTGATATGCTGTATTATTTCTAAAGGAATCTATAAGTCCTCCGTGAGCTCCGGCAAACCCAACTCCACTTCTAATGGCTTTAACCAGGTTCTTTTCTTGCTGAGTTGAAATCTCACTCATGGTTACTGATTGTATTATAAGATCGAATTTCATAAGATATTCAATGTCTGAGTAAGGATCTAAACCGTGACTAATAGTGACATTTGCATTATTTTTTATTAACCAGTCTTCAACAATATCAGAAAATAGTTTCGGATTGTGTCCTTCCCAACCTCCCCAGACAATTAATACATTTTTGTCTTCTATTTCTTGCGATTGAGCTAATTGTTGTGAAAAAATTAAACCAATTGTCAAACAAATAAAAAAATTCTTCATAATTTAAACTATAGTAATTATAATTAAAATCATCAATTTAATGAAAAAAAACTCTAGAAGAAACTTTATAAAAAAATCATCTATTATTGGATCAGGTATTTTCATAGTTCCTAGAAACGTTTTAGGTGGAAATGGATACATATCACCAAGTGATCAAATGCTAATAGCGTCAATTGGATCTGGAGGAAAGGGTGGAGATATTAGGGACAAATGGGCCAGTAAAGAACGAGTAGTTGCTTTATGTGATGTGCATCCTGATGGTTCACATGGAGTTTTGAAATCAAGAAAAAAATATCCCAATGCAAATTTTTATCTTGACTTCAGAGAACTGTTAGATAAAGAAAAAGATTTAGATGCTGTAACTATTAGTACGCCAGATCATACACACGGAATTATTGGAAATAATGCAATGAACAGGGGATTGCATGTCTATATTCAAAAGCCTTTGACACATAATATTGAGGAAGCTAGAATTTTAACTAAAACCGCGAAAAAAAATAAAGTAGTAACTCAAATGGGTAATCAAGGGGGGTCTAGTTTAGGAGTTAATAAAATAAAAGAATGGGTTAATAATAAATCTATTGGTAAAATTAGCAAAGTGTATTCTTGGACTAATAGACCCGTTTGGCCTCAAGGATTTGAAATGCCGAAGCCAACTACATCAAAACCAGAGAATTTAAATTGGGATTTATGGTTAGGGCCAGCTCAATACAGAGGATATAGACCGGAATTTCACCCATTCAATTGGAGAGGATGGTGGGACTACGGAACTGGAGCTTTAGGCGATATGGGTTGTCATGTTTTAGATGCACCATATAAGGCATTAGAATTAGGTTATCCAAAAGATGTCGAATGTAGTGTGGCTAATATTTATGAAAAAATTTGGACCGCTAATTATTATCCTGAAGGTCCACCTGCAGCTTCAATAATTACCTTACATTTTGATAAGACAAGTAAAACGGGTTCTAATGTTGAGTTGATCTGGATGGATGGGGGAATTATTCCACCAAGACCGGAAATAATTCCTGCAGATGATTATTTGGGAGAAGAAGGAAATACAAATGGAGTTATTATGATTGGAGATAAAGGAGTAATCAGCTGTGGAGTATATGGCTTGAACCCAAAACTTTACAGAAAAGGTAAAGAAACATTACATTTTAAAACAGATTCAATTCAGAAAGAAGGTCTTGATCATATTCATCATGAAGAGTGGATTAATGCATGCAAGGGTGGTTATGGGAGTGACGAGTACAAGAAACTTACATCTCCAATTGAGTATTCAGGACCATTTACTGAAACTGTTTTGATGGGAAATTTAGCTTTAAGAAGTTACATGTTAAAAAAAGGGAATAAATTCATTGGGAGAAAGAAGTTGCTTTGGGATGGTGAAAATACTAGAATAACGAATTTTGAGCCAGCTAATCAATTTGTTGGTAGAATAAGAAGAAACGGTTGGGAATTATAAATTAAAAAAAAATAGAAATTATGAAAAAAATACTAATATTATTTATATCAATTTTGATTTTATCTTGCAATAACAGTAATAAAAAATCCATCGATTCTATTCCAATGACTAAAATCAACGAATTAAAAACGGATGGTGAATGGGTCTCTTTGATTCAGCAAAACACAATGGATGGATGGCATTATTTTCAAGATAATGGTAAAAAAACAGGTTGGGATATTAAAGACGGTGTTTTAACCTTTACATCTGCAAATGCAAAAGGCAAAGGAGATAAAAGTTTAGTTAGTGATAAAGAATACACTAGCTTTAAAATTCATTTAGAATGGAAAGTAAGTCCTGGTTCAAATAGCGGGTTCTTTTGGGGAGTGAAAGAGGATGAGAAATATGAATACCCTTTTGTTACTGGTCCTGAAATTCAAATTTTAGACCCTGCAAATCCTGATCCTCCATTAATACAAGCAGGTGCATTATATGGAATGGTAGCCCCTTCAGAATGGGTTACAAATCCTGCGGGAGAATGGAATACTTATGATATTACAATTGATCATAATGTTAATAAAGGGATGGTTGTTCATAATGGCACAAAAATTGTAGAATTTCCTTTGAGTGGAGATGAATGGGATGCTATGGTAGAGCCAACTAAGTTTAATAATTGTGATCAAGAGCCCTGGCAAAATTGTGACTTTGGAAAATTTAAAACAGGAAAAATAAGTATACAAGATCATCCAGGTGTAATATCTTTTAGAAATATAAAAATCTTAGAACTTTAATAATCAATAATGCAAATCAAAGAAAATTCAAAAGAATACGATGTTATAATCGTAGGTTCAGGTGCAGGAGGAGGAATGGCTACAAAAATTCTATCTGAAGCCGGATTAAAAATAGCAGTGGTTGAAGCTGGTCCTTTTTACGATCCAGCAAATCCAGATCAAATGACACAAATGAAATGGGCGTATGACTCTCCAAGAAGAGGAGCAGGTACAACAAGACCATTTGGCGATTTTGATCAAGCTTATGGAGGTTGGGATATTAAAGGAGAGCCTTACACACAAAAAGGAGATACTGAATTTAGATGGTTTAGATCAAGAATGTTAGGAGGAAGAACGAATCATTGGGGAAGAATTTCATTGCGATTTGGTCCTGAAGATTTCAAAAAAAAATCAATTGACGGGCTTGGTGAAGATTGGCCTATAGGATACGATGATATTAAGCCTTACTATGATAAAGTAGATAAATTAATTGGTGTTTTTGGAAGTAAAGAAAATCTATACAATGATCCTGATGGGTTTTTTCTTCCTCCTCCAAAACCAAGACTTCACGAATTGTTTTATATAAAGGGAGCTAGAAAAAGTAGTGTAAAAGTAATGCCTTCACGACTTTCTATTTTAACTAAGAGAATAAATAATGAAAGAGGTGTTTGCTTCTATTGTAGACAATGTGCGAGAAGCTGTTCAGTTTATGCAGATTTTTCAGCAGGTTCATGTTTGATTTTTCCAGCTCAAGATAATGGAGGTCAAGTAGACTTATATGTTAATTCAATGGTTAGAACAGTTACAACTAATGAAGAAGGTAAAGCAACCGGAGTTTCATTTATTAATAAAGAAGATAGAACTGAATATAAATTAAAAGCTAAAGTAGTTGTATTAGCAGCTTCTGCTTGTAGTAGTGCTAGAATTTTATTAAACTCTAAAAGTGAGCAACATCCTAACGGATTAGGAAATAGTAGCGATGTTGTTGGTAAATATTTACATGATTCAACAGGCGGAGGGAGAATGGCTTTCTTGCCTGAGCTTGTTGATAGAAAAATTTACAATGAAGACGGAGTTGGTGGAATGCATGTATATTCACCATGGTGGTTAGATAATAAAAATTTGAATTTCCCAAGAGGATATCATATAGAGGTTTGGGGAGGAATGGGAGCTCCGTCCTATGGCTCTGGATTTAATGTAAACGATTTAAATAAGTTTTTTGGAATTAAGGTTGGTGGCTATGGAGATATGTTAAGAACAGATATGAGAAAATATTACGGTACTGTTTTAGGAATGGATGGTAGAGGAGAATCAATTGCTATGGAAAGTAATTATTGTGAAATAGATCCAGATAAAGTTGATGAGTTTGGAGTACCTGTTTTAAGATTTAATTATAAGTGGTCCAATCATGAAGTAAATCAGGCAAAACATATGCAAGATACTTTTGAAGAAATTATTCATAATATGGGTGCTATTGCTTTGGGCGATAAGCCAGGAAAGGACAGAAATTATGGCCTAACAAAGCCAGGAGAAATAATTCATGAAGTTGGAACAACAAGGATGGGAAGTGATCCAAAAACCTCTGTTGTTAATGAATTTGAACAATTACATGATGTTTCAAATGTATTTGTAGTGGATGCCGGCCCTTTTGTTTCTCAAGCAGATAAAAACCCAACCTGGACAATTATGGCTTTAGCATGGAGAACATCAGATTATATTGTAGATCAGTTTAAAAAACAAAATTTTTAATGTATGGACAGAAGAGATAGTTTAAAATCATTAGTATTTGGTTCTATTGGAGTAGGAGTTTTATTGCAGGGCTGCGTTTCTGGAGTTGATAGTGAAACAGTAGCAAATTCTTTAAAAAAGTTTAATTATGGTAGAACACCCTCTGAAAAAGAGTATGATAAATTACTTTTTTCAAAAAAGTGTTTTACTAATAATCAAATGAAATTAATTTCTGAAATTAGTAATTTAATACTTCCACCTAATGAATTTGGATCTGTTAATGACGCAGAAGTTCCCGAGTTAATTGAGTTCATGGCTAAAGACATACCAAGTTATGAAAAGCCTTTAAAAGAGGGTTTAGTTGCCTTAAATCAACATTCAAATAAAAAATTTCAGAAAGTATTTATTGATTGTGATGAAAATCAGCAAAAATCAATTCTAGATTTAATGGCTTTTCCAGATCCAGAATTGTCTAATTCTGAGCAAAGTGAGGATATCAAATGGTTTTCTTTGTTTAGAAATTTAACCATGACAGGTTATTACACTTCAAAAGTTGGTATTAAAGAGTTAGGATATAAAGGGAATACTCCAAATGTTTGGGATGGAGTTCCTCAAGATGTTTTGGATAAGTATGGATTATCTTACGATAAAGAGTGGCTAGATAAGTGTGTAGATCAAACAAAAAGAAACGATGTAGCCCAGTGGGATGAAGAAGGAAATTTAATTACCTAAGAATAGCGTAAAAGCAAAAAGTCTCTATAAATAGAGACTTTTGTGGTACCTCCAGGAATCGAACCAGGGACACAAGGATTTTCAGTCCTTTGCTCTACCAACTGAGCTAAGGTACCATTGCTTTTTTTTTGCAAGAGCAAATATATATTCTTTTATTAGAGAAGCAAAAAATCATTTAATAAATCTTGTTTATTTTTGACATAAATACAAATAAATTGAATTTAGTTATAGATTTAGGAAATTCTTCACTCAAAGTTGCGCTTTTTGATAAAAACGTAATGACCAATAAATTTATTTACTCAAATCAATCCTTAAATATTATTTCAGATCTTTTTAAAAATAATGTTATTGATAATTCTATTATATCTAATGTTTCAACTATTGATAAAAATATTTTAGATTTTTTAAAAATCAATTCTAATTTAATTTCTATTAACGAAACTACTGATTTACCATTCATTAATTTATACAAAACTAAAAATACATTAGGTCATGATCGAATTGCGCTTGTAAGTGCAGCAGCAATTGATTTTTCAAATGAAAATGTATTAATTATTGACGCAGGAACTTGCATTACATATGATTTTAAAAATAGTAAAAATGAGTATTTAGGGGGTGGAATTTCACCTGGAATACAGATGAGATTTAAATCTTTAAATTCAGAAACATCTAATCTTCCTTTGTCTACAATTAATCATGACAATAAATTAATAGGTGATGATACTGATAGTTCCATTAAATCAGGTATTGTAAATGGAGTTGTCTCTGAAATCGATGGTATAATTAATCAGTACCAAGAAAGGTTTAAAAACATTAGGATAATTTTAACAGGAGGCGACTCTAATTTTTTGCTCAAGAAGATAAAAAATACCATCTTTGCTGATCAAAATTTCCTTCTTAAAGGATTAAACTATCTTTTAGAGATAAACATCAAATAATGAAAAACTTTTTATTTACTATCTTATTATCAGTAATTACTTTTAATAATTATTCTCAGTCAGGCACCTCTTCACCTTATTCTTTTTATGGAGTAGGGACTAGTACTTTTAAAGGTTCAATTGATAATAGATCAATGGCTGGATTAAGTGTTTATTCAGATAGTATTAATTTAAATTTAACAAATCCCGCTTCCTTATCTGAACTTAAAAGAGTTAATTATTCACTAGGAATAACGTACGATAATTTAACTTTTAAATCTGAAAATGCGAATGAAAATTCAAATAGTTCGAATGTGAATTATTTGGCCGTTGGTATTCCAACAAAGCATTTTACTTTTGCTTTCGGAGTAATTCCTCAAACATCAGTTGGATATCTTTTAGAAAGTACAGATGAAACTGTTATTCCAAATGTAATCGATCGATACAGAGGAGAAGGTGGTGTTAATACTGCTTTTTTTTCTTTTGGATTTAAACTTTTTGATAAGATTAGTGTTGGGTTGACAACTAACTATGAATTTGGAAATTTAAATCATATAACTACTCGATTTTTAGAGGATGTTGAGCTGGCTACTAGACTTGAAAGTAATTCTTCTTTAAGTGGTTTAAATAATGTTTATTCTTTACTGTTTAGAGAAAAAATTTCAAATAAGTTAATATTACATGCTACTTACATATCCAGTCAAAAATTTGAATTGGGATCTAATAATACACAAACTTTATCTACATATTCATTAACCAATCAGTATGGTGGTGATGAAGAGATAATTGATTTAGGAGCAATGAATTTAGAAAAAACAGAAATTACAGTTCCTAAATTTCAAACTTTTGGATTAGGATTAGGAGTTGACACTAAATGGTTTGTTGGTGCTGAGTATAAGTTAGTTGATGGAGGAGGACTAAATAACAAATTATTTGAGCTTGATAATGTTGAATTTAAAAAAGGATCTAAATTCTCTTTTGGTGGCTTTTATATTCCTAAATATGATTCATTTACTAATTTTTTTAGTAGACTTGTTTATAGAGCTGGATTGAGAGTTGAAGATACAGGACTTCAAATAGATAATCAGTCTATAAAAGAAGTTGGATTTAATTTTGGATTTGGGATTCCTTTTCAAGGATTTTCTAGTGTTAATTTGGGTTTTGAAGTTGGTAAAAGAGGAACTACTAATGCCGGTTTAATTCAAGAAAACTTTTTCAGTGTTAGATTAGGAATGTCATTAAGTGATCTTTGGTTTGTAAAAAACAAATACAATTAATAAATTAGGCATCGTTTTTGATTTCCTGTAAAAACAAAGAATAGATTATTATGAAAAAAATTACACTTTTTAGTCTTACATTTTTATTTTCATTTACTGTTTTTTCTCAGTCCAAAGAAGAATGTTTTTCAAATCTTTCAATTTTTGCTGAATATGCAAAAGTTAAAAACTATAAAGAAGCATACCAACCTTGGTTAGATTTAAAAAACGAGTGTCCTGATATCAATTCTGCTATATATGTTTTAGGAGAAAGAATGTTGAAGTCTTTTATAAAAAATTCTGAAGGTAATGCTAAAGACGAGTTTAAGGAAGATTTGATTAATTTATATGATGAATGGTTAACCTTTTTTCCAAAAAGTAAGAGAGGTGTGAGTGAAGTTGGTAAGATTTTAGCCATAAAAGCTCAAGCTATGATTGATTATAAATTAGCAGATGATAGTAAGGTATTTGAAATATATGATCAGGCATTTAATAAAGACTCAAAAAGTTTCAAATCTCCAAAAGGATTATATAATTATTTCAAAATATATTTCAAATTATACAAATCTGGACAGGAAAATGTAACATTAGAGCAAGTATTTGAAAAATATGAAGAATTAACTGAAAAGTTCGAATTTGAGATGAGTGCCTACACCTCTAAATTAGATATCCTTTTAGAAAAAGAAAGTAATAGCGATCCCTTGTCCTCTAGAGAAATAAGGAATAAAAAAGTTTATGAAGTTAATATGTTAGCCTGCAATACCTATTTAAATAATTTGAATGCTATAATAGCTAAAGAATCTACTTGTGAAAATTTAATTCCATTATATAGAAAAAACTTTGACAAATTTAAATTAGATTCAGTATGGTTAAATAGAGCAGCAAGTAGAATGGATAGTAAGGAATGCTCTGATGATCCTTTGTTTGTTGAACTTGTGGAGGCGTTACATGAACTAAATCCTTCAGCTAATTCAGCTTATTATTTAGGCTTGTTAAATGATAAAAAAGGTGAAACAAGTTTAGCAATTCAATATTATAATGAATCTATTGATCTAGAGTCAGACAATTTGAAAAAGGCAAAAACACTATATAAAATTGCACTTAAGTTTAAGAAATCTGGTCAATTTTCAAAATCAAGAACATATGCTAATAAAGCATTAGGGTTTCAGCCTTCGATGGGAAGAGCATACTTGCTAATAGCTAACTTATATGCTAGTAGCGCAAATAATTGTGGTAAAACTCAATTTGAAAAAAGATCTATTTATTGGTTAGCATTAAAACAAGCAAAAAAAGCAGCCTCAGTTGATGCTTCTGTAAGAAAACTTGCCAATAAAACAGCTTTAAGTTATGAGGGAAGAGCACCCTCAAAAACAGATATTTTCAGTGAAGCTATGAGTGGTAAAACTATTTCCTTTAAATGTTGGATAGGAAAATCAGTTACAGTACCTTCATTAAATTGATGAATTTATTAAGAGTTTTAGTTTTATTTTTCCTTTTTTCTTGTGAAGATAATTTTCAAGAAATTCAAAATATAAATAATAAAAATATCCTTCCACTTGGAGTTACTCAAAACTTAAAACTTATATATACTGATTCTGCAAAGGTAAAAGCGATACTTTATTCTAGTCTTAATAAAGATTATACAAATAAACCTTTTCCTTATTCAGAATTTCCTAATGGAATTAAAATTTCATTTTTTGATGATGAAAATAATGAAACTATAGTCACTTCACAGTACGCAATAATGTATAATAAAACTAATATTGTTGATATGAAGGGAAATGTGATTATTAATAATTATGATGGATCTGAACTTAAAACTAGTCAGTTATATTGGGATCCTGAACAAGAATGGCTATTTACAGAAGAGAAATTTACATTTATAAATGTTGATTATGATATTGTAGCTACCAGATTAGACGCTAATAGATCGTTTACTATATTTAACACCGGAAAACTTGACGGTAAAGTTTTAGTTGACGATAAATAATTAAAAACATGAACAATTATAGAAAATTTTCAGAATATATTTATTTAGTAATATCCTTTGTTTCTGTTTTTGAGTATTTTTTCCGTGAAAACTCATCTGAAAAAAGCAATATTTTTTTGATAATGGCAGTATTTTCATTTGGAATGTTTTTATTTAGAAGACATTATAGAATTAAATTTAAAAACAGGGACAAATAGATTTAATGGATAATCAAGTTATAGTTATTCTTATTTCAATAATTTTTTCAGGTTTTTTTTCTGGAATGGAAATAGCTTTTGTTTCTTCAAATAAAATTTTTCTAGAAATTGAAAAAAAACAAAAAGGATTAGTTTCTTTTTTTATTAAAAAAATCACTGAAGAACCTTCAAAATTCATTGCAACAATGTTGCTTGGGAATAATATTTCTTTAGTTATTTATGGGATATATTCTGGAAGGCTAATTATAGATATCTTATTTCCTGAACTTATTAACGAATCTTCAATTGATTTTAAATATATTTTTTATCAAACATTAATTTCTACACTTATTATTTTAATAACTGCTGAATTTTTACCAAAGGTTTTTTTTCAAATCTATGCAAATAGACTTTTTAAATTATTTTCTTTTCCTGCTTTTCTTTTTTATTATTTGTTTTCACCATTAACATTTGTTTTTAATTGGATTTCTGACAGTGTCTTAAGTAAATATTTTAAAACTAAAAATGATGAATTAAAAATGGTTTTTAGTAAAGACGAATTGGGCGATTATATAAATCAGGAGATTGGAATTGATAACGAAGAACAGTTAGAGCCCGAAATTCAAATATTTCAAAAAGCTTTAGAGTTTTCCAAAGTTAGAGCTCGTGAAATTATGGTGCCTAGAGCTGAAATCATCTCAATTGATAGATATGTAAATCCATCAAGACTAAAGGAGATTTTTATTGATACAGGTCTTTCTAAAATATTAATTCATCACGAAAATATTGATAACATAGTTGGTTATATTAGTATTCAACATATGTTTAGTGATTATAAGAGTTTTAAATCTATAATAATTCCAATTGAATTTGTTCCTGAATCAATGTTTATTAATGATCTGTTAAACCTTCTCACAAAAAAAAGAAAAAATATTGCTGTTGTTGTAGACGAATATGGAGGAACTTCAGGGATTATTACTATTGAAGATATTGTAGAGGAGCTAGTTGGTGAAATCGAAGACGAACATGATTCTCCGAAGTTTTTAGAAAAAAAGATTAGTAATACTCATTTTATATTTTCTGCAAGATTAGAAATCGATTATTTAAATGAAAAGTATAAATTAAGCCTTCCCAACAGTGATCAATATGAAACTTTAGGTGGATTTATTATCAGTTTGAATGAAGAAATTCCAGATAAGGAGGATGTAATTATCTTTAATAATTTAAAATTTAAAATTATTGATGTGTCAAGTTCCAAGATTGAATCAATAGAATTAATTTATGAAGATTAATTTTAAAAATTAACTTTTTTTTATTCCCGAGGAAATCGTATTTTCGTTTGCTATAAAAAAAATATTATGGCTATTCTAGGACAAATTCGATCAAAATCTATTTTTTTAATTATAGTTATTGGTCTAGCACTTTTTGCATTTGTAATTTCTGGTGTTTTTGATGGAAAAGGGTATCAAGCTCAACAACCTGTCGGGATTATTAATGGTCAAGATATTTTAATAGAAGATTTTAGAGGACAAGTTGATTTTTTGGAGAGAAACTATAACCAAAAAGGAATGGTTGCTGTTAATAATGTTTGGAATCAAAAACTAAGATCGGAAATTTTAAATCAGCAATTTGAAATTACTGGAATACAATCTGGAAAAGATCATTTACAAAATATTTTAAAAAACAATCCTACTTTTAATTCTGATCAACAATTTTTGAATGAAGCAGGAATTTTTGATATTGATAAATTTAAAGCTTTAATTATAGAATTAAAAACTACTAATCCAGAAGCTTATGAAAACTGGAAAAATCAAGAGAAAATTTTTGAATCTCAATCAAATGAACAAATTTATTTTAATCTATTAAGGTCTGGTATTAACTATACCCAAACAGATGGTAAATTTGAATATAATCTACAAAATGATAATGTTGATATAGAATACATCCAAATTCCATATTCATCTGTTGAGGACACTTTAATTTCTTATAATAAATCAGACCTTAAAAAGTATATTGATAATAATAAAGATGAATTTAAAGTTAATGCTTCTAGAAATATTGAATACGTCATTTTTGAAGAAAAACCATCCTTTGACGATGAAAATGCTATTAAAAATCGATTAAACAGTTTTTTAAAGGAATCTAAAGTTTATAATAGTGTATCAAAACTTGAAGAAGTTACGCCAAGTTTGATAACTGCAAAAAATATTAAAGAATTTATAAACGAATACTCTGAAACAAGTTTTGATTCTATTTATTTACCAAAAGGATCTCTTCCAGCAGATCATGCCAACTTGTTGTTTAACTTAAATAATAATCAAACTTACGGACCCTATCTTGATGGAGATTATTTTAAAATCTCTAGAATGTTAGATAAAAAAATTGGTGGATCTGTAAGGTCTAGTCATATTCTTTTGGCATACAAAGGATCTCAGAATGCTAATCCAAATGTAACTAGATCTAAAAAAGAAGCTAGAAAAGAAGCTAATAATATTTTAAGAAAAATCAGAAAATCTCCTGAAACTTTTACAGAACTCGCTTTTGAATTTTCTGATGGTCCTTCCAAATCTAGAGGAGGTGATATAGGATTTGTTCAAGATGGAAATATGGTAAAGCCGTTTAATGATTTTATTTTTTCTAAAAGAGTAGGATCAACAGGACTTGTTGAAACTGATTTTGGTTTTCACGTAATTAAGATAGTTGCTAAAGATGATTTAGTTTTGCTTGCTTCGATTACTGAAAAAAATGTTCCCTCTGATGAAACAAGTGATAAAGTTTTCAATTCAGCTACAAAATTAGAAATGAACCTGTCAAAAGAAGGTAATTTAAATGCCTTAGCTGACAAAGATGATTATATCTTAAAAACGGTTAACGGTGTTCAAATTTTAGACAATGATTTCCCTGGTTTAAAAGATCAAAGAAGAATTGTACAATGGTTATTTTCAGAAACAACTAATATTTCAGATTACAAGAGATTTGATTTGCCTAAGGGCGGATATTTAATTGCTCAAGTTACAGGCATGGTTGATGAAGGTGTTTCGAATGTTCAGGATGTTTCTTACAAAGTGCTTCCAATGGTCTTAAAATCCAAGAAAGCAGATTTTATTATTAGTAAAAACGATAATTCTTTAAGTATTGAAAAGATAGCTGAAATGAACGGTGTCGATGTTAGAAAGGCGTTAGCTTTAAATCAAAAAAATGCAACTATTACTGGATCTGGTCTTGAACCTCTTGTAATTGGTTCTTCTTTTGGCACTTCTTTAAATCAAACTTCAGATTTTATTATTGGTGAAAACGGAGTTTATAAGTTAAAAGTCCTTAATAGAAAAGAAACAGGTTTTAAAGATGACTCAATTGATGCAAATTTTGTAGTATCCTATAAAAATCAGTTACTTAACTCAAATAGAACTTCTGCTTTTGCAAGAGTATATGAATCACTAAAAGAAAATGCAGAGGTTTCTGATAATAGATCGATTTATTATTAAGCAATAACTCCTTTATATACTGTATAGAAGTATATAGCTAAAAATACAGTTGAAATAATAAACTTTAGAGTTGTACCAACTACCAGTCCAATAAACGTTCCTAAGGCAGGTTTTAGAGCTAAACTAAAACTCGTTTTAACAATCAACTCGCCACTTAAAGCACCTAAAAAGGAACCTAGAATTAATCCAAATGGTCCACCAATAAATAGTCCTATAAATAATCCTATAGTAGCTCCAATCATTCCGTTTTTAGAACCTCCTAGATTTTTAAGTCCAATTATTGGAATGAAAATATCTAATACAAAAATGGCAAAAGCAATTAGAAAAGTAGAGATTATAAGTTGGTTACTAAAAGGTATGTATGATGTAAAGTGAATTACTAGTATACCTAACCAACTCGATAATGGACCTGGAATTATTGGTGTGAAACTTCCTATTAAACCTATTAAGCAAAGAATTAATCCTAAAATTAACAGAAAAATATCCATATTTTTTTTTAATAGATTATTTTTTTAAAATTATACTTAATTTTAGAATAAATAAATCAAACATGAAATTAAAACAAGTTTTATTTTTATTGTTTTTAATTTTGGGTTGCAATTATAATCCAAAAAATTCTACTTTCCTTCCTCCAGAAGTTAAGTGGACAAATAATGATGAACATCCCTCTATTGACGATTGTGATAAATACGACATTGAAATTGATAGAATAAATTGTTTTAAGTCCAAAATTATAACCTTGATTTATTCTAATATTAATTTAGAAGATAAGTTGGTGTCTAATAAAATAAATGATACTGTTTTTCTTTCATTGTTGATTGATGAATTAGGTCAGGTTTCTTTATTAAATATTGATAATTTAGATGGTGTTCTAATTGAAATTCCAGATATTGAATCAATTTTAACAAATTCATTAAAAAATATACCTTCTTTATATCCAGCTACTAAAACAAATTTAGGAATTCCAGTAAGCACTAAATTTCAATTACCTTTAATATTAAAATCAAATTAATCTAAGTTGAAAATTCAAAAGGAAAAAATTATTTTAGGTATTGACCCAGGAACAACTATAATGGGGTTTGGTTTAATAAAAGTAGTGGGTAATAAAATGAGTCTCTTATTGTTAAATGAACTCATTTTAAATAAACTCGATGATCATTACTTAAGGTTAAAACATATTTTTGAAAGAACTATAGATCTGATAGAGAAGTACCATCCAGATGAGATTGCAATTGAAGCTCCTTTTTTTGGTAAAAATGTTCAGTCTATGCTTAAGTTGGGCAGGGCACAAGGTGTTGCAATGGCCGCTGGATTATCAAAAGAAATTCCAATAACTGAATACTCGCCCAAAAAAATAAAGATGTCTATCACAGGAAATGGAAATGCATCTAAAGAGCAAGTTGCTAAAATGCTTCAAAGTTTACTTGGAATTAAAAAATTACCAAAAAATTTAGATTCCACCGATGGTTTAGCTGCAGCAGTATGTCACCTCTATAATCAAAATAATACATTAAGTTCTGAAAAAAATTATTCAGGTTGGAGTGCTTTTGTAAAGCAGAATGAGAAAAGAATAAAGAAATAATTAATCAATTAAACTCTAATTTAATTAAAACAAGTTTTTGTGTCAGGAATATATATACATATACCATTTTGTAAACAGGCCTGTCATTATTGTAATTATCATTTTTCAACTTCTTTAAAAAACAAGGAAAGTGTAATTAATTCAATGATAAAAGAAATTGAAATTAAGTCTATCGGAAATAATGATATGATTGAAACAATTTATTTTGGAGGAGGAACACCTTCTTTTTTTGACACATCAGAAATAAATAAAATTATCGATTCTATTTCTAAAAAATTCAAAATTTCAACTAATCCTGAAATAACTTTGGAGGCAAATCCTGATGATTTATCAAGCATAAAAGTTAAAGAATTATCCAATAGTTTTATTAATAGATTAAGTATCGGAATTCAATCTTTTAATGATAGAGAGCTTAAACTGATGAATAGGTCACACAATTCCAAGGAAGCAAAAAATTGTATAGATGATGCGTTAAAATATTATGATAATATCTCAATCGATTTAATCTTTGGTATGCCAGATAGTAATTTAAAAACATGGGAGTCTAATTTGAATTATGTAACGAGTTTGGATTTAAATCATATGTCTGCATATGCTTTAACTATTGAACCTAAAACAGCCCTTGAATCATTTGTTAAAAAAAATATTATTAAGCCATTGGATGAAGATTTAGTATTTGAACAACATGAATTTATGTGTAATAAAATGTCAAAACATGAATATATAAATTATGAATTATCAAGTTTTGCAAAAAAAGGATATTTTTCAAAAAATAACTCGGCATATTGGTTGAGAAAAAAATATATTGGAATAGGGCCATCAGCTCATAGTTTTGATGGTACTTATAGGAGTTGGAATGTTTCTAACAATGCATTATATATCAAGGATATTACTAATAACAAAATGTTTTTTGAGAAAGAAAAACTTTCTATAATTGACAAGTATAATGAGTATGTTATGACTGGTTTAAGAACATATTGGGGTATTTCACTAACATACTTAGAGAATAATTTCGGATCATCTTATAAGAAGCATTTTGAAAATAAAGTTATAAAATTTGTAGATTCATCACTTGTTGTAGTCAATAATGACGTTTTTACTTCTACTATTAAAGGTAAATTTCTTGCAGATGGAATAGCATCTGAATTATTTCTAATTAATCTTTAGATAAATTTGTAAAATGGTAATAGAATTTTGATATTGTTTCAATTCCCTGTAAAAAATTTGAAACTCCGTAGTGTTCATTTGGCGAATGAATAGCATCACTATCTAATCCAAATCCCATTAATATAGTTTTGCTTTCAAGCTCTTGTTCAAAAAGTGCAATAATTGGGATACTTCCTCCGTCTCTTGTAGCAATTGGTTTTTTACTAAATACATCTTCGTATGCTTTACTTGCTGCTTCAAAACCTATAGTATCAGTTGGAGCTACATAAGGCTGGCCACCATGATGTTCTGTCACTTTAACACTTACTGTTTTAGGAGTTATATTTTTTATATGTTTTGTAAAAAGCTCGTTAATTCTTTTCCAATTTTGTCCAGGAACTAATCTCATGGAAATTTTTGCAAAAGCTTTGCTTGGTAAAACAGTTTTAGCACCCTCTTCAATATATCCACCCCAAATTCCATTTACATCTAAAGCAGGTCTTATAGACTGTCTTTCTATGGTTGAATAACCAGCTTCACCATGTTCTGCTATAAGTCCTATAGAATCTTTAAATTCATCAATGTTAAATGGTGTTAAATTCATTTCTTTTCTATCCTCCTCTGAAACCTCTATTACATTATCATAAAAACCTGGAATAGTGATTTTATTGTTTGAATCATGAAGAGAATTAATCATTTTGGATAAAACATTTATTGGATTAGCTACAGTTCCACCATAATGCCCAGAGTGTAAATCTCTATTTGGACCAGTTAACTCAACTTCCATATAAGATAATCCTCTTAATCCTGTTGTTATTGAAGGAATAGTTTTACTGATCATTCCTGTGTCAGAAACTAGAATTATATCATTAGACAGTTTTTCTTTGTTTTCTTTGACAAATAACTCAAGATTATCACTTCCGACTTCTTCTTCACCCTCAATCATAAATTTTACGTTGCAGGGTAAATCACCATTTTCTAACATGACTTCTATAGCTTTTAGATGCATAAACATTTGTCCTTTATCATCACAGGCTCCTCTTGCAAAAATTGCTCCCTCAGGATGAATTTCTGTTTTTTTAATGTAAGGGTTGAAAGGATCTTGATCCCAGAGATTTAACGGATCTACTGGCTGTACGTCATAGTGACCATAAACTAATATGGTTGGCAGATCTTTACTAATGATTTTCTCACCATATACAATCGGATGTCCCTTAGTTTCACAAATTTCACAATTATCTAAATCAAGTTTATTAAAATGTTTTTTTAATAATTCTGCAGCTGATCTAACATCTCGATCATGTTCAGGCTTAGCACTCACAGATGGAATTCTTAGTAATTCAAACAATTCGTTTATAAATCGATTCTTATTTTCTTCTATGTAATTTTTGAAATTTTTCACTTTAAATATTTTTGTAAATGTAATTAAATCTTGTTTTTTAACATAGTAAAATTCATAGTGATATTTTATACAATCTTGCTTATATTTGCCTGCTTTGCGGGTGTGGTGAAATTGGTAGACACGCTAGACTTAGGATCTAGTGCTTAACGGCTTGGGGGTTCGAGTCCCTTCACCCGCACTTTAAAAAACCTTTACTTTGTAAGGGTTTTTTTGTTTTACATCAATAGTAATTAATTTAGTTTTAATAGTATATTTAAGTAAATCTATTAATTGCATGATTTTTGAATAAATCTTTAGTATATTCTAATATCAATGAAAAAAATATTTATAACATTTTTTATATCAATTACATTCCTTTTAATAAGCTGGAAATACAATGAAGTAAAATTTGATGATCCAAATAAGGATAAGCTTCTTATAGAACTTCTAAAATATGTATTAGAAAAAGGTCACTATCAATCACAAGATATAAATGATGAATTATCTAAAAAGGTTTATCGAAGTTATCTTGATATGATAGATCCTCAAAAAAAATATTTTTTAAGTTCAGATTTAAAAGAATTTAAAAAATATGAAAAAGCAATTGATGATCAATGGCTTAGCTATGATTTGACTTTTTTCAATTTAACCTACGAAAGACTTATTCAAAGAATAAATGAGGTTGAAATGTTTTTACCCTCTTTGTTTAAAACATCCTTTGTATTTGATATTGAGGAGAATATAAATGTTGATTTTGAGAATTTAACATTTTCAAAAAATGATAAAGAGCGAAAAGATAGATGGAGAAAGCAATTAAAGTTTTCAATGCTTGATTTATATGACATTAAAATTTTAGATCAAAATAAATCAATTGAATTAAACGAAAATTATGTTAGAAAATCTAACTCTGAATTATTAGAAGAATCTCTCAAAATAGTTAATGATAATATCAATGATATTTTTGATTTAATGAATGATTTGCAAAGAAAAGATTGGTTTTCAAATTATGTTAATTCATTTGTAAATCAGTATGATCCTCACACAACCTATTTTAAGCCTGAAGATAAAGATCGTTTTGACGTTAATATTTCTGGAAGGTTTGATGGTATTGGAGCTAGATTACAAAAACGTGATGGAGGAATTGAAATTGTTCAAATTATTTTAGGAGGACCACTTTGGAAAGATAAAAAGATTGAGGCTGGTGACGAAATAATCAAAGTTGGTGAGCCCGGCGAAGAGCCTGTTAATGTTATTGGGATGAGAATTGATGATGCAATAAAATTAATTAAGGGCCCTAAGGGAACTGTAGTTGAGTTAACTGTTAGACGTAAAACTGACAATGAGATTAAAACTTTTCCTATCACAAGAGATGAAGTTGTTTTAGAGGAAAGCTATGCAAAATCTACATTAATAAAAAAAGATAATAAGACTTTCGGCTTGATAACTTTACCTAAGTTTTATGTAGATTTTAACGATTCTAAAGAAATAAATTGTGCATCTGATGTAAAAAAAGAAATTATAAATTTAAAAAAAGAAGGTATTGAAGGCTTAGTTTTAGATTTAAGAAATAATGGTGGAGGTGCACTACAAACAGTTGTTGATATGACAGGCTTATTCATAGAAACTGGTCCAATAGTTCAAGTAAAATCAATCGGTAATAGAAAAAAAGTTTTATTTGACAAAGACCCCTCAGTCCTATGGGATGGACCATTGGTTATTTTAGTAAATCAAATGTCTGCCTCTGCATCTGAAATAATGGCAGCTGCTCTTCAAGATTATGAAAGAGCTGTAGTTATAGGAAGTGATAATACATTTGGAAAAGGAACTGTTCAGAATGTATTAGACTTAAATAGATTTTTGTCTAATAGCGATTTTGATCTAGGTGCCTTGAAAATTACAACTGAAAAATTTTACAGAATAAATGGAGGTTCTGTCCAGCTTAAAGGAGTCGAAAGTGATATTGTGACACCCAACACATATTCGCACATCGAAATAGGGGAGGCAGATGAAAAAAATCCATTAAAATGGGATCAAATTGATAAAGCACCGTTTATTAAATGGGATGGATATTATAACCTTGAAAGTGTAATTAATGATTCTAAATTAAGAGTTTCTAAAAATGAGCTATTTAATCTAATTGATCAAAATGCAAAATGGTTTTCAGAAAGAAGAGAAAATAAAAGTTATTCTTTAAATTATGACACTTTTAAAAGCAAACAGAAAAATGACAAATTGAAACTCAAAAAATTTGATAAGATTAAAGATTATAATAATAATTTGAATTTTAATCTTATGAGTGACAAATCTTCAAAAATTAAAGACACTGATGAGTATAAAGAAAGTCGAAAAAGATGGCACAATAGGTTAAAATCTGATATATATATTGATGAGAGTATTAATGTTTTATTAAATCTAAAGACAAAAAAGATTGAAAATAATAATATTTTAGCTAAAGTTGGGTAATGAAACTTTTTAGAAAGACAGTAGCTTCAAATAACATAGGTGTTATTTTAAGTTCTTGTTTTGTGATGCTTTGTCTTCTGATTTCTATATTTTCTTATCTTTTTATCCCTGATAACTCTAGATTTTCAAATCAAATGCATTTACCAATAAATTCAAAACCACCTGGATTTGAAGCGAGTTTTATTATAATACCAAATAATAACTATAAAGATCAATCATTTTTAAGTAAAATATTTACTGGAATTAAATATCCTAATACTGAAATTTTAATTTCTAATTATCAATTAACAAAAAACAGTATAAATTATTCTGATTTTTCAAATGATGGAATTAAAAAATCGGTTTCATTTAATTCTTTTCCTTCAAATTTAAACTCTAAGCAAATAATTAATAAATTTTTGGTTAAAAGAAATTATATTTTCGGTACTGATAATTATGGAAGAGATGTTTTTGGAAGGGTTATGTTAGGTGCTAGAGTATCTATGTCTATTGGAGTAATTGCCGTTTTGATTTCATTATTAATTGGAGTGTTTATTGGGCTTGTTAGTGGTTATTATGGTGGATTGACAGACCGAATACTTATGATGGTAATCAATATATTTTGGTCTATTCCAACTCTTTTATTAGTTATAGCTTTTTCATTAGCTCTTGGCAAAGGCTTTTGGCAGGTTTACGTGGCCGTTGGCTTAACAATGTGGGTAGAAGTAGCTAGAGTTGTCAGAGGACAAGTTATTTCAGAAAAAAACAAAGATTATATTATAGCTACTAAAGTTTTGGGTTTTTCTGACACAAGAGTGTTTTTCAAACACCTAATTCCCAATATATTAGGTCCTATTTTAATTATTTCTGCCGCAAATTTTGCATCAGCTATTTTGATAGAAAGTGGTTTAAGTTTTTTAGGTATAGGTACTCAGCCACCAGTACCAAGTTGGGGGTCTATGATTAAAGATAATTATCAATATATTATTTTAGGTAAAGCTTATCTTGCAGTTATTCCTGGAATTGCGATAATGTTGTTGGTTACTAGTTTTATGTTTTTAGGAAATAATTTAGAGGATTATTTTAAATCAAAGTAATTTACCATTTACTGGTTCTTTGAGAATCAAGCTTTATGTAAATTGAAAATAATAATACAAAAGCTATTAAACTTGATCCACCATAGCTTAAAAATGGGAGTGGTATTCCGATTGTTGGAACTAAACCAATTACCATTCCAATATTTATAAAAAAATGAGAAAATATAATTGTTACAGCTGAATATGAGTAAATCTTGCTAAATAAATTTCTTTGAAGCTCAGCTCTTTTGGAAATTCTTAACATTAAAAAAGCATATAAAAGAATTATAAATGAAGATCCTAAAAATCCCCATTCTTCGCCAACAGTAGAAAATATATAATCTGTATGTTGCTCAGGAACAAAATTACCTCTAGTTTGGGATCCTTTTAAAAAACCTTCACCAGTTAAACCACCAGATGCAAATGCTATTCTTGATTGATTTGTATTGTATCCTGTTCCTTGGTAATCTTGTTTCATTCCCATTACGACATTAAATCTATTCCTGTGACGTTCTTCAAAAACATTATTAAATATAAAATCAACAGAAAAAATAAATACAGAAAAAATCAATCCATAAATAAATGTTTTTTTTATTACTTTTTTATTTTTTTTATTAAAAAATAGAAAAATTACTAATGGAATAATTAGAAAAATTATAACAACTTTTGGAGTTAATAGAATTGTAGCAAAAAATAATATTATAAACCCTACAAATAGATTCATATATATTGACGGAAGACCAATTTTATAAAAAACTAAAATAAAACTCAAGAAAATAATTATGGTTCCAGGATCAGGCTGAAGTATAATTAAAGTAATTGGAATTAAAACAATTAGAAACGAATAGAACTGGGTTTTAATTGTTTTGAGATTTGAGTTAATATCGCTTAAGTATTTTGCTAGTGCTAGAGCAGTTATCGGTTTGGCAAATTCGCTTGGTTGAATGCTGAACCCATTAATTTGATACCAAGCAAGAGCACCATTAACTTCGTTTCCAAAAATAAAAAGTCCGATTAAAGATAGAATGGAAAATACGTATAGAATACTTGAATATTTTATAAAAAAATTAACAGGAAGGATCTGAATAAATAGAAAAATACAAAGAGAAATAATTGAAAAAAACAATTGCTTTGTAAAGGGATTTAAAGAAAAAATGGATTCTAATAAATAAGTTTGTGATGACGAATATATGTTACCTAATCCAAGAGCAATAAGTATACTAAGAATAAAAACACTTAGCCAATCTATTTTTTTTATATTAACCTCACTCATTTATCGAAAAATTATTTTTTGTATAAGGTTTTAAATATTCTTCCATGAGATTTCCGTTTAAAATATAATTTTCAAGATACTTTCTTTTAACCTCCCTTTTCAAATATTTTTCAATCATTAAACTAGCTATAGGTGCAGCCCACCTTGTACCCCAATATCCATTCTCTATAAATACTGCAACAGCGATTTTCGGATTATCTTTTGGGGCAAAACCTATAAATATTGAATGATCAGTAAGTTGAGATCTTTTACCATTTATTTTTATAAAATTCTCTGCAGTCCCAGTCTTTCCTACTACATCAATTCCTTTTATTTTTGAATTTTGAGCTGTTCCCTTTTCGATTACATCGAACATTCCATTTACTATTTCTTGATAATGAATAGGTTTAATTGACGTGTGTTTTTTTTCTAAGAATTTTGAATTAATTGAGTCATTACTTATTTTTTTTACTAGATGTGGTGTTTTGTACCATCCTCTATTTGCAATTATTGCAGTTATATTTGCCAATTGTATAGGAGTTGTTAAAATTTCTCCTTGCCCAATTCCATTTGAAATAGTTGTTGCAGCTCTCCATCTGTTGTTTGGATACCATTTATTATAATATTTAGAATCAGGTATTAACCCTGGTCTACCTAATGGGTGATCATACCCTAAATAATCTCCTAACCCAAAGCTCTTTACATGATTATTCCATTTATCAATTCCTTCTTTTGAACTAGAATATTTATTTAAAGTATTTTTATATATAGTTGCAAAATAGGTGTTACAGGAGTTGTAAATTGCAGTATTTAAGTCATTAATAGTTCCTGTTTTACAATGGCACCTCATGAATCTACTCTTTGAATAGTAGTGTCCCTCATTACATGAAATTTTAGTTCTAGAGGTTATAATATTCTCTTCAAGCGCAATTAGTCCATTAATTAATTTAAATGTAGATCCAGGAGGGTATTGGCCTTGTAACCCACGATCAAACAGTGGTTTGCCAATTGTATCATTCTTTAGTTGGATATAGTTTTTTGATCTGTTTCTTCCAATCAGTAAATTTGGATCAAAATTTGGAGCGTTTACCAAAGATAATATTTCTCCTGTTTCTGGCTCTATCGCTATAATACTTCCAAACTTATTAATCATTAGTGAATCACCATAAATTTGAAGATCCAAATCAATTGTTAAGTTTATGTCTTTAGCAGGTTTAAAAATTGTATCGTAAATCCCGTCTTTATATTTTCCTGTAATTCTGTTGAAATTATCTTTTTGATAATAATTGACCCCTTTAATTCCTCTTAGCTTCTCTTCGTATGCTTTTTCAATTCCTTGTCTACCAATTAACTCTCCTGATTCATAATAGCTATTGTCTTTTATTTCGTAATCATTTACTTCACTTATGTAGCCTAAAATATTTGAAGCAGAATTTAAAAGATAATTTCTGTTAGATTTTTTAATTACTGAAAAACCGTCATATTTCCATAGTTTTTCTTGAATAATAGCATAATCTTTTTTAGAAATTTGAGAAAGAAAAACAGATGGTTTAACTCTTGAATATTTTTTTGCTTTTTTGATTTTATCTAAAAATGTTTGTTTATCAACTTTAAATATTTTAATAAATTCAGTAGTATCAATTGATTTTAATTTTGAAGGAACTATCATTAAATCATAGAAAGGCTCGTTTTCAACCAATAACTTATTATTTCTGTCAAAAATGTAACCTCTTTCAGGGTAATTATATATTCTTTCTACTGAGTTTTTATTTGTTAATTTAACATCATCAATATTTATTATTTGAACCCAGAAAAGTCGAAAAACAAAAATTAATGATGTTGAAATGATTAAAAAAGGCAGAAGTTTATTTTTCATTTTCAATCATAATATAAATAAATGTTGCACAAAAAATTAAAGAAATTATTGAGGTTATTACTGTCTTAATTATAATCAGTGAAATAAACTCAAAACTAAAAGTTTCAAGGGAAAAAAGTATTAAATGATGTATTAAAATAATAGAACTTATATATAAAAATTTTTGAGAAAAAGTAGATTCTATAACATAGTTCTTCATCAATTTAATTCCGTGAGGATCGTAAAATGAACCAAACACAAAATTTAAAATATAAGATCTTAAAAAAGCAATTGACAAGCAAGCTGCGGTATTAATTCCTAAAGTATTTGTATAGAGATCCAGAGCAAAACCAAAAACAAAACTAATTATCATGAACGTAATTTTATTTACTTTGACTGGAAATGTGATAATAAATACAAGACAGACATATGGATCGTAAATATCAAAAAAATCGAAATTATTAAAAATTAGTCCTTGTATTAGAACTAAGAAAATAAATCTTTTTATTATTAGTAAATAAATACTTACCATTATTTTTTTATTTTTTGAAATTCTTCTCTGTTAAGGCTTTCAATTACATAAACATTATTCAAATTATTCATATCAGTGTGTAATTTCACTTTTACAGTTAAATAATTTTCTTTAAAATCAAAGTCTAAATATTTAGCTTCATCAATATTTCCTCCAAATCTTACAACAGTATCACTAATTTTATTTTGATTGAGTATCTCGGACACAACCCCAATGTTAATTCCCTCTGGAAAAATTAATGACATACCCCCTGTTATTATAGAATCTCCAACTTTAATATTAGCTGTTTCAGGGATATCATTCAAAACCAGGTAACTAGTCCTTCGCCCATTCCATTCTAATGTTCCAAAATGTGAAGTTCGTTTAACTTTTGCATTAATTTTTGTATCAATATTCAACACAGACATTACAGAGGAGTAGTTTTTTGACGTTCTGTTTATAATTCCTACGATACCAGTTGAATTAATTACGCCCATTTCATTTTTTAAACCATGTCTTACTCCTTTATTAATTATTAAATGATTTTTAAAAGAGGATAAATTATTAGAAATCACTTTTGCATTTCTAAAAGTGAAATTTGTATTTTTCAGTGAATCTAAATTTGAATATTGCTTAACTTTTTCTAATTGATTTTTAAGAAATAGATTTTCTTTTGTAAGATCTAAATTGATGTCTTTCAGCTCAAAGTACTCAATTATATAATCAAAATTTTCAGAGGAAAAATTAGAAATATTATTTAATAAAATTATGACTTTAGATCTGTGAAAATAATTTGAGTTAAATATAAGGCTTAAAGAAAACAGTAATAAAATAAAATAAACTGCAACATCTTTTTTTCTTATTATGAAATCAATGATTTGTTGCATAATTTAAAACTATTTCACTAATACGCTTTTATATCTTTCAATGTTTTTAAGTGTTATTCCAGTTCCTCTAACTACTGCTCTTAATGGGTCTTCAGCAATAAACACTGGCAAATCTGTTTTTTTTGAAAGTCGTTTATCAAGTCCTCTTAGCATTGAGCCCCCACCTGCAAGGTAGATTCCTGTGTTGTAGATGTCAGCCGCTAATTCTGGTGGCGTTTGAGAAAGTGTTTCCATTACTGAATCTTCAATTCTTATAATAGACTTATCTAAGGCTTTGGCAATTTCTCTATAAGAAATCATAGCTTCTTTAGGTTTCCCAGTCAACAAGTCTCTTCCTTGAACTGAAATATCATCAGGTGGACTTTCTAATTCTTCAGATGCTGATCCAATCGTAATTTTAATTTTTTCTGCAGTTCTCTCACCTATAAATAGATTGTGTTGTGTTCTCATGTAATATATAATATCTCCAGTAAATACATCACCAGCTACTTTTACGGATTTATCACATACAATTCCCGATAATGCAATTACGGCTATTTCAGTTGTACCACCTCCAATGTCAACTATCATATTTCCTTTTGGCTGCATAATATCAACTCCAATTCCGATTGCTGCTGCCATTGGTTCGTGAATTAAATAAACTTCTTTTCCGTTTACTCTTTCAGCTGATTCTCTAACTGCTCTCATCTCAACTTCAGTTATTCCTGATGGAATACAAATCACCATTTTCAGTGCAGGAGTGAAAAATTTCTTTTTAAGAGAAGGAATACTGTTGATTAATAAACTAATCATTTGTTCTGATGCATTAAAATCTGCTATAACACCGTCTTTAAGAGGTCTTACTGTTTTAATGTTTTCGTGTGTCTTACCTTGCATAAGACTTGCTTCTTTTCCAACTGCAATTATTTTATCGGTTCTTTTATCAATTGCTACAATAGAAGGGCTGTCAACTACAACTTTATCATTATGAATAATAAGCGTGTTTGCAGTACCTAGATCTATCGCTATGGATTCAGTCCAAAAATCAAAAAAAGCCATAATTAAAAAGTTATATTACAAGTTAATAAAAATTAATGTTTAAAATGTCGAGTTCCGGTTAAAACCATAGAAATATTATTTTTATTACAATATTCTATTGAAAGATCATCTTTTATTGAGCCTCCAGGTTGTATAACAGAACTAATTCCGCTTTTATGAGCTATTTCTACACAATCTGGAAAAGGAAAGAAAGCATCACTTGCCATAACTGAATTGTTTAAATCAAATTTAAAATTATTTGATTTTTCAATAGCTTGTTTTAACGCATCAACTCTTGATGTTTGTCCAGTTCCTGAACTAATTAATTGTAAATTTTTAGCTAAAACGATGGTATTTGATTTAGTATGCTTACAAATTTTTGAGGCAAATTCTAAATCTTTAATTTCTGATTTATTGGGTGATTTTTCAGTACATGTTTTGAAATCTGTAGCCGAATCTGTTAAGGTATCTTTGTCTTGGGTAAGGACTCCGTTTAAGCAGGTCCTTAATTGTTGATCGTTTAAATCTGTATTTTTTAAAACTAGTAAAATTCTATTTTTCTTTGATTTTAATAATTTAATAGCTGATTCTTCAAAACCAGGCGCAATAACAACTTCACAAAAAAGCTTGTTAATTTCTTCAGCAGTTTCAACATCTATTGATTTATTAGAAATTAGAACACCGCCAAAAGCAGAAACTGGATCACCTGCTAAAGCGTCTTTATAGGCACTTAAAAGTGAGTTTCTTGAAGCCAATCCACATGCATTATTATGCTTTAATATTGCAAATGTTGGCATATCATTATAAAACTCTAGAATTAAATTTACAGCTGCGTCAACGTCAAGTAAATTATTGTATGAAAGTTCTTTTCCGTGTAATTGTTCAAACATTGAATTGAAATCTCCGTAAAACATTCCTTTTTGATGAGGATTCTCACCATAGCGTAGTTCTTTGCCATTTTTATAGCTGGCTTTAAGAGATTCATTATCTTCTTTGAAATAATTAAAAATAGCTGTGTCGTAATGAGAAGAAACGTTAAAAGCCCTGAAGGCAAAGTTTTTTCTATATTTTAAATTGATTTCACCCTTATCATTGTTAAGTATATTTAAAAAATCAGAATAATCATCTTTAGATGATACGCACATTACATCCTTAAAATTTTTTGCTGCTGCTCTTATTAAAGAAATACCTCCAATGTCGATCTTTTCTATAATATTTTCTTCGCTTTGATTTGATTTTACCGTTTCTTCAAAAGGATAGAGGTCAACAATTACCAAATCAATATTAGGAATCTCATAATTTTTAAGATCAGTGACGTCATTATTGTTGTCATTCCTATTTAAAATACCTCCAAAAATTTTAGGATGAAGAGTTTTAACTCTTCCTCCAAGAATTGATGGATATCCTGTAACATCTTCAACTTTAATAACTGGAATTCCTATTTTTTTCAAAAAAAGTTCAGTTCCTCCAGTTGAATAGATTTTAACTCCAAGTTTGTCTAGTTTTTTTGCGATTGGTTCTAATCCATCTTTGTTAAAAACAGATATGAGGGCTGACTTTAATTTTAGCATACTTTAATGGAAAACAATGTATACTATAAAAGTAGTTTTTTTTGAAAAAATAAATGATGGTTTTTAATAAAAGTTTATATTTTTTTTGAAATTAAAATATTTATATTTTCTAAAAAATTTAAATCTTGATTTGTAAATCTACTAGGAGTGTTAGAATCAATATCGATTTGTCCAATATTTTTATTGTTAACAAATATTGGAACAACAATTTCAGATTTAACGTTTATGTTACATGAGATATAATTACTCTCTGAACTGACATCATCTACTATAATTGGTTTGTTTGATTCAGCCGTTTGTCCACAAATTCCTTTTCCAAACGGAATTTTAGTGTGTTCTGTTTTTAATCCGCTGTAAGATTTAAGAATCAAATGTTTGTTTTTATCATGGAAGTAAAACCCAACCCAATCATAGCCAACAACATTTTTTTGTAGAAATTCACACACTAGTTGGAGAGAATCTTTAAGTGAAAGATTGTTTAACGATTTTTCAATAAAATTAAATTCTTTTTGGTACATAAAAAAACTGCCCTTAAAAGGGCAGTTATATATTTAGTTTATTACATCATGCCTGGCATTCCGCCACCACCCATTGGTGGCATTGCAGGCGGTGCATCTTCTTTAATGTCAACAAGAGCACATTCAGTAGTTAAAATCATTCCTGCCACTGATGCAGCGTTCTCTAATGCAATTCTAGTTACCTTTTTTGGATCAATTATACCTTGTTTTAGAAGATCAACATATGTTTCAGATTTCGCATCATATCCGAAATTTCCTTTGCCTTCTAACACTTTTGCAACAACAACTGAACCTTCACCTCCAGCATTTTCAACAATAGTTCTTAAGGGAGATTCAATAGCTCTAGAAATAATTTGTATACCTGTAGCTTCGTCTAAATTTTCACTATTAATTTTTTCTAGTACTTTTCTAGTTCTTAATAATGCAACACCACCACCAGCTACAATACCTTCCTCAACGGCAGCTCTTGTTGCATGAAGTGCATCATCAACTCTATCTTTCTTTTCTTTCATTTCAACCTCAGAAGCAGCACCAACATAAAGAACGGCAACTCCACCAGCAAGTTTTGCTAGCCTTTCTTGAAGTTTTTCTTTATCGTAATCTGATGTTGTAGTTTCAATTTGTGCTTTAATTTGGTTTACTCTAGCTTCAATGTTTTCTTTTACACCAGCTCCATTAACAAGAGTAGTATTGTCTTTGTCTATAGTCACTCTTTCTGCTGAGCCTAACATTTCAATTGTTGTATTCTCTAATGTAAAGCCTCTTTCTTCAGAAATTACTGTTCCACCAGTCAAAATAGCTATATCTTCAAGCATTGCCTTTCTTCTATCTCCGAAACCAGGTGCTTTAACAGCAGCTATTTTTAAAGAACCTCTTAGTTTATTTACTACTAAAGTAGCAAGCGCTTCTCCATCTACATCTTCAGCAATAACTAATAATGGTTTTCCGCTTTGAGCTACTGGCTCTAAAACTGGTAATAAATCTTTCATTGCAGATATTTTTTTATCGTACAATAAAATATATGGAGATTCTAAATCAGCTTCCATTTTTTCAGAGTTAGTAACAAAGTATGGAGATAAATATCCTCTATCAAATTGCATACCTTCAACTACATCAACATAAGTATCAGTACCCTTAGCTTCCTCAACAGTAATTACACCTTCTTTTCCTACTTTTTCAAATGCTTCAGTAATTAATGATCCAATCGATTCATCGTTATTAGCTGAAATAGAAGCTACTTGTTTAATTTTATCAGATGAGCTTCCAACGGTTTCAGCATTTTTATTTAATTCTTCAACAATTGCTTCAACAGCTTTATCTACTCCTCTTTTTAAGTCCATTGGGTTTGCACCAGCTGTAACGTTTTTCAAACCTTCTTTAACTATAGCTTGTGCTAAAATAGTTGCAGTTGTAGTACCATCTCCTGCAAGATCATTAGTTTTTGAAGCAACTTCTTTAACCATTTGTGCTCCCATATTTTCTAAAGCATCTTCTAATTCAATTTCTTTTGCTACAGTTACACCATCTTTTGTTATTTGCGGTCCTCCAAAAGCTTTTCCAATTATAACATTACGACCTTTTGGTCCTAAAGTTACTTTCACAGCGTTAGCTAATGCATCTACACCTTTTTTTAAACCTTCTCTTGCCTCTACGTCAAATTGTATTTTTTTTGCCATTTTATTTTTTTTAAATATTAAACAATTGCAAGAATATCTGATTCTCGCATTATTAAGTAATTTTTATCATCAAGTTTAAGTTCTGTTCCACTGTATTTTCCATACAAAACAGAATTTCCAACTTTAACAGTTACAGGATTTTCTTTTGTTCCTGGACCAACAGCAACAACGTTACCTTTTTGTGGTTTTTCTTTAGCTGTATCAGGTATAATTATTCCTGAAGCTGTCTTAGTCTCCGCTTCTAAAGGTTGAATTAAAACTCTATCGGCTAGTGGTTTAATGTTTAATTTACTCATATTTTATATTTTAATAGTTAATTCACAGCAATCATGCCAAATTAATAATTATGACAAAACGGTCAAATATTATCGCTTTTTGTGACAAGCTGACATTTTGTTTTTAAAAAAAATTATTCTTGAACGGGAATGTCTAATGGAATTTCTTCAGATAAAGCTTCAGGGATAACTGTTTCTATACTGCTAGAGTCTAATAGCTTAGATTCAGTACTTTCGTTATTATTATTATTTAGTGTAATATTAGAAAGTAATATTAGAACTAATAATAGAGAAGCCAGTGCCCAAGTACTTTTATCCAGAAAATCTGTAGTTTTCCTTACACCTCCTATTTGTTGAGAGTCTCCTCCTCCAAAAGATGAGGATAATCCTCCTCCTTTTGGGTTCTGAACCATGATTACTAAAACAAGTAAAAAAGAAACTATTAATATTAAAATTAGAAAAATTGAAAAACTACTCATGACATTTTGTTTTTTATACTACTTTTTATCGTTTTGATTTGATCTGCAAATAAACTGATTTTTTCTGGATATTTCAAGGAAAGAATTTCATAAGCTCGTATTGCCTCTTCAAATTTATTTTGATTAAAATAAATTTTAGCTAAAGTTTCGGTCATATATTCCTTATTGCTAAGCTTGAAATCAGATGATAAATCATCCCTAGCTATGTTTTTTTTTGGATCAATTTTAGGGTTTACTTTTAAAAAACTTTCAATTAAAGAATTCTGTGAATATTCAGGGTTTTTAGTCTGTTTACTGGCATTTAGCCAATCAATAAACGAGTTTTTAGTTTTTTCTAAGGAGAGTATTGTTGAATTATTCTCAGATTTTATTTTTTCAAGTTCAATAATATCAAAGAGAACCGATCGGTCAGTTGAGTAAATTGAACTAGTCTTTAAGGCATTATTAAATCTAATATTATTGAATTTTTTCAACCCAATTAGTTCAATAATTCTAGCAGTTTGAAAGTAAGGGTACTTTTTTATGATTTTTTTTATTGAAATACTTTGATCCAAATTAATATTATTTGGATTTTTTACTAAATTATTAAAATTCTCTTTACTTAGATTTACCATTTTGCTAATGACGCGTTAAAAATATCTTGTGTAATTCTTTCAAATATAATATCGTGTGCTTCAGATTTTACATTTAACAATTGTGTTTCGGCAGGGTAATCAAAGTAAAAGGAAAATTTTCTTTCAAAATTATCTTCTTCTTTTTTAATATTAATAAATCTAACGTTTATGCCAACACTTAATCTATTTTGAGAAGCTTGCAAGTTTGAGGTAGAAGTCATAGGACTAACTCTGTATTCTTTTATTTCACCTTCGTATATTAAGTCTGCATCGGAACTTAATAATTGTAAATTAGTTTGATTTTGAAGTATATTTTGTAGAGCTATTGTGAAATCTCTATCCAAACCAGGTTCAAAAATTGAACCCATTGAGTTACCCGCTTCATTTTCAAAGAAATTAACCTGAAAACTTTCTGTGCCCTCCGGAATTGATGCACCAGTAAAAGAGTAATTTCCACAACTTTTTATAAAAATGGATAGAATCAGTAAAGAAATTAATTTATAGTTCAATGTCATGTTGTTTAATTTTTCTATATAAAGTTCTTTCAGAAATACCTAATTCAATTGCAGCAGCCTTTCTTTTGCCATTATTTCTTTCAAGCGCCTTTTTTATTAACTCTAGCTCTATATCGTGAATTGACAAAGTTTCTTCTTCATTAATTTCTTCTGCAAAATGATACTTATCTTCTTTAGAATTAAAAATACTTTCTTTTTCATTAAACTCTATGATTTCGGTCTTTTTTTCTTCATTTAATTTTTCTTGTAAACTTTCTAAAGAATTATAGTCTTTTTCTTTTAGATCAGACTTAAAGTTATCATTGTTTAAATGACTTGTTATTTTCTTTAAGTCATTCAAATCTTTTTTCATATCAAATAAAATTTTATATAAAATTTCTCTTTCATTTGAAAAATCGTCAGTCGAACTATTCTGATTAATTAAAGCAGGTAAAGTAGAATTGAATTCAGGAAGATAGGATTGTAATAACTGACTTGAAACTTCTCTTTTTTCTTCAAGAACGGAAAGTTGTTCAGCTACATTTCTTAATTGTCTAATATTACCATTCCAACGGTACATATTTAGCAAATGTTGAGCGTTTTCGTCTAATCTGATAGTTGGCATATTGTATTTCTTAGCAAAATCACTTGCAAATTTTCTAAACAACAAATGAATATCCTCTCTTCTATTTCTAAGTGGAGGAATTTTAATTTCAACAGTACTCAATCTGTAATATAGATCTTCTCTAAATTTTCCTTTTTGAATAGCCTTCTCCATGTCTAGGTTAGTAGCTGCTACAATTCTTACATTAGTTTTTTGAACTTCTGAGGCTCCAACTTTGATATATTCTCCGTTTTCTAAAACTCTCAAAAGTCTGACTTGAGTTGTTAAAGGAAGTTCTCCAACTTCATCTAAAAAAATAGTTCCACCATCTGCAACTTCAAAATAACCTTTTCTTGCGTTATTGGCACCTGTAAATGCACCTTTTTCATGTCCAAATAATTCTGAGTCTATTGTTCCGTCAGGAATAGCTCCACAGTTTACTGCAATGTATTTGTTATGTTTTCTATGAGATAATTGATGAATGATTTTAGGAAAACTTTCTTTTCCAACACCACTTTCACCTGTAACTAAGACTGAAATATCAGTGGGAGATACTCGCATTGCCTTTGCTATTGATCTGTTTAAAATAGGGTCGTTTCCGATAATTCCAAATCTTTGTTTAATATTTTGTGTACTTGATTCCATAATAATTTTTTATAAACCTTTACTTATCCCAATAAGAGTAGCAGATGTACATTCCAAAACTTTTACTTTTACAAAATCTCCAATTTTATGTGATTCTTTTGGGAAAACAACCATTGTATTTTGTTCGTTTCTTCCCGCCCAATGTAATGTAGATTTTTTCGATTCTTTTTCAATAAGAACTTCTACAACTTTTCCTATATATTGTTTTGTTCTGTAATGACTGTGCTTTCGCTGTAAATCAATAATTTGTTGCAATCTTATTTTTTTTATTGACTCTTCAACATTGTCTTCAAATTTTTTTGCTGCATATGTGCCAGGCCTTTCAGAATATTTGAACATATAACCAAAATCATATTTAACTTTTTCCATTAAACTTAAAGTTTGCTCGTGATCCTTATCACTTTCATTTGGAAACCCAGTAATCATATCGTGAGAAATTCCGCAATTAGGTATAAGTTTTTTAATATTTTTAATCAGTGATAAATATTCATCTCTAGTGTGTTGTCTATTCATTGACTTTAAAATTGGGTCACTTCCAGATTGTACAGGGAGATGTATATAATTACAAATGTTATTATATAAAGACATTGTTTTTATTACATCTAAACTCATGTCCTGAGGGTTTGATGTTGAAAACCTAATTCTTAGATTAGGAAAAGATTCTGCAACAAGTTTTAACAGTTTTGAAAAATTAACAGAGGTTTTTTTAACAAATTCATCAGCGTTCTTAAAATCTTTTTTCAAACCTCCTCCGTACCATAAATAACTATCTACGTTTTGGCCAAGCAGAGTGATTTCTTTATAATTTGCTTTGTTTAGATCATGAATTTCATTTAAAATACTTTTTGGATCCCGGCTTCTTTCTCTTCCTCTAGTGAACGGAACTACACAGAAAGTACACATATTGTCGCACCCTCTTGTTATTGACACAAAAGCTGTAACTCCATTAGACGAAAGTCTTACAGGACTAATGTCACCATAAGTTTCTTCTTTAGATAGAATTACATTAACTGCATTTCTACCCTCATTAATTTCTTCCAATAGATTAGGAATGTCTTTATAAGCGTCAGGTCCAACAACTAAATCAACAATCTTCTCTTCATCCAAAAATTTACTTTTAAGTCTTTCAGCCATACAACCTAGTACTCCAACTTTTAAATTTTTATTTTTTCTTTTTAATTTATTAAAACTTTCAAGTCGTTTTCTTACAGTTAACTCAGCTTTTTCTCTAATAGAGCATGTGTTTAGTAAAATCAAATCAGCTTCATTTAAATCATTTGTAGAATTGTATCCTTCTTTTGAAACAATTGAAGCTACAACTTCACTGTCAGCAAAATTCATTTGACAGCCATAACTTTCTATATAAAACTTCTTAGCAACTTCTTTTTTTTCAGTTAGCGTTTTTTTTTCTTTTATTTTGTATACTGTACTCATTCTTAGTTAATCTGTGTAAATTTTATGTAAATATAACAATATATGACAATATGTCAGTATAAATTTTAATCAAAAAAATACAAATTATTAGCAGCTCCAAATTTTGAATAAAAAAAAAAATATACTTTTGTGATCTAAAAATCAATTTTAAATGTCAAAAAATTTAGTAATTGTTGAGTCTCCTGCCAAGGCAAAAACTATTGAAAAATATCTTGGTCCTGACTTTAAAGTATCTTCTAGTTATGGTCATATTTCAGATTTACCATCTAAGGAAATAGGTATTGATGTAGATAATGATTTTAAACCAAAATATATTGTCTCAAGTGATAAAAAAGACATAGTAAAGCAACTTAAAAAACAAGCTTCATCTGTTGATACAGTTTGGTTAGCAAGTGATGAAGATAGAGAGGGAGAGGCTATTGCATGGCATTTATTTGAAAGTTTAAAATTGGATAAAGCAAAAACTAAAAGAATTGTTTTTAGAGAAATTACTAAAAAAGCAATTTTACATGCAATTGAAAACCCAAGAGAAATTAATTATGATTTAGTCAATGCCCAACAAGCTAGACGTATAATTGATAGATTAGTTGGTTTTGAAATTTCTCCAATTTTATGGAGAAAAGTTAAAGGTGGCCTTTCTGCAGGAAGAGTTCAGTCAGTTGCCGTAAGATTACTAGTTGATAGAGAAAATGAGATTAACGATTTTATCCCTGTTTCTTCTTTCAAGATTGCGGGAAAATTTTCTGATTCAAATAATAATATATTAGACGCTCAATTATCAGGAACTTTTGAATCGGAAGAAGAAGCGAAAAGTATTCTTGAAAAAAGTTTAGATTCTAATTTTTTAATTTCATCAGTTGAAAAGAAACCATTTAAAAAATCTTCTTCAGCCCCTTTTACAACTTCTACTTTGCAACAGGAAGCTTCTAGAAAACTAGGATTTTCGGTAAGTCGAACAATGTCAGCTGCCCAAAGATTATATGAGTCAGGAAACATTACTTACATGAGAACAGATAGTGTTAATCTTTCTGATGATGCACTTAACGCCGCAGGAAAGGTTATTTCTAAAACTTATGGAGAGAACTATCACAAAATAAAAAAGTTTTCAAACAAAAATAAAGGTGCTCAAGAAGCTCATGAGGCTATTAGACCTACTAATTTTGAAAAAAGACAAGTTAACATGGAATCTGATCAAATTAAATTATATAATTTAATTTGGCTTAGAACTATAGCATCACAAATGAGTGATGCAATACTTGAAAGAACCATATTAAAGATATCCTCGGATAAATATGAAAATCAGTTTACATGTAAGGGAGAAATAATTCAATTTGACGGATTTTTAAAAGTTTATATTGAAGGAACTGATAACAATGATAGTGAAGACAATCAAGGTTTATTACCCAACCTTCAAAAAGGAGCTAAATTATCGAGTAACTCAATTTTAGCAACGGAGAAGTTTAGTAGACCCCCATATAGATACTCTGAAGCTTCATTAGTTAAAAAGCTGGAAGAATTAGGGATTGGACGTCCTTCAACATATGCTCCAACAATTACAACTATCCAAAACAGAAAGTACGTAGTTAAAGGAAGTTATGAAGGTCACGAAAGAAATTACAGACAATTGTTTTCTGAGAATAATGAAATTAAAATTTCTTTATTAACCGAAAATACAGGATCAGATAAAGGTAAGTTAGTGCCAACCGAAGTTGGGATGATTGTTACTGATTTTTTAGTAAATAATTTTCAAAATATTTTGAATTATAACTTTACTGCAAGTGTTGAGCAAGATTTTGATAAAATTGCTAACGGCGACATTGAATGGACCAGTATTCTTAAAGATTTCTACGGCCCATTTCATGCTACAGTTGAAGATGTTCAACAAAATGCAACCAGAGAAACTGGGGAGAGAGTTCTTGGAGTTGATCCGGTTAGCGGAAGAAAGGTTAGTGTAAGGCTTGGTAAGTTTGGTCCAATGGCACAAATTGGCACTGTTGACGAGGAGGAAAAACCAATATTTGCTGGTTTACTACCAGATCAAAAGATAAGTAAAATTACATTTGAAGAAACGCTTCAACTTTTTAAGCTGCCTTGTTATTTAGGAGATTTTGAAGATCAAAGCGTAGAATCAAACGCTGGTAGGTTCGGACCATATGTAAAACATAATAATGTATTTGTGTCTCTTCCAAAAGGATTAAGTCCACTCGAAGTTTCTTTAGAACAAGCTATTGAACTTATTCAAGAAAAAAGAAGAATTGATGCTCCAATTGCTAGTTATGAAGGTTTTGATGTTAGTAAAGGAAAAGGAAGATTTGGTCCGTTTATTAAATGGAATGGTTTATTTATTAATGTAAATAAATCTTATGATTTTGATAATCTTTCTGAAAATGATTGTTTTGAGTTGATTGAATTTAAGAAGAAAAAAGAAGCCGAAAAACTTTTAAAAGTATGGGACGATCAAGGTATTCGTCTAGAAAAAGCAAGATGGGGTCGTTTCAATTTAATTAAAGGAAAAGTTAAAATTGAATTTCCAAAAGGAACAGATTTAGATAAGTTTAATGATGATAATGTAGCTGATTTCTTTAAAAAGAAAAAAACAAAAAAATCTAAATCAAAAAAATAGTTATGATAAATGGCTATTTATGTCCATTAAGTGAAGATCTTATTGAATTTAAAAGTAACCTTAGTCGTGGCACATTGGGTTCCAACATTACTTTGTATAATTCTGAAAAGACAGATTACTCATCAATAGATATAGCGATAGTTGGTTTAAATGAGTATAGGAATTCTGATGAAATTAGTGATGAATCTTTAAATTTAGAAAATTTTAGAAGAGAATTTTACAGTTTATTTTATGGAAATTGGAGTGCTAATATTTTAGATCTTGGAGATGTTATTTCAGGAAAAAGTTTCAGTGACACCTATTATGCTGTTAATTCAATTCATCAAGATTTAATTAATCAAAACATTGTTGTTATTTTTATTGGAGGAGGTCAAGATTTTACTTTTCCACTTTATCAATCTTTGTCAAAAAAGCATAATAAAGTAAATATTAGTTCAGTTGACAATAAGTTTGATTTTGGAAAAATTAAAAAACAATTTAGTTCAAGCTCCTACATGTCTAAAATTATAATGGACAAAAAAAACTCGCTAAATCATTTTTGTAATTTAGGATATCAAACATTTTTAAATTCTCAAGAAGAAATCGACTTGTTAAATAAATTTAATTTCGAATCACATAGACTTGGAGAGATAACAGAAAATATTAAAATTGTAGAACCTGTTTTAAGAGAGACAAATTTGTTAACTGTAGATTTTAAGTCAATTAAATCATCTGAACTAAATTTTGTTCATAATTATTCAAATGGTTTTGAAAGCAGCCATTTTTGTTCTGTTTTAAGATATGCTGGAATGAGTAATAGTATAAATTCAGTTGGGCTTTTTGAATTATTGGATAGTAGTATATCTAGTGCTTTATTATCCCAATCAATTTGGTATTTCATTGAGGGATATTGTTTAAGAATTAAAGAAGATCCTAATTCTAGTAATTTTAATGGCTATACTTATAATGTATTTTGCGAAGGAACTAATTTGAAGTTTTACAATAGTGAATTGTCGCAAAAATGGTGGGTGGAATTTATAAATGAAATTGAAACAAAAAACATTTCTTCATTGTTGCCCTGCAATAAAAGAGATTATTTAATGGCATGTGATGGAACTTTTTCTGATCGTCTAATAATGTTTCTTAAGAGAGAATTAATATAATTGGTATGAAATTTGAAGTAGATCTCAATAATATTATTAAATTTATGGACTTTAATAATTACATCAAGTGAAAAAAATATTTTATTTATTAATATCAATTCTAATTTTTAATAGCTGCTCTAGTTCTGATAGAGGTGAGCTTATTGGTGTTAAAAGCAAAAAATTCTATCCTGACAAACCATCCGGAATGGTTTTGATCCCTAGCGGATCTTTTTTGATGGGGATGTCTGATGATGATGTTGTTGGGCTGCAAAACGCACCTGTAAGTACTGTTTCTGTAAAAGCGTTTTATATGGACGAGACTGAAATTACAAATGGGGAATACAGACAGTTTGTTAGTTGGGTAAGAGATTCGATAGTTAGGCAAGCATTAGCTGTACGTGCTCTAGAAGATATTGGAGAAGCTCCAACTCAGGAGGAATTAGATAAAGATAATAGTATTAATTCTTATTTTCCAATTTATCAACCAACATCAGAAATTAGTGATGAAGATAAAAGTGGTTACGAATTATATAAAGAGCAAAATTCTTTTGGAATCAATCCTTACGATAAAAAAACATTTAATTTAAACTTTGATATTGATATTGCATGGCAAAGAGACGAATATCCTGACTTGGCATATGCCGAAGTTATGGAAGGTGTGATTGAGGGTACTGGATTTTATTTGCCAAAAGAAGAGTCCTATAACTCTGATAGAATTTTTGATACTAAACAAATAGTTTATAATTACACAACATTTGATGCTGAAGCCGCTATTAAGTCTGATAGTGAATCTAGAAAAGAATTTTTCAAAGAAAA
>Ga0102909_1000107_pt1 | contig 28329 bp, 26 predicted proteins | sample Colrivmet1557A02_FD_84974 | JGI IMG/M metagenome (GOLD analysis project Ga0102909, IMG submission 84974) | Estuarine microbial communities from the Columbia River estuary - metaG 1557A-02 | ecosystem: Environmental > Aquatic > Marine > Intertidal zone > Estuary | place: USA: Columbia River...
ACAGAAATCGGACTCATCACCCCCCCCATTGGGATGAACGTTTTCGTGCTCAAAGCCAACCTGCCGAGCGTCCCAGTCGGAAAAATATTCAAAGGGCTCATCCCATTTATTGCTGTCGACGTGGTCCGACTGGCATTGCTCGTTGCTTTCCCAGCAATTAGCTTGATCTTGGTGCGGATGATGTCTTAGAATTCAGCCTTCAAGGTGAATCGGGAGAGACGTCACGCGCAAGTGATGACGCGCCGAAGGAGCAACCGCCCCGGAAACTCTCAGGCAAAAGGACCGATTCGCTTTCACCACTCTGAAGAGCAGTGGGGGTCGTCACCCCACTCACCGCAGGAGCAAGTGCAACGCCGTTTGGTTGTTCGCATGAATCTCTCAGGTTCCAAACAGATGGGGCACCCAAGGCGCAGTCGCGCCGGGTCCACCCACAGACTGTTTGGAGCAACCTCATGACTTCTATTGCCATCATTGGCGGCGGTATCACCGGCGTCACAACCGCATACGCACTCGCAAAGCGCGGTTTATCAGTCACTCTTTTTGAACGGCAACGCTACGCAGGGATGGAAACGTCCTTTGCAAACGGGGGCCAACTGTCGGCGTCAAATGCTGAGGTATGGAATCACCCCAGCACGATCCTGAAGGGCTTGAAATGGATGCTCAAGAGCGACGCCCCCCTCCTTGTGAATCCAAAACCCAGCTGGCACAAACTGTCGTGGATGGCCGAATTCATCGCCAACATTCCGAACTACGAGACGAACACGATTGCCAGCGCCAAGTTGGCGATTGCCGCACGGGCGCACCTGCACGGTTGGGCGGAGGCAGAGGGAATTGACTTTGACGTGAAACACAAAGGGATCCTGCACATCTATCGCAACAGGGCAGGCTTTGATCACGCCGCTCGCGTGAACGAAATGCTGGCCAAGGGCGGCTTGGCTCGCCGCGCCGTCACGACCGATGAGATGCGTGCCATCGAACCCACGCTGAGCGGGCAGTTTTATGGCGGATTTTTCACCGAAAGTGACGCGACCGGTGATATTCACAAATTTACCGTTGGCTTAGCGGCTGCTGTGCAGCGCATGGGCGGCTCAATTCGTTTTGGTGAAACCATCGACAAGCTCAGCAGCGATGGTGATCGCGTCACGGTCACCCTCTCGGATACCGATGGCCAGCGTGCCGAAACATTCGACCGGATCGTCGTCTGCGCTGGCGTGGCCAGCCGAGACTTTGCTGCGCAATTGGGTGATCGCGTCAACATTTACCCTGTCAAAGGTTATTCCATCACAGTTAACCTCGCGGACGCCCAATCGCAAGCGGCAGCGCCCACTGTGAGTTTGCTGGACGATGAGACCAAGCTTGTGACAAGCCGTCTCGGCTTGGATCGATTCCGGGTAGCAGGCACCGCCGAGTTCAACGGCTACAACAGAGACATTCGTGCCGACCGCATCCGACCGCTGGTCAACTGGGTGAACCAATGTTTCCCGGGTGTGAGTACCCGACAGGTCGTTCCTTGGGCGGGCTTGCGCCCAATGACACCAAGCATGATGCCTCGCGTTGGCCGCGGCAAACAAGCCAATGTGTTTTACAACACCGGTCACGGGCACCTGGGGTGGACGCTCTCTGCCGCCACAGCGGAGGCGCTGGCCGAAACCATGTGTAACGGGCGCAGTGCCGCGGCACATACGAGCCCTGCCACAACGGTGGTTAAGCCCTTGGCGGCTTAATTCGATAGCAAGGCGTCGATACTTTTGAGGGTGTAGCCCTTTGCCTTTACGGCATCCCGGACAGCCATGGCACTGGCCACGGCTTCCGGGTTGTCGACGTGAACACTGATGCTATGAATCGGCGTCGGCAATACTTTTCCCGATAGGCACACCAACCCGCCCGCTGCCAACATCCCCAGCACGTGAGCCGCTGAGGCCTCTGCCCCATGGACCATCGCATGCGGCTGGCTGCGCGGAACGAGTTGCCCATCGTCTTGGTACGCACGATCCGCGAACACCTCAATGGCGACGCGCAAGCCAGCGGTCTCACCCGCCCGAGCCAAAGCGGAACATGCGGGTGCGAGAAGAATCAAATCAGCACTGATTGCGCGTACGGCGGTGGCGATCACATTCGCCATGGCGTCATCCGCGCAGGCCATGTTACTCATGGCACCATGCGGTTTCACATGGGTGACCACACCGCCTTGTGCGGCCGCGATGGCCTGCAACGCACCCACTTGGTAGGTGACGATCGCCGATAACTCGGTATCGCTGAGTTTCGTGGGTCGACGACCAAAGCCCTGAAGGTCATGGAAAGCGGGGTGCGCGCCAATACTCACGCCATTCTTCAGCGCCCGTTGCACTGTTGTGACCATGTGTACAGGGTCGCCAGCGTGAAAGCCGCAAGCGACATTGGCACTGTTGATCACTTGTATCAGTGATGCATCGTCACCCATTGGCCAAGGGCCAAAACTCTCGCCCATGTCGGCATTGATATTGATATTCATACGCCCTGCTTCCATTTTGAAAATCACTCAGCGCGGCACATGCCGCTCACCAAATTCTCTGCGTACAACGCTTGCTCGTCTAGAAACCCACTGGGCGCATAACGCTGCAGGCGGCCCAGCCAAGCCTGAAGCGCCGCATCGGCCTCACCCAGTGCCATACAGGCCGTATCACCCGAGACCACCTCGAATTGGAAGGCGGTCCCTGCGGGCATGTGCGCCAGCCGGGGCAAATCGGCGCTGATCACGGTTGCAATTTTTGGGTAACCGCCAACCGTGTGGCAGTCGGCCAGCAGCACGATGGGCTGACCATTGCCGGGCACCTGAATGGTGCCTGGGGCGATACCGTCCGAGACGATGTCGGCGTGGGCCCGTGTCTGGTGTTCAAGTGCAACGCCTGCGAGGCGAACACCCATGCGATCCTGCTCAGGCGTTGTGGTCCACGTTGAGGTGGTCAGCGCGCGCCGAGCATCTGGCGAAAAATGATCCGCCTGTGGCCCCAGCATCACCCGAATCGGCCCGCCTTTGTGGCAAAAAGGTTCGGGCGCGCGCAGCTCGTGTGCGTCTGGGCTGATGGCGCGTGCGCGGCCCGGTAAACGATCGCCCGCCGCCAACGCGCGGCCGTTCAATCCGCCGACCCCCACGCGAACATAAGTCGACTCACTGCCCATCGCGCTTGTCAACGCTAAGCCGCCGGCAAAGCTGATGTATGCGCAACCATTTTTGATCGCCCCAACCGTCAGGGTGTCGCCTTCCCGCAGGGTGACACTGTGCCAATTGGCCAGCGCCTGCGTTACGCCGCTGGCACGCTGCACCGATGCCACAGCGTCGCCGGCAATCGCCACCCGGGCGAACCCGCTGGTGACCTGCAACGTGGGCCCCAGCAATCGCATTTCAAGGCACGTCGTATCCGCTGGGTTACCCACCAGTGCGTTCGCGCAGTGTGCGAGTGGCGCATCCAAAAAGCCTGAGACTGGCATCCCTTGATGCCGAAAGCCGAAGCGCCCCGCGTCTTGCAAGGTGTTACCCAAACCGCCGGCAAGGACTTCGAACGTAAAGCTCATTCTGGCAAACCCGACAGAAACTGCGCCCGGAACGCGACGGGGTCAGCGACCGGCCTCTCCAGATGCGCGTATTCCTCCCAGTCAATGGCGTAGAAAGACACCACGTCGCCGGCCTCAAAGAGTGCCGGTGCCGCCGAATGGCTGAGATCAAAGGTTGGCAGGGGTACGGCACCGATCAAATTCCAGCCACCCGGACTCACCCAGGGGTAGATAGCCGCCATTCGGCCCGCAATCGCCAACGATTTAGGCGGTACTTGGGTCCGCGGTGTCGATAACCGGGGGCACGCCAACACCTCTGGGATGCTTGCCATATAAGCGAACCCCGGCATAAATCCCATGGCGTAGACGCGCAAGGAGGTCGACAAAAACTGCGCGATAACCGCCGCCTCACTGAGACCGGTTTGCGCAGTGACAACGGGCAAATCCGGCGCCAATCGGGCATCAAAACAAGCCGGCAAGCGCCAGCTTCGCTTGGCCGTTGCCGGCGCGGATACGTCACGTGCCAACGCCAGTAAAAGTGTGCCCAGGTGCGCACCGACGGCAAGCCGTGGATCGAAGTGAACCGTGACAGAGCGGAACGTCGGCACCACATCACGAACGCCCGATAGCGTGCCCGCATCGACTTCCGCATGCACCGCCGCCGCAAGTCCCATGCAGCGGGCGTTGACATCGATATCAATGGCATCGCCCAACTCGATCGTCCAAGCGGTGTCACCCATCGGCAGGAGCTTGGGCTCCAAATAGCCGGCCATCAGCGGAGGTCCTGTTTCGGAAAACCAGCGATCACATCAAGCTCGGCAACCACAACACGATACCCGGGAAGAAATAAATCAACACAATCGCCAACATCATGATGCCGAACATCGGCAATACAGTCCCTGCGATGTAGCCGATATCGCGTTTGGTTAGGCCTTGCAGGACGAACAAATTAAGACCCACTGGGGGTGTGATCTGCGCGACCTCAACCACCAACACGACGAAGACACCGAACCAAATCAGATCCAAACCAGCAGCTTGGATGGTTGGCAACAACACGCTGATGGTGAGCACGACCATTGAGATGCCATCAAGAAAACATCCCAAGAGTAAGAAGAACAACGTGAGCGCGATCACCAACATGAAAGGCGACAGCCCGAGTGATCCGATGAACTCCGCCAAATGACGTGGCAAGCCGATGAAGCCCATCGCCAGTGTCAGAAAGGCAGCGCCTGCAAGGATTAATCCGATCATGCAATACAAGCGACAAGCGGCGGACAAGCCCTCTTGGAAGGTCTTTCTCGTCATACTGCCCTCAAGCACTGACAAACCCAAAGCACCCAAAACGCCGATGGCAGCCGCCTCAGTCGCTGTTGCAATACCCGTATAAATCGACCCCAAAACAATCAAGATCAATACGAAGACCGGAATCAATTTGCGCGAAGCGTAAACTTTTTGGAGAAAGCCAATTTCCACATCACCTTCCGGAATTTGGGTTGGGTTTAACAAAGCCCAAATGCCCACATACCCCATAAAAAGGGCCGCCAACATCAGGCCAGGCACCGCACCAGCTACGAACAAGCGCGCAATCGACACATCGGCAGCAACGCCGTAAACAATCATGATGATCGACGGCGGAATCAACAGACCCAACGTGGCCGCACCCGCTAGGGTCCCGATGGCCATGCGGTCGGGATAGCCACGTCGCGACAATTCGGGCAGAGAGATCTTTCCAATCGTGGAGCATGTGGCCGCTGACGATCCCGAGACAGCGGCGAAAATCGCGCTACCCAACACGTTCACGTGCAGCAATCGGCCGGGTACACGGTTGAACCACGGCGATAACCCCGCGAACATGTTTTCAGCCAAACGGGTCCGAAACAAGATCTCGCCCATCCAGAGAAAAAGGGGTAAGGCTGTGAGCGTCCAACTGGACGTTGACCCCCAGATGGTCAAAACCATGCTGTCGCCAACGGGTCGTGGGCTGACAAAAATCATGGTCACCAAGCCAATGGCGAGGAGCGAAAAACCAATCCAAAAGCCCGTTGCTAAAAGCAAGATGAGCAAGACGACCAGCCCGACGGCAAGCGTGATTTCCATGGTCAAGCCACCTTAAAAATTATTCGGTGCGAACCGCTTCGTGCGCCACGGCAGGCGCATCGGCGGATCGGTTGAGCGCTTCAAAGAGCGAGTGAATCACGGCGACCGCAAACCCAATGGTGCCAATGGCCATGGTGAGCTGAGGTATCCAAAGGGGACTCGCATCCCCTGTCTGGGCGACATCGTGAAAGATGTGCGACTGCCAGACCATGCGGCACGAGAACCACGCAATGTAAGTGGCCATCACGCTACCCAGGATCAACGACCACAGGCTGAGTATCCGGTGCCACCGCCCCTTTGCGCGATCGAGTAAGAAAGTCACGCGAATGTGATCTCCCTGCCGAAACGCAGACGGCAAGGCGAAAAACAAAGCGGCAGCAATGGCGTAACCGGCGTAGCCGTCAAGGCCCGCGATGCTCCACCCGTCGATCACCCGCGTGAGCATATTGAGCGAGATGGCGACCAGGCAGCCAACCATTGAGACGCAGGACAAAAACAGGAGTGTGTTGTAGAAGCGTTGAAGTCCGTTGCGCATAACAATCATTCAAACCTGTGAGAAAACAAGGGTTTGTGCGCGCGCCGGGGCGCGCGCACAACAGACGACTTACTTGCGGTAAGCAGACAAGATGGCTTCACCATCTGGGCCCGCCGCAGCCGCCCAGTCTGCTGTCATCTTTTTACCGATGTCAGCCAAAGCGCTCTTCACGCTGGCAGATGGCTCGGCGATGGTCATGCCGTTGGCTTTCAGCACGTTGATTGAGTCGGTATTGACCTTCTCACTCGCCACCCAACCGCGCTCCTCAGCCATTGCGGCCGCCTTCATCACAGCGGCTTGGGTGTCCTTATCCAACGCGTCAAACGCCTTTTGGCTCACCGCGGTAACGTTGCATGGCAACCAGCCATTGACGGGATAGAAGAACTTGGTTTGCTCATAGAGCTTGCCATCGGCACCACTGGCGCTTGATGTTAGGAAGTTCTGCGCCGCACCTGTTGCCAACGCCTGTGGCAGCTCAGGCAGTTGAATGGTGACTGGCGAAGCGCCCAACATTTGCGCGATTTTGGTCGTCGCAGGGTTGTATGCACGCATCTTCGTGCCCTTGAAGTCATCGGCACTGTTAATCGCTTTCACAGAGTAAAGCGACTGGCCTGGCCATGGCACGGAGAACAACATCTTGACGCCCTGCTTGGCAAACACCTTTTGCTGTACGGGCTTGGTGGCATCGAGAAGACGCTTTGCATCGGGGTAGCTGGTCGCCAAGAAGGGAATGGAGTCAACACCGAAAATTGGGTTCTCGTTGGCCAAACCAGAAATGATGAACTCACCAGCAGGGACCAAGCCGCCCTGAATGGCTCGCTTAATCTCAGGCTGTTTGAACAATGAGCCACCTGGGTGCAACGTGATCTTCAACTTGCCACCGGAAAGCTTTTCTACATCGTTCGCAAACTGCTGAACGTTTTGGGTTTGGAAGGTGTTAACGCCGTAACCCGTGGGCAAATCCCAAGTGGTTTGGGCCTGGACAACCGCCGCTGCGCTGAGCGCCACAATCGACATCATTACTTTTTTCATGGTTCATCTCCTCGTTATAAAAAATTGTGCCGGGGCACTCGCTAAAAACTTGCCAAATGGTTATTCAGCAAATCAGTGATCAGCATGGCGCCAGGCGCATGCGTGATACAAAACTTGGGCTTCGCCTGCGCTAGCGCGGCTTGCGGCGTGACGCCACAGGCCCAAAAGACGGGTATCTCATCATCATAAATAGCGACCGCGTCGCCATAGTCTGGGCGGCTTAAATCGTGAATACCAATCAACTCGGGTGCCCCCAAATGCACCGGCGCACCGTGTACCTCAGGGTAGCGCGAGGTGATTTGAATGGATCGAATCACGTCTTTGGCCTTCATCGGTCGCATCGTCACCACCAATGGGCCACTGAACGGGCCGGCTGCCGTCGTCGGGATGTTCGTCTTGAACATGGGAACGTTACGGCCCTGCTCAATGTGGCGAATGGGAACGCCAGCCTCAATGAGCGCTTGCTCAAAAGAGAACGAGCAACCGATCACAAATGTGACCAGATCGTCTCGCCACAAGGCATTGATGTCGGTTGGGGCATCAACTAAAACACCGTCTTTCCAAACGTGGTAGCGGGGAACATCGGTTCGGATGTCAATGTCGTCACCCAAGGTTCTGAGCGTACTGACGCCTGGCTCTGACAAAGCAATCACCGGGCATGGCTTACGGTTCTGGTGACAGAAACGCAAGAAATCGGCGGCATCGTCTTTGGGCAAGATGACCACATTCCCCTGCACATTACCGCCAGCGAGACCGCTGGTGTGTGTCGCAAATGCGCCCGCGCGGATGGCCAGCCGTATGGCCTTGACCTCCTCCGCCGTATGGAACACGCCATCCGCTTTGGCTTTAAAAATCTCTGCTGATAAATCTGCGCCCATTTTGTCTCCGCTGCGTTTTTTATTTTCTGAACTCATTATTTCGATCGGCAGCGATCCTTGCAAATTAAAAATTAAATTGTAAGGTCATAACAAATTTTGATGTTATTTAAGATTCTGCGAGACAAATTTTTGAGCGGAAGCAACCACGGATTGCACGGCATTTGAAGTGGGATCTTCGCGGTAACTGGCGTAAATCGGCAGTGCCCTCAGCGCCGTATCGCACTTCAGCGGCTTCAAATTTGGAAAGCTCGTCGGGTTTTGAATTGCCGCCAAAGGCAAGGTCGCCACCCCAAAGCCACCCTGCACCAACTGCGCCATCGCTGAAATGGATGATATGGTGTGGACCCGCTTGGGCTTAATGCCCGCCTGCCGCATCTGGTCGAGCAAACTCACGTGTGGCTGTGAGCCCCGCTGAAAGGTCAGCAAATCAAACTCAGCCAGCGCGGCAAGCGTGTAGTGGCGTTTGCGATGCACCTCACGATTTCCGACAAACACCATCGCCATCGGGGGTAGCGCACGCGTGATGACAGACTCCCCAGTCACAGGCAGCGCCGCAAAAACCAAATCCTGCGTCCCCCGCTCGGCTTGATCGATGAGCGTCGGCGATGTATCGACCGACAACTCGAAAGCAATTCCAGGGTACTCGGCGCCCAGTAACTCAAGCCACGGAACGAGCCAAGAATGCAAGACAGACTCAATTGCACCGATACGCAGTGACACCGTTAGGGTGCTGTCAGACCCCATCTCGACCTTGATCTCACGCTGCAGATCGAGCAACCGCTCGGCGTAGGCGTAAAACCGCTCACCAGCCAACGTCAGCCGAAAGTGCTTGTCTCGGCGATCGAGCAGCAACACGCCGAGCTCGCTTTCCAGCGCAGAGATTCGACTGGACACAGCGGGCTGCGTTAAAAACAATTTTTCAGCCGCACGGGTGACGCTCTTTAAAGAGACAACCCAGTAAAAGGCCTCGACAAAGCGGAGATTCAAAGCATCGTTCCTTGCATCAGCCTCACACAACCAAACGGAAGGTGTGTGTCTGCTCTAAGTTTTCGCCAAACCATGCGCGAATCGCCCCTTCCCGATCGCCGAGATATTGCGGGGTGCCATCGTCTCCTAAGCGCATGGGCAAGTCGTGCCCGGGCACCAAAACCGAGCCAAGCTTGGCACGCCATGCCGCCCATATCCGCTCGAAGGTGGCGTGACTCTCCGCTTTGTCAAGGCTCATATCTGCGGCCATCGACAGCAACTCGGCGCGGTTTTTGGCGGCATCTCCAGTGAAGACAATATCAAAAGCTACGCCGTCCAAAATGAAAATCAAGTGCCCCGGCGTGTGCCCAGGGGCTGCGTGCGCAGTCAGGTTCGGTATCGGGGCATCTCCGGCGCTCAAACGCTTGAAACTGGGCCAATCGGCCAGCGTCGCCATGTACAGTTCCGGGACCGGGGTGCGACCCCACGGCGCCTTCAACGACCAATCCATCTCCTCACCGCCCATGTGGATCTGCGCGTGGGCGAACAGGGTCCAGTTGATGGCGTGGTCGTAGTGCGAATGCGTCAAGATCACATCGGTCACCGACTCGGGCGATAAGCCATGGTCCGCCAACTTCGCAATCAAAGTACCGCGAACACCAAATGACCCAACATCGATCAGCGCAACGCGACCGTGACCGCGCAGCAATGCAATGGTGCTCCAACCGAGACTGCCATGGCAGACCGATTTGCCAGGATAGCCCTGCACCAAAATATCAACGGTGTATCCAGCCGCTTCGTAACGCGCAGTTGGCGTGGTGGTGGTCGTGTGCATGCGTTCCCCTTTTCAACTGGTGAATGTGAGGCCGGTCATCCGCATGAGGGCGTCAAGCGACAAGCCATGTGCAGTGGCCGTCACAGTCAGGCCGTCTGGGGTGAAGACAAATATGGCCAAGTCGGTATAGACACGCGCAACGCAGCCAACCCCTGTTAACGGGTAGGTGCATGCGGGGACGAGCTTGCAGCGTCCCTGCTTATCGAAAAGATCCATCATGACCCATGTTTCCTTGGCGCCGACGGCAAGGTCCATCGCACCGCCAACCGCGGGAATATCGGCGGGATTGCCGGTGCTCCAGTTCGCCAAGTCCCCCGTGACAGACACCTGATAAGCGCCCAAGACACAAATGTCCAAATGGCCACCGCGCATCATCGCAAAGCTATCCGCATGGTGAAAAAAAGCGCCGCCTTTTAATAGCGTCACCGGTTGTTTCCCTGCGTTGATGAGGTCGTAGTCAACCGCTGAATCTGGCGGGCTTGGCCCCATCCCCAAGATCCCATTTTCGCTGTGCAAAATGACCTCACGGTCTTTTGGTAAGTGATTCGCAACCTGCGTCGGTTGACCGATGCCCAGGTTCACATAGGCTCCCTCAAAGATGTCATTTGCGACGCGTTGCGCCACTTCGGCTTTGTCCCATTTCTGAATACTCATCGTTCAGCCTCCGACGCGCGGCAGACCACTTTTGCGACATAGATTCCGGGCGTGACGATGTGCTCAGGATCGATTTCACCCAGATTTTTGATCGTCCGCACGCTGGCCACCGTATGTTTGGCCGCAGTGGCCATGACCGGACCAAAATTGCGTGCGGCCATGCGATAGGTTAGGTTGCCCCAACGGTCGCCGCACTCGGCGTGGACCAATGCAAGGTCTCCCGCAATAGGCGTCTCGTAGACATACCACCGACCATTGATTAGACGTGTTTCCTTCGGCTCACCGCTTGGCAGCTTTGCCAACGCCGTACCGTATCCGGTCGGCGTAAAAAAGCCGCCGATACCCGCACCCGCCGCTCGAATGCGCTCAGCCAAATTGCCCTGTGGCACAAGCTCCAACGCAATCTGTTTGCGTCGGTACAGGTCGTCGAAAACCCAAGAGTCGGATTGCCGCGGAAAACTACAAATGATTTTTTCCACGCAACCCGCCTTCAGTAGCCGCGCCAACCCCGCGTCACCATTGCCCGCATTGTTATTGACGATGGTGAGACCGCGCGCGCCCTGCGCAATCAGGCCCTCAATCAGTTCGCTGGGGATACCTGCTGTGCCAAACCCGCCGATCAGAACCGTTGACCCATCCGCGACGGTGCCGATTGCATCCGCAACGCTCGGCGCAATTTTATTGATCACCGCGCACCCTCACGGTGTCGGCCCCCAAGGCGCTGACAGCATCAACTGGTTGGTTTGGTTGACCAATATGGGGCGAAAGTCTTTGGCAAAGTCCATGAAGGCAGGATCCGCATAGACACCGGCCCAAAAGGCGCGACGATCGGCGTCGTCTTCAAATCGCCATAAATGCACGATCTTGTTCAGGGCACCCACATCACCCGTGAAGTACCCAATCAAGCGCTCGGGGTGCTTGGACAACGCCGGCCAGCCCTTGCTTGTGTACAGCGCAACCGCGTCTGACATTTTGCCGACCACCACCTCGTAGGTTCTCAACTCATAGATAGCCATTTTTTAACTCCAATTGACATCAAATCAATACCGAAAACAACCCGATGGCTGAACCGAAAATCGCGTGCACCACCAGGGCCGACAAGCTAACAAAAACAGGGCGCGGCGTACGCGAGCCGAACAGCCCCGCACCCGTCGCCGGCATGAAAAACAACCACGGTACGACTGTGCTGATAGCGCCGAATAACAAACCGTCCGTTAGCGGGTTATCGAGCCCCCAATTAGGCTGCCACAAGGTCACATAAACCCACACATAAACCACACCGATGACGTAGTGAAAGACCCAACCAATCAAACGCTCCCGCGGTAACGAGGGTGCCTGCGCCAGTCCTGTGTTGAACAGGATCCCCTGGCGCAACAGCATCAACAGCCAGCGCCCGACGACAGCCCAGTTGGTCGGCGGCAAGCCACCCAAGCGGTGCGCTAACCGCTGCCATAAATCAAGCACGGCAACCGATAGGCAACCCACCACAACCATCGATACATAAGCGCTCACGCCGCTCTCCCAGTTGGCAACACCCACAACCTGCTCTGGATTGACTATGGCAGAAACAGCCCTAAAAATACAGACGAGGCTATCCATCTGGTGACAACGTACCCGCAAGGTGCCCGCTACATTCCCTATCAACTGGAGACCCTGACCATGAGTTCAACACCTGCATTCGACGTCATTAATCAGGCCAGTGGGGTCTACCCGATCTCCCCCACGGCCTTTCATCCTGATGGCGCCGTGGACCGCTCGTCGATGGATCGCTTGACCGATTTTTACCTTGAAATTGGTGCGACCGGCATCACGGTATTGGGACAGTTGGGTGAGGCCCCCAAGCTCTCGCAGGCAGAAAGTGTGGCCATCGCGCAAGCCATGGTCAGACGGGCAAGCGGCATCCCCGTGATCGTTGGCGTCAGCGCCCCTGGCTTTGCAAGCATGCGGGAGTTGACACACGAGGTCATGTCGATTGGCGCCAGCGGTGTGATGATTGCGCCGCCAAATACACTCAGAACCGATCAACAAATCGTGACCTATTACCAGCAGGCGGCCGACGCCATCGGAAAAGATGTGCCGATTGTCCTGCAGGATTACCCTCTCACCTTCTCTGTACAAATGGCTCCCGACGTGATCCGCCGGATGGTGCAGGAGATTCCTTCCATCGCGATGTTGAAACACGAAGACTGGCCAGGACTCGAAAAAATTTCAGCCCTGCGCCAATTTGAAGCGAATGGCAGCATGCGACACATCGCGATCATGTGCGGTAACGGTGGCTTGTTTTTAGATTACGAGTTGTCGCGAGGTGCGGATGGCGCCAACACCGGCTATTGCTTCCCCGACATGCTGTGTGATGTGGTGCGACTTAAAAAGGCCGGCGACATCGAGGCGGCACATGATCTGTTTGACGCCCACCTCCCTTTGCTGCGCTACGAGCAGCAGCCCGGCGTGGGGCTCGCGGTTCGCAAACACGTGATGATGCGTCGAGGTCTCCTGCAAAGTGATACACAGCGTGCCCCTGCAGGTAAGCTGACCGCTAACGCGTTGCAAGAAGTGAATCACTTGTTGGCGCGCTTGGCGGACAAAGACCCACGAGCGGCGATTTAAGCAATTGACGGCAGTTTCACGTCAATCAACACAGCGGTGCCGCCGTCAATGTCATTGAGCGCCGCTTCAAAAACGGCTTGCGCTTCCGTCATGGTCTTTATTTGATAGCCCTTCGCGCCAAACGCCTCAGCGACCATCGAAAAATTACTATCGGAACTGCCAAGGCCGGCTTCGAACGCGTTGAGTTGGAAGGCATCGCCCTCTGGATACATGCGCAACACAGCCTCCTTAACGGCCTGCCATCCCCCATTGTTTAACACAATGGTCAAGATAGGTAAGCGGCGGCTTCTCGCGACTGCAAACAGTGATGTTGGCGTGCAAAAGTGAAAACTCCCATCACCCACGATTTGTACGACGCGACGGGTTGGACAAGCCAGCTTCAGGCCCAGCGCCCACCCACCACTGGCGCCCAGACCACCGCCCGCATTTGAAAAATAAGTCCCCGGCTCAGTTCTGGGCAACGCAGCCAAAACCACCGGGGCATTGCGGATCGCCTCATTCACCACAATATCGCTGTGTGCCAACATCCCATTGAGTGTCGACAAGATTGATTTCGCATCTAGCGCACCGCCAGTGGGCGGTGCCGCGGCTGCCGATACAGACGCCGCAGACTGAGTTAGGCGCTTTCGGCGCTGCGCGACGTCGACTTTAAAGTCATCAGGCGCTCGCCGCTCACCGTACTCGCTGAGTTGCGATAGGGCGATCAACGTGTTTGTCTGAACGCGGATGTCAGCGGCGAAGCCCCACATCGGGAAATCTGATTTACCAGCGTCAATATCCAAATGAATACAGGCCACCCCTGGCCGCGGCGCCGCAAACTTGGGCAACCACGGAACGTCGGTATCCACCATCAAAATCAAATCACTGCTATCGAGATGGCGCGCCGCATCAAAGCCTGCGGCCCACACGTCTGATCGATCAAAATTCATATGCGTTGGATTTGCCTCGACGACCCGTGCGCCATAGACATCACAAAAACGCTTCAAAATCGCGGGTGCCGACTCATCGCGCCCAAGGTAACTGGTAACGATCAAGGGGGATTTGCTCTGTAACAAACGGTCGCCGATTTCGCTCAGCTGCGCAGACGTCAACCCGCCCAGTTCTGTTGAACCAAATTGTGCGGCTGAAAAGATCGGCTCGTTGTGGGGCGCTGGCGCCGCCAAGACCTCACGAGGCATCACCATATAAACCGGCCCGGGCGGGGTCGCCTGCATGACGCTGTGGGCCCGCCGCATCACTTCGTTCAAGTTCACATCCGACATGAGCACGTAATCCCACTTCACATACGCTCTAACCAAACTTGTCATGTCGAAGGGATCCTGCATGAAATGAACGTAGTTATCGCGGCCACCAGCGACGGCACCTTGTACATCAAATGGCGCCTTCCCCGCCATCAGCAAAACCGGTAGGCGAGTCCTTGCCGCGTTTTGTACGCCCATCGCCGCATTGGCTGTGCCAGCATCAACATGCACCATCACCGCCTGTCCTCGGCCGGTTGCGGCGGCGTAACCGAGCGCCATGTGAATGGCAATGTTTTCATGTGGGCACAAAATAAACTCGGGCGAAGACCTGTCATCTTGGCGACGTCTGGCTAACGCCTCAATGATGGGGACATGGTCGGTTCCAAGGTTCGCGAAAACATAGTCAATTCCGACGGAGAGCAAGCAATCAAGCAGCTTGTCGGCTGTGGTCACGGGATGATCTGATGCCATTTTGGACGTTTCTCGAGTTGAAGTGAACGGACAACCGGGGGTTAACCGCAATCAAAAAATAACGTGATTACGGCTATAGTCGAACCGTTTTTTAGGTGGTGTTCAAAGTCATCAAAACGACGAACCAACGGAGAAGTACTCTATGTTCAAACGAATCGTAAGTCAAAAATCGCTGCGCCAGCTTTTGGTCGCAATTTCCGTGATTGGCGCGGCTGGAGCCGCCAGTGCGCAGGCTCTGTCCATTGCGACATCAAACCCCGGGTCGATCTACCACGGCTCTGGTCAAGTACTCGCAAAGTTACTGACCGAAAAGGCGGACCTCAAAACAACAATCCAACCATTCGCGAGCCCGAGTGTTTTTATCCCCGCGATCAACAGCGGCGAGATTCCTTTGGGCCTGGCCAACATCGCCGACTTAACCTGGGCCGTTGAAGGGAAAGAGTATTTCAAAGGACGCCCTTATACCGATATCCGGGCGATCGCAGTGGCGTATCCCTTGCGATCAACCATCTTTGTTCGCAAAGACTCAGATATCAAGACGCTCGCAGATCTCAAAGGGAAACGGGTCGTCGATGGTTTTACCAGTCAGAAAGTGATTCTGCCAATCCTCGATGCGATGTACGCAACCGCAGGCCTCACAAGCAGCGACATGACCGGTGTGCAAATCCCCAACGTGGGAGCAGGCGCTGACGCCTTCGCGGCGGGTAAGGCGGACATGTTCTTCTTCGCGCTCGGTGCTGCAAAACCGCGTGAGGTTGATGCGTCGGTCGGCGGCATCCGCATGTTGTCGATCCCTGACACACCAGCGGCATTGGCAGCCATCAAGAAGCACTACAGCCCAGGCTACATCCGCGCTGAGACGCCCTCCCCCGGTAACGTCGGTGTTTTGGAGCCTGGTAACTCACTCGCTTACGATGCGTTGGTATTTTCAAGCGCCAAGACACCAGACTCGGTTGCTTACGCGGTCGCAAAGTTGATGTACGAGAACTCGAAAGAATTGGGCAAAGATTTCCCACCCTTCCGTTTGTTTGATACCAAGTTAATGGTTAAAGACTTTGGCCCTGTGACCTACCACCCGGGTGCATTGAAGTTCTACCGCGAAGTTGGACTGGTGAAATAAGACCGCATGTCCCGCTTCAGAGAAATCGTCAGCCACATATTGGCATCGGCGCTGACGATTTTCGCGGTCTCATGGGCCGCAGGGTTTGGTGCCACGCTGGGTTTACAGCTCTACGACGAGCAATATGCCGCCAGCATTCTCGGCGTCGCACTGGCCTTGGTTTTTATCAAACCGCGAGCGAACCAAAACACCCAACCGGCGAGACTGATATTTGACGCCGTTTGCGCCACCGCCGCGCTGGGAAGCGTCGGCTATATCGCGTGGGGTTACCCTGACCTGGTCGACTTGGTACTGTTACGTCCAACAGACGGCGTCATTGCCTCGACCATCGCGATCACGCTGATCATCATAGGGCTCCAACGTTCAGCAGGTAACGTGTTGGTTGGACTGGTTGTACTTTTCCTAATTTATGCGGTGGCAGCCGATATGGTGCCAACCAGCATGGAGGGGCGGGCAACGGACTGGCAAAAGCTTGCGGGTTATCTGGCACTCGATGTGAATGGCATCTTGGGCATACCGCTCAAAATTGGGGCGTCGATTGTTGTGCCGTTCATCCTCTTTGGGGTGCTCTTATCAAACACCGGCGCTGCCAACTGGTTTACAGATTTTGCGCTCACCCTGATGGGGCGATTTCGTGGTGGCGCAGCGAAAATCGCAATCCTTGCCTCGGCGTTGTTCGGATCAATTTCTGGTAGCGCGGTGGCAAACGTGGTTGCCACGGGGGTTGTAACAATCCCTTTAATCAAGCGGAGCGGCTATGGCGCGCGCCACGCTGCTGCCATTGAGGCGGTCGCCTCCACCGGTGGCCAATTGATGCCTCCCGTCATGGGGGCATCCGCTTTCTTGATGGCCGAGTTTCTCCAAATTCCTTACAGCGAGGTGGTTCTCGCAGCGCTAGTCCCCGCTCTACTCTACTACGTGGCTGTCTTCATACAGGTCGATTTGGACGCAGCCAAATTAGGGCTCAAAGCGGTTCCGAAAGAACTGATTCCATCCACGAAAAAAGTTGCTCGCGGTGCTTTCTTTTTGCTGCCGTTTGTCGTCCTGATTGTCCTGCTATTTGCCTACAACGCGTCGCCAGCAACCGCAGCGCTTTGGTCAGGGGTGTCGCTGCTCGTCCTCACGCAGTTGCTCGGTGAAAAAAGCGCTAAACCCTCAATCAAAATGCTGACTAAAGCAGTCACGGATACGGGGTTGGCGGTGGTCGATATCGTGTTGATAACCGCTGCTGCAGGTATCGTGATTGGTGTCCTTGGTATCTCTGGCCTGGGCTTCAACCTGACCCTGGCACTCGTCAGCATTGGCGGCGGCAATCTGCTTTTGCTGTTGGTCCTTTCTGCTGCGGTGTGCGTGATTTTGGGTATGGGCCTGCCAACCGTTGGGGTCTATGTTTTGCTGGCGACGTTGGTGTCACCTGCGCTCGGCAAGGTCGGCGTGGAACCCAAGGCCGCACACCTGTTCGTGATGTACTTCGGAATGATGTCAATGATCACGCCACCTGTCGCGATTGCGTCCTACGCAGCGGCCGGTATCGCGGGCAGCAACCCCATGGCAACTGGCTTTTCATCGGTTCGCCTCGGTTGGTCAGCCTATATCGTGCCGGTGCTGTTTGTGTTTTCCCCAACCCTGCTGTTGATTGGCGCACCCGGCGATATCGCATTGGCACTGGTTTCCGCAGTGCTGGGTATCTGGTGGGTAGCGATGGCGATTGTTGGCTATGGCGCCCGAGTGTTGTCTGTGTTGTACCGGATCGGGTTTGGCGTCGCGGGCTTGCTCGCGCTGATTCCGGCAAAGGCAATGGCTAGCGGGTACTTAACCGATGTGGTGGGCCTTTGCGTTGGCGCCTTGCTCACTGCACTGCATGTGTGGGGGCAGCGCCAGCAACAAGCCACCCCCTAGCCAAACCACGCCCTTAAATTTTCAGGTCGAATACCTTGACGGCGTTGTCTTGGAAAAATTGCCGCTTGACCTCGGGGGTCATATCTACGCGCTCCAACATATCCACCTCTTCGGGTAGGTATTGATAGGGGTAGTCCATCGCGTAGAGTACGCGGTCGGTGCCCATAAACGCTTGTGTAAATTGAAGCGCAGGACCCCAGGCGACGCCACTGTTGGTGATGTAGAAATTCTCTTTTAAGTACTCACTGGGCTTGCGCTTTGTGGGTTGAATCGCCTCGTATCGTTTGGAGCGTACCGTCGCGTTGTGCATGTAGTCCAGGCGATAAGCCCAAAACGGTAAGGCCTCGCCCATGTGTCCCAGAACCATTTTTAAATTTGGAAACTGATCAAACACACCCGACGTAATGATCCGAAGCGCGTGCAAACCCGTCTCCACACCAAACCCGTAAATCGCACCATCCAGACCCGCTTCGATGAAGGGATCAATCATTTGAGCGGGCAATGAATTGGGGTGCAGATAAATGGGCATATTCAGCGCCTCTGCCGCTTCGAAAATGGGCCAGAATTTCTTATCAGAGAGGTACTCACCTTGCGTATGCGAGTTGATCACGGCTGAACGCATGCCATATAGATCAGCGCAACGCTGCAGCTCCTTCGCTGATGCCGCTGGATCCTGGGGCGCCAGCGCGACCATGCCAGCGAAACGCGTCGGGTGCCGCTTGATCGCCTCAGCCAGCTCGTCATTTGCATTGGGGATAAATGAGACGGCGGTCTCGCGATCCATGATCTGCGCCCCTGGCGAGGTCAGCGCAAGCACCTGGATATCAATACCGCTGGCATCCATGTGAGCGATTCGCAACTCATCTAAGTCCACCAAACACCGCATGATGTGCTGTGCGCGCTCGCTGGGGCTACTCATGTAGAACCCCATCAAGTGTGCGAATCCCTTGTCCACGTTGGGTTGATCAAGCACACGCTTGAAAAGCGCGAGCTGCTCCTTGGTTGCAAAGGCCTCCTCGGTTGCGATACGCAAATAGGGCTTTTTCTCGGGTGTCGTCATGGAAGCTCCAGGCAATTGGTTTGCGCGAAATGATAACCCTGCGAATCGAAAACTATGTCGCGGAGTTGTCGCGTCCAGATACCTGTTCCAAAATCGCACGCACGCTCTCTTGCGACAGGCTAGGCACACCCCCGACCCATGCAACAAAGTGATCCGGACGAACCAGAATCAGTGGCGAGGCATACCGCGCAACCTCCGCACTGCTATCCAACGACACCACCTGCAAAGGTAATTTCAAACCCGCGGCCGCTGCGCCAAAAGACGAGACGACTGATGCCATGTCGGCTGCTGCCGCATCGCCACAAACCAACAGCGTGAATCCCTCGCCCAGTCGCTCGTAAACGTTCTCTCCGGAACGCAGCTTCGCGGGCGATAAATGATGTCCCACCCGTGCGGTGTGTTGATGAGAACCCACCGCGCTGGAAACGTAATGACCCTTCTCCACCTGAACGACCACAGTCGAGCCCTCATAGTGTGGCTCAAAGGCATTGACCTCCCCGACGGCACCAGTTGCTCGTTCCGCCCAAACGGTATCGAACTGCACTGGGTCGCGCTCGGGGTGGCAGCTCGCCACAAATGACCGATCGACTTCAATCGATTTAGCGATGAAGTCGCGAATAGTTGACTCGAACACAGGCCGCCGTTCGGCACCATATGAATCCAGCAAAGCCTCCCCACCCCAGCCCTCCAAGCGCGCCGCCAATTTCCAGCCCAAGTTACGCGCGTCCTCTAGGCCAGAGTTGACGCCGTACCCGCCATAAGGCGGGTGGCTGTGGGCGGCATCGCCCGCTATGAAACAACGACCTGACCGATAGCTGTCTGCCAGCGCGAAACGCAAATCCCAAAAACCGATGTGCTCAAACACTATCTCGAATTCAGCACCCACTGCCTCATGCAAAAACGACTTGAAATCGAAGTTGTCTGCCGTCGTACCGAAAGGGACCGGCGCGTGCATGAACCAAGTGCTACCGAGGTCAACGCGGCCCAAGAACTTCCAATACCCCTCCAAGTCCGGGTGCAAGACGTTGTAATAGGATTTGCCCGGATAACAGGCCAACAGATCGTGCAACTCGGTTGAGCGAAACACCAAGAGCACCATCATCCGGTCATGGTCGCTAAGCGTTTGCGTGATGTTGGCCGCCTCGCGCACCACGGATCGACTGCCGTCGCACCCGACTAGGTACTCAGCTTGCACCGAACGCGTGCGACCACCCTTTCTTGGTGCGATTTCGACGGTCACACCCGACTCACTGGTCGTCACTGATTGCGCCCCCCAACCGTAGATGGTTTGCACGTTTGGTAGCGCCGCGACCCGCTCTCGCAGAACCGCTTCTGTGGCGTATTGGGGGAGGCGCTCATTAGTCGTAAAGTAATACGGGGCTACCAAGTCACGCTGCAACCAGTCGTAGTGATAGGGGCTCAAAAGTTTGCCGTAGGCCGTTAAGCCACCGATCCCATAGGACTTGGGGATGGTGCGCGCGGCACGAAGCGCGTCCTCCGCACCCCAAAAATGCATGTGTTCCATGGTCCGTTGGGTTAGGTTCTGCCCTTTGGGAATAGGTTGCGGCTGCTCGTAACGCTCCACGACCACGACCGAGACGCCGCGCTGTCCCAAATCGATCGCCAACCCCATACCGACCGGTCCTCCGCCCACAATGAGGACTTGCGTATTCAAATCGTCCGAAACCATCCTGCACTCCCTGTGATTTATGTCTGTATTTTTTGTCCGATGGGCGCGATTTTAGGACGGTCGCTAGGTTAAACCCCAAATGAAGGCGACACCGCTTGGCGCTAAAATTGCTGGGCTTGACGTGCCGTGTTTAACGGCGCGGCCGACCGCTGTTCTGCCGACCCTATCATTAACCACAGATCCACTGGAGCCTATATGAAGAAACGTTCATTCCTCAAATCAACCGCCCTTGCCCTAGCCGTGACGGCCATGGGTTTTGCGCATGCGGCAACCCCCATCAAGTTTCAATTGGATTGGCGTTTCGAAGGCCCCTCTGCCTTGTTCTTGGTCCCTGCCGCTAAAGGCTATTTCAAAGATGCAGGCCTTGACGTTACCGTTGACTCGGGCAACGGCTCCGGCGGCGCTGTGACGCGCGTGGCATCCGGCACCTACGACATGGGTTTCGCTGACTTGGCGGCTCTGATGGAATTCCATGCCAACAACCCCGATGCGCCCAACAAGCCCGTGGCCGTGATGATGGTCTACAACAACACACCCGCCTCTGTGATGGCCCTGAAAAAATCAGGCATCAAAACGCCAGCTGACTTGGCAGGCAAGAAGCTGGGCGCACCCGTTTTTGACGCCGGTCGTCGCGCCTTCCCGATTTTCGCCAAAGTCAACAGCATTGAGAACGTGACCTGGACGGCGATGGACCCACCCCTGCGCGAAACCATGCTGGTTCGCGGCGACGTTGATGCCATCACCGGCTTCACCTTCACATCGTTGCTGAACATTGAAGCGCGTGGTGTGCCCGCGGCCGACGTCACGGTGTTGGCTTACCCCGATAACGGTGTGAAGCTGTACGGCAACGCGATCATCGCATCACCAAAAATGATCAAAGAGAACCCCGAAGCCATCAAGGCGTTCTTGGCGGCATTCGCAAAAGGCGCTAAGGACGTGGTTGCTGACCCCGCAAAAGCCATTGAAGCAGTCAAGGCTCGTGACGGTATCATCAACGCCCAGTTGGAAACCCGCCGCTTGCAATTGGCCATCGACACCGTGATCAACAGCCCATCGGCTCGTGAAGAGGGTTTTGGTCAAGTTAAGGGCCCTCGCCTCGCGTTGATGGCCTCTCAGGTTTCAGATGCCTTCAATACGAAGTCGCGTGTGAAGGCTGCTGAGGTGTGGAATGGTTCATTCCTGCCCAGCGCAGCGACCCTGGATATTTTGCCCAAGGCCAAGTAATCACTCGCGGGATCGGTGACCTCGGTCACCGATCACACTCGGGGCCAAACCATTCGGTTTGCGCCCTTTTTTTAAATGCCTGAGCCCAACAACTGTCAGGCGATCCTAAAAATACCGGTGTTATGTCAAAAGCCTTTGTCGACTTCGAAAACGTGTGGCTCGCCTATAACGACGAGCTGTTAGCGCAAGAAAATTTTGCCGTTGAGGACATCAATCTGTCTGTCAACCAAGGCGAGTTTGTGGCGATCGTCGGCCCGTCGGGCTGCGGCAAGTCGACGTTTATGAAGCTGACGACCGGCCTCAAGATGCCCAGCAAAGGACGGATTCTGGTTGATGGCCAGCCGGTGACCGGCCCCTTGAAAATCAGTGGCATGGCTTTCCAAGCGCCGTCGTTATTGCCCTGGCGAAGCACCATCGACAACGTGCTCTTACCACTCGAAATTGTTGAGCCCTATCGCTCCAACTTCAAAACAAACAAAGAAGCCTATATGGCCCGGGCACGCGACTTGCTCGCATCGGTTGGCCTAAAAGGCTACGAAGACAAATACCCGTGGGAGCTGTCAGGCGGTATGCAACAACGCGCCAGCATCTGTCGGGCGTTGATTCATGAGCCCAAAATGCTCTTGCTCGACGAGCCCTTTGGTGCCTTGGATGCATTCACCCGCGAAGAACTGTGGTGCACGCTGCGCGACCTCTGGGAGGCGCAGCGCTTCAACGTCATCCTGGTAACACACGACCTGCGTGAATCGGTTTTCTTAGCCGATACGGTTTACGTCATGAGCAAGAGCCCTGGGCGCTTCTTGGTCAAGAAAGAAATTGATTTACCGCGTCCAAGAGACTTGGAAATCACCTACACCCCTCAGTTCACGGACATCGTTCATGAGCTGCGCAGCCACATCGGCGCGATCCGTCAAACCACCCTGCAAGCGAGCGCATAAACCATGTCAAAGATGAAGTCGAAAACGATCGAGCGCTGGTCACCTTGGATTTTTCTGGTGAGCGTCGTGCTCCTTTGGGAGGTCATTTGCAGCGGCTTTGGCGTGAGTGAATTTATTTTCCCGAGCCCCTCTCGCATTGGTCAGCAACTCATCGAGTACCAAGATGTGATCCTGGGTCATGCCTGGCGGACGTTCTGGGTCACCATGGTGGGCTTCTTTATCGCCATCGTTGTGGGTGTCCTTTTAGGGTTCATCATTGGCAGCTCACGCATCGCCTATGCCGCTGTTTATCCACTGATGACGGCCTTCAACGCGCTGCCAAAGGCCGCTTTTGTGCCGATCTTGGTGGTTTGGTTTGGTATCGGCGCTGGCCCCGCCATCCTGACAGCCTTCCTCATCAGCTTCTTCCCCATCATGGTCAACATCGCCACAGGTTTGGCGACACTGGAGCCCGAGCTGGAAGATGTGTTGCGGGTATTGGGTGCCAAACGTTGGGACGTCTTGGTGAAGGTCGGGCTGCCCCGCTCCATGCCCTACTTCTTTGGCTCACTGAAGGTGGCCATCACATTGGCGTTCGTCGGCACAACCGTCTCAGAGATGACCGCGTCCAACGAGGGCATTGGCTACTTGCTGATTTCAGCAGGCTCAGCGATGCAAATGGGTCTCGCCTTTGGTGGTCTGGTTGTTGTGGGCGTGATGGCGATGGCCATGTACGAGATCTTCGACTACATCGAACGCCACACCACCGGTTGGGCGCACCGCGGCTCACAAAACTGATCGATTGGCCAATGCGCACTGTGCGGCGGCCAAATCCCAGCCCGCCCAGCCACAGCTCTTGAAAAAGACAGTCCGTGTTGATTGGTGCGCTGCCGAGTCCGTAGCGACTCGCCAGGCGGGGCTGCCTAAAACAACGTCCGATAGTGTTGGCAAGGCGGCGACATTCAACCCCGCCTGAATCAAGTCCCCACCCTCGTGGTCCGCATCGCGGGTATCGACAAGCAAGCAGGCTGTATTTGACAATGCCTGACAGGCATCCCTTGACCACTCTGCCATCTGCGGGGTGAATGCACCAACGGCACTGACAAATGTGCCGTTCGCAGGCGCGTTGGTCATGGCCACCTCGTGCGCCGATGTGGCCGTCACCACAATACCGCACGCCGACATCGCGGCATTGGGGTCATCAACCCGCTTTGCCTTCAACCCCATGCCACGTGCATGGCTGACCAGCGCGTCGGCGCTACCGCTGCTACGCGATGCAATCCAAAACTCCGTGATACCCAAACCGACGTGGAAGGCCTCAAGGTGCGAGCGTCCCTGAACACCCGCACCAACAATCAACATGGGCCCCTGCCGCCACTGCCCCGTCCGTTGCGCAGCCACCAGCGAGACCGCTGCGGTTCGGCGCGCTGTCACAGTTGGGCCATCAAGAATGAGCAGACGCTGCCCGCTATGGGGGTCAAAGACCAGTACATCACCCTGAATCGTTGGCAGTCCTCGTGACGGGTTATCCCCGACGAAGGTGATGAGTTTGCTGATCGCCGCGTGCGCCCCAACAGCGGACATCACCAACAACCGACCACCGCCGACCATTGGCAAAACACTGCGGGTTGGAACCTGAACGAGCGGGTCTTGCAACACCGATTCAATGGCGCGCGTTAGACCGTCATAGGGCAGCAACGCGGCCGTTGCCTGTGCATCCAGAATCATCGCGTCATCACCCCATTGAGTTCTTGCGGCGACGCTGATTAAACACAACGCCTGCCAGCAGCAAACCCGCCAACACAAACATCCACTCTTTATCAGGACGCTCCGCAGCCACCTCTACAGAGACGATTTCAAATCCTTGTTCAAAGCCAAGCTTTTCCGCACGACTGCCAAACTTGACCTGCATGATACGCATCCGATCGCCCTCTGGCATGACCATCAGGCCGGCGTTCTTGAGGCGGTCGCGCGCACTGCCCGGTTCACCCAACGGCAGTAAAACGCCCTTCTTGATCTCTTTACCGTCCAGGTTGATACCTTCAATCCAGAGCCGCTTCGACGCGCCCGCCGGCGCACTCTCGACCGATTGCGTCAACTGGCTCGCGGGGACATGGGTGTACGGCGGATACACCATATCCCACCAAAAGCCCGGACGAAACAGTGTGAATGCGACCAATAGCAACGCCACGCTCTCGTACCACTTTGAACGCACGACGAAATAGCCCTGCGTCGCAGCGGCAAAAACCAGCATCGCAATGGTCGCGCTCGCCACGGTGAGGATCAAATGAAACGGCCCATCCAAACCGATCATCAACAACTGCGTGTTGAAGATAAACAAAAATGGCAGGATCGCGGTGCGCATGCTGTAGAAGAAGGCTGTTACCCCCGTCTTAATGGGATCTGACTTGGCAATCGCGGCCGCTGCGAATGAGGCCAACCCCACCGGTGGCGTCACATCCGCCATCAAACCGAAGTAGAAGACAAACATGTGAACCGCGATCAACGGGACAATCAGACCACTTTGTGCGCCCAACTCCACGACCACAGGCGCCATCAAAGTCGACACCACGATGTAGTTGGCTGTTGTGGGCAACCCCATACCCAGTATCAAGCTGATGACGGCGACCAAGACCAGCATGAGCATCAGATTGCCGCCTGACAACAACTCAACAAGCTCCGTCATCACCAAACCGATGCCGGTCAAGGAGACCGTGCCCACAATGATGCCGGCGGCAGCCGTTGCCACACCAATGCCAATCATGTTGCGGGCACCGGTTGCCAACCCATCGAGCAACTCTTTGAGACCCAGCGCGAAGGCGCCGCCAAGCGGGCCCTCACCCCTGAACACGGCCGTAATGGGTCTTTGGGTCAACATGACAAACATCATGAACAGAGTGGCCCAAAATGCGGACAAACCGGGCGATAGCTGCTCGACCATCAGGCACCAAATGAGCACCACAATCGAGAGCAAATAGTGCAGACCCGACTTCAATGTGGGCGCCGCCTGCGGCAACTCAAAGACCTCACTGTTTGGGTCATCGAGGGCCAGCGCCGGCTGTTTGGCGCCGTACCAAAGTAAGCCCACATAACTCATTAACAAAGCTGCACCCACAATCCATACGGCCGCATCACCTGCAACGGCTTTGACCCAGCCCACGCCCCAGTAGACCGCACCGCACAGCACCAAGAGGCCTGAGACGGTCAGGCCAAATGACAAGAGGCGGCCACCGGCTGTGCTGTCACCCCGCCGCGGCAGCCCGACCATGTTGGCCTTCAACGCCTCCAAGTGGACGATATACAGCAGTGCGATGTAAGAAATGATGGCTGGCAAAAAGGCATGCTTCATCACTTCGATATACGGAATCCCCACATACTCGACCATCAAAAACGCAGCCGCTCCCATCACGGGTGGCATCAGCTGACCGTTAACAGAGCTCGATACCTCAACGGCTGCGGCCTGATCCGGGCGATAGCCAACGCGCTTCATCAGCGGGATCGTAAAGGTACCGGTTGTCACCACGTTCGCAATCGACGAGCCTGAAATAATGCCCGTCGCTGCAGACGACAGCACGGCCGCTTTTGCGGGGCCACCACGCATGTGCCCCAATAACGCAAACGCCGACTTGATGAAATAGTTACCTGCTCCTGCCTTGTCGAGCAGTGAGCCAAATAAAACAAACAAGAAAATAAAACCGCTCGATACCCCCAAGGCCACGCCAAAGACGCCCTCGGTGGTGAGCCATTGATGACTCATCGCGCGGCTGATGGAGAAGCCCCGGTGCGCAATCATGTCTGGCATGAAAGGCCCACCAAAGGTGTAGGCCAAAAAGACAAGCGCCACAATCACCATGGGGAGACCCAAAACGCGGCGAGTGGCCTCAAGCAACAAGGCGATGCCGACCATGCCAGTGATCATGTCAATCGCGATGGGCTGCCCCGGTCGCTCAGCCAAGTCCCGATAAAAGATAAATAGGTAAAGGCCACAAAAAGCGGCGACCAAGGCCAATACCCAATCGGTGACAGGGATACGGTCCCGTGGTGAGCGCTTAAATGCGGGATATGACAAATACGCCAACAACAGCGCAAACCCCAAATGAATGGAGCGCGACTCGGTATCGTTGAAAACAAACCAACCTGTGCTGTACGGCAAAGGCGATGCGATCCACAACTGGAAGGCAGACCACGCTATCGCCAACATCACCAACATGCGGGTCAAGAGCGGGCCTGGCGTTCGACCGCCAAGATCGTTCTCTGCGACCAGTTGTGACACATCAACGTCGGGCACACGCGCATCGCTTAATTGGTTTGACATCATTTTTTATTTTGAAAAGAACATCACAAACAAGGACAGCATCCACAAGGGATGCTGTCCAATTTAGCTCATACGAGCCTTAAAGAAACGACCGCAGGGCGGTCAGCTTGGATTTACATCCAACCTTTTTCTTTGTAGTACTTCACAGCGCCAGGATGCAAAGGCGCTGACAAACCGTCTTTAATCATATTCTTGGGTTCCAAGTTTGCGAAGGCGGGGTGCAACTTCTTGAATTCCTCGAAGTTCTCAAACACAGACTTAACCAAGGTATAGACCATCTCGTCAGACGCCTTCGCAGATGTCACGAAAGACGCCAACACGCCGTAGGTCGGCGTTGGGTTGGGATGCCCGGCGTACAAACCACCGGGGATATTGGCTTTCGCGTAAAAGCTGTTTTCCTTCACAAGCTTGTCGATGGCAGGGCCTGTCAACGGCACCAGCTTCGCGCCACATGTCGTGATGGGGTCCTGAATGTTAGCTGCGGGGTGACCAACGCCATAGAAGAAACCATCAATCTTGTTGTCGCACAGAGCCGCACCGTGCTCGTCAGCTTTCAACTCGGTCGCCAAACCAAAGTTGGCCTTCGTCCAACCCATCGCGCCCAACATCACATCCATTGATGCAGCGGTACCTGATCCGGGGTTACCCACATTGAAGCGTTTGCCCTTGAAGTCCTCAAACTTGCTGACGTTGGCTTCCTTGCGTGACAGCACCGTGAAGGGCTCGGGGTGAATTGAGAACACCGCACGCAGGTCTTTCACCTGGCTGCCTTCAAATTTACTGCTGCCGTTGTAAGCGTGATACTGCCAATCAGACTGCGCGACGCCAAAGTCCAACTCACCACCGGCGATGGTGTTGATGTTGAATACGGAGCCACCCGTCGACTCAACCGAGCAGCGGATACCGTGGCTTTTACGCTCTTTGTTAACCAACCGGCAAATCGCACCACCCGCGGCGTAGTAAACGCCCGTCACGCCACCGGTACCGATGGTCATGAATTTTTGTTGGGCGTGCGCAGCGCTCATGGGTGCGGTCATGGCGACGGCAAAGGTCGCCGCACTGAGTGCGACAGCGGATAAGCGTGAAAGTTTCTTCATAGTTTCTCCTTAATTAAAATTCGGGATCGTGTCCCATTTTTCGTCAAAAACTCGCCGTGGACGGGCCTTTAGACTTGGTTAAACAATCGGATAGCACGCCCTAATTCACGCGGCTCAAACCGATCGCTGCATTCACGGACTCGTGCAGTCGAGAGACAAT
>Ga0102909_1000254_pt1 | contig 18996 bp, 16 predicted proteins | sample Colrivmet1557A02_FD_84974 | JGI IMG/M metagenome (GOLD analysis project Ga0102909, IMG submission 84974) | Estuarine microbial communities from the Columbia River estuary - metaG 1557A-02 | ecosystem: Environmental > Aquatic > Marine > Intertidal zone > Estuary | place: USA: Columbia River...
ATTGCCTATGAAGGCGAGGGGGATCAACACGATGTGGACATTCGATTGAACATCCACGGCCAGGACGGTCGATTCATAGCGCCCATCGCGATGCATGCTCAAGGATTCACGCCTTCCAAATTACCCGCCTCCGGCGAAGTCTATGTCCATTTTGAAGCCATGCCCTTCATGGAGGGCTGGTACAGCGTCCAAGCACGCGTAACCGAACGCGGGGTTGTTGCCTACGAACACAAAAATGTTTGGGGCTTCCAAGTCGCCTCTGGCGGCTTCCTGGCGCAAGCCCCGGCGTATACCTCAGGCAAGAATGGGGTGCACATCCGCCAAGACTGGCGTTTGGAGCCTTAAGCGCGTCCTAGTAGACCTTTTAGGATTTTTTTTAGTCGCGCCTTCCACGGCAAGGGGAGCGCATGTGGACCGTTGGGGTGGTGGAATAGGCGGTGCATGTAGCCGGATCCCTCCGCCGCGGGAAGTTCTTGGACGGTTTCTAGCTGCCAGTCGTCGGCATTGTAGCCCTGAGCGTGCAAAAAGGGACCAAAGACCGGCTTGAAGAAGGCCTCGTCATCGGGTGTAAACCATCGGCGCCAGTTGCTGTGGCTGTTTGTTCGGCTCACGTGCTTAAAGCTGGGACGTATGCCATGATCCGCCGCCAATGAAAAGCCCAAATAGGCCTCCAAGGCCGCCCAATTCTTGTCGACCAAGTCCTCATAGTGCAAGATGAACCAGCCGTCTTGGGCAAGGCCCGTCAAGAAATCAGATAGTGCATCCAAGCCCTCTTTGTAGCCCGCAGCCCATGTCTGCAGCACGTATGGATCGCTGCTGTGTAGTTGATGAAAGGGCACCTCGTCGGGGTGCTTTTCCTTGTGTTCTGTCAAGCGTAGCGCCCGGTAAAAGGCCTCTGGATCCGGATTATGTAGGTGGAACCAGCGGTAGAAAAAGCCCGAAATCCAACGGTCACGCGGGTCCCGAACCAAGAAGATCTTTTTGTCAAAGCCGGCAAAGGCCGCCTGTGCCTCGGGGCCATTCCAACCCGACTTTTGGTTGGCGTCGGCGTACAGGATTTTGGCGAGTTGGTGCGCCGCCGGCGGCCAGGCCATGCCGTCGCCGCGGCGCAAGGTGCCGTCTGAGTCGATCGTTTTAGGTTCAAAGCACTCCACAAGGGGCGCTTGCGCTGTCATGGCTTCGGCCAAGAGCGAAAAGAGGTAGGTCGTGCCACTTTTGGGCAATCCATAAATCACAGCGCGCATGGGGCCGGAAGGTAGTGTAAATTCGGGGTATGAAGGAGTCCCGGCCACGCGTGAGCGTCATCGTCCCCAACTACATGCATGCACCCTACCTGGAAGAGCGCTTGCAAAGTATTGCCAACCAAAGTTTTGACGACTTTGAGGTGCTCCTTTTAGACGATGCGTCGACGGACCATTCCGTCGAGATTTTGAAAGCCTGGGAAGCCAAGGACGCCCGCTTCCGTTTCACCCCCAACGCGGCCAATAGCGGGAGCACTTTTGCGCAATGGAACAAAGGAGCGAGCATGGCAAAGGGCGACTACCTCTGGATTGCGGAAAGCGACGATGTGGCGGATTCCCAGCTCTTGGAAAAATTGGTGGGCCTCCTGGATGCACATCCCCGCGCCGTCATTGCCTACGGGCAGTCCATGCTCATTGACGAGAAAAGTCAGCCCCTGCACAGCTTTGACGTGCACTACCAGTACATTTTTGGGGGCGATCGCTGGTCCAAACCCTATGTAAACAGCGGATTGAACGAGATTGAGGACTACATGATATTGCACAATGTCGTGCCCAACGCTTCCGGCGCTTTGCTTCGGTCCAAACGCTTCCATGCCATCGGCGGCGCCGACCCCAATGCCAAACTGAACGGTGATTGGATGTTCTACATCCGAATGCTCGAGGACGGCGACATCGTGTACACGCCGGAGACCCTCAACTACTTCCGCCTGCACGCGGTCACCCAGCGGCAACGTGCCAATGCCAATGGAAAGGTCTACCGCGAACTGTTGGCCATTGTCGACTATATCCGTTCAGCCCACCACCCCGAACCTTGGGTGCTGCGCAAAGCCTACCGCAACGTGGCTGCGTGGTGGACGCATTCCCTTTATCGACAAACATGGCGCGGGCCTGGATTCCGTGAAAACGTCGCGGTAAATGGGGGCCTTTTTAAACGTTTTTTGGTCCTCCACCCGTTGGTCTTGCTGCACATCCCTTACGAAGGAGTCGTGCGTCTCGCCGTGGTGGTGCTGGAGACGCTCGGCCTCAAGGAACCCCTGCGCCGCGTGCTGCACCGCTTTTTCCCTAGACACTTTATGCCCCGAGCCACCTAATGGACGTCACGGTTATAGTACCCTGTTACCAAGCGGCCGCTTACCTGCGAGAAACCTTGGATTGCCTCCCGGTTGGAATACGGGCCATTGCCGTCGATGACGCCTCCACGGATGAGACGGCCCAAATCTTAGCCGATTGGCAATCCAAAGACTCCACACACCGAAAGGTGATGACGCATACCCAGAATCTTGGATTGGGTGCTACCCGAAATACCGGTTGGCAGCATGCTTCATCTGAATGGATCCTCTTCTTGGATGCCGATGACCTGTTGGAAGCTGGATGGGCGCATGCGCTCGAAACCTACCTCGCGCATACACCACCCTCTGGCTGGCTTTGGCACCCCTATTCGGAATGGGATGGGGAGCGAAAGCGGCTCCGACAAACGGATCGCCTCTTAAAAGCGACCGATTTGGTCACCAAACGCCTTCCTCTGTCCCCTTCGGGAAGCTTGATACGTCGGGCCGTTCTGGAGGAAGTTGGGGGATGGAGCGTATCCCGCGACCGGGTCGAAGACATCGATCTATGGATGCGTCTGTGGCAAGCGGGGCACCGGCCAGTGTCATGGTCCAATACTCCCTGGACGAGGTACCGCACCAACGTCGGTCTTACGAAGGATGTCGAGGGCCATGCCCAGAAGGTTTTTGCACGACTCGATGAATTTGTCGAGCGGGGTTGGGTGCGTGCATCGGAGCGCCAAGAAGCCGAAGGTGAAATTTGGCGCCAAGTAGGCCGGACCCATCACAAAGCCGGCCGGTGGGAGGCTGCTCGTTCGGCCTATGACCGCTCACCTTCTTCCTTGAAGACCCTCCTATTGCGAAGCCTAACCTACTTACACGTGGCCCTATGAAGCCTTTTTCTCCCATTGCCCATGGTTACTGGCGATTGATGGAATGGAACCTCCGACCTGAGGAGATCGCCCGCTTGATGGAGGACTCCCTCGCCTTAGGAATTTACACCCTGGACCACGCGGATATTTACGGAGATTACCGCTGTGAAGCGGCCTTTGGCAAAGGATTTTCACAATTGCCCGCTTCGGTACGAGAAGGTGTTCAGTTGGTCAGCAAGTGCGGTATAAAATTGCTATCCACCTCGGCACCTGAGCGTCGAATCAAGCATTACGACTACAGCTATGATCACATCGTTCAAAGTGTGGATACGAGCTTGCAGCGATTGGGGGCGGAAAAACTGGATGTCTTGCTGCTGCACCGCCCCTCCCCTCTTTTACAGCCCGAGGAAGTGGCCCGTGCTTTCTCGGATTTGCATGCTGCCGGAAAGGTGCTGGACTTTGGGGTATCCAACTTTACCCCTGCACAGTTTGACGTGCTCCAAAGCACATGCGAGCAGCCCCTGGTCACGAACCAAGTGCAAATTTCCCCGCTACATGTGGACTACCTCTTTGACGGCGGACAAGATCATGCCCTTTTGCACCATTACGCCCCCATGGCATGGTCTCCGCTAGGCGGCGGACGTCTTTTTACCCCAAAGTCTGAACGCGATCAGGCCGTTCTGGATGCCTTTACCTCGATGTCCCATTCCACCGGTCTCCCAATTGACACCCTGGCTTATGCCTGGATCCGAAAACTCCCCTCCAAGCCTAGCATTTTGGTGGGCTCCGGAAAACTAGAAAGACTTCAATCCGCTTTAGATGCCTTGGGCTATGACTTTCCGTTGGAGGATTGGTATGCCATTTTGCAAGCCAGCCGGGGCCATGGAATCGCCTAATGGGCCAAGCGTAGCTGTTCATTCCTTCCATCACCCCAAGGCCCCGCGCGAAGCACCTTCCCCAAATCTCCCAAACAAAAAAGCCCGCTTTGCAGCGGGCTTTCTTCTTCTATCGGTGGGGCGTTTTAGTTCAATCGCGCCTGCAACTCTTGGTTAATGGCTTCCAAGAATTCCTGCGTGTAGAGGTAATGGGTTCCGTGCTGAACGTTGTTGCCGTGCACACAGATGGCCAAATCCTTGGTCATCTTGCCCGACTCCACCACATCGACACATACTGTTTCCAGGGTGTTGGCAAAGTGCACCAACGCCTCGTTGCCATCCAGCTTGCCGCGGTGCGCAAGACCTCGCGTCCACGCAAAGATGGAAGCAATGGGGTTCGTACTGGTTTGCTTGCCCTGCTGGTGCTGGCGGTAGTGACGCGTCACGGTACCATGCGCTGCTTCAGCCTCAAGCGTTTTGCCATCGGGCGTGACCAAAACGGAGGTCATGAGACCCAATGACCCAAAGCCTTGAGCCACCGTATCCGACTGCACATCGCCATCGTAGTTTTTACACGCCCAGATGAAGCCGCCCTCCCACTTCAAGGCGGAGGCGACCATATCGTCAATTAAACGGTGTTCGTAGGTAATGCCCGCTACTTGGAAGGCCTCCGCGAACTCTGCATCGTACACTTCTTGGAAGATATCCTTGAATCGGCCGTCGTACTTCTTCAAGATGGTGTTCTTGGTAGACAAGTAAAGGGGCCATTTTTTCAGGATGGCTAAATTCATGCACGACCGCGCAAAGCCATAGATCGACTCATCGGTATTGTACATGCTCATGGCTACGCCGCCGCCCTCAAAATTGTACACGTTAAACGTTTGGGCTTCCGATCCGTCTTCAGGAGTAAATGTCATCGTCAAGGTGCCCTTGCCCGTGATCACGGTGTCCGTAGCGCGGTACTGATCGCCAAAGGCATGGCGTCCAATTACAATAGGCTTATTCCACGTGGTGACCAAGCGCGGGACATTTTGGCAAATAATCGGCTCGCGAAAAACGGTTCCACCCAGAATGTTGCGGATTGTACCGTTGGGGCTCTTCCACATTTTCTTCAAGCCAAATTCCTCTACACGGCCCTCGTCGGGGGTGATGGTCGCGCACTTGATGCCCACATTGTATTTCTTGATGGCCTCCGCCGCATCGATGGTGACTTGGTCATTGGTCGCATCGCGGTGCTCCATGCCCAAATCATAGTATTTGATGTCCAAATCCACATAGGGAAGGATCAATTTGTCTTTGATAAAGGACCAAATGATCCGAGTCATTTCATCGCCGTCGAGTTCTACGACGGGGTTCGCAACAGAAATTTTATTCATATGTCAGTATTGCCGGCTTTTTTGCCGAATTTTTGAAAGATTCACAAATTTACTCCAAATCCAGCTTAAATTCTCTTCTGAATTCTGCCAAATGGGAATTTTTTTCTAATAGAAACTGATAGCGCTCCTCGGGTGTATAGACGATTTTGGCGTTGCTCGACCCCTCTTCGACGACCGCCATCAGTCGAACCGCGTCGTTCTCAAGCGCCGCTCGCAAAACGCCCACCAGTTCATCCCGAACGCCATCCAAATAATCTGCTTGGACCCGGTTTTCCACCGAGATGCGAACACGGAACTCATCCTCTAAAACGGGAATCGTTTTGGCAATGACCGAATGAATAATCGGGCGATCTTCCATGGTTTTCACTGCGTCCATCCACGCTGTTTCCAAGGCATTTTGACTAAATGGCGAAACACGCTTGACTTCGATCGGAGCCTGCGAAGCCACGATTTCTTCGCCTACCTCCGTCCCACTCTGCGGACGCAATTGGGCCTTTAGGGAAAACATGGAGCGCGATTTTCGGGGCGACTCGGACGCCTGCAAGGTTTCCACCTTCGTGGCTCCCTTTTCAGAATCGTTGCTGGACCGCATCACGCCCGCCCCGGGATCGTCCGAATCTGAATTCCCCGCCGCGGAGGTAGCAGGCCCATCACTCGGGCCATCAAAGGCCTCTGCGAGGGATGCGGGAGCGACATATCGCTCCCCATGTTCCGGGGTTGTCGCCGAGGACGCCTCGGCCAGGGTAATCGAATCGGAGCTGGAAACCGTTTGCGGTCCGGATGCATCGTTTTCAACACGGTCAACCGGTTCTGCAGGAGTCGAGTTTTGGGACAACGCTGGCTCCACAGGGGACCCTGGCGTGGGGATTGCGGAGGGAGGGCTTACTTCCGAGGCAGACGTAGGTTCCGATGGTTGACTCGGGGGCGACGCAGGCGTGGAACGTGATGAGGATTCCTGGGTAGGATTTAACGCGGCGGGACTAGGCTTTTTTTTTTCAGCCAAGTCTTCCCCTTGGCCATATCCCGCAAGCTCCAAAAGGGCTATTTCCACCAACAACCGGGGATTTGAGCTGGCCCGGTAGGACAAATCGCATTGGGACAAGGCCTTGAGCGCCGTAGCCAAAAATCCCGGGGACGCAGCGGCCGCTTGCTCCCGGTATTGCGCCTTCACACTATCTGGAACATCCATCAATACTACCGTGGCGTCGTGCTTTGCGAGCAAAATATCCCGAACATGGCTGGCCAACCCGCCGATGTACCGGTGCAGATCGAAGCCCCGGTCCAATACCTCATTCATCTGGAGCAACAGCCCTGTATTGTTTCCAGCCAGCATGAACTCGACGCTTTGAAAGAAAACGGAGCGATCCAAGAGCTGAAGGTTTTCGCGGACAATGTCATAGGTCATGACTCCGCCACGGGCAAAGGCTGCGACGCGATCAAAAATGGACAGGGAGTCACGCAAGGCACCATCCGCTTTTTCCGCGATGGCATGCAAGGCCTCTTCTTCCGCCTGAATGCCCTCTTTATCCGCCACAAAACGCAAATGGTGCGCAATATCCTGCAGGCCGATACGCTTGAAGTCAAAAATTTGGCATCGCGACAAAATGGTAGGGAGCACCTTGTGCTTCTCCGTGGTCGCTAGGATGAAAATGGCGTGAGCGGGCGGCTCTTCCAAGGTCTTCAAGAAGGCATTGAACGCCGCTTGCGAGAGCATGTGTACCTCGTCGATGATGTAGACCTTGAAGCGGCCCACTTGGGGAGCAAAGCGGACCTGGTCAATCAGTTGGCGAATGTCGTCCACCGAGTTGTTTGAGGCCGCGTCGAGCTCAAAAATATTAAGGCTGTAATCTTGATCCGGGCCCGTGTGCACTTCGTTGATTCGGCGGGCCAAAATCCGGGCGCATGTGGTCTTTCCCACGCCGCGAGGGCCCGTAAATAGGAGTGCTTGAGCGAGGTGCCCACTGGCCACTTCGTGCTCCAGGGTATCCGTCACATGGCTCTGACCCACGACCGCCTCAAAGTCTTTGGGGCGGTACTTTCGGGCCGAAACGATGTAGGGAGTCGCATCCATAGGTCAAATCTACGCCAGAAGGATTTAGGCCACAGGCCAAAGGTGGAATCCCGCGAAGAAAATCGCTTGGCACAGGAGCAACGTGCTGGCCAGGGCGTTGGGACGCTCCACGGCTTCCCCCAACACAGCCTGCATACCCCATGCCGTGACAAACCAGCCGAGGTAATTCATCCACCCTGCCGTGCCCGCGAAGAGCCAAAGGCGGAGGCTTGGTGCAACAGGTTCGAAGAGAAAGTCGAGGAGCACGAGCAGAGTGGCCGCAATGAGGTGGCGTTGCCAGCGGGGCAGTTCGGAGACATAGCTGAATACCCATTGCCCCCCGGCGAGGCTCAACATGGCCCAATTCACTCCGATCATCCAAGGCGTATCCCAAATGGCCGGCCCGAGCCCCTCCAAGTAGACGTAGGTTCCGAAGGGATACCCCGTATGAACGCCCAGAATTTCGACACCCAGCCCAAGGAGGTATACCAAAAGCAGGCGGAATTTCAAGGTTTGGCCCCCTCCAGCAAACCACACTAGGAGCCAAAATGAGATGAGCAAATGAATGGGCGTGAGCAAGGATACCCAACTCGCCCAACTCGTGTGCCAGCTAATGAACCCCACCGCGTGAAGGAGAATGAGCAACCCCATGGCGCCCCATGTTTTTTGTTTTTCAGTCCACATGACCGTTTAGCTTAACCATTTTTCAAGGAGGTCTCCCGCTGCGTAGGCCAAGACAGCCGCTAAGGCACCAAGCAGGAGCGTTTCGGCCACACTTCGCCACATCGGACGGCTGTTGACCCGGGCCTTCAATACGCCAATACCTACAAAGGCCAGCCCCGTCAATAGTGCGGACCAGGTGAAGAGTTCTTGATTGCTGAAGTCCGCCATCCAAGGCATGTAGTGCAGGACATAGACCGCCAAGGGTACAAAACCCACGACATTGAAGCTAAGAAAGGTCATCCAGGCCGTTGTCAGAGGTTTCTTCTCTTCGGGAAAGAGTTCGAGCTCCGACTTCATCATTTCATCGACCCAACGGTCCTTGTCGGAGCAGATGACCTCGACCACTTGTTCGAGGAGCGCTCCTTCAAATCCTTTGGCGGCGTAGATCTCGCGGATTTCTTCGCGCTCGACATCTGGAAGGTGATCGACTTCCCAATACTCTTGGGCCAATGCGCGGTCGTAGGTTTCCTCATCTGTCTTGGATGACAAGTAGGCGCCCACCGCCATCGAGAAACCATCCGCAATCAGGTTGGCAAAACCTAGAATCAACGTCGTGGTGGTTTCCAAACCTGCGCCCGCGGCCCCAGCAACCACGGCAAAGGTGGTTACGGCCCCATCTATCCCTCCGTAGACAAACTCCGTGATGTACACCTGAAAGCGCCCGAGCCAGCCACTTGGGCTCGCATGAAAGCGGGATTCATCGTGAAGATGGTGTTTCCGTGGAGGGTCGATGTGCGCCATAGTTCAAAGGTAGCCCCTAGCCCGCTTGCTCTTGCTGCCAGCGTTGCTGTTTGAATGCCTGGAAGGCCTCAAACAAAGCGGGATCATTGGCTTGATTGCGCACGGCAATAAAGCGTTGTAGGCCTTGGTGTTTGGTCGTGGCCGGCATCCCTCGCAAGGCTTCGATGACCGCGCGTTGGTAATCTGGGTTGTTGTAGTATTCCGGGGTCAAGAATGCTGCAATGAGCACGCGCGCGGCCGCTTCATACTGCCCAGTGGCGTTGAGTGTGGTGGCGTAGTGCATTTGTCCCCCCGGATGGCGCGGTGAAATGGCCAGCAACTGCTCATAGGTGGACTGAGCCTGGGCAAGTTCCCGCCGGTAGCGGTGCATATTGGCCTTTTGGTACAGGGTCACTACGTGGTATGGATGCAAGGCCAAGGCCTCATTGAAGTAGGCCTCAGCTTGTTTAAAATTGGTGGACGTAAAGGTGGGATTTGGGCCCATGGCTTGCGCCTCTCCAAACAAGCTGCCCATCCCTGCAAAGTAGATCAGTGGGTTGCTGAAGCGGTCCAATTCATTCCAACTTGACACCGCGTCCGTGGCGGACTGCACAATGCCCCGGGCATCTTTGCGGCTGTTTTGCTCCAAGACGATTTGGTTGGCGCGGTCCGCTTGAATGGCCTGCCAGGCAATTCGGCCCAATAGTCCAACCGAGACAACGGCCAAGCCTAGATACACTCCCTTCGGCACCGATACCCCGCCTCGGCTCCGAAGCCCCACCATGACCATGAAAGGGGCCCAGAATGCAGCGCGCTCCAGGGGAAATTCAAACAGCGCGTAGACGCTTACAAGGATCAGGATGGCCACCCATGTAGCATGCCCGAGTTCCGCCGAGTCTTTTCGATAAGCCCGAACCGCATGAACCACCACCGTGATGAAAAACACGAGAAAGAGCGCAAGACCTACATAGCCCAACTCGGATAGCACCCAGATAAAGTCGTTGTGCGGGCGAACTTCCGAGGTGACACCTTCTGCCACGCTAGGATTCATGCCTTCTAAGCCATACTTGGGAAAATGAATTCTCCATTGCCCCGGACCCACGCCCGCGAGGGGATGCTCCGCCTGCATTTGGAAGGAATGGTCCCAGAAAATTTGGCGAATTTGCAAGTTGGCCGGATCCATTAATCTCTTCTGGACGGGGCCTGACATGGCGAGCAAGCCGGCCACAGCGAGCCCCCCTACCAAACCATACCGAACGGTCTTCGCTGGGCGCCACCCGAGCGCAACACCCACCCCTAGAGCCAAAGCCCCACCAAGCCATATACTGCGCGTCTGTGCCATGAGCACAGCCAAGACACCTAGCCAAAGGGCTGCATCGGCGAACCATGAGGGCCATAGCTGACGCGATCGCCCCAGCACCACGATGGGTATGGTTAGGGCAATGGCACTGGCTGTAAAGTTTTTATGCCCCATCAAACCGGGAACGAGGTAGGGATCTTCCAACGCATCCGACCCTTTGGCCATGAACGTGAGGACATAGTGTAGGCTGAGCATCAAGCCAAAGCCCAAAATGAACGTGGTGAACTGTGCCCTAGCTTCAGACGACGCATGCGCCCAAAGCCCTCCCAGCAGCAGAAAGCCTAGATAGCCCGTAAAGCGGCCTGCGCTGTACTTCCATTCGGCCACCGAATACAAATCCGTCATCCACGGGGCCACCCACGCCCAAAGTGCCAAACCTAACCACACCAGGACGGGCCATGAAAGTTTGTAGGTGGCGGATGTCGTGCTCGACCAGGCTTTAAGTAGGAGAGCACACCCCACGCCAGCAAATCCCAAGTGGAGTGGCCAATGACCTGGATCCCCGAGCTTTGAAAAAAGGCCCACAGAAGGCAAGATGGCCATCAGGGCACCCAGCCCTAGCGCCAAGTATGAGTGTACTGTTTGAGGATGCGTTTCCTTCATTCCTTAAAAGTAAAAAACCCCGTCGGAAGGACGGGGTTTTCTTTGTCGTTGTAAGGAGAAATTAATTCTCGTCGCCGATCACTTCAAAGTGGAAGTCGACCACTACATCGCGGTGCAAACGAACCTTCGCTGTGTACTTGCCAGCAGCTTTGATGGTTCCACCTGCGATTTGGATGAACTTCTTGTCGATGGCATGACCCATAGCAGCCAACTCCTCGGCCACATTGGCGTTGGTGACGGCTCCAAAAAGCTTACCACCCTTGCCAGACTTGGCCGTGAGCTTCAACTCGACGCGGTGCAAGGCTTCCGCTGTCTTGTTGGCAGCTTCGACCATCTTCGCCTCTTTGTGGGCACGCTGACGGAGGTCTTCCGCCAACATTTTCTTTGCAGAAGGCGTTGCCAAAACGGCAAAACCCTTTGGGATCAAATAGTTGAGGCCATAACCGTTCTTAACGGTGACCATATCGTCCTTGTAACCAAGGTTTTCAACGTCAGATTTCAAGATAACTTCCATGGCGCTGATTATTTAAGGTTGTCGGCTACGTAAGGCATGAGTCCCAAGTGGCGTGCGCGCTTGATGGCTTGCGCCAATTTGCGCTGGTACTTCAAAGAGGTACCGGTGAGGCGGCGGGGCAAAATTTTGCCTTGCTCATTCACAAAACGCAACAAGAAATCAGGATCCTTGTGGTCGATGTGCTTAATGCCGTATTTCTTGAAGCGGCAATACTTCTTGGTGTTGGTAGCGTCAATAGCGATCGGCTGGAGATAGCGGATCTCTGATTGATTGCCAGCGTTGGATTCCAAAGTGCTCATTTCTGTGTAGGATTAAGCGTTTTTGACTTTGGCGCGACGCTTGGCAGCATACTCAACGCCGTGTTTGTCCAGGGTCACGGTGAGGAAGCGCAAGATGCGCTCGTCACGCTTCATTTCTACCTCGAGGGTAGCAATGACGGGAGCTGGAGCTTTGAACTCGAGGAGGTTATAGAACCCACTCTTCTTTTTGTCGATGGGGTATGCCAACTTGCGGAGGCCCCACTTTTCGACGTTGATAAGCTCGGCACCATTCGATTGTAGGTAGCCGGTGTACTTATCAACCGCTTCCCTTGTCTGCTCTTCAGACAAGACGGGATTTAGAATGAAAACGGTTTCGTACTGATTCATAGTTAATGAAATTAGGGGTGCAAAGATAGGAAAAAGCACCTTTGGTTATACCGAAAAAAGGAAATGGGTTTTCGTGTTTTAGGGTGAAAGAATCAAGGGACACTTCACGCCGTGCTCGTTCGTTGGTTTCCTCGTTCTGGGGCAAACCTCTAATTCACCCCAATATGAGCGCAGCGTGATCGGCCGTTTACGACTCAACGCTTCACCTTTTAACCTGTTTTCGCTAGCCCTCTAGCCCTCTAGCTCAATCAGCACCGGACAGTGGTCGCTGCCATACTCTTCCGTCAAGATGTCCGTGCGGGTCACACGAGGCATCAGGCGCTCCGATACCACATGGTAGTCCAATCGCCATCCGATGTTCTTCGCCCGCGCTCCCGAGCGCATGCTCCACCATGAAAACTTCACCTCCTCGGGGTGTTGGGCGCGCCATGAATCCACAAATCCCTTGCTCAACAGGTAATCCATACCGTCAATTTCCGCTTGAGTATAACCGGGGGTCTTGTTGTAGTTGGACTTGGGATTAGAAAGATCTATTTCCTGATGGGCCACATTCAGATCGCCACAATAGACAATGGGTTTCTTTTCATCGTAATTGGCAAGCAAGTTGGCGATATCGCGGTCCCACGCTTGGCGGTTGGGAATTCGGCTCAAGTCGCCCTTGGAATTGGGGACATACGCCGTAGCCACGTAGAAATGGGGAAATTCGGCCACAATAAGGCGACCTTCTCCGTCATGTTCGGGCAGGCCCACCCCCACTTTAACGCTCAGTGGAGCTTCTTTCGAAATTAATGCGGTACCGCTGTAGCCCTTCTTCTCAGCCGAGTGCGCATACACGTGGTAGCCCGCGCCAAAAAGGACTTCTGCCACTTGTTCTTCGGTGGCCTTCGTCTCTTGAAAACACACGACATCCGCATCCCATGCGGCCAATTGATCCAGGAGGCCCTTGGTCGCAGCCGCCCGAATTCCATTCACATTCCAGGAAATAATTTTCATGCCTTAAAGGTACCTAGCCCACACAGAATTGCCGAACTTTCCACCATGGGAGTTATCCACAAATGCCTTTTGGGAGCCGCCGCAGTGTTGGCCATCAGTTGCCAACCGCGCTGGGTGAATTCGGGCAGTTATCAGTTTGCCAACAATGCCCAATTGGTGCAACGCGAATCGTTGCAAATCCTTTCCTATCCAGGGGCTATTTCCACGGGGCAATTTCAACAAAACTTGACCCTGGGAGATCGAGGGACGCTTTTAACACACATCGTGTTTTTCTCCCCAAAAGAAGGCCATATTCAACGCTATCAGCTCGTGAGCACGTCCAGCCCGTCGTATGCAGCCAACTTTACAGACGGCCTCATGGAAGTCTATGAAGGGGAGTTGGGTTTGTACCCCAATGAACGCCTTTCGCTCCCTGCTGGCCCGCTCTACCACCCCGTTATGGCCCCCCAGTACCCTTTGGTGGTGGACGCCATTTGGAAGCTCAAAGTGGGCCAAGAGCACTTGCTCACCATGGTGCAGCCGCCTAAGGGCAATATCAGTATTGCGAGCTACTATTTGGCCCAAAAAACGGCCAAAGAGCGCATCTATTTATACCGGAATGATAGCAACGTAGGCACCCTCACCTATCAAAAAAAACAGGGTCGCTGGGTCCTCCTAAAGGCAGACCTTCTCAACCAGGATGTGCCCTATATCTGGGAGCGAATGGAGCAGCCCTAGCGTTTACATGTTTCGGCGGTACTGACCGCCCACCGCAAACATCGCTTCGGTCATTTGACCCAAGGAGCAAACCTTGGCCGCGTCCATAATCGCCTCGAAGACGTTGCCGCCGGAAAGGGCCGCAATCTGAATGGCCGCCAAGGCCGCCGAGGACTTGTCCCCCGACGCCTGCTGCAAAGCATTTACCGTGGCGATTTGGTCCTCTTTTTCCGCTTCTGTCGCACGAATGACCTCGCCCGGAATCAGGGTGGGCGATCCTTTGGAACTCAAGAAGGTATTCACACCGATAATGGGGTATTCCCCCGTGTGTTTGAGCATCTCATAATGCATGGACTCCTCTTGAATCTTGCCGCGCTGGTACATCGTTTCCATGGCGCCGAGGACGCCGCCGCGCTCCGTGATGCGGTCAAATTCCACCATCACCGCGTCTTCGACGAGCTCGGTGAGCTCCTCAATAATGAAGGAGCCTTGGAGCGGGTTTTCATTCTTCGCGAGACCCAATTCCTTGTTGATGATCAACTGGATGGCCATAGCTCGGCGAACCGACTCCTCGGTGGGTGTCGTGATGGCTTCGTCATAGGCATTGGTATGCAGCGAGTTGCAGTTGTCGTAGATAGCATACAGCGCCTGCAAGGTGGTCCGAATGTCATTGAAGTCAATCTCCTGGGCATGCAAGGATCGGCCCGAAGTCTGGATGTGGTACTTCAACATTTGGGCACGAGGATCCGCACCGTACTTGGTCTTCAGGGCCTTGGCCCAAACGCGGCGGGCCACACGGCCGATCACGGCATATTCCGGATCGATGCCATTTGAGAAGAAGAAGCTCAGGTTGGGACCGAATGCATTAATGTCCATGCCTCGGCTCAAATAGTACTCCACATAGGTGAAGCCATTGGCTAAGGTGAAGGCCAATTGCGTGATGGGGTTGGCACCTGCCTCAGCAATGTGGTAACCGGAAATGGAAACAGAATAGAAGTTTCGAACCTTCTGATCGATGAAGTAGGCCTGCACGTCACCCATCAAGCGCAGGGCGTACTCCGTCGAGAAAATGCAGGTATTTTGCGCCTGGTCTTCCTTGAGAATGTCCGCTTGGACCGTTCCGCGCGTCGTACTCAATGCCTCCGCCTTGATCTTCGCGTAGACCTCCGCAGGCAGGACTTCATCGCCCGTGACGCCCAAAAGCATCAAACCGAGGCCATTGTTGCCTTCGGGAAGCCCGCCTTGGTAGGCCGGGCGGGGCAAACCTTGGTCGTCGTACTTGGCCTTTTTGACGGCCTCCACCTTCGCTTCTAGGCCGTTTGCGGTGATGTATTTCTCGCATTGCTGATCCACGGCGGCATTCAAAAAGAAGCCGAGCAGCATGGGCGCCGGACCGTTGATGGTCATGGAAACCGAAGTCGTGGGATCGCAGAGGTCAAACCCGCTGTAGAGCTTTTTGGCATCGTCCAGGCAGCAGATGCTGACGCCCGCATTGCCAATCTTGCCGTAGATGTCCGGACGACGACCGGGGTCGTGCCCGTACAGCGTGACCGAATCAAAGGCTGTGCTCAAACGCTTGGCTGGCATGCCTAACGAAACATAGTGGAAGCGCTTGTTGGTGCGCTCGGGACCTCCCTCTCCAGCAAACATGCGGGTGGGATCCTCTGCCGTGCGTTTGAACGGATAAATCCCCGCCGTGTAGGGAAAGTCTCCGGGAACATTTTCCTGCAAGAGCCAACGAAGTTGGTCGCCCCAGCTGCGGTAGCGCGGCGTGGACACCTTTGGAATCTTTTTGCCGCTTAGGGACAGAGAATGCGTGGGGACTTTGATGTCCTTGCCGCGCACTTGGTAGATGTATTCATCCGCCTTGTAGCGATCGCGCAGGGCATCCCAGCCTTGGATCAAATCCCAGTTGTAAGGGTCCAAATCGCGTTTCTTCTTCTCGAAGGCCTCCTGCAGGCCTTTGATCAGGCGGTCTTTATCGTCCAAATCGGTGGCGGAAAGCGCGTGCATGGACCCTTGCAGTTGGTAGAGTGCCTCGGCCACGTTGGATTGCTGAAGCACCCAGTCGTTGTAGCCCCGAATTCCTTCCGAGATTTCGCTGAGGTAGCGCGTTCGGGCCGGAGGAATGATGTAAATCTTCTCACTCTGCGCCCCTTCATCCGAAGTGTTGGTCGCCAATTCGCTTGCACCCGCTTTTTCCACCAAAGCCTGCATCACCGCGGCAAAGAGGCGGTTGGTACCCGGATCATTGAATTGAGAGGCCATGGTGCCAAACACCGGCATGTCCTCCACGGCATCGTCCCAACGGTTGTGGTTGCGCTGCACCTGCTTCTTCACATCCCGGAGAGCATCCAAAGCCCCGCGCTTGTCAAACTTGTTCAAGGCGATTAGGTCCGCAAAGTCCAACATGTCAATTTTCTCCAGCTGGGTGGCGGCACCGTATTCCGGCGTCATGACATAGAGAGAGACATCGCTGTGGTCGAGAATTTCGGTATCGGATTGCCCGATGCCTGACGTCTCCAAAATAATGAGGTCAAAGGCGGCTGCTTGCAGAATGCGAAGGGCTTCTGCGACATGCTTGCTGAGGGCCAAATTGCTTTGACGGGTCGCCAAGGAGCGCATGTAGATGTCTCCGTGCTGGATGGCGTTCATTCGAATGCGGTCGCCGAGCAGCGCGCCGCCCGTTTTACGCTTGGATGGATCGACCGAAATGATACCCAGGCGCTTGCCGGGGTGCGCCAAAAGGAATCGGCGTACCAATTCGTCCACCAAGGAGCTCTTGCCTGCGCCACCTGTGCCTGTGATGCCGAGCACCGGGGTCTTGCCCCCCTTGGGCATACCCTTTTCCAACTTGGGAAGGAGGTTTTCGTAGTGATCGGGGAAATTTTCCGCACAGGAAATCAAACGGGCCAAATGCCGCGCTTCGCCCTTCAAGGCTCCCTCCACGGCGCCTTCCGTCTGGTCGCCCACGGGGAAGTCGCATTTTTCCAGCAAGTCATTGATCATGCCTTGGAGGCCCATGGATCGGCCGTCGTCCGGGTGGTAGATTCGGGCGATGCCGTAGTCTTGGAGTTCGGCGATTTCGGAGGGCAGGATGGTTCCGCCGCCGCCGCCGAATATGCGGATGTGGCCCGCTCCTTTTTCCTGGAGCAGGTCGTACATGTATCGGAAATATTCCATGTGCCCACCCTGGTAGGAGGTCATGGCAATGGCGTTGGCATCCTCTTGAATGGCCGTATTCACCACTTCCTCCACACTGCGGTCGTGTCCGAGGTGGATGACTTCCGCCCCACTCGATTGCAGGATGCGGCGCATGATGTTGATGCTAGCATCGTGGCCATCAAACAGCGAAGCTGCGGTGACGATACGAATGCTGTTTTTAGGAACGTAAGGGGTCGCGTTCACCATAAAATTGAGCCTTTCCCGCAAAGATACAGGCCGAGGCCTGCCCTTGGCGCGACCAAGGCGCAATTCAAGCCCCAATGCGGCGCAGGGCGTCGGGAAGTTCTGCGAAGTGGTGGAAGGTGCCGTCGGGCTCGGAATCGCCATCGGGAGGCAGCGCATCCGGAGCGTCAAACCAAAGCGTCCGCATACCCGCCGCCTTGCCTCCGCCTACATCACGGAGGCGTGAATCGCCAATCATCACAGCCTCTTCCGGCCGACAACCCGCCAGGCGCATCGCGTACGTGAAAATTCCTCGGTCGGGTTTGTAAGAAGCGGAGGCGTCGGAGGTGGTGACGCTATCTACGACTTCCGTTAGGCCCATGGCCGCGATTTTGCGCTCTTGAGAACTCGTTACGCCGTTGGTCAGCACATGCACGCCATAGCCTGCCTCCTTGAGCAATCGGAGGGTTTCCGCCACAGCCGGATAGGTGGCCCCACGGGTGGGAGTGCGTTGGGTGAAGGCCCGCTCTAGAACCTCCGCGAGTTCGCGGCGCTCCTTGGTGGGGAGCTCGGGGACCAGTTCTTGCAACAGGAACGGAAAACGGCGGTTCCGCACGTAGTCCACCCCATAGCCTGCCTCCTGAATAATCTCCCACAACCCGTCGTTGATGACTTGGTAACGCTGCGCCACATGCGCAGGATCGAGGTGCTTCAGCTCCGGGAATTCGGAACAGAATTCAGCGAGCACATCGGCACAATTCGCCTCGTGGTGCCAGAGGGTCCGATCCAGGTCAAAAAATAGCTGCCAACTCATGGGACGGCAAAGGTAGAGTCAGGGAATCCGATCAAATACACCCGGTCCTGGCCACGCGTAAAGGCTGTGTACATCCAACGGATAAATTCAGCCTCATCGACGTCCGGCACATAGGGCCATTCGATGAACACATCGCGCCACTGCCCCCCTTGGGCTTTATGGGCCGTCAAGGCATATCCAAATTTGAGCTGCAGCGCTTGCAAATACGGGTGTTCGCGCAAAAAAGCGGGACGCTGCGCCTTGGGGACATGTTGGGCCTCCTCTCGAGCTCCCTGCATGAGCGCTTTCATGCTCGCTTCCGGCAACCGAGCGGATTCGGAATCGAGCGCATCGAGTACGATTTTGGCCTCGATATTGGGCGCATCCTCCCGGTCTAGCCATCGGAGGCTCGCATCCGCAAAGCGCAAGCCAAAGCGTTCTTCCTCGTTGCGCCAACTCAGGACCTCGAACATATCCCCGTTCGCAATAAAACCCGCCGAGTCCTCCGGATCCATCCACCGTTCATTATTCTGGACTACCATGACCACATCCCCCGCATTGAGTACATCCTCCCGCCAAAGCAGGCGCGATCGAATTTGGCGGTTGTAGGCGACGGCCCGCTTGTTCGATCGAGTCAATACCACCGCGTCCGGCTCCGCGCAGGTGTACGCCGTTTCGAGGGCCTCCAACACTTCGTGGGCATCACGAAGCCGTCGAACCTCGGCCCCGACGTGCAAGGCAGGAAACCGCACTTCGGATGCCAAAAGGCCTTGACGCATGGCTGTGGCGTTCGCTAAGATTTGGGAGTCCGCAGCTTGACGCATCACTTCAAACAGGGCGGCCCCGCCTATTCGCCATGCATAGTGGTCGCGAACATGCCGTGGGATGAGAGCCGGCGAAAAGGATTGGCCCACAGGGGGCAACTGTGCTTCGTCTCCAACGAGTATTAGGCGACATTCCTCCCCTTGGGCGACAAAGCGCAACAAGTCTTGAAAGAGTTCTCGGGCCTCTCCGAGGTCCCCCAGCATGGAGGCTTCGTCGACGATGAAGACTTGGAATGAGCCTTTATTGGGCCGCCGAATGCGCGAAAAACCACCGGA
>Ga0102909_1000315_pt1 | contig 17110 bp, 17 predicted proteins | sample Colrivmet1557A02_FD_84974 | JGI IMG/M metagenome (GOLD analysis project Ga0102909, IMG submission 84974) | Estuarine microbial communities from the Columbia River estuary - metaG 1557A-02 | ecosystem: Environmental > Aquatic > Marine > Intertidal zone > Estuary | place: USA: Columbia River...
AACAGAGCATCCCCAAACTTTGCGAGGGCCGCTTCAAGAACCGCGTCCGGCACCTGCCCTTCGCGCACATCGATATAATCGACCTGCTGATTTTTCAGCGCTTTTCTTGCTTTGCGACAGGTGTCACAGGCTTTCAATCCATAAAATTCCATAAAATTTCCCTTGATTTTATTTTTAATCGCATAATTGTAGAGACATGGCATCTGAATAACAGGATATTCGTGAGAATTTTTGCCGTTCAGATACGTGATGCCGCCCGCATCTCGTCGGGCGTGCAATTATGACTTGGGAGAATATGATATGCCTTTGGGCACAGTAAAATGGTTCAACACCACAAAAGGTTTCGGGTTCATTGAGCCAGAAGGTGGAGGGAATGACGTGTTTGTCCATATTTCAGCAGTCGAACGCGCTGGAATGACAAGCTTGGCTGACAACCAAAAAATAAACTATGAGCTGGTCGAAGGACGCGACGGGCGTCAAATGGCTGGTGAATTGAGCAACGCCGACTAAACGCGCCTTGCCGCAGCCTGAGCGGACGGTGATCCGCTATATGTTGGGCCGCGCCCAACCTGTTTACTTTTGTGCCATGCTCTTAGGGTTTAACGCCCGATCACCGCTTCAAATTCTCGCCATTCTCCCTTGCTCATACCTGAGTCTTCCTGCGTGACAGGCTCGCCGGCAAGCATACGCTTCAGACATTCAACCGATTTTGCCGAGAGCACCGCGCCGCCCAAACGGTAATCCTCAAAAGCGCCATAGGCCGCCGGCACCCAGTCGCGCACCATCTCACAAATGGCCTCCGCATAGACCCGAATTTCATATTGCGCATGAGAATCAGCCCGAAGACGCAGAAAGTGAAACAGGTTATGCAGATCAACTTTCCAATACCATTGCGTGTAAATATTCGCCGGTAGGTTCATGCGCGCCAATTCACGGGCCAAACCATCCTGCCCATCATCCGAGATCATCGACTCATAATTGTCATAGGCGCGGTTGCTGTCCGATTTCAAAATCTCCAAAACCCGCGCCGCTTCGGCCCCTTGCAAAACCTGACCACGGCCCTGATTGTTCACCACTGATTGCGCCGCCAGAGAGTCCGGTTCTGGGATGTAAAACTCCCGATCCAAAATCGAATAGCGCGCTGAATACTCATTTACATTGGCCGTACGGTGGCGAATCCATTGGCGCGCCACAAAGACCGGTAATTTCACATGCAGTTTGATTTCGCACATCTCAAAAGGCGTGGAATGCCAGTGGCGCATCAAGTAACGAATGAGGCCCGCATCATTTTGTACGGATTTTGTCCCTTTGCCGTAGCTGACCCGCGCGGCTTGGCAGATGGCGGCATCATCGCCCATATAATCGATCACCCGGACAAACCCGTGGTCCAAAACAGGCTTGGCACTGTAAAGATGTTCTTCCATGCCTGGCGCAACAGCCCGCAGGGTAAGCTGGGGATTTGATCGCAGCTGGTCAATTTCTTCTTGTTGTTCTGGTGTCAGCAGCATCACTATCCCCTTAGTTAACCCCATCTGGAGCGATTCCCTTAACACTATATATGGAGTAATCTGAAGGATGAACCTACTATATAAAGGCAAATGCAAATGAAATATCTACACACAATGGTCCGCGTGGCCGATTTAGACGCCTCCATCGCTTTTTTTGCCCTCTTGGGGCTAGAAGAAACGCGCCGTTGGGACAATGAAGCTGGACGTTTCACCCTGGTTTTCATGGCTCCTCCTGGCCAACCAGAGTGTCCCGTTGAACTGACCTATAACTGGGATGGTGATGACGGCCTGCCGTCAGACAGCCGACATTTCGGGCATTTGGCCTATGAGGTGAAAGATATTTATGCCACCTGCCAGCATCTCATGGACAATGGCATTACAATCAATCGCCCGCCACGCGAAGGCCGCATGGCTTTTGTGCGCAGCCCAGACAATATCTCGATTGAGCTCTTGCAAGAGGGTGACAACCTGCCCGTGGCCGAACCCTGGGCGAGTATGGAAAACATCGGTCATTGGTGAATCGTTACCTCTGCAAAGCCCTGGCCGCTCTGTCATTTACGTTTTGGGTGACAAGCTCGGCCGGCGCTGACGCCGCCTGCCGCCAGGCCCTGGCCTTGGGCCTGGATGTGTCAGGATCTGTCGACGAGGCCGAATATCAGCTGCAACTGAAGGGGCTGGCCGCCGCCTTGATCAGTGATGATGTCCGCGCAAGTCTCATGCGCCTGCCCGATGCACCGGTCCGGATTTTGGTTTTTGAATGGAGCGGTCAGGACTATCAGCGGGTCCTCATCCCGTGGACAGATATAACAAGCCCATCGCGCCTTAAGGCTGTTTCCGAGCAACTGCGGTCCACCACCCGCCGCCAAGCCCCACCAACCACCGCTTTGGGTCAAGCCATACAGGTCGGAGCTGGGTTTCTAAACCAACAGCCAGACTGCTGGAAGCGCACCTTAGATATTTCGGGAGATGGGAAAAACAACACGGGTCCAGAACCGCATCACGTCAACGGCCCTGAGAAGATCGGAGATATTGTCATCAACGCACTGATCATCGGCGTTGATGCCACCTCCCGGCTGTCCCATGCGGAACTGTCCATTGCCGAATTGACCGCCTATTTTGCGCATCGCGTTCTGGCCGGGCCAGACGCGTTTTCCGAAGTTGCCATCGGTTTTGACGATTATGAGCGCGCCATGAGCCGAAAATTACTTCGCGAATTGGAATTTTTGAGCATGAGCCAATCGGATCAATAAATAAATCGAATCTGTTTGCCCCAATATTGCTCCATCCGCCGCAGCGCTGCATTGATATCCTCGACCCCGGTGCCTTGCAAAACCCCCTCCGATTGCAGCGCAGCCGCATGACCCTCAAACAAGTCATTCACAAGTCCACGAATATGTTGCCCCTTATCGGTCAGCCTCACGCGCACAGACCGCCGGTCCGCCCGGCACCGTTCATGGTGCATATAGCCCATACCCACCAATTTTTTCAGATTGTAACTGACATTTGAGCCCTGATAATATCCGCGGCTCTTCAGCTCGCCCGCGGTGACCTCATTGTCGCCGATGTTGAATACGAGCAAAGCCTGCACAGGGTTGATCTCAATCACCCCAACCCGCTCAAATTCATCTTTGATAACATCCAACAACAAACGATGGAGCCGCTCGACCAAAGCCAAACTCTCCAAGTAATGGGTCATAAAACTCTTGCCGGTTTTGGAATCGCCACTCATTGATCGCCTCTTACACTGCTTCAGTCCGCAGTATTGAGGAAATTCGCGAATATTATCTAAACGAGATGCGTTTAAACGGATGGACCCTGCAAACCTGCGACGATTTGGCCGATCATGGGCGCAAATTCTGCGGGAGCTGCGGCACTGCCGGTTACCCAAGAATAAAGATCGTGGTCATTTTCTGCCAGCAACAAGTCGTAATTCACCAGCTCTTCTTCAGTCATCCGCTCCAAGGCGATTTCAGCAAAATGGCTTAAAATAAGGTCCATTTCTTTAATTCCACGGCGCATAGAACGCATCTTCAGGCGTTTGATCCTATGATCATGCAGCTCAATCATTTCATGGCCAACCTTAATTTTTTTTCCAATTTACTCAGCCGATCGGCGGTACGGTTCATATCCGTTTTTATTGCGCGCATTTCGATTAAAATTGTTTGAATATCGTCGGACAGCGGCGCCGTGTTCGGCTCTTCAGGCCCGATCCCCTCACCGCTCAGAAGCCACGGCAAAGACACGTTGAGCATTCCAGTCAACATTTGCAATTTATTGGCCCGCGGCTCGGATCGATCCTCTTCCCAGGCCTGCAAAGTGGTCAATTTAATTCCCAGACGGCGCGACAGTTGCGCCTGGGTCATGCCAGCCTTTTCCCGCGCCCCCAGAACACGATCCCCAAACGTGGCTGCATCGGGACCGTACCAATCGAAGTTTGTATCAGATTCATTTTCCATAATCGTTTTTCTCTTTCCAATTACTTCACCTTGCAGCGCCCTGCACATCTATCTAGAATTGTAGGAACACACGCATAACGAGGCCGTCATGTCCATTTTGTCTACCGCGCTTGAACGGGTGAAACCCTCTCCCACCATTGCTATATCAACCAAGGCGGCGGAATTAAAGGCGGCAGGGCGTGACGTGATCGCACTTGCAGCTGGCGAGCCGGATTTTGACACCCCAGACCATATCAAAGCCGCGGCTGTTAAAGCCATTGCAGAGGGCAAAACCAAATACACTGCACCGGATGGCATGCCCGAGCTCAAGCAGGCGATTTGCGCCAAGTTCCTGCGCGAAAATTCCCTGACCTATAGCCCAGCGCAGGTGACGGTTGGAAATGGCGGCAAGCAAACACTCTACAATGCGTTTATCGCGACATTGAATGCAGGCGATGAGGTGGTGATTCCCGCACCCTATTGGGTCTCTTATCCCGACATGGTGCTCTTGGCAGGCGGCACACCGGTGATTGCGCCAACGTCACAAGAGACCAATTACAAACTCACCCCCGCGCAGCTCGAAGCCGCACTGACCCCGAAAACCAAATGGTTCATTTTTAATTCCCCCTCAAACCCAACCGGAGCGGGATACAGTTGGGACGAATTAAAGGCGCTGACCGATGTTCTGTTGCGCCATCCCCATGTCTGGGTGATGACCGATGATATGTATGAGCATCTGGCCTATGATGACTTCAAATTTTGCACACCTGCCGAGGTCGAGCCGGCACTCTATCCGCGCACGCTGACCTGCAACGGTGTCTCAAAAGCCTATGCGATGACGGGATGGCGGATTGGCTATGCCGCCGGTCCCGAGCCCCTGATCGCCGCCATGCGCAAAATTCAATCGCAATCCACATCCAACCCCTGCACCATCAGCCAATGGGCGGCTGTCGAAGCCTTGAACGGTCCACAGGAATTTTTAACCGAGAACAACGCCTCTTTCAGCCGTCGTCGCGATTTGGTGGTCAAAATACTCAATGAGACCAAGGGAATTACCTGCCCCACGCCGGAAGGCGCGTTTTATGTCTACCCCTCAATCGCCGCACTCATTGGAAAACAGACAGCCAGTGGCACCGTTATTACAGATGATGAGACCTTCGCCACGGAGCTTCTTGAACAAACCGGCGTCGCGGTGGTCTTTGGCGCCGCCTTTGGCCTATCCCCAAATTTCCGCGTGAGCTATGCCACATCAGATGCCGAGCTCTTAGAAGCCTGTACTAGAATCAAAGAATTTTGTGAAAACCTAATCTAATTTGAGTTATTGCCATGACCATTGCCCTACCGAGGTATTTTTTTCGAACCCGCGAAAACGGCGCGGTCCTGTTCAAGACTCCGGTAAATAATCGCCAAAATCGGCTGGAAATGCACCAAATCGCGGCAATTAACATACGCAACGAGACCGTGAAACCACTGGGCGATACTGTCCTGACCGATGAAGAAACCGAGTTGATCGCAGACTGGATGCGAGAGCGCAAAACCGTGCTAGAAGAGCGTGAAATCGATGACATTTTACGGACTATTGATCACCTCAATCTGACCGCGCAATGGGCGCAATCAAAAGCCAGCGATGCAGATCTAGAGCGAGTCACAGATCAGCTGTTATTATCCATGCATGATCTGCGAACAATCCTGAGCCGCAAAAAAATCGAGCGGGCCACGAACAAGCCCTAAGGATTACGCCCAGCCAGACGGTGAAACCGCAGCCAAAGTAAGACCGCGGCCAGTCCGAGCCCAACGACCAGACCCATCCATATGCCGGCCTCTTGGAACCCGAACCAAAAGCCCAAAACATAGCTGATCGGCAGGCCGATCAACCAATAGGATATCGCGGCGATCCACATGGGCACTTTGGTGTCTTGCAAACCGCGCAGCAGGCTCAGGGCCACAACCTGTGCGGCATCGACAAATTGAAACAATGCCGCGAGCATCAACAAGAGCGTGCCGATGCGTAGAATGTCAGCGGTCAAAGGATCCTGCGGGTCCAAAAACGCACGGATCAAGAGCTGCGGGCTCGTCAGGAAAAAGAATATGGCCACAATGGCCGCAACGCTCGACAAGCCCATTGTCACCCAGGCTGTGCGCCGGACCGCGGGCCAGTCCTGCCGAGCAAAGGCTTTGCCGGCGCGCACCGTGCCGGCTTGTGACAATCCCATATGCACCATGAAACTCAACGCCGCCAGCTGCAATACAATACCATGGGCCGCCAGCTCCAAATGTCCGAGCCAACCCATCATAAAGGCGGACGCGGCAAACAATCCGCTTTCGGCAAGGGCCGTGGCCGAGATCGGCACCGCAAGCCGGGTGACGGCCAGGGCGGCGCTGCCATCAAATCGCCAGAAGCGGGCGAACATCTGTTGTTCGGGAAAATTGCGCTGGATGTAGATCACAAATCCGAGCAGAGCCATCGTTTGCGCCATGACCGACGCAATCGCTGCGCCCTGCAGCCCCAACTCCGGCAGCCCCCAATTGCCAAATATCAAGGCATAGTTGATCAGCGCATTGGCCACCAAAACAAAAAGGGACACCCAAAGCACGATCCCGGCATGTTCCAGCGCCGAAAGATAGCTGCGCAGCACCAATCCCCACAATGCGGGCCATAGGCCAAAACCTGCGATGCGGAGATAGTCCTGCGCGCCCTGTGCCACTGTGGGATCCTGACCCATCGCCTCAAGCAGAGGGCGGGCATGCCACATGGGCAAAAACAATAGAGCCGCCGCCAAAGTCGACACCCAAAGCCCCATGCGCGTGGCCCGCCTGGCCGATTGCGAATCCTCCTCCGCCATAGATTTGGCCACCATCGGCAAAATGGCGAAGGCAAAACCGGAGGTTGCTATGAAGGCGATGAACAATACTTGGGCGCCCAAAGTCACCTGCGCCAGCGCCAGAACGGAATACCAGCCCAGCATCAACGTATCGGTTGTATGCACAGCAAATTGCGCCACTTGGCTGCCAACCAAAGGCAGTCCCAAGATCAACAAAGATCGCGCTTCCAATGTGATCGCAGAGGTTTTTTTCATATCTTTCTCTTAAGCAGAAGCCAGCGGTCTGACCAGTGGTGAAATCGGCAAGGAATATGGACCGCGCCGCGCGCCAGGTCTTTTCTTGCCCGGCAACTTCTGCCATGAATACCGCCAATCAAAGAAAGAGCAGCCCAATGGCAAGTGACCTATTATCTTCGGCCGCAAATACGGATTATGACGCCTCCTCCATTGAGGTGTTGGAAGGTCTCGAGCCGGTGCGCAAACGACCCGGCATGTATATCGGCGGCACTGATGAGCGGGCCTTGCACCATCTGGTGGCTGAGGTTTTGGACAACTCAATGGATGAGGCGGTGGCAGGCCATGCCAATCGCATCGAAGTTGAGCTGCACGCAGATTATTCCGTCACCATCCGCGACAATGGCCGCGGTATTCCTGTTGATCCTCATCCGAAATTTCCCGACAAATCCGCCCTTGAGGTTATCCTGTGCACCTTGCACGCCGGTGGCAAATTTTCTGGTAAAGCCTATCAAACCTCGGGCGGCCTGCATGGGGTTGGTGCCTCGGTGGTCAATGCGCTCTCCGATTCCATGGTTGTCGAAGTCGCCCGCAATCGGGAACTCTACGAGCAGCGCTTCGCCCGCGGCATCCCGCTGGGTCCCATTGCCAAGATCGGCGCCGCCCCCAATCGCCGCGGCACCTCGGTCACCTTTCATGCAGATGAACAGATCTTCGGCAAACATCGATTCAAACCTGCGCGCCTCTTTGCCTCTATTCGATCCAAGGCCTATCTATTTTCCGGCGTCGAAATTCGGTGGAAAACCGAGATTGATGATGGCGAAACACCGCGTGAAGCGACGTTCCATTTTCCCGGTGGCCTGTCGGACTATCTCGTGGAGACCCTGGGCAAAGCCAGCACCTATGCCGAGGCCCCTTTCGCCGGCACCGTGGATTTTCAAGAGCGCTTCAATGTCCCCGGCAAGGTCGAATGGGCGGTCAATTGGACACCATCGCGTGATGGCTTCATCCAATCTTATTGTAATACCGTGCCGACACCGGAAGGTGGCACCCATGAAAGCGGGTTCTGGGCCGCAATCTTAAAAGGCATCAAAGCCTATGGCGAGTTGGTCAATAACCGCAAAGCCAGCAATATCACCCGTGATGACCTCACAACAGGCGGTTGCGCGCTGGTCTCTTGTTTCATCAGCGAGCCGGAATTCGTCGGCCAAACCAAAGACCGTTTGGCCACTGTCGAAGCTCAACGATTGGTCGAAAACTCCGTCCGTGACCGGTTCGACAATTGGCTTGCAGCCGATACGAAGTCCGCCGGCGCAATCCTCGATTTCTTGGTCCTGCGCGCTGAGGAGCGCCTGCGCCGCCGGCAGGAAAAAGAAACGCAGCGCAAATCTGCCACTAAGAAACTGCGCCTGCCGGGAAAACTCACCGATTGCACCTCTAAAACCCGCGAGGGCACGGAATTATTTATCGTTGAAGGCGACAGTGCTGGCGGCTCAGGCAAAGGCGCGCGCAATCGCGTCAACCAAGCGCTTTTGCCCCTCAAGGGGAAAATCCTCAACGTCTTGGGCGCCGCATCAAATAAACTCGGCTCGAATGCTGAGATCAGCGACCTCTGCGAAGCGCTGGGCGTCGGGATTGGCACAAAATTCAATATTGATGATCTGCGCTATGAAAAAGTCATCATCATGACCGATGCCGATGTCGATGGAGCCCATATCGCCAGCCTTCTCATGACGTTCTTTTTCTCACAAATGCGGCCTTTGATTGATGCCGGCCATCTTTATCTGGCCTGCCCCCCGCTGTTTCGCCTAACGCAGGGGGCCAAGCGGGTGTATTGCCTGGATGAGGCAGAGAAAGATCTCTGGCTTGCCAAGGGATTGGGCGGTAAGGGCAAAATTGACGTCAGCCGTTTCAAAGGTCTGGGCGAAATGGATGCCAAGGATCTCAAAGAGACCACAATGGACCCGTCGACACGTAAATTGATTCGCGTCACCGTTGATGAGGACACGCCGGGCGAGACCGGAGATCTCATTGAACGGTTGATGGGCAAAAAGCCGGAAAAACGGTTTGAGTATATCCAAGCCAACGCCAAGTTCGTTGAAGAGCTCGATCTATAGACCCCAGAAAGAGGACCGCAATCTATGCCACTCTATGCGATTACAATGCTTGCGGCGGGGATTGGGATACCGGTCTTGGCCGCGATGAATGCAGCCCTCGGTCGATCTCTTGGCGCGCCCATGCTCGCCGGGGTAGTGTTGATCGCTGTGGGCTTGCTCACCGCCAGTCTGGTGGCCATGACCCAAGGGCCCAGCGCTCTGGTCAAACTCGCAACGGCACCAAAACATCTGTTCTTTGCCGGAGTCTTGCTGGCGTTTTATGTGCTGTCCATAACCGCGATTGCGCCCAAGTTTGGCGTTGGAAATGCCATTTTCTTTGTGCTCATCGGCCAATTGATTTCCGCGGCCGTGATCGATCATTTCGGATTATTTGGCGCTCAGCAAATCCCTCTGACCTGGACCCGTCTCAGCGGATTACTTCTCATGGCCGCCGGGGTCTTGCTGACGCAAAAAGCCTAAGCGACCGGTCTACTGCGGACCCTTTGCCAGCTCCGCAACCAGATCCCAGAGCGCATCAGGCACATCAACTTCCGCCATAGGGCTGCGGGCACTGCCGGGAAGCCGTGCGCCCTCCTGCAAAGCCACCGCATCTGCAAGCCGTGCCAAACGATCGGCAAACCCATCATGATGGGTGCTCGGGTCCAAAATAAGGTAAAACTGCCCCAATCCATGCGGCGGGCCGTCCGGCAATTTCAAGCCACCCACATCCAAGGAATTGACAGACCCTGTCATCCCCGCGGCGAGAAGCTCGGCCAATATGCCAAAACCCCAGCCTTTATAGCCGCCGGCTGAGACCAAAGCTCCGCCCAGTGCTGCCTCTGGAGTCGTCGTCGGCACACCCTGCGCATCCACAGCCCAGCCTAAAGGAATCTCCTCCCCGGCGGCCTTTGCCATGGTGATCTTGCCCAGCGCCACGGCAGAGGTGGAAAAGTCAAAATGCACCGCGAGGCCACCGGCACCATCTGGAACCGACATGGCAATGGGATTGGTGCCAATCACCTTTTGGTTGCCCCCCGGAGGCGCCACAACCGGGCTGGCGTTGGTAAAACCAATCGCCATCAAACCCTCAGCGGCCAATTGAGCGGTGAAATATCCCAAAGATGTGCAGGTGTGCGCATGAGCCACCGCGAGCGAGGCCGTGCCATTTTCCCGCGCAGCGGCCACGGCCATGGGCAAAGCGGCCTCGAAAGCCGGCTGCGCAAAGCCATAGCCCGCGTCCGATAGGATCGAGCCCGGCCGGGAGGCCGTCACCTTTGGATCCACCGAACCGCTCACCCGGCCTGTGGCCAATTGGCGGCAATAGCTCTCGAGATAATAGAGCCCGCAAATCACATTGCCATGCGCCTCCGCATCGGCAACGGCCCGCGCCACAGAGGTGGCTATCCAGTCTTTTGCGCCAAAAGCTTCAAGCGCCAATTTACTGGCAGTTTCAATTTCCAAGACAGAGCAGCGCGGCATAGCATTTCCAATTCAAACAGGTCTAATGGTCATCGTTTTGGAGAAAAAATCAGGCTTTTCCAGGTTAAGCAACACAATATTCAGACAATCTGTCCCTTGCTCAACCGCACTTGCCGGTCCATCCGGGCAGCCAACTCCATATTATGCGTGGCAATCAACGCCGCCATGCCCGTGCTGCGCACGAGGCCCATCAAGACATCAAACACGTGATCAGAGGTTTCAGGGTCGAGGTTCCCAGTCGGCTCATCGGCCAGCAGAAGTTTTGGTTCATTGGCCAGCGCACGGCAAAAGGCGACCCTTTGTTGCTCCCCGCCGGACAATTCACTCGGTCTGTGATCGGCACGCTCTGCCAAACCCGTTTGATCCAAAAGCTCCAGCGCCCGTTTGCGGGCAGAACCGACCGCTTTGCCCGCCGCCTGCTGCGGCAGCATGATATTTTCAGCCGCCGTGAATTCTGGGAGCAGATGATGAAATTGATAAACAAAACCAATTTCCATCCGTCGCAAATCCGTGCGCAACCGATCATCGGCGCGTGACATGTCGCGCCCCGCAATCTGCAACTGACCACTGTCGGCGGTGTCCAACAAGCCGGCAATATGCAGCAATGTGGACTTTCCCGAACCAGATGGCGCCACCAGCGAGGTCACTTGCCCAGCCATCAGCGTCAAATCACAGCTCTGCAGCACCCTCACCTCATTGGCCTGGCCCGGATTGTAGGATTTACAGATCCCCGTCAGCGACAACACCGGCTCATTCATTGCGCAATGCCTCCACCGGGTTCATCCTGGCTGCCCGTCTTGCGGGGAAAATGGTGATAAAAAAGGACAAAAACAGTGAAATCCCCACGGCTTTGAGCACATCCACACCGCGCAGCTCTGAGGGCAGATGGTAGATGCCCCGGATCGAGGGATCCCAGACTTGCCCACCAGATAGGTAATTCACCAGACTAAAAATCGCATCAATGTTGACCACAAAGACCACGCCAACAATCACGCCCAGAAGCGTACCTACCAAGCCAATCCCCGCACCGCACAGGAAGAACACCCGCAACACCGTGCCTTCGCTGAGGCCAATGGTTCGCAGAATGCCGATGTCGCGGCCCTTGTTTTTCACCAGCATGATGAGGCCCGAGATAATATTCATAGTGGACAGCAAGATCAGGACAATCATGATGACCAACATCACATTGTCTTCAACCGCCAAGGCCCGCAGAAATCCGCCCGCGTAATCGCGCCAAGTTTCCACCACGGCCGACTCGCCCGCCGCTTCACGCAGCTTGCGCGCCATGACCTCCGCTTGCTCTGGCGCATCGACAAAGACCTCAATCTGATCGGCAAAGCCTTCTTTGTTGAAAAAACTCTGCGCTTCCTCGAAGGGCAAATAAAGGCGGGTATGATCAATGTTATAATGCCCGGCGGTGAATATGTAAGAGACCGTATAAGACTTGACCCGCGGGCTTGTGCCAAAGGCCGTCCGCACGCCATTAGGTGAGATCAGTTTGATCCGATCTCCAATCGCCAAGCGCAGCGCCTTGGCCACGCCAGAACCAATCGCCACCCCTTGAGAAAAATCATCAATATCTCCTTGGCTCCTCTCGGAGTTCGCCACGTTGGGGATGGTTTTTAAATTCTCAAGCGTGATGCCAAAAACAATCACCCCGTGATTTTGATCGTTTGCCGTGCCCATGACCTGCCCGCGTATCAGCGGCGCTGCACGCGTGACCCCTGGCACCGCCTGCACTTGGGCTGTCAAGGCCTCGAAGGCTTCGATCCGATAGTCAAAACTACTACTGGGGCCGTCGAAACGCTGTTCATAGACCGTCACATGGGCATTGGCGCCCAAAATTGCATCAACAAATTCCGTGCGAAAGCCGCTGCGCACAGCCAGCACAATAATCAAAGCGGCCACAGCAAGGGCGATGCCAATCAAGCTGATCCAGGTCATCGCGCTGACGCCACCCTCGGCGCGTTTGGCCCTAAGATAGCGCCAAGCAATCAAGAATTCAAAAGCGGCAAAGGGCGCAGCGCGGGTCATAGGCGCCTCGCGGTGGCTGGCCTCTGGGACTTCATCCATTCCTCTTGCCTCATGGGCTATGCCGCTTTCTGCGCCTCATGCGCGCTTGAATTCAATTATATTGCGCAATGACTTTGGCGATCGCGGCTTGAGGCGTCAATTCTTCACTCTCGCCAGTTTTACGGCAGGTCAGTTCAACCACACCGTTTTTCAAGCCCCTTGGTCCAACCGTTAAGCGCCAAGGCAAGCCGATAAGATCCATCGTGGCAAATTTGCCGCCGGCGCGCTCGTTGCGGTCATCATAAAGCGGCTCAAGTCCCGCTTTGGTCAATTGGTGGTAAAGATCCTCACAGGCGGCATCCGCCTCTGCATCACCTTGCTTGAGATTCACAATTCCGCAATGAAATGGGGTGACACCTTCTGGCCAAATGATGCCTTTGTCGTCATGGCTGGCCTCAATAATGGCCCCAACAAGCCGGCTCACGCCGATGCCATGGCTGCCCATATGCACAGGCACCTGTTTACCATCACCGTCCTGGACCGTGGCCCCCATAGCCTCAGAATATTTTGTGCCAAAGTAAAAAATCTGCCCCACTTCAATCCCGCGCGCCACTTTGCGGCGCTCTTGCGGCACCTCGGCGAAAAGCGCCTCATCATGGGTTTCATCGGTGCGGGCGTATTTGGTCGTAAACTCTTCCATGATCGACTGACATTGCGCTTTGTCATCATAATTGATGTCACGATCACCAAAGGTCAGATCTGTCACTGCGCTGTCATAGAACACTTCGCTCTCGCCTGTCTCGGCCAGAACCAAAAATTCATGGGTATCATCGCCACCGATCGGGCCGCTGTCCGCCCGCATGGGGATGGCTTGTAGGCCCATGCGCTCATATGTGCGCAGATAGCTAACCAAATGGCGGTTATAGGCGTGCATCGCATCTTCTTTGGTCAGGTCGAAATTATACCCGTCTTTCATATAGAATTCGCGGCCCCGCATCACACCAAACCGTGGGCGCCGCTCATCGCGGAACTTCCATTGGATTTGATACATGGTCAGGGGCATATCCTTATAAGACGTGACGTGACCACGGAAAATATCTGTGATCAGCTCTTCTGCGGTGGGGGTGAAAAGCATATCGCGCCCGTGACGATCTTTGATGCGCAGCATCTCCTCGCCGTAATCGTCATAGCGCCCTGATTCTCGCCAAAGATCTGCCGATTGAATGGTTGGCATCAACATCGCCAAATGCCCGGCTTTCACCTGCTCTTCATGCACGATGGTTTCAATATTTTTGAGCACCTTTAATCCAAGCGGCAACCAAGAATATATGCCCGCGGCAGATTGCTTGATCATCCCAGCACGCAGCATCAAGCGATGCGAGACAATCTGCGCCTCGGCGGGGTTTTCTTTCAGGACGGGCAAAAAGTAGCGACTTAGGCGCATCGAACACTCCAATTGATTTCAGGGGTCAGTTTAATGCCCCCCCGCGAGCGTCACAAGCGAAAGCGGTCGAAACTGCGTCATAGCCGCGATATTTCCCTTCCCCCTCTTGCAAGCTGGGCTACAATACGCAAGTTGAACGACAAAGGGAGATTGATCATGGCCTTACCAGTGTCTTTACAGCTGCGCTATTGGGGAGTTGCCGCCGTCGCTTTGGGCCTGGTGCTTTGGTTTTTGGGCGACACATTGCTGCCCTTCATTTTGGGCGGAGCCATTGCTTACCTGCTCGACCCGATTGCCGACCGGATGGAGCGCTGGGGGCTGTCGCGCCTGCTTGCCACAAGTGTGATCACCTTGGCGGCGATTTTCGTATTTGTCTTAGCCATGCTGCTGATCGTGCCATTGCTGGTGCAGCAAGCGATTTCTTTGTTCAATACGGCGCCTCAGATTGCCGCCGATCTCTGGACATTTCTGACAACCCGCTTCCCGGATCTTCTCGATAACAACAGCACGATTAGGCAGTCCCTGACTGGGCTGGGCGAGACTGTAAAGGCGCGCGGTGGCGCTTTGGTTAATGGTCTGGCCTCCTCGCTCAATTCCATCGTCAATATTGTGGTCTTGATCGTGGTCGTGCCCGTTGTCGCGTTTTATCTATTGCTCGATTGGAACAATTTAGTGGCAAAAATTGACGAGTTGATCCCGCGCGACCACCTTGAGAACGTGCGCAGATTGGGCCGCGAGATTGATGCCACCCTCGCCTCCTTCATCCGCGGACAAGGCACGGTGTGCTTTATCCAAGGGCTTTACTACGGCATTGCCTTGATGCTGGCGGGGTTGAACTATGGCATTGTTGTCGGCTTTGTGGCCGGGTTGATCTCTTTCATTCCCTATGTCGGCGCCTTGGTAGGCGGTGGTCTGGCGCTAGGTTTGGCGCTGTTCCAGTTTTGGGGAGATTGGATGTCCATTGGTGTGATTGCCATTATTTTCATGCTCGGGCAGGTTTTAGAAGGCAATGTGCTGACGCCAAAACTCGTGGGAAATTCCGTCGGATTGCACCCGGTCTGGCTGATCTTTGCCCTTTCCGTTTTCGGCAGCATATTTGGCTTTGTCGGCATGTTGGTCGCCGTGCCGGTCGCGGCTATGATCGGCGTTGTCGCACGGTTTTTAATGCAACAATATAAAGCGGGGCTATTGTACCGCGGGTTAAGCCATTCGGAGCCCAAAGATGAGTGACCAACTCAGCTTCAGACTGCCAATCAAAGTGGCACGAGAGCGCGATGCGTTTTTCGTATCTGAAGCCAATCAACAGGCAGTTGCACAGCTGGAAAACGTCGCCAGTTGGCCGCAAGGCAAGTTGATCCTCTTGGGCCCCAAAGCCTGTGGTAAAACGCATCTTTTGGAAATTTGGGCCACCGAACAGAACGCCCAGAAAATTGATCCCCTGCGAGAATTTGCGCCGCCAGAGGCCGGGGCGCGGGTTGTGGTAGACAACCTTGAGCAGGTGGCAGGCATTTTGCCTGCTGAAACCCGTTTGTTTCATCTGCACAACCAGCTGCAATCAAGCGGCGGGCTGCTGCTTATGGCCTCCAACATCGCCATGCGACAAGCCGGGTTCCAGCTGCCCGACCTGCTTAGTCGGCTCGAAGGCACAAGTTGCGCCAAAATTGACCGCCCCGATGACGCCTTGCTGCACGCGGTCTTGCTCAAATCCTTCATGGATCGTCAGCTCTCCCCAACCCCAGCCGTCTTGGCGTATATCTTAAAAAACATGGATCGCAGTTTTGATGCGGCCAGTGATATTGTCGCTGAATTGGACCGTCAGAGCATGTCCACCAAGCGCCCAATCACCCGCGCTATGGCCGCGACGGTTATGGCCTAGGGCGCCCCCTTACAATTTACATTCAAGAGGTATAAATTACCGCCTTGGATATAGGATAAACCATGACGCACCCCGCTGACTTTCTGCACAGTGATTTCCCCGCAGCGCAAAGTTGTGGGCTGGATATCACCGGGCCAGATCGGTTCTTGAACCGAGAGCTGTCATGGCTTGCGTTTAACTGGCGCGTTTTAGAGGAGGTGGATAACCTCAATGTGCCTTTGCTCGAACGCCTGCGCTTCTTGTCAATTTCCGCCACCAATTTGGACGAATTTTATTCTGTGCGCGTCGCCGGTCTGCGCGAATTGGCCCGCGCGGGCAGCATCACACCCGGTATCGACGGGCGCAGCATCCCTGAGCAATTGGAGCTCATCGACAGCGAAGCGCGCGATTTGATGAGCCAACAGCAATCGGTTCTTGCCAATCTGCGCAAAGAAATGGCGGAGCAGGATATTCAAATTCTGACCGCAGCAGAGGCGAAAGAGGATCACGCCTATCTGTTGCAATATTTCCTGTCCCATGTCTTTCCCGTGGTCTCGCCTCTGGCGATTGATCCGGCCCATCCCTTTCCGTTCATCCCCAATGCTGGCTTTGCCCTCGCGTTGCAGCTTGAGCGCAAGACGGACAAGCGCAGCCTGCGCGCCTTGGTGCCCATACCGCAGCAAATTAGCCGCTTTGTGGTGCTTCCCGGGAATGGTTATCGATACCTTCCGCTCGAAGAGCTGATCTTGATGCATTTGGAGCAGTTGTTCCCAGGCTATGCGCTCAAAGGCCATTGCAGTTTCTCCGTCCTGCGCGACAGCGATTTGGAAGTCGAAGATGAGGCCGAAGATTTGGTGCGCGAATTTGAGGTTGCCCTTAAGCGCAGGCGGCGCGGCGAAGTCATTCGCCTAAAAATAAGTGCAAATGCCCCCAAAGCTTTGCGCGATGACATTATGGTCGAGTTTTCCGTCACCAATACCGAGGTGATCGAAGTGGATGGTATGTTGGGTCTTCCCGATCTGAAAGAATTGGTCATTGAAGACCGGCCCAGCCTCCTGTGGCCCAATTTCACACCGCGCGTGCCCGAGCGGGTCACCGATCATGACGGCGATATGTTTGCCGCAATTCGCAACAAAGATATGCTGCTGCAGCACCCCTATGAGACTTTTGATATGGTCGTGCGCTTGTTGCAACAAGCCGCGCGAGATCCCAATGTCTTGGCCA
>Ga0102909_1000358_pt1 | contig 16076 bp, 16 predicted proteins | sample Colrivmet1557A02_FD_84974 | JGI IMG/M metagenome (GOLD analysis project Ga0102909, IMG submission 84974) | Estuarine microbial communities from the Columbia River estuary - metaG 1557A-02 | ecosystem: Environmental > Aquatic > Marine > Intertidal zone > Estuary | place: USA: Columbia River...
AGTGAATTTACCGTTTGAATCTTAACGCCTGATGAGGCGCCCATGGATGCAGATTCAGCGACAATGGCCCCATGCAAACGCCTGATGCCTTTTTCAACATCACAAGCCCATGGGGGCCCATGATCGGTGCGCATGTAGGCGAACACCTGAGCGGTCTGTGGTTCGTCGGACAAGCGCACTTCCCGCGTATCCAAGGGCACCCGATGCGCTCACATCCCCGCCTCTCCAACAGCCTTACAACCGAGCTAAATGCCTATGCGCACGGCGAATTAACCACCTTCACCATCGCCGTCGCACCAATCGGCGGCTCGCCCCATGCGCAAGCCGTCTGGCGAGCGCTGTGCGCCATTCCCTACGGCACAACCACGACCTATGGTCAGTTAGCCCAGACCATTGGGCATATCACTGGCAGGGCCAGCAGCCCTCGTGCGATCGGTCACGCGGTGGCTCGGAACCCGATCAGCATCCTCATTCCGTGTCACCGGGTCATTGGCGCCAATGGTCAACTGACGGGCTACGCGGGCGGTATCGAAAAAAAGACGGCGCTGCTGCGCTTGGAACACGCCATTGACTAAAAACTTAATCGTCGACGTTCAACCCACTTGGCTCGAGCGTTTTAAGGCACGTCCGTGGTGGGTCGACATGGTCTTCCTGAGCGCCATGTGGGGGTCATCCTTCATGTTCACCAAAGTGGTCGCGAAGGACATCGGCCCGATGGCGGCGGCGTTCGGGCGGGTCCTCATCGCATTTTCTGTCTTACTACCCATCCTGACTTGGCGAGGACAGTTGCCTGTGCTCAGGCAGCACTGGCGGCGCGTTCTCATTTTAGGGATCACGAATTCAGGCGTGCCATTCGCCGCATATTGCATCGCCATGCTCACCGTGCCCAGCAGTACCGGCGCCATCGTGAATGCCGCAACGCCGCTGTTTGGCGCCGTTATTGCTTGGGTATGGCTCAAAGAACATTTAACGATGAACCAAGTCATCGGCCTGGCAATCGGTTTCATTGGGGTGAGCTTCCTCGCCCTACAAAACGCAAGCGACGCCCCGATTGGTGAGCAACAGACCTACCTGATCGGCATGTTGGTCTGCATCGCAGCGCCGATCTTCTATGGCATCTCTGCCAGTTACACCCGGCTGTATTTTTCTGGTGTACCCCCGATCGTTTCGGCAACCGGCAGCCAACTGGGTGCCACCCTGTTTCTGGCCCCCTTCGCATGGGCCTACTGGCCAGATCACGGCCTGCAACCCGGGACGCTGGGCGCCCTGTTGGTGCTCGGTATCTTTTGCACGGGATTGGCTTATATTTTGTTTTTTCGCGTGATCGCGCTGGTCGGTGCGACGAAAGCGTTGTCGGTGACCTTCGCCGTTCCCGTGTTCGCCGCTTTTTACGGCGTCACGTTCCTGAGCGAGGCGATTACCCTCACGATGGCGCTTTGCGCGGTCGTCATCTTATTGGGTATCAGCCTGTCTACGGGCGTACTGAAAGTGTTTCGACGGTAAGGCTACGCACAACGCCGCATCACACGTGCAGACAAAGAAAAACCCCAAGCTACGAAGTAACTTGGGGTTTCAATTTTGGCGGAGTGGACGGGACTCGAACCCGCGACCCCCGGCGTGACAGGCCGGTATTCTAACCAACTGAACTACCACTCCACGTGGGCAGCTTTTAAGAGCGCTTTACGCGCCCTACAAGTGCTACAAACTTGGCGACCCTACGGGGATTCGAACCCCGGTACCCACCGTGAAAGGGTGGTGTCCTAGGCCTCTAGACGATAGGGTCAAAACCTAGAATTTCCGACAGCTTTAGATTATACAACGTTGTTTTGTCATTTAATCGCTGACCATCGTTTTTTTTGGTGGAGGTAAGCGGGATCGAACCGCTGACCTCTTGCATGCCATGCAAGCGCTCTCCCATCTGAGCTATACCCCCTCAAAACCAGTCAGTATCGCAAGCGGGCTTGCCACACTGTCCGAGCCCGCAAGTATAAAACATTTTTTAGATGCTTCTAAGACGAGCGACTACATTTTTTTTCTCATGCAACGCAAGCATTGCGTCAACCGATGGGGTGTTGGGTGTGCCCATCACGAGCACCCGCACAGGCATCGCCAGTTGGGGCATCTTGAGCCCATATTCAGACAACACCGCTTTCATGCTTGCACTGATCGCCTCACGTGTCCACTCAATGCCGTCAAAGTTGTCCGCCAGCGCCTTCAGAGCGGGCATTACTTCGGCAGTCACGTGCTTTTCGAGGTCAGCAGGAACAGGGTCAACCGGCTGATAAAAAGAAATAACCCAATCGGTCAACGCCACCGTTGTGTCACAACGGTCCTTGAGTAGCCCGCACATCGCGGCAAGACGCGACAGCTCCGCGTCGTCCAGATTAAGGCCACGTGCCGCCAGCTGCGGCAACACCAGCGCGGCCAGGTCCGCGTCATGGCTGCTCTTCATGTGCTGGGCATTGACCCAACGGAGCTTTGCCTCGTCAAACTGTGCCGCGCTGCGCCCGAGATGGTCGAGATCAAACCACTCAAGAAACTGCTGACTTGAAAACACCTCGTCATCGCCGTGACTCCAGCCCAACCGCGCAAGGTAATTGATCATGGCTTCGGGCAAGTAGCCCTCATCACGAAACTGCGTCACCGCCTTGGCGCCGTTGCGTTTACTCATCTTCTCACCCGCTTCATTCAGGACGGTTGGAAGGTGCGCGTAAACAGGGTGGGTACCGCCCAGCGATTTAAAAATATTGATCTGACGTGGCGTGTTGTTGACGTGATCGTCACCGCGAATCACGTGGGTGATGGCCATGTCCATGTCATCGACAACCACGCAAAAATTGTAGGTGGGCGTGCCGTCTGGGCGGGCAATGACCAGATCGTCGAGTTCAGCATTGGCAATTTCAATGCGCCCTTTCACCTTGTCATCCCAGGCAACGACGCCATCCAACGGATTTTTAAATCGCCAAACGGGCTTCACACCCTCGGGCACCGGCGGCAACACCTTACCTGGCTCTGGACGCCAAGTACCGTCGTATCGAGGCTTCTGCTTCGCCGCCATTTGAGACTCACGCAACGCATCCAAGGCGTCCACGCTCATGTAACAGGGATAAACCAACCCTTGCGCCTTCATCTGAGCAAGGACCTCGCGATACCGGTCCATCCGTTCCATTTGGTAAAACGGGCCCTCGTCGGGAGTCATACCCAGCCAAGCCATTCCCTCAAGAATGACATCCACGGATGCTTGGGTGGAACGCGCCTGATCCGTGTCCTCGATTCGCAAAATGAAGTCACCTCCGGTGGATCGTGCAAACGCCCACGGATAGAGTGCTGAACGAATATTGCCAAGGTGGATGAAGCCCGTCGGTGACGGCGCGAAGCGCGTACGAACGCGTGGTTGATTGGGTGTGGTCATCTTGGATTTATTTCAAATAACGCCCCGGCCGAAACCGGGGGGCATGCCTAAAGGTGGCCTAATTTAAAGCTTGGAAAGCCTGCGCAAAGTCGACCTTCAAGTCATCAATGTGCTCAAGGCCGACCGAAACCCGCACCAACGCCTGGCTGATACCCGCTTGCGCACGCTGTGCCTCGGTCAGCCGTCCATGAGATGTGCTCGCGGGATGCGATGCCAACGTTTTGGTGTCGCCCAAATTGGTACAAATCTTGGCGAGCGACAACTGGTTGAGCACCTGAAAAGCCCGAGCTCGTCCCGCTGCCGATGAATCGGCGTGCAACTCAAAAGACAAGACACCACCGCCCATACCGCTTTGCTGGCGCATCGCCAACGCATGTTGGCCGTGCGACTGCAAGCCGGGATAGAAGACACGCTTAACAGCCGGCTGCACGGAAAGCCATTCAGCCAGCACCTGCGCACTGGCAGACTGGGCACGCATACGAACACCCAGCGTCTCAAGTCCTTTCAGAACAACCCATGCATTGAACGGGGACAGTGTCATGCCTGCGCTTCGAATCAACGGCGAGAACGACTCATCCACCAAGGCTTGCTTGGCGCACAGCGCCCCGGCCATGACGCGGCCCTGCCCGTCCAGCGACTTGGTACCGGAATGCACCACAATGTCAGCACCCAAAGCGATGGGCTTTTGCAAGATGGGTGAGGCAAAACAATTATCGACAGCCAACCAAGCGCCAGCGTCATGGGCGATCTGGCTCAAGGCAGCAATGTCGCAAACGTCGGTCAACGGATTGGTTGGCGTTTCAGCGAACAGCAACTTGGTGTTGGGCGTTACTGCATTTCGCCATGCATCAACATCGGTTTGGGATACAAAAGTTGTGTTGACACCAAACTTGGCGAATTCGCTGCCAATCAGTTTGATGGTAGACCCAAACATGGAGTGCGAACAAATCACATGGTCGCCACTGCGAAGCAAACTCATGCAAAGCAACAAAATTGCAGACATACCCGACGACGTGGCGATGGATGCCTCAGCACCTTCCATCGCGGCGAGTCTTTGCTCAAAACTCGTCACCGTTGGGTTGCCCAAGCGGGCATAGGTGTATCCCGCCTCTTCGCCGGCAAATCGGGCGGCGGCGATTTCAGCACTCGGCTGCTCATACCCGCTGGTCAGGTAGAGGGCCTCCGAGTTTTCCCCGTACTGGCTGGGCGCCACCGCAGCGTGCACCGCGAGGGTCTCCGGGTGCCAAGCACTTGGTTTCTTTGGCGTAACGTCCGCGCTCATGCGTTTTCTTCCTCTTCGTCACGTTTCATTTGCAAAGCCTGATCGGCAGCGCGACCTTGGTTGATCCGCATCACATCATCAGCCGTGATATCACCTGTGCAATAAATGCCGTCAAAACACGAGGCATCGAAGCCATCAAGCTTTGGATTGAGTGATGAAACCGCACGCTTCAGCCCTGCCACGTCTTGGTAAATGAGGGCATCACAACCGATCAGCGCACGCACCTCTTCAAGGGTTCGACCATGAGCCACCAACTCAGTTGGGCTGGGCATATCGATACCGTATACGTTGGGGTATCGCACCGGCGGCGCCGCGCTGGCTAAGTAAACATTGCGTGCACCGGCGTCACGCGCCATTTGGACGATTTCGCGGCTGGTGGTGCCACGTACGATCGAGTCATCAACCAGCAACACATTGCGACCACGGAACTCTGAACCGATCACGTTTAATTTTTGACGAACAGACCGCTTGCGAACGGCTTGTCCGGGCATGATGAACGTGCGACCCACGTAGCGATTCTTCACGAATCCCTCGCGATATGGCTTTCCCAATAAGTGGGCGAGCTGCATGGCGCTTGGCCGCGATGACTCTGGAATGGGAATGACGGCATCAATGAGGTCAGGCGGCACCATTGAGACAACGCGTTGCGCCAACGTCTCACCCATGTTGAGGCGCGCTTGGTAGACGGACACGCCGTCCATCTGGGAGTCGGGGCGAGCGAGGTAGACAAACTCAAACAGGCATGGGAAGCGTTTGGGCGACTCGGCACATTGCTCGGCGTGGACCTGTCCCTCAAAGTCAATGAAAACCGCCTCACCCGGATCAATATCTCGCACGAAGCGTTGCCCAGAACCCTCCAGCGCAACCGACTCACTGGCGATCATCGCCGCACCATCGCCTTGCCCCAAGCACAACGGGCGAATGCCAAACGGATCGCGAAAAGCAAGTAAACCGTGACCGGCAATCAACGCCACCACGGCATAAGAGCCCTTTAAGCGCAAGTGGACGCGACGGACGGCCGCGAAAACGTCAGCCGGCTTCAGAGGGACGCCACGGGTGACGTTTTCCAACTCGTGCGCCAAGACGTTGAGCAAGACTTCACTGTCACTGTCGGTATTGATGTGGCGGTGATCAGCCGAGAACAGCTCCGCTTTCAGCGCATGTGCGTTCGTGAGGTTGCCGTTGTGCGCCATAACCAACCCAAATGGGGCGTTGACGTAGAACGGCTGCGCCTCCTCCTCGCTGTCGGCGTTGCCAGCGGTTGGGTAGCGCACTTGACCAAGTCCAACGTTGCCGGGCAGCGCACGCATGTCACGGGTTCGGAAGACGTCGCGCACCATCCCCTTCGCCTTGTGCATGTAAAACTTTTGGCCATTCTGCGTCACGATTCCGGCGGCATCTTGCCCCCGATGTTGCAACAGCAGCAGCGCGTCATAAATGAGCTGATTAACAGGTGCGTGACTGACCACGCCAACAATTCCACACATTTAAGGGATCAACCTTTCGAGGCCTTGCGGCAACATCGGCTTCAAAATTTCCAAACCGGCGGTTAAACCGTGCGCGCCGATGGACTCCCGCCACCACGCATCTGCCTGAAAACCGAAAGCAAGCACCAAAAACGCAAACACAAATAGAACCAACACACCACGCGCGAGCCCGAAAATCGCACCCAGTGAGCGGTCCGCTGGCCGTAAGCCCGAGCTTGAAATGAGGCGCCTCACCAGTGAAGCCACAAATCCGCCCACAAAAATAAACACCACGAACACCACCACATAGCGCACGGCAATGGCAAGCATCCCGCTGCCCGCAAGGAACGGCACCCACTCTGCGACCATGGGCGCAAGAAACCCCGTCAATGCCGCCGCCACCAACCAGTTGGCAATCGCAAGCAACTCATACACCAAACCACGCCAAGCCCCCCAGACGGCTGAGGCAATGAGCAATGCCACCATCACGGTGTCGAGTGGGCTCCAATCTGGCAAATCGGGTTCCTGCTGACAATCAGTACGTCAGCACACGGGCATCCAAACCCATGCCTTCGATGCGGTTGATGTATGTCTGGAGCTCACGCGCGTCCGTGTAGGGCCCCACGCGGATGCGTATCATGCGCTCGCCATTGACCGTTGCGACATTCACGACTGTTTTGATGCCCGCGGCCTCCAACTTCAGGCGCAGGGCACGGGCACGGCTATTCTCGGTAAACGCACCCACTTGGATGACGCGCCGCTTGCCGTCGTCGGGATAGTCAAGCTTCGCGGCAGCTTTGGGCTTACCGTTGAGTATGGCCTCGGCACGCTGCGTATCAGCCTTATCGGCGGCAACCTTGTCTGCTGCAACCTTCTCCGCGGCGACTTTCTCTGCGGCAACTTTGTCCGCTGCCAGTTGCTTGGCCTGTACCGCTGAGGCCGCAGCGCTGTCTTCATCGGGGGTGTCAGGCGCTGACTCAGGGGCTGCCTTCACCTCAGCAACGGTGTTATCAGTGACACGGGCTTGAGCCACAGCTTTCGCAGGCTCTGTGGTACCAACCGGCGGCAGGATCGGCGTCACTTTTTCCTGCGCCGGAATCGCGATTGGCATGTCGACGCCCAATGTACGGGGCTCGGTGTCAAACAAAATCGAGAAGCTAATCACCGCTGCGGTGACCAAAATCGCCGTTCCCACAAGGCGGTACTGTGCCTGACGGCGGATCGTCTCGATGCTTTCGCTTCGGTCAGGGCGACCTTCTTTGCGGGACTTAAACATAGGACTGAATCGCAGGGACTTTCGTTCGAAAAACCGAAAACTAAATATTTTGCGTGTCGCCACCACCCAAGTGCTTCGCGTTGAGACGCGGTAAACCGTGCTTTAAAACGCCACCCACCGTGAAGAACGACCCGCACACGATGATTCTATCAGCGGGGGACGCTGCGGCGACAGCGGCATCAAGGGCGCTTTGCGGGTCTGAAAAGCAAGCCTTCGACGCCTTGCCACAGGCATCAACGGCGCGCGCCGCGTCAGCCAAAGCCGCTGAACCAAGGGCGCGCGGCAGGGGCAGATCGCTGAAATACCAGTGGTCCACCAAGGGACCTAATTTTTGGAGCATGGTGACCACGTCTTTATCGGCCATGCAACCAAACACAACGTGGGTGGCGGGGAAGTACCCCATGGCGTCCAAATTGGCCACCAAGGTGGCGACGGCGTGCGGGTTGTGCGCCACGTCCAAGACCAAGTTGGGTTCACCGGGGACAATTTGAAACCGGCCCGGCAAGCTCACCAAGGACAGGCCAGCTCGAATGGACTGCGCCGTAACTGGCAACAGCGGCCGCATGGCCTCAAGCGCTGCCAAAACCCCGGCTGCGTTCAGCAGCTGATTGGCACCACGAAGGGCTGGATACGCAAGACCTGCATAGCGACGCCCCCGCCCTGCCCAGCCCCATTGCTGCTTATCGCCGGAGACGTTGAAGTCGCGCCCCAAAAGCCAAGCATCAGCGCCAACAGCCTGCGCATGATCCGTCACGCTGGCAGGCGGCACCGGGTCACTGACGATGACTGGCTTGCCAGCGCGCATGATGCCCGCCTTCTCGCGTCCGATGGCCTCGCGGGTATCCCCGAGGTAGGCTTGATGGTCGAGATCGACGCTGGTGATGATGGCGCAGTCGGCATCCACCACGTTAACGGCGTCGAGCCGCCCCCCCAGTCCCACCTCCAAGATCACAACATCGGGGCGAGCGATCTGCATGAGGCGCAGGATGCCAAGTGTGGTGAATTCGAAGTAGGTCAACGAAACCCCACCAGCGGCTTCACACGCGTGTGCGACGACCTCGAACGCGGCGCACAACTGCTCGGCCGTCGCGAGGTCACCGTTCAAGCGGCAACGCTCCTCGAAATCCACCAGATGTGGTGAGGTGTAGAGCGCAGTGCGGTAGCCCGACTGCGACAAAATCGCCTCCAACATGGCACATGTGGACCCCTTGCCATTGGTTCCCGCCACCGTGATCACCGGGCAGGGCATGGCCAGCCCGTCGGGCATTTTCTGCGCAACTTGCCGCACACGATCCAAGCCCATGTCGATAGCGACTGGGTGCAGACGCTCGAGGTGGTTGAGCCAATCGGGGAGGTTTTGGGGCAAGGCAGGCGTATGGGGCATGGGAAATCGTCAAATAATCAGAGCCCGTATTGTCTCAGCCAATCAACCCCCTGCCGAGAGGCGGCAAAATAGACACATGAATACACCAGCGCTCTCCCCCGCCACCGTTCAGGTTTTTGGTATCCCCAACTGCGACACCGTCAAAAAGGCCCGCGTCTGGCTGACCGCGCAGGGCATTGCGACCACCTTCCACGACTTTAAAAAGCAAGGTCTGACCGGCGACAGGGTCACCCAATGGCTCCAGCAGGTCGATTGGTCCGTGCTCATTAACCGCAAGGGAACCACCTGGCGCCAACTGAGCGATGAGGAAAAAGCCGCCATCACCGATACCGACAGCGCTCAAAAACTGGCAATCCGGCTCCCCAGCGTCATCAAGCGGCCCGTCGTGGTGTGGGCGAACGGCGACGTAACGGTCGGCTTTGACCCCGCCGATTGGTCAAATCGCGTTTGAAAACAGCGTCGCGCCCTTGCCGGCGACCTCGCTCCACTACAATCAAAGGTTGCGCTCGGCGCCCTGAGTGGTGAGCGCCGAACAACCTTCATCGCACGGATAAAACCATGGCAACCATTCTTCAAAACTTACCCGCGGGCCAAAAAGTCGGTATCGCATTCTCTGGCGGTTTGGACACCAGCGCCGCGTTGCTTTGGATGCGTCAAAAGGGCGCGATTCCCTACGCCTACACCGCTAACTTGGGGCAACCTGATGAGCCCGATTACGACGAGATTCCCCGCAAAGCCATGGCCTATGGCGCTGAGGCGGCACGCCTGATCGACTGCCGAGTTCAGCTGGCGAATGAGGGTATCGCCGCACTGCAAAGCGGTGCCTTCCACATTTCCACGGGCGGCATCACGTATTTCAATACAACGCCCATCGGTCGCGCGGTCACAGGCACGATGTTGGTCGCCGCAATGCGCGAAGACAATGTCAACATCTGGGGTGACGGGAGCACATACAAGGGTAACGATATCGAGCGCTTCTATCGCTATGGTCTGTTGACCAACCCTTCGCTGCAGATCTACAAGCCTTGGCTTGACCAGTTATTTATTGACGAATTGGGCGGCCGCGCTGAAATGTCAGCCTTCATGGAAGCCGCAGGATTCGACTACAAAATGTCATCGGAGAAGGCCTACTCCACCGACTCCAACATGCTGGGTGCCACCCACGAGGCGAAAGACCTAGAGAGCCTCACCAGCGGCATGCACATCGTGAAGCCCATCATGGGCGTTGCTTTCTGGCGCGATGATGTCGAGGTCAAGCGCGAGCAAGTCACTGTTCGGTTCGAAGAGGGTCAGCCAGTCGCACTGAACGGCCAGACGTTCAGCAGCGCCGTTGACTTGATTTTGGAAGCCAACCGAATCGGTGGACGCCATGGCTTAGGCATGAGCGACCAAATTGAAAACCGCATCATTGAAGCGAAGAGTCGCGGCATCTACGAAGCGCCCGGCATGGCGCTGTTGCACATTGCCTACGAGCGCTTGGTTACGGGTATCCATAACGAGGACACCATTGAGCAGTACCGGGTTAACGGTCTGCGCCTGGGACGTCTGCTCTACCAGGGCCGCTGGTTTGACCCGCAAGCCATCATGCTGCGCGAGACCGCCCAGCGCTGGGTGGCGCGCGCCATCACCGGCGAGGTGACGTTGGAGCTGCGCCGTGGCAATGACTACACGATCATGAACACCGAATCGCCCAACCTCACCTATCAGGCCGAGCGCTTGACCATGGAGCGCGGTGAATCCATGTTCACGCCGCGTGACCGGATCGGTCAACTGACGATGCGTAACTTGGACATCGTGGACACCCGCGACAAGCTCGGTATCTACGCCAAATCAGGCTTGCTCGCGTTGGGCGACGGCGCCGACATGCTGAAACTGGCAAACGACAGCGACAGCAAAAAGTAAGGCTTAGATGACCTCGGGTTCGGGCTCTAGCATGAGCCCGAATCGCTCAAACACACTGGTTTGAATGGCCTTGGCGAGAGTCATCACCTCGCCGCCTGTCACCGCGTGACGCGCGTCACCCCGGTTCACCAGCACCAGGGCCTGCTTCTCGTAAACGCCCGCCAACCCGATGGACTTCCCCCGCCAGCCGCACGCATCGATCAACCACCCCGCCGCCAGCTTGATGCGCCCATCGGCCAGGGGATAGTGAACCAGATTGGGTTCACGCCCAATGATGTCTGCACACTGTTCGGGAGAGACGGTTGGGTTCTTGAAGAAACTACCCGCATTGCCAATCACCGTGGGGTCTGGCAACTTCGCTTGACGTATCGCAACCACCCACGCCAGCACCTGCTGCGGCGTGGGGTTGTCGATGCCCGTCGCAGCCACTTGCTTTTGCAGATCGAGATAGCCCAACTCGGGTACCCACCGCTTGGGCAATGCGAAGCGAACCGTCGTGATCAACGCCCGCCCTTTCAACCCCATGGCATTTGCCGTCGCGGGTTGGTGTTTAAAAACGGAGTCGCGATACCCAAAACCGCATTGATCAGGCTGCAGCGTGAACACGTCGCCCGTCTGAAGGTCGACAGCATCCAGTGAATGAAAGCGATCTTGAAGCTCGACGCCATACGCGCCAATATTTTGTACGGGTGCCGCCCCGCAAACACCTGGAATGAGCGCCAGGTTCTCGAGCCCCGGCCAGCCCTGCGCAACGGTCCAATGAACGAAGGTATGCCAATTCACACCGGCACCCGCAGCAACAATCCAGTGCCGATCGGTTTCTGCCACCAGTGACATCCCGGGGATTTCAACCTTTAAGACAAGTGCAGAAACATCCGACGTCAAAACAATGTTGCTACCACCACCCAATACAAAACACGGCCGATCTGCCAGCAAGCCTGCCCTGACGGCGTCCTGTGCATCTTGCGCACTGCGCACCACAATCAGCTCGCGCGCACGCGCTGCAATGCCAAAGGTGTTGAAGGCTTGCAGTGAAACGTTTTTCTGCACTAATATTGCTGGTTCCGACATCACGAAATTGTCGCACTAAATTTAGGAAAACAAGCCCATGCCCTCATTCGACACCGTTATGGAACCTGACTTCGTCGAGGTTAAAAACGCCATTGACCAAGCGGCCAAAGAGATCGGCAACCGCTTTGACTTCAAGGGAACCTCTGCCGCTATTGAGCTGAAAGACAAAGAGATCACGATGACCGGTGACGCGGATTTTCAGCTGACTCAAATCGATGACATCATGCGCAACAAGCTCACCAAACGCAACGTTGACGTGCGCTTCATCGACATGGGAAAAGTTGAGAAAATCGGCGGCGACCGCGTTAAGCAAGTCGCCACGGTGCGAAGCGGCATCGCGTCCGAAGACGGCAAAAAGATTCAGCAGGTTTTAAAAGGCAGCAAGCTAAAGGTGCAAGGGGCCATTCAAGGCGATAGCGTGAGGGTCACCGGCGCCAAGCGCGATGACCTGCAAGCCGCGATGGCACTGATTCGCTCAGAGATCCCAGATCTGCCACTGACGTTCAATAACTTCAGGGATTAACCGCCGCTGTGGCCACAACCTCGATTTTGTAATTGGGGTTGGCGAGTCGCGCCTCAACCGTGGCGCGGGGTGGCGCATGACCCGGCGCGACCCAGGCATCCCAAACGGTATTCATGGCGCCAATGTCGTCAATGTTGCTGAGGTAGATTTGCACCCGCAACAAGCGCGTTTTGTCACTGCCCGCCTCAATCAGGCGATGCTCGATTTGATTCAACACATCTCGGGTTTGCCCCTCGATGTCGATATCGCCAGCCTCTGGAACCATGCCTGCCAGATAGACGACACCGTTGTAAACCGCTGACTCGCTCAGGCGTGCGCCCACGTGGAAACGGGTGATACCGTTGTCTTGGATCTGACTCATAGCTTGCTCTCCGTGCCTTTCATGATTCGCTGAAGATTTTCGCGGTGACGCCATATCAGCATCAAAGACATCACGGTCAAACACGCCGTGGAGGCGGCACCTGCCTGCCAAGCCACACCGTGGCCAAACAACCAGTAAAACGGTGCAAATACCGCCGCCACCACCGATGCCAGCGATACAAAGCGGCTGAAATAGACCAGGATCAAAAAAGTACCCAGGCACGCCAAGCCCAGCGTTGGCTCAAGGCCGAACAACACGCCCACCGCCGTTGCCACGCCCTTTCCGCCTTTGAACCTAAAAAAGACGGGGTACAAATGACCCAAAAATGCCGCAAGTCCAGCCAAGGCAGCCCACTCGGACGCCGCGCCCGCAACACCCCAAGCGCTGGCCATTTGCAGCATCAAAACCACGGGGGCATAGCCTTTCAGCGCATCCAACACAAGTGTGGCGATGGCCGCCGATCGCTTACCTGATCGCAGCACATTGGTGGCGCCAGGGTTGCGACTACCGAAGGTTCTGGGGTCAGAGAGGCCCATCGCTCGGCTGACCAAAATAGCGAAGGCGATTGAGCCTAAAAGATAGGCTGCAATGACGGTTAGCACTGGCATCCAGAGGGCGAATGAGGCGTTCATGATGTCCTGGTTGGTGAAAAATAAAAGACGCGGTCAGCTTTATACCGCAGGGTCGCCCCACTCAAATCGCAAGGCATCGATCGCAGCCAAGGTATCCGCATCCAAGTGACAGTGGTAGGCATCAAGGCATGCATCAAGCTGCGCGCAGTCAATCACACCAATGATGGTGCTTTTAGCGACCCAATGCTGATAACAAAAAGCCAGCGCCATCTGAAGTGGTGTGAGGCCTTTGCTTCGGGCCAGCGCATTGTATTGCCTGGCCGCTTCAAGGGCACGCGGCCGTCCCCAACGTTGCTTTCGCGTGGACTCGTAGATCGCCAGACGGCCTTGTGGTGGCCCGTCATGTGCAAGGCCTGTTTCATCGTATTTGCCGGTCAACAAGCCGAATGCCAGCGGCGAGTATGCCAACAGATCAACCTCGAGCCGATGCAAGCTCTCTGACAACGCGTTCTCGACCGACCGATTCACCAAGTTAAAAGCGTTTTGAACCGTGGCAATACGCGGCAAGCTGTGCACCTCAGCCAACCGCACAAACTCTTGAACGCCATACGGGGTCTCGTTTGAAACACCAATCGCGCGAACTTTGCCCGCCTTCACCAAGCGCTGCATGGCCTCCAGTTGTTCCAAGATGGGGGCACAGTGCGCGTCTTTGTTGGGATCAAAGTACATTTGCCCAAACGCCGGTACATTCCGTGCGGGCCAATGGATTTGGTAGAGATCGATCACATCCGTTTGTAGGCGTCGCAAACTGCCATCACACGCCGCCTCGATTTCAGCCGCAGACAGGCCACTGTTTTCGCCTCTGACCCAAGGCATGCCGCGAGATGGACCGGCAACTTTGGAGGCCAAAACAACCTCTGCCCGCCGGCTTGGATTTTTGGCAAACCAGCGCCCCATGATGGTCTCGGTTGCACCGCATGTCTCAGCCTTCGTCGGTACCGAGTAAACCTCGGCAGTGTCCCAAAAGTTGATGCCGCGCGTCAGGGCATGATCCATGATTGCGTGAGCCTCAGGTTCAGCCACCTGCTCACCAAATGTCATTGTGCCCAAACAGATGGGGCCAACCGCTATGTCAGATTGCCCGAGCCGGGCTAACGGGTAATCATGCATGGTTTGACTCGGCATCGGCTGATTTCTCCTTGGCGCGTGTTTCTTCAAGCAAGCGTAACACCCGGCGCTGGACTTTACCGGTCGTGGTCATGGGGAGGGCATCAACGAATTCCACATCCTTTGGGTACTCATAGGGGGCCAGTTTGCCGCGCACGTGCTTCTGCAAATCGGCCACCAGCTTGTCGTCCCACTGAATCCGAGCGTCGCCAACCAAGGCCGCCCGATGGGCCGCGACATCGGGTGCCAGCACGACGAACGCCTTCACGGTCGCGCCACGCGCCTTATCCGGCTTCGGAACAACGGCTGCGTTCAAGACAGCTGGGTGTTTAACAAGGCAGTTTTCAATCTCGCCAGGACCGATGCGATACCCGGCGGCTTTGAACATGTCGTCGGTACGTCCGGCGTACCATAAATAGCCATCCGCGTCCCGGCGGGCCAAGTCGCCAGTACGGCACCAATCACCCGTGAATTTTTTTGTGGTCGCCTCTGGGTTGTTCCAGTAACCGATGAAAAAGACCGGGTCAGGCTGGCCGTCCAGTGCAAAACGCTTAACCGCGACTTCGCCGATCACATCATCGGCGCACAAGTCCCCGTTGTCGTCGATCACATCCACGGTATGACCCGGATAGCCCTTACCCATGCTGCCCGGCTTGGCAGGCCAACCAACCGCAGAGCGTTGGTTGTTCATCGCACAATTCCCGACAATGTAATTCACCTCGGTTTGGCCGAACATTTCATTCACCACGATCCCCAACTCATTGGCACACCAGCTAAAAACCGCATCGCCAACCGCCTCACCGGCGCTCATCAAGGCATGCAAGTTGAAGTGAAACGTGCGTTTCGGCTTGGGGTAAGCCTTCATCATGGCCTTCAAGGCCGTCGGGAACAAGAAGCTGTGGGTGACGCGGTGGCGTTGCAGAATTTCAAATGCAGCGTCAGGGGAAAATCGGCCAGAGAACGCCACAATTGGGCGACCGAAAACCAAACATGGCAGCAACGCATCCATCAAGCCGCCGGTCCAGGCCCAGTCGGCGGGGCTCCAAAAAACGGTGTCAAACATCGGCTCTAGCGGCAAGCCCTGTGCGTCACAGCCCTTACCGAGTGGGTCGTAGCCAAACCAATTTTGGCTGGCGATGAATCCTGTCAGGTTCCCGATCAACGCGCTGTGTGGAATCAGCGCCCCCTTTGGGTTGCCCGTCGTGCCGCTGGTGTAGATCAACACGGCAGGATCGGTCGCAAGGGTATCCACCATCTCGAACGCGACATCATCAGCGCCCTGTGTTGATGCCCACGACATATGCTGTGTGGCACCCGACAACACCGAGGACATACGGCCATCATCACCCCCCACCTCGACCACCAGTTGGAGACTGGGGCAATCCGCTAGAACGCCCGAGACCCCCTCAACCGTGCTGGCATCAACAATGGCGGCGACGGCCTGGCTGTCCTGAAAGCGATAGGCCAAAGCCTGCGGCCCGAACAGCTGTGACAGGGGCATACCCACAGCCCCCATTTGCAAGAGCGCAATGTAGGCCACAGCCGTCTCAAAGCGCTGGGGCATCACGATCGCCACGCGGTCGCCACGCTTAACGCCGGCTCGTGTCAGCGCGTGAGACAGCTTATTTGCCGCCAATTGCAGGGTCTGGTAACTGTAGCG
>Ga0102909_1000362_pt1 | contig 15987 bp, 17 predicted proteins | sample Colrivmet1557A02_FD_84974 | JGI IMG/M metagenome (GOLD analysis project Ga0102909, IMG submission 84974) | Estuarine microbial communities from the Columbia River estuary - metaG 1557A-02 | ecosystem: Environmental > Aquatic > Marine > Intertidal zone > Estuary | place: USA: Columbia River...
GGCGTTCAACACCGACCTCGCCGCATTCGCAACCCGCTGCTTCGCGCCCATCCCGCGCGGTTCATCCGCAGCCCATATTTCAGGAGGTCCCCTATGACAACCTTACCCGAAACCTCCGCAAAAAAGCTGGGCTTGGTCATTGACCTTGACACATGCGTTGGTTGCCATGCCTGTGTGGTCAGCTGCAAAGGCTGGAACACCGAGAATTATGGCGCGCCCCTGTCGGATCAAGATCCCTATGGGGCAGATCCCTCGGGCACCTTCCTGAACCGCGTGCATTCCTATGAGGTGCAGCCTGAGACCGGCCCGGCGCAGTTGATCCATTTTCCAAAATCCTGCCTGCATTGCGAAGATGCGCCCTGCGTGACCGTTTGCCCCACCGGCGCGAGCTATAAGCGCAGTGAGGATGGGATTGTGCTGGTCAATGAGGATGCCTGCATTGGCTGTGGTCTTTGTGCTTGGGCCTGTCCTTACGGGGCGCGGGAGATGGATCAAGCGGCGGGTGTGATGAAGAAATGCACGCTCTGTGTCGACCGGATTTATAATGAAAACCTACCGGAGGAGGATCGCGTTCCGTCCTGTGTGCGCACCTGTCCCTCCGGCGCGCGGCATTTTGGCGATTTGGGCGATGAAAGCTCTGAGGTGTCGCAATTGGTGGCGGCGCGTGGGGGCATGGATCTGATGCCTGAGCTGGGCACCAAGCCGGTGAACAAATACCTGCCGCCACGTCCGAAAGATGTGCCGGCTGATCTCGATATCCTTGCCCCCTATTTGGAGCCAGTTTCTGGCACGCAAAAAGGCTTCCTTGGGTGGCTGGACAAAGCTTTGGAGAAACTCTGATGCATCCTGCTGGTTCTGTAATACTCTTCACTGTCGCTTCCGGTTTGGGCTTTGGTTTGCTCACCTGGCTGGGGCTTGGTCTGCCAGATGTGCGCGGCTGGTTGTCGTTTTTCTATTATGCTTTGGCCTTTGCGCTGGCGGTGGGAGGGCTTTTGGCCTCGACCTTCCATTTGGGCAATCCGCAGCGGTTCCTGAGGGCCTTCTCGCAATGGCGCAGCAGCTGGCTCAGCCGTGAGGGTTGTTTGGCCGTTGCCTGTTTGCTGGTCATGGGGCTTTTTGCCCTGGGGGTTGTGTTTTACGATACCGCTTGGCAGCCTTTGGGCTATATTGGCGCGGCTCTATCAGTTTTGACGGTGTTTGCCACGTCGATGATCTATGCGCAGCTGAAGACCGTGCCGCGTTGGAACCATTGGAGCACCCCAGCCCTGTTTTTAGCCTTGTCGCTGGGTGGCGGTGGGTTGCTTGCGGGGCAAGTGGGTCCCGCCATCGGGCTTTTGGCTTTGGCTGGGGTTATGCAGCTTTTTGCTTGGTTGTCCGGTGATGGGCGTTTTCAGGAACGGGGCACGGATATCGGCACCGCAACGGGCTTGGGGGTGCGCGGCGTCGTGCGCGCCTTTGAGCCGCCCCATACGGGCAACAACTATCTTTTGAAAGAGATGGTGCATCAGGTGGGGCGCAAACATGCGGTGAAATTGCGGCTGATCGCTTTTGCGCTGATGATTGCGGCGCCTTTAGTTTTGGTGATGATCTCGAGTAGCGCGCTGATGATTTGTTTGGCTGTGATCTGCCATGCGCTGGGTACCTTTGCACAGCGCTGGCTCTTTTTCGCCGAGGCGGAGCATGTCGTGGGGCTTTACTACGGCAAGCGCTGAGCTCTGGTTACAGTCCTATGCGCAGATTAAAGGCGGGAGGTGAAAGTTCACCCCCCGCCTAATTTTTGTAACGCGGCGCGCTTTTTACAGCGCCGCTGTGCGATTAGAACGGATTGTTTTCTGACTTGCCGCGGCTGTCGAAAAACTCCTTGGTAATCTTAAAGACGATTGGGCTGAGCAAGGCCAAGGCCACCAAGTTCGGAAGGGCCATAAGCGCGTTGAGCGTATCGGCCAAAAGCCAAACGAAGCCGAGCTTTAAGGTTGCCCCGACAAGCGCAGCCAGAGGCCAGACTGCGCGGAACGGCATGATGATTTTCACGCCGAACAGATATTGCAAAGACCGCTCGCAGTAGTAGCTCCACCCCAGAATTGTTGTGAATGCGAAAATCGTTAGGGCGACGGCGATGATATATCCTCCGACACCTGGCAGAGCTAGATCGAAGGCATGGGATGTCAAAGCAGCACCGGTTTCCCCACTGGTCCAAGCCCCCGAGGCGATGATGGCCAAGGCGGTGAAGGAACAGACGATGATCGTATCAATAAAAGTGCCCAGCATAGCGACAAGACCTTGGCTCACAGGGCCTTTGGTCGATGCGGCCGCATGTGCAATGGGCGCCGATCCAAGACCTGCTTCGTTTGAAAATACGCCGCGGGCCACACCAAATCGAATAGCTGCCCAGACAGCCGCGCCGGCAAAGCCACCAGTGGCTGCGGAGGGGGTGAAAGCATGGGTGAAGATCAAGCCAAAGGCCGCTGGAATTTCCGTGATATTGATCAACAAGACCAAGGTTGCAGCGGCGATATAGGCCATCGCCATGAAGGGCACCAATTTTCCGGCCACGGATGAGATGCGGTCAATACCGCCCAAAAGGACGGCCCCGACCAAAAGCACCAGCACCACGCCTGTGACCCATTCTGGGATGGAGAAATTGGCGTTTAACGCATTGGCGATGGAATTGGCCTGCACCATATTTCCGATGCCGAAGCCGGCAATCCCGGCAAATAGGGCAAAACACATCGCCAGCCATTTCCAATTCGCACCGAGCCCGTTCTGGATGTAATACATGGGCCCACCGACCTGCTTGCCACGTTCATCGGTCTCGCGGAAGCGTACAGCCAGTACGGCCTCTGCATATTTGGTGGCCATGCCCACGAGGGCGGTCATCCACATCCAGAACACCGCACCCGGCCCACTGAGGAAAATCGCGGTTGCGACGCCAGCAATATTTCCAGTGCCAATCGTGGCGGCCAGAGATGTCATAAGGGCGTTGAAGGGGCTGATGCCCTTATTGTCCCCTGGAATGCGGCCCTTCCAAAGCGTGATCGCACTATATGTAGGCATCTTACTAAATCAACTCATAACACATGGTTGAAAATTGGTTAACGGCACCAGAGGATCGGTTTGATCCCAGAGCTGGCTGTGTCTTAGATTGGAAGCTCTGGAGAATTATCGTCCGCCACTACGGCGCGATAATGTTTGCGGCAAAGCGAAAGGTAGGTTTCATTGCCGCCTATCTGCACTTGATCGCCGGCCGTGACGGCTTTGCCAGTGCTGTCAAATCGCACCACCATTGTCGCCTTCTTGCCGCAATGGCAGATGGTCCGTACCTCGCGCATTTCATCAGCCAGCGCCAAAAGCGCGGCGGACCCTGGAAACAGCTCCCCTAAAAAATCCACTCTCAGGCCATAGCACATGACGGGCAGGCCAAGGTCATCGACCACGCGGGCCAGGGCCCAAACTTGTTCCTTGGTCAAAAACTGCGCTTCATCAATAAAGGCGCAGGCGACGGGACCCTGTGCCAGTCGATTTTGTATCTTCTCAAAGAGGTCATCCTGGGTGGTAAACGTGTCCGCCTCTTCGCCAATGCCGATGCGGGAGGCGATTTTACCCTGACCGGCCCTTGTGTCCATTTGCGCGGTGAGCAGATAGGTCTGCATGCCGCGCTCCTTGTAGTTATGCGACGCCTGCAGCAGCAAAGTCGATTTGCCGGCGTTCATCGTGGAGTAGTTGAAATAGAGCTTAGCCATACGGTTATGTGCCCCGAGCGCGGAGCCGATGCAAGAGGGTGAGGCCCTATCCATTGGGAGGTGATCGCAGCTTTCCTTGCCCCTGCGATGGTGTTAATTGCGAGCGATAGATTGACCGGAGGAGGGGAAAATGTCCCAAACTGACGTCCCACTTTATGATCCCAATATGCTGCGCCGGATTGATTTTTCGGCTCTGGCCGGACCGGAAGATGATGGGCATGCGCCGCGCATTTTGCTGCTTTATGGGTCGTTGAGGCCACAAAGCTATTCGCGTGCGGTGGCCGAAGAGGGCGCGCGGGTTCTGCGGGCATTGGGCTGTGAGACGAAATTCTTTGATCCCACCGGCTTGCCCCTGCCCGATGGGGCGCCCGATAGCCATCCCAAGGTGCAAGAACTGCGAGAATTGGCACTGTGGAGCGAGGGTATGGTTTGGTCCAGTCCTGAGCGGCACGGGGCGATGACTGGGATTTTAAAAACACAAATCGACTGGATCCCGCTGTCTGCCATTGGTGGCCTACGCCCGACACAAGGGAAGACTCTTGCTGTGATGCAGGTGTCTGGCGGCTCGCAATCGTTTAATTCGGTCAATCAGATGCGGATCTTGGGACGTTGGATGCGGATGATCACAATACCAAACCAAAGCTCTTTGCCCAAGGCTTGGCTTGAATTTGAAAATGGGCGGATGAAGCCATCGTCTTTTTATAATCGGGTTGTGGATGTGATGGAGGAGCTGGCGCGTTTCACAGTTATGACCCGTGGGCGCAAGGAGATGCTGGTGGATCGCTATTCAGAACGCGTCGAGACGGCGGAAGAGCTGCACAAACGCGTTTCAGTGAAAGACATATGATTTAGGCTAGACAGCCCCATCCCCAAGCGGGCACTCCGCGGGGATGGGCTCTGGGCGCATTTACCCTTGCAAAGCTTTCACACCTACATCGCCCTCTGCATGGGCTTTGATGGCGAAAGCGGCGGCATGGCTGCCGGCCAAGGTGGTGAAATAGGGAATTTTGTCCATCAAGGCCGCCGCCCGCATGCTGCGACTATCATCTACGGCCTGTGCGCCTTCGGTCGTGTTCAAGATGAGGGCGATGTCGCCATCTTTGATTTGATCCACAATATTTGGGCGGCCTTCATAGACCTTATTGACCACGGTGCTGGTGATCCCAGCCTCAGCAAGAAAAGCCGCGGTTCCAGCGGTGGCGGTAAGACGGAGCCCCATATCCGCCAAACAGGCGGCCGCTTCGATCAACATCGGCCCTTTGTCGTCATCCTTGATGGATAGGAAGACTTTGCCAGCGGTGGGCAATAAAGTGCCTGCGCCCAATTGTGCCTTATAAAAGGCGCGGTGGAATTTGCTGTCAAATCCCATGACCTCGCCCGTGGAGCGCATTTCTGGCCCAAGCAGCGTATCGACACCGGGGAAGCGTGCGAAGGGCAGAACCGCCTCTTTCACCGCAAAGCCTTTGATGCTGGCGGGATCCACCAGGTCGAAATTGCTCAAGGGTTCACCGGCCATAATTCTGGCAGCAATAGCTGCAATCGGGCTGCGCACGGCTTTGGCCACGAAGGGTACGGTGCGGCTGGCGCGCGGGTTCACCTCGATCAAGTAAATCTCACCATCTTTGACCGCGAATTGCACATTCATCAATCCGACAACATTCAAGGCCAGCGCCAAGGCTTCGGTTTGCTGTTTCAATTGGTCAATTATGTCTTGCGATAAAGAGTAGGGCGGCAAAGAGCAGGCGCTGTCACCCGAATGCACGCCGGCCTCTTCGATATGCTGCATGATCCCTGCAACATGCACATGCGTGCCGTCGCAAAGCGCGTCCACATCAATCTCAACCGCACCCGAGAGGTAGCTGTCGAGCAGCACGGGACTATCGCCCGAGACCACAACGGCTTCGGAAATATAGCGTTCAAGATTGGCTTGATCGCGGACAATTTCCATCGCGCGACCGCCCAAGACATAGGACGGGCGAATGACCAGCGGGAAACCGATTTCAGCCGCCATTGCCAGAGCTTCAGCGTCAGAATGGGCAATGCCATTCTTGGGCTGTTTGAGCTTGAGGGTATTCACCAGATCTTGGAAGCGTTCGCGGTCTTCGGCCAGGTCGATTGCATCGGGTGTGGTGCCCAAGATTGGGATGCCTGCTTCCTCGAGGGCATTGGCCAGCTTCAACGGTGTTTGCCCGCCGAACTGCACAATCACACCATGCAGCGTGCCGTTCTCTTGCTCGACACGCAAGATTTCCATCACATGCTCATAGGTCAGAGGCTCAAAATACAGGCGGTCTGACGTATCGTAATCTGTGCTCACGGTTTCCGGATTGCAGTTGACCATAATGGTCTCATAGCCCTGATCTGTGAGAGAATAACAAGCGTGGCAGCAGCAATAGTCAAATTCAATGCCTTGACCAATGCGGTTAGGTCCGCCGCCCAGTATCACCACTTTCTTGCGGTCAGAGGGCCGTGCTTCGCATTCGGTTGAGCCCATCGCCGGAGCTTCATAGGTGGAATACATATAGGGGGTTTGCGCTTCAAATTCGGCTGCGCAGGTGTCGATGCGCTTGAAGGAGGCAACAACACCAAGCGCTTGCCGCGCTTCGCGGATGTCAGTCTCTGTTCGGCCTGTTAAAATCGCCAGACGGCCATCGGTGAAGCCCATCATTTTGACGCGGCGGATCCCCTGTTCATCACGGGGCAGACCCTCGGCCTTGATGACGGTTTCCATCTCAATGATTTCGCGAATGCGCGCCAAGAACCACGGATCAAAGCGGGTGATACTGTGCAGCTCGTCGTCGGAAAATCCGAAGCGCATCGCATGACCAATGACCCGCATCCGATCTGGAGACTGGATCGCAAGTTCGCGGGTCAGGGCCTTGTCGATGGCCATTTGAGCATCAGGGTTTTGGCCCACTAAGATTCCGTCACGTAGCACCAGATCATCTTCGCCGGGCATGCCGTCGATCTCGACCTCATCAAAACCCGTGAGGCCAGTTTCCATAGAAGCCAGCGCTTTTTGCACCGATTCGTGGAAACTGCGCCCTATGGCCATGGCCTCGCCAACAGATTTCATCGCTGTGGAGAGCACCGCTTGAGATCCTGGAAATTTTTCGAATGCGAAGCGTGGAATTTTTGTGACCACATAGTCGATGGAGGGCTCAAAGCTGGCTGGGGTGACTTTGGTGATGTCATTGTCCAACTCATCCAGCGTATAGCCAACCGCCAATTTCGCTGCGACTTTCGCGATTGGAAATCCAGTTGCCTTGGAGGCGAGCGCCGATGAGCGTGACACGCGCGGGTTCATCTCGATGACCACCATCCGGCCATCTTCTGGGTTCACAGCCCACTGCACATTCGAGCCACCGGTTTCAACGCCAATCTCGCGCAGAACGGCAATGCTGGCGTTGCGCATGATTTGATATTCTTTATCGGTTAACGTGAGGGCAGGGGCCACTGTGATGCTGTCGCCGGTATGCACCCCCATCGGGTCCACATTCTCAATAGAGCAGACGATGATTGCATTGTCGGCGGTGTCGCGCACCACTTCCATTTCATATTCTTTCCAACCCAAGAGGCTTTCATCAATCAAGATTTGGCTGACTGGGGAAGCGTCCAGGCCGGTTTTGCAAAAATGCTCGTAATCCTCTCGGTTATACGCCACGCCGCCGCCTGTCCCGCCCAATGTAAAGGCCGGGCGAATAATCGCGGGTAGGCCGATGTCATCAAGCGCGGCCATACATTCTTCCATCGTCTCAGCGATGGTGGCGCGTGGATTTTCAAGGCCAAGCCGATCCATGGCTTCGCGAAAGAGTTTGCGGTCTTCGGCCATTTCAATCGCCGGGCGCTTGGCGCCAATCATCTCTACGCCAAACTTGTCCAAGACGCCCATTTCCTCAAGCGCAAGCGAGGTGTTCAGGCCGGTCTGTCCACCCATCGTCGGCAGCAGCGCGTCGGGGCGCTCAATCTCAATGATCTTCGCGACGGTCTCAGGTGTGATGGGTTCGATGTAGGTGGCATCGGCCATGTCCGGATCGGTCATGATGGTGGCTGGATTTGAATTGACCAAAATCACGCGGTAGCCTTCTTCGCGCAGTGCCTTGCAGGCCTGGGCACCGGAGTAATCGAACTCACAGGCTTGACCGATGACGATGGGGCCCGCTCCAATAATCATAATGGATTTAATGTCAGTTCTCTTCGGCATGAATCTATCCTTCAGTGTCGGGCGCAAACTGTCCTGCCTTATAGGGAAGGCGGTCATGGGTGCAAGGGGCTTTGTGATATTCAAGGCCAGTTTGCGGCGCCCCGAGTCCGAGATTGCCACAAGCCGGTCGTGCCGCGCCCTAGGGCAGAGGCAATTCGGTTGTATCTTTCAGCTCTTCCATGACGAAGCTGGCACTGACATCTGCCAATTCGATACGCGAAATAAGACGCTGATAAAGATCATCATAGGCTTGCACGTCGCGAACCCGGGCTTTGATCAAATAGTCTTGATGACCCGAAGTGCGATAGGCCGCTTGTACCTGCGGCAGGCTGCGAATGACCTTCGTGAATTGATCTGCCCAATCTTTGCTGTGGCTACGCACAGAGATTGACACAAAGACAGTCAGACCAAGCCCAATTTTTTGCGCATCCAGAAGCGCCACACGCGCCTTCAAAAGACCACTGTCTTGCAGGCGCTTGACCCGCCGCCAAACCGCATTGCGTGACAGGTGGACCGCTTCGGACAATTCCTCCAAGGATTGCGCAGAATTACGTTGCATTTGTTGCAATATAGCGCGGTCATAGTCATCATATGTTACGAATTTATCTGACACTGCGAAATTTTATCACAGTAAATGGATATAAAAAAGAAAATTTGGGAAAAAAGTTGAGCGCGGATGGTTTACACTGTCATCAGGATTTTTTGGAGCTTTGACATGACCCCTTCACCGAATTATTTTAACGCGCATTTGAGAGAGGTTGACGAGAGCTACGGGCGGCATTTTCTGCACGCGGGCTACTACTTTGTGATGCTCTTGGCGGCTGCGATCTGTGCTCTGATCCATGCGATCCTACCCTTTTTATTTGAGAAGACCTCCAGCCAAATTATCCTCAAGCTCTACACCAAAATGACGGCCAGAAAGCTGTTTGACGCGCAATCTTCCTCTCAGGGCTGAATTTTTACCCTGGGCAGGGCAGAAATCCGCGGATTGGCTTGACTTTACGCGCCTGTCGGGATGTATCAGCGCGACCGCTTGAAGGAGCCTAACCCATGCATGCCTATCGCAGCCACACCTGTGCCGACTTGACCATCAAAAATGTTGGCGAGACCATTCGCCTTTCGGGATGGGTGCATCGCGTGCGCGACCATGGCGGTTTGCTCTTCATCGATCTGCGCGATCATTATGGGATGACACAGGTGCTTTGTGACCCGGACAGCCCGGTGTTCAAAGAGGTGGAAAAACTGCGTAGCGAATGGTGCATTCGGATTGATGGCACGGTCAAAGCCCGCGACGCGGAATTGGTGAACCCCAAAATTCCAACCGGAGAGATTGAGGTGTTCATCCGCGACCTGGAGGTTTTGGGCGCTGCGGAGGAGCTGCCGTTGATGGTGTTTGGCGAGCAAGAATATCCCGAAGAGACACGATTGAAGTATCGCTATCTCGATCTGCGCCGGGAGAAGCTGCAAAAGAACATGAAAATGCGCTCCGATGTTGTCGCCTCGATGCGCCGCCGGATGTGGGATCAAGGGTTTCGCGAGTTTCAAACGCCGATCATCACCGCCTCTAGCCCTGAGGGCGCGCGGGACTTTTTGGTGCCATCGCGCTTGCACCCGGGTAAATTTTACGCGCTGCCACAAGCGCCGCAGCAGTTCAAACAGCTGATTATGGTCTCGGGCTATGATAAATACTTTCAGATCGCCCCGTGTTTTCGCGATGAAGATCCCCGCGCGGATCGCTCGCCAACAGATTTCTATCAGCTTGATTTAGAAATGTCTTTTGTCGATCAGCAAGATATTTTTGACACAATACAACCTGTCTTGACCGGCGTATTCGAAGAGTTTGGCGGCGGTCGCAAAGTGGATCAAACATGGGAGCAAATCAGCTATCGTGATGCGGCCCTTTGGTATGGCAGTGACAAACCAGATCTGCGCAACCCGATTAAGATGCAAGTGGTTTCTGAGCATTTTTCTTGCTCTGGTTTTGCCATTTTCGCAAAGCTCTTGGAGCAAGAGGGCACGGAAATTCGCGCTATTCCTGCGCCGAAAGGTGGCAGCAGAAAATTCTGTGACCGCATGAATGCTTTTGCCCAAAAAGAAGGCCTGCCTGGCATGGGCTATATCTTCTGGCGCGACCAAGGCGAAGGCATGGAGGCCGCAGGGCCTTTGGCCAAAAACATAGGTCCCGAACGTACAGAGGCCATTCGCCAGCAATTGGGGCTTGGCGTCGGCGATGCGGCATTCTTCTTGGGCGGTAAACCGAAAGCCTTTGAGGGGGTTGCTGGTAAGGCGCGGATGGTGATTGGCGATGAATTGGGCTTGACGGATAAAGAGCGTTTCGCCTTTGCCTGGATCGTTGATTTTCCGATCTATGAGAAAGATGCCGAAACCGGCAAGATTGATTTTGAGCACAATCCATTTTCGATGCCACAAGGCGGCATGGAGGCGCTTGAGGGTGATCCTTTAAAGGTGTTGGGTTATCAATATGATCTGGCCTGCAATGGCTATGAGCTGCTCAGCGGTGCGATTCGGAATCACCGCCCAGAGATCATGTTCAAAGCCTTTGAAATTGCTGGTTATGGCAAGGAAGAGGTTGAAAAGCGGTTCGGCGGCATGGTCAATGCCTTCCAATACGGGGCCCCGCCGCACGGTGGTTGTGCCGCTGGCATCGACCGGATTGTGATGCTCTTGGCTGACGAGGCAAATATTCGCGAAGTGATTATGTTCCCGATGAATCAGCGGGCAGAAGATCTGATGATGGCCGCCCCGTCTGAACCAATGAATGAGCAACTGCGGGAATTGTCGCTTCGGGTTATCGCTCCGGAATAACGCTTATCGGTTAGGGCCGGCTGGATGGGCGCGGGTGGCTTGCGCCCTCTGGCCCCCTCAGACCGCTATTTTCTCGGCCAAAAAATCCGTCAAGGCAGCGCGGAGATCGGATCTGTTCTGCGTGGTGGAATATCGCTCGGCTGCTTGTTCCAGCGTAGGATCTGAGGCGGTCCGGGCCACGCCAGAGATAAAGGCCGCAAGATATCCCGATTGCGCGTCCTCCTTGTCGTTTTTGTTGAGCAATTCCAACGCATGGTTCAAATCCTCCTGCAGGGCCCGTTGGTCCGCCTCAAATGCCAAATCTGGCAAGAGACGAATGTCCATTGGGCGGCGATGATTTGGGAGATTCATCAAGATTGCACTTTGAAAGCCGGCAATGGAATTGAGGGGTTTTTCGATGAAACTATCCGCGCCTGCCTTCATCGCAGCGGTGGCGCGGCTTGGATCTGCGGAAAGACCAATGATTGTCTGGGTGCGCGGAGTGGCTTGCGCCAGCTCTGAGATCAGCTCAGCGCCATCCCCATCTGGCAGGCCCATATCAACAATGGCCACATCCGGACGATAAATTCTAAGGTGCCTCCGCGCGCTCTCCATACAGTCAGCGCGTCTTAATCGTGCGCCAGAGGTGATGCACATCAAGCGCACGGCCTCGCCCGCCGTGAGGCTGTCTTCCACCAACAGCACCATCAACCCATGCAATGGTCTCCGGCTGGTGGGTTTGAGTGAATGTAATGTGTTCGACATCCCGGTCATGATCGCCCCCTTATTTTCAGATCATGGCCCCGTTTTGCGCTCAAAGACTCTAATGCTTGGTTAATGCAGCTTGCCTTATTTGGGGGTACGGCCTTACAAGACGGAAAACAGGAGATGAAAATGATTGGACGGCTGAATCACGTGGCGATTGCAGTGCCTGATTTGCAGGCGGCTGCGGCACAATATGAATCAACTTTGGGCGCAAAAGTTGGCCCGCCACAAGATGAACCCGATCACGGTGTAACGGTTGTTTTCATCGAGTTGCCAAATACAAAGATTGAGCTGCTGTTCCCGCTGGGTGAGGGCTCTCCGATCCAGAATTTCTTGGATAAAAACCCGTCTGGCGGCATTCATCACATCTGTTATGAGGTAGACAACATCCTGGAGGCACGCGCGCAATTGCAAAGCCAGGGAGCGCGGGTATTGGGCAGCGGTGAGCCAAAAATTGGCGCCCACGGCAAGCCCGTGCTCTTTTTGCATCCCAAGGACTTCACGGGCTGCCTCATCGAGCTAGAACAAGTCTAAGTTTAGATAAATTATCAGGGGATTCTCATGCCGATCACCTCCGCGCTCGTACTTTTTGCCGTCATCTGGTTTTTGACCTTATTCATTGTCTTGCCGCTGCGCTTGCAGACTCAAGGGGATGTCGGGGAAATCGAACCCGGCACCCATGCGGGCAGCCCTGAAAACCCACAAATGAAAAAGCGTTTCATGGTGACAACCGTTGTCGCCCTGGTGATTTGGGCAGTTGTCGCGGGAACGATCATCAGCGGCGTGATTTCAGTGCGCGACATTGACTGGTTCAACCGGATGGCAACGCCCGAAGTCTCTCGAACTGATGGGTGAGGGTGGCAGCGCCTAGAATCGGGATAAACAGCCCCACCAGCGGAATGCTCATAGGAATAGCCATCAAGATCCCAGCGGTCCAAATGGAGCCCTGATGACGCTGGAACAGCTCTTGCGCCTGTGCGCGCGGCATCCGTCGCATAGCGGCCATTTGAAAATATTCTCGGCCCATAAGATAGCCATTGGTGGCCCAAAACACAAAGGGCGCCAAGAGTGGTACAATCATCGATAGGATCAATGCGCCGATATTGGCGAGCAGCAAGATCCCCAAGAAACGGATGCCGACCAGAATTTGATCTTGCAGCTTGGTGGCCGTCTGTTTCGGAAGATGCGGATAGTGCCGCGCCTCAACCGCCTGCGCCACCTCATCGAGAAACAATGCGATAATCGCTGAGGTCACGGGAACCATCAACCAAATTGACAGCGCGATGGTGAACAAGACACCGCCGACATTGATCAGCGCGCCCAGCCAACTTTGATTGCCGATCAGGTTAGCCGCCCAGGCTGAGGACAACAGTTGGTTGATGCCAAAGTTTACCAACAGGCAAGCGGCGATCAGCAGCACAATGGTAAGCCCCATTCCGCGCCACAGCACGCGGCGAAATTTCGGGTCGTCAAATTGAGCGACAGATTTAAGAAAATCTGATAAAATCATTCATGAATCCATTGGGTTATAGCGGCAACATCAGGACGCGGACGGTCGGGCATTTGAGCCGGGCCGGTCCCGATGTGAACAATTCCGGCGACATGTTCATGCGGTGCAAGTGCCAAACCTTCGGTGCAGAACTCCCGGTTGTGCGAGGCCCAACCAGAAAGCCAATTGGCGCCCCAACCGCTGGCCAAAGCTGCGTTCAGCAGCGATAGGCAGACAGCACCGACAGAATAGGTTTGTTCGATTTGTGGAAACTTGTCGCAGGGTTTCGGACTGGCAACGACCACGACGGCCAATTGCCCGGTTTCAAACTGCTGGCTTGCTTTGTCTGCATCAACCACTTCTGGTCCGGCGGCCTCAGCCAAGTTGCGGGCCAAAACGCCCAGGCGGCGCAATGCGGCTTGCTCAAGAACAATGAACCGCCAAGGCTCCAACTTGCCATGATCTGGCGTGCGTGCAGCGACGCAGAGGAGCGCCTCAAGCGTGTCTCTGTCAGGAACTGGCGCGGTTAAGATTTTCGCTGGGCGAGAGCGGCGGGTTTTCAAAAAGGTCAATGCATCTGTCATGCGCTATGATGTGGGGCATTGCTTGGCATTTCGCAAGGGTGGGCGGTGATTTAGGGCGCATGGAATGCCGCCAAATCATCGACACATGTGGCGAGGAACTTAGCAAACATGCCACGCGGCTGGCGCTTGGCGAAAGTCTCCTCAAAGGGATCAGGAGCTTCAATCGTGCTGTCGGCCAAGGTGGAGATGGTGGCATGGCCGCAAAAGGGGACGTAGACCTCTGAATATCCGCCCTCATGCACCAAAACCAAACGGCCGTCACAGAGCTCCGCCGCGCTGGCTTTGATGGCAGCTGTCATGGCGCTGAAGGTCTGGGCTGTGGCAAACATGCGGGACAAGGGATCAATGGCTGCGGCATCATAGCCACAAGCCACAACGATCAAATCTGGTTTGAACCGTTCTAAGGCAGGCTGAACGATACGCTCCATAACCTGCATATAGGTGGCATGGCCCGCTCCGGGCGGCAGAGGGATGTTGATATTGCTTTTATCCACGCCGCGGGTATCGGCATCTCCGCTGTCCAGCGGATAATTTCTTTCTTGATGGATTGAGAGGGTTAGAACGGCTGGGTCGTCGATGTAAATCGCCTCTGTTCCGTTCCCGTGATGCACATCCCAATCCAAAACGGCCACTTTCAAATCCGGCTGCTGGCTGCGGGCCGCCTCGATCGCCACAGCGATATTGGCCAAAAGGCAAAATCCATTTGGCCAATCTGGCAAGCAATGATGCCCCGGAGGGCGCGACAGAGCATAGGCATTGCGCACACGCCCTGCCATCACATCCGCCACCGCCCGGCAGGCGAGACCCGTGGACAGCGCCGCCTGCTCATAGCCGCCATGACCGAAAGGCACGCGGAGGCCAAGCTCGCCGCCGCTTCCCTTTGAGGCCTCCTCAAAAGCGTCGAGATAGGCGCTGGGGTGCACCCGTAACAGCGCTTCGCGACTGGCCATATCCGCACTCTGGCTGGCGAGGGTCTGGGTCAGCCCGGTGACGTCCATCAGATTTTTCAACCGGCGCTTGGTTTCGGGATTTTCCGGAATGCCGCCAGCCGCGAGGGGCTGCACCAAGCCGCCCACGGGCTGGGTGAAGGCATAATTGCCGCCAGAAAACCAAAAACAGCGCTCATCCCAATAAAATCCGGTGGTCATCTGTGGCTCTTTCTCAGTTAAGGTTCAGCCCTTTGGTAGACGCCTTCGGGCAAGTCCAGCGCAGCGGCAAGGTCGCGGGCTTGGTTCATAGAGAGTGTGATCCTGTGCATACGGTCGCGGGCGGCGTCCCATTGCTCAATGACAATTCGGTCCTCATAGGACTTGATACACACATCTTCCAAAAGAGCCCCGACCGTGTCATCGATCAAAGTGATAGAGGTGGCTTCAAAGCCATGTTCAATGGTAAACATATGCTAACATTAATCAGATTTACTCACGGTGCAAGGGACAAGCGTTGCGGGCAATTTCTCGCCGGGGTGGACGGATCAAAGGGTTGGTTTGCAGCGGTTTTATGGGTAAGCTGCCCCAGAGGTTTAAGGAGAGCGGAATGCGGATCATTCCCCTGATAGTGATGTTGGTTCTGGCTGGATGCACACTCAAGCCGGTGGCGCAATCTCCTGTGGAGGGGGCCGATGAGCCGCGCGTATTGAAGGCCGAGGATGTGCCTGAGCGTTTTGCCGTGGCCATGCGCCGGATGCGGCCGGTGGTGCGTGAGACTTGCAGGACCACCAGCCCGAATTTGAATTGCGACTTTTTAATCGCTATTGATCCAAGTCCCGACAGCGCGCCCAATGCGTTTCAAACGGTGAATGAAGAGGGGCAGCCTATCTTGGCATTTACCCTGACCCTGCTGGAAGACATGTACAATGCCGATGAGGTGGCCTTTGTCATCGGTCACGAGGGGGCCCATCATATTTTGCGGCATTTGGAGCGGCAAGATCAATCGGCGCGCGGCGGGGCCACGCTCTTTGAGGTGCTGGCGGCGGCCTTGGGCGGCTCCAATCGATCGGTCGATGCGGCCTCTGAAATTGGCGAAGCGGTGGGCCGGCGCAATTATTCAAAAACCTTTGAGCTTGAGGCGGATCGCCTCGGCGCGCAGATGACGCAGAAAGCGGGTTTTGATGCGGTGCGTGGTGCGGCCTATTTCACGCGCATTCCAGATGCGGGCAATCGGTTCTTTGGCACTCACCCGCGCAACGCAGATCGGATTGCCGGGGTGAAGGCGGCGGTGGCCGAGCTATGACCAGACGCGCCGCCCTGACCCTTGCCCCAGGGGCGCGATTGTGAGGAAATTGGGCGTGATCCTCAGCGACCGCGGCTCTAAATATGCGGTCTCAGGCTGCCGGGTTGCAGATCGGGCACAGGTTGATGCGGCGCTCCGAGATCTCAAGCGGGACAAGAAATATGCCAA
>Ga0102909_1000428_pt1 | contig 14420 bp, 13 predicted proteins | sample Colrivmet1557A02_FD_84974 | JGI IMG/M metagenome (GOLD analysis project Ga0102909, IMG submission 84974) | Estuarine microbial communities from the Columbia River estuary - metaG 1557A-02 | ecosystem: Environmental > Aquatic > Marine > Intertidal zone > Estuary | place: USA: Columbia River...
CACAGGCGAGGTCGATTTGACCCGTGTGTCCTGTCGCCTTCTAGACGGCTCCACATGCCTATGCAGCAAATACGCCCTGCGCCGCCAATACGTGCCAGAATGCATTCAACTGACACCTAAGACGCTGGAAGATAACATGTATTGGCTGCCTAAAACCTGCGGCTACCGCCTTGTGTCCGAGGGTCGCGACCTGTTCGACTGGCACCCGCTGATCTCTGGCAATGCCGAATCCGTGCATGCGGCTGGTGTCTCCATGCGCGGCCGTGTGGTCAACGAAAAAGACGTCAATGAAGACGACTGGGACGACTATATCATCGAGGAGCCAACCTAAATGTATTTCGCATCCGACAACGCAGGCCCCGCCCACCCGAAGGTTCTAGAGGCGCTTGTCGCCGCGAACACTGGCTACGCCATGGGCTACGGCGCCGACCCGATCATGGAAGAGGTGCGCCAGATGGTGCGCGACATGTTTGAAGCCCCAGACGCCGCCGTTTACCTGACCGCGACGGGTACCGCTGCAAACGCTATCCTCTTGGCAACGCTTGCAAATCCGTGGGACACGATCTTTTGCGCGCCAATGGCACACATCCAAGAAGACGAGTGCAACGCGCCGGAGTTCTACTCAAATGCCAAGCTGACGTTGGTCCCCGCTGTAGACGCAAAAATGACACCTGACGCCCTGCGCGCGGCCATGCTGGCCGAGCAGACACGCGGCGTTCATGGACCTCAGCGCGGCCCCGTTTCCATCACGCAAGTGACCGAAAAAGGTACGATCCACACGGTCGATGAAATCCGCGCCCTGTCTGACGTCGCCCGCGAGTTCGGCTCAAAGGTCCACCTCGACGGCGCTCGCTTCTGCAACGCTCTCGTGGCGCTTGGCTGCACGGCGGCGGAAATGACATGGAAAGCGGGCGTTGATGTGGTCAGCTTCGGCGGCACGAAAAACGGCCTGATGGGCGTGGAAGCTTGCGTCATCTTCGATCCTAAACTCGCATGGGAATTTGAGCTGCGGCGCAAGCGCGGCGGGCATCTGTTCTCCAAACACCGCTTCTTGTCCGCACAAATGAAAGCCTACCTCACAGGCGATCTCTGGCGAGAGATGGCCATATCGGCAAACGCATCTTGCACGCGCCTTGCCGAGGGCCTGCGCGGTCACAACACCGCCGAGCTCCTCTATGAGCCACAAGCCAATATGATCTTCGTCAACCTGCCCCGCCGCGACCACCAACGGCTGATGGCGGCAGGTGCCGTCTATTACACAATGGGCGGCGATCCCGCGACGGGTGATCCCGACGAGATGATCCCCGCCCGCCTTGTCACCGATTGGTCAATGACGAATGAGGGCGTGGACCAGTTCCTGCAAATCCTGCGCGCTTAGCGCTTCTTCTGATCCCAAATACCTCGTGGGGCAGCTTTGCTGCGGGGGCAGCGCCCCTCAGAGTTTCCCACTCAAAACGGCTTCAAGATCGTCCAAACGGTCTTGGCCCCACAGGCGTTCGCCCTTGTCGGTGATAAAGAATGGTGCCCCAAAGACACCGCGCGACACTGCCTCCTCAAGGTTGCTCGCAAAGGTCTCTGCGCCGGTCAAAAGACCGCTATCAGCCAGTCCAGCGTCGAAACCGGCGCCCTCCAGACACGCGCGGATCACCTCATCAGTCGCGATATCCTCATCCTTGGCCCAGCAGGTCGCGCCAAAGGAATGGACCAATTTGCCCAAATCACCGCCTCCCGCATTCTGTGCCGCAATGATCGCATAGCCAGACGGTGCGCCATTGGTTGGCCAATAAGCGGGCTTTAAATTCAACGGAAAACCCGCCAAGGCCGCTCGTCGGCGCATGTCTTGCAGGCGATATTCCTGACGGTTCGGGTGGCGATCTTTCGGCGGCAGGCCGCCCGTGCGGGCAAACAGCGCCATAATATCCATCGGTTTATAGGTGATCGTCGCGCCATTCTTCGCAGCGATCTCTTCGACACGGGTGCCGTTAAGGTAGGTGAACGGCGATAATGTTGAAAAGAAATAGTCGATATGTGGCATTTCTTGCTCCAATGGGGATGCTGTTTGTTTGCCTGACCGTAGCCATGTGTTAATCGGTGTCAACGTCACGATTCTGTCGCATCAGAAACTTTAGCCTTCTGCCAAAGGACCGCATCCCATGCCCATCACCACTGCACCAAAGCTGATTTCCGGCAATGCCAACCAGCCTCTCGCCCAAGCCGTCGCATCACGCATGTCGATGCACCGTGGCGTAAAAGTCGGCCTTGTCGATGCGCGGGTAGAACGGTTCAACGATGGCGAGATTTTCGTCGAGGTTTACGAGAACGTGCGCGGCGAGGATATGTATATCCTTCAGCCAACATCGAACCCGGCCAACGACAATCTGATGGAATTGCTCATCATTGCTGACGCGCTGCGCCGTTCTTCTGCCGCACGTATCACCGCCGTAATCCCCTACTTCGGTTACGCCCGCCAAGATCGCCGCTCTAAGGCGCGCACGCCAATCACCGCGAAACTCGTGGCCAATATGATGGTTGAGTCAGGCATAGAGCGCATCCTCACCCTCGATCTACATGCGACGCAGATCCAAGGTTTCTTTGATATTCCCGTCGATAACCTCTACGCTTCCCCTGTTTTTGCGCTCGACGTGATGCATCACTTCAAGGGCAACATGGATGATGTGATGGTTGTGTCCCCTGATGTCGGTGGCGTGGCCCGTGCGCGTGATTTGGCACAACGTATTAACGCGCCCCTCTCCATCGTGGACAAACGTCGCGGTAAGCCCGGAGAAGTGGCTGAAATGACCGTGATCGGTGATGTGAAAGACCGCGTCTGCCTGATCGTGGACGATATCGTCGATACGGCCGGCACCCTATGTAAAGCTGCCGAAGTGTTGATGGAAAACGGTGCGAAAGAAGTACACTCCTACATCACGCACGGCGTTCTTTCAGGCCCGGCGGTGGACCGTATCGGTAAATCTGTGATGAAGAACCTTGTGATCAGCGACACGATCCAAGCAACGGATGCGGTCAAGAATTGCCCGAATATCCGCATCGTGCCAACCGCACCGATGTTTGCCCAAGCGATCCTGAACACATGGAATGGCACATCCGTTTCGTCCCTGTTCGATCATAAGACGCTGGGTCCAATCTACGAAGGTATGTACCGGTCTTAAAGATCCCAGACGTCATCGGCGCGCACGGCGCCCATTGACTGCCACGCCACGCGACAGCGGGCGACCTTTGTGTCGCCCCACGTCCGAAACACGATAACAAAGCCAGCGTTTGTAATGTCTTCGGCCTGCACATCAAAACGTATGCTGGTCTCATTCGAAGCGTCGAGCATCGACACCGAGACGTAGACGACAGGGCGGTCGATGTATTTTTCAGAAAATGCCACAGTCATACGCGTATTGCGCGAGCCATCGCCCGTCCACATTTCGCCGTCATGTTCGAAATCTGAAAACAGAACGACATCGCCCTGATCAATTCCGATGACGTTATTTTCCATTTTACGCATGTTGCGGTCCGATTTCTTATCTGCTCTCAACTGCCTTTAATGCATGAATTTGTCAAAAAAAGGGTTAACAAAAGAAAAAAAGGCCCCGCATCGCGAGGCCTTTTACGCATTTTATCGACGCTTAGTTGTTTGCAGTGAGGCCAATGTGACCGCCAATGGCAACCATATCCGCCAAAAGTTTTGCTGCATCATCAACCGGACCAGGTTCGTTTTTGAAAACTTCCTTGGCTGAGTTATAAGCTTCTTTTGCTTCGCTAAGCATCTCGTCAAAGACCTCTTGCGTCATCTCGGCGCGTGGCAATGCCTGCTCTGCAAGAACAGACACTGTTGTCGCCGTGATTTCAGCAAAGCCGCCGGAAACGACATATTCATCGGTCCCGCCAGCATGCAAAACCCGCAATACGCCGGGGCGCAACGTGGTGATAGTTGGCGCATGATTAGCCATAGCTGTCATGTCGCCATCCGCACCTGAGATCTGCACTTCGGTCGCCTCAACAGAGGCCAAGCGGCGCTCTGGAGAGACAAGATCGAATTGTACGTTTGCCATGTTTTCGGCTCCTTACGCGGCAGCTGCCGCCATTTTTTCTGCCTTAGCAATCACTTCGTTGATGCCGCCAACCATGTAGAAGGCGTTCTCTGGAAGGTGATCGTACTCGCCAGCAACAACTGCTTTGAAGGACGCGATTGTGTCTTCCAAGGCAACCTGAACACCAGGGGAGCCTGTGAAGACCTGAGCCACGTCGAACGGCTGCGACAGGAACTTTTCGAGCTTACGTGCACGGGTAACTGTCAGCTTGTCGTCTTCTGACAATTCGTCCATGCCCAAAATCGCGATGATATCCTGAAGCGACTTGTAGCGTTGCAGAGTCTGCTGAACATCGTTTGCAACTGCATAGTGCTCTTCGCCAACAATCGCTGGGTCAAGAAGACGCGATGTGGAATCGAGCGGGTCAACAGCTGGGTAAATACCCTTCTCGGAGATCGCACGGTTAAGAACCGTTGTCGCATCCAAGTGAGCAAAGGACGTCGCAGGCGCAGGGTCTGTAAGGTCATCGGCAGGTACGTAGATCGCCTGAACGGATGTAATGGAGCCGTTCTTTGTCGATGTAATGCGTTCCTGCATCTGGCCCATGTCTGTCGCCAATGTTGGCTGGTAGCCCACAGCGGAAGGAATACGGCCCAAGAGCGCGGAAACCTCGGAGCCCGCTTGTGTAAAGCGGAAGATGTTGTCCACGAAGAACAGAACGTCTGTACCAGACTGGTCACGGAACGATTCCGCCATTGTCAAACCTGACAAAGCAACACGCATACGCGCACCTGGAGGCTCGTTCATCTGACCGTACACAAGTGCCACTTTGGACTTTGTCAGATCGTCTGCGTTGATAACGCCGGATTCGATGAATTCGTAGTAAAGGTCGTTACCCTCACGTGTCCGCTCGCCCACACCCGCAAATACGGAGTAGCCAGAGTGAACCTTAGCGATGTTGTTGATCAATTCCTGAATAAGAACTGTCTTACCAACACCCGCACCACCGAACAGACCAATTTTACCGCCCTTCGCGTAAGGCGCGAGAAGGTCGATAACTTTTATACCTGTTACGAGCACTTCGGACGCAGTGGACTGCTCCTCGAATGCTGGTGCTTCAGCGTGAATAGAGCGACGCTCTTTTGTCAGGATCGGGCCTTTTTCGTCAACCGGATCACCAACAACGTTCATGATACGACCAAGTGTCGCGTCACCAACTGGCACCTGAATTGTCGCATCTGTGTCGGTCACTTCTTGACCACGAACGAGACCTTCAGTTGCGTCCATAGCGATACAGCGCACTGTGTTTTCACCAAGGTGCTGTGCCACTTCCATGGTCAGCATCTTGCCGTTGTTGTCTGTTGTCAGCGCGTTCAAAATCTGTGGCAGGTCGTTACCGAACTGCACGTCAACGACGGCGCCGATGATCTGGATGATCTTGCCTTTAGCGTTTGCCATAAGTGTTTTCTCCGTTTAGAGCGCTTCCGCGCCCGAAATAATTTCAATCAGCTCGTTGGTGATCTTCGCCTGACGCGAGCGGTTAAACTCGATGGTCAGCTTGTCGATCATGTCACCAGCGTTGCGTGTCGCGTTGTCCATTGCTGACATACGGGCACCCTGCTCGGATGCGGCGTTTTCAAGCAATGCAGCAAAGATCTGCGTGGCCACACCGCGCGGCAAAAGATCAGCCAAGATGGCATCCTCTGACGGCTCGTAGTCGTAAAGGGATGCTTCTGAACCCTCCACAGCTTCGAACTTTGCAGGGATAACCTGCAAGGCGGTTGGGTATTGGGTCACAACGTTTTCAAAGCGTGCAAAGAAGATCGTCGCGATATCGAATTCGCCACCATCAAACTTTGCCAAGATGTCCTTGGCGATGCTTTGTGCGTTATTGTAGCTCACCCGCTTTACAGCGGACAAATCTACATGCTCGACAAAGTGCGCGCCAAGATCGCGCTTGATTACGTCACGGCCTTTTTTGCCGACAGTCACGATTTTCACCGTTTTGCCTTGGGCCAACAGCTTTTGCGCATGTGTGCGCGCCAGCTTTGCGATGTTGCCGTTAAAGCCGCCGCACAGACCACGTTCAGCCGTCATCACCACCAAAAGGTGGGTCTGATCGCTGCCCGTGCCCGAAAGCAACTTTGGAGCGGCCGCAGAGCCAGCAGACCCAGACGCAAGCCCAGCCATGACCGCATTAAAGCGCTCAGTGTAAGGGCGGGACGCCTCGGCTGCTTCTTGGGCGCGGCGCAATTTTGCTGCCGCGACCATCTGCATCGCCTTTGTGATCTTGCGGGTCGATTTGACCGACGCGATCCGTGTTTTAAGGTCCTTAAGACTAGGCATTAGCTAAGTCTCCTTCTCTCAAGAAAGGGTTCAGGCGAAATCTTTGGCGAACGCGTCAATAGCGGCCTTGATCTTGTCTTCTGCCTCACCTTTGATCTTTGGATCTTCTTTTGTGATCATCTCAAGCACAGCCTTGCCGTTTGTGCGCAGGTGCTTAAGCAAACCAGCTTCAAAACGACCAACATCCTTTACGGCGATCTTATCAAGGTAACCCTTGGTGCCTGCATAGATGACGCAGACGATCTCGGCGTTGGACAGTGGTGAATACTGTGGCTGCTTCATAAGCTCGGTCAGACGTGCACCACGGTTCAGCAACTGCTGTGTGGACGCATCAAGATCAGAACCAAACTGCGCAAACGCAGCCATTTCGCGGTACTGAGCAAGCTCAAGCTTAACCGGACCAGCAACAGATTTCATCGCGTTTGTCTGCGCGGCGGAACCAACGCGGGAAACGGACAGACCTGTGTTCACAGCTGGGCGGATACCTTGGAAGAACAATTCAGTTTCCAAGAAGATCTGACCGTCAGTGATCGAAATCACGTTTGTAGGAATAAACGCAGAAACGTCGCCGCCCTGAGTTTCAATGATTGGCAGCGCTGTCAAAGAGCCGGAACCATTGTCTTCGTTAAGCTTCGCAGAACGCTCAAGCAAACGCGAGTGAAGATAGAAAACGTCACCTGGGTAAGCTTCACGCCCTGGTGGACGACGAAGCAAAAGCGACATCTGGCGGTAGGACACAGCCTGCTTGGAAAGGTCATCATAGATGATCAATGCGTGGCGGCCATTGTCACGGAAGTGCTCTGCCATCGCAGTCGCAGCGTATGGTGCAAGGAACTGCATCGGTGCTGGATCGGAAGCGGTCGCAGCAACAACGATTGTATATTCAATCGCGCCGGACTCTTCGAGTTTCTTAACTAACTGGGCAACAGTCGAACGCTTCTGGCCGATTGCGACGTATACGCAGTACAGCTTTTCGCCTTCGGTTTTCGCAGCGTCGTTGTAAGACTTCTGGTTCAGGATCGTGTCGAGCGCGATCGCTGTTTTACCTGTCTGACGGTCACCAATGATCAATTCGCGCTGGCCACGGCCAACTGGGATCATGGAGTCTACGGATTTCAGACCAGTCGCCATTGGCTCGTGAACCGATTTACGTGGGATAATGCCTGGCGCCTTAGAGTCAGCAACCGCACGCTTCTTGGCCTTGATTGGGCCTTTGCCGTCAAGTGGGTTACCAAGACCGTCAACAACGCGGCCCAAAAGCTCGTCACCAACTGGAACGTCCACGATGGACTTGGTGCGCTTCACAACGTCACCTTCTTTAATGTCACGGTCGGAACCGAAGATAACAACACCAACGTTGTCAGCCTCTAAGTTCAAGGCCATGCCGCGAATACCACCTGGGAATTCGACCATTTCACCCGCTTGGACATTGTCCAAACCGTATACACGCGCAATACCGTCACCGACGGAAAGCACGCGGCCAACTTCGGCCACTTCGGCCTCTTGGCCAAAGTTCTTGATCTGGTCCTTAAGGATCGCAGAGATTTCAGACGCTTGGATCGCCATGTTATCCGACCTCTTTCATTGTGTTCTGGAGAGCATTGAGCTTGGATTTGATAGACGTATCGATCATCTTCGACCCAACTTTTACAATAAGACCGCCGATGATGCTTTCATCAACGATCGCTTTGATTTTCACGTCGGCGCCAATTTGCGCCTTGAGTGTTTTTGCGAGCTTGTCGGCTTGCGCCTTGGTAAGCTCTTTCGCAGATGTTACTTCTGCGGTCACTTCACCCTTATGGGTGGCGATCAAATCGCGCAGCGACGACACAAGTTGTGGCAACACAAACAAGCGACGCTTTTGCGCAAGAAGCGCAAGAACATTGACTGTTGTCTTGGACAACTTCATCTTTTTGGCAACAGCGCTGATCGCTGTTTCCTGTTCGTCGCGGCTGTACAATGGCGATGAAAGCAAAGTCCGCAGATCCGCGCTTTCAGCCATTGCGGCGTCAAGTACGTCTACATCCTTTTCAAGCGCTGGTAGCGCTTTGCCTTCTACGGCCAGATCAAACACGGCTGTCGCATAGCGCGCAGCGATGCTTGTGGAAACTCCTACTGTTTCGGACACGTCCACCCTTCCGATGTCTCAGGCCCAGTCCCACCACCAGATCGCGGTGACAGGAGGGCAGCTTAGTCTCATCCTCACAATTACGTCAGGACAGCAAAATCAGGGCCGATGTAGCAGAGCGTTTGCATCGTCGCAACCGCCTTGCGTGGTCAAATTGTCGCCTTTCACCCAACTATTTTGCGTGAGCGCAAACAACTCAACGCGGCATGTCGCAGATATCTTGACGTTACGGCCCTCTGCAAAAGATCACAAAGCCGCCTTAAATTGATCCGATTGTCGTGTTTTATAGATTGTTAACACCATTTTGCACCTATGAGAGAGACTTGTCGCTATGTATTTTGATTATTTAATTATGGCTTTCGTGGGCTACGGGATCATCGACGCCTTTATGGGCTACGGTGACGAATCTGACCCGATTGATGAAACTGGTGCGGTCCCAGATACCGAAACTGACCCAGATTTGGGCGAAACACCTGATCCTGATACAGGCGATTCTGACCCTGACTATGTGTCGGGGCCAACGACGATCCTAACCACAACCAATGGCGAGACGTCGACCACAACCTTTGACGACGTCGATTTTGGTGTCGCTCCAACGGTCCTTGGCACTGACGAGCGCGACCAGATTGACGCAAGTGACGACACCGGCCTTGAGATCAACATCGAGGCGGGCGCTGGCGACGACAACATCAGCTTTGGCTTTGGCGCGAGCGTTGATGGCGGCGAAGGCGTTGACGTCTTGGTGCTCTCAGTGACGGGCAACGCTTTGGCCTCCAACTCTGACGCAGGCACCATTGACCTCACCGATAGCGACGACGCGCTTGTAGTCAACTTTGAAGACGGCACCCCAGAATTCGTGCATGCTGTGCGCGGCCAGACCATCACAGAAGTCGACGGCGTGACGATCCAAACCGACTGGCCAAACCGACTGGATCGACTACTATGTTTCCGACAATGCGGATCTCGGCGCGGATAATCTGGATGCCGATAATCTCTTTGCGGCAACCGACGCGACACGTGTTTTCCGCGCGACCATTGGCGAAGGCACCGACGATTTCCCTGCCGACATCAACGAAACCCCAACGGTGCAATTTAACCGCACAATTGCCATCATGGTCGATACAACAGACTTTTAATGCCCGCGTACCGTTTCTGGGGTCGCTCCAATCCCCTCAAGGGCGCGCAAAGGGCGGCGCACACGCTCACTTAATCCGGGGCGGGTTGGCGCCGCCATTTGCTTTGAGACCTCGACCATCAAAACCCCGCCAGCAACCACGACGGGCAGCTTATGCCCCAGTGTTTCCAGCATGCCCGCCGCTTTGCGCCAAATCCTGCGGTGCGAGGGCGGTTGATAAAGCGTGGAGAGCGAGCGCTCGGTCACGAACTGATGCTTGCGCAACTGTGCGTCTAACTGCCCGAGTGAATAGGGCCGTCCGTAACCAAACGGCGTTTTGTCAGAACGCGACCACAATCCCGCACGGTTCGGCACGATAAAGACCGCCCGCCCACCGGGCCCAAGCACGCGCCAGCATTCATCGAGCAAAGCCGTTGGATTGTCCGACGTCTCCAACCCATGCATGACCACCAGCTTATCGACCTGCCCTGTTTGCACCGGCCAAATCGTATCTTCACATAAGACACTCACATTCGGTTGCCCCGCGGGCCAAGGCATCACGCCCTGAGGGCCGGGCATCAATCCTGTGACCCGACGCGCATCAGCCAGATAGGGACGCAATAGCGGCACCGCAAAGCCAAAGCCCACAACAGTTTGCCCCTTGGCCTCAGGCCAGAGTTTGACCAGATCGTCGCGGATCACCTTCTGCGCGCCACGCCCAAGGGCGCTGCGATAATAGAAGTTGCGCAGATCAAGAACATCCAAATGCATTGCGGTTGCCACTCCTTTGGGCGAGACTTGAGAGACATGATACCAGCAAAGGACCAAACCGCCATGCCCCTGATCCTCACCACGGTCCCGTGTCTGGAAGATAACTACGCCTTTATCATCGCAAACCCCGAAACGGGCGAGGCGGCGGTGGTTGATGTGCCAGAAGCAGCCCCGATCAATGCCGCCATAAAAGCGGGCGGTTGGCGGTTAACCACTGTGCTTTTGACCCATCACCATTGGGATCACGTTGACGGGCTTAACGGGCTCGATAATCGCTCTGCACTCAAGATCATCGGAGCCAAACGCGACGCGCGACGCCTGCCCGCATTGGATCACGCTGTCTCCGAAGGCGATACCATCACCGTATGCGGCCATGACGCGGATATCCTTGACGTCTCAGGCCACACCATCAACCACATCGCCTTTCACTTCGCATCCGAAAAACTGGCCTTCACCGCCGATAGCCTTATGGCGCTAGGATGTGGGCGACTATCCGAAGGCACCCACGCACAAGCATGGACCAGCCTCAAGAAAATCCGCGCCCTGCCGCGCGACACCCTCATTTGCTCGGGCCATGAATATACCCAAGCCAACGCGCGTTTTGCGCAAACCCTTGATCCGCACAATTCCGAACTTATATCACGTGTACAAGCGGTGGACGCGGCCCGCGCCGCAGGCCAACCCACCGTCCCCTCAACCCTCGACCTTGAGATGCGGACCAACCCGTTTTTGCGCGCAGATGCACCCGACCTAATGGCACATCTGGGCATGACCGACGCGGACCCCGCCGATGTTTTCGCAGAAATCCGCACCCGCAAGGATCGTTTTTAGACCTGAATGCGCTACCAACTGACCAAAGCGGCCCCAAATAGCCGCGATCACGCGAAATGTGAGCGTAAAATGCAAAAAAGTCCTTGAAGGTTGGACAATAAAACCAAACCTTAAGGGTAAGAGGCCACGGTTGTTTGAGGCGCGATGCGTTTGATCCGACCCCGAAGTATGAAGGAGCACGAACGTGCCATCTTTTTCGACAACACTAGAGCAGTCCATTCACGGTGCCTTGGCCCTTGCAAACGCGCGCAAGCATGAACTTGCCACGTTAGAGCATCTGCTATTGTCCTTGATTGATGAACCCGACGCGGCCCGCGTATTGCAGGCCTGCGCCGTCAATTTGGTCGAATTGCGCAAAGAACTGACCGATTTCATCGAAGATGATCTCTCGACCTTGATCACCGATGTTGAAGGCTCAGAAGCCGTGCCAACGGCCGCCTTCCAGCGCGTGATCCAACGCGCAGCGATCCATGTGCAATCATCTGGGCGTACAGAAGTGACAGGCGCAAATGTGCTCGTCGCCATCTTTGCCGAGCGCGAAAGCAACGCCGCCTATTTCTTGCAAGAGCAAGACATGACCCGTTACGACGCGGTCAACTTTATCGCGCATGGCGTCGCCAAAGACCCCGCATTTGGCGAATCCCGCCCCGTCACAGGCGCACCTGATGGCGAAGCAGCCGACGATGCCGAGGTCGAAAAGAAAGAATCCGCGCTCGCGAAATACTGCGTTGATCTGAACGTCAAAGCCGCCAAAGGCGACGTTGATCCCTTGATCGGCCGCGCCCATGAGGTTGAACGCTGCATCCAAGTGCTTTGCCGCCGTCGCAAGAATAACCCGCTTCTCGTGGGTGATCCGGGCGTAGGTAAAACCGCGATCGCCGAAGGTCTCGCCTTCAAAATCGTCAACGGCGAAACCCCAGAAGTTCTTGCCAATACCATCATTTACAGCCTCGACATGGGGTCATTGCTTGCGGGCACCCGCTATCGCGGCGACTTTGAAGAGCGTCTGAAAGCCGTGGTCACCGAAATGGAAGCGCACCCTGACGCCGTGCTTTTCATCGACGAAATCCACACAATCATTGGCGCGGGCGCCACATCTGGCGGTGCGATGGATGCCTCTAACCTGCTGAAGCCTGCGCTTCAGGGCGGCAAACTGCGCTGTATGGGCTCGACCACATACAAAGAATTCCGCCAACACTTTGAAAAAGACCGCGCGCTTGCCCGTCGTTTCCAGAAAATCGACGTGAATGAGCCATCTGTCGAAGATACGGTCAAAATCCTGCGCGGCCTGAAACCTCACTTCGAGGAGCATCACGGCATCAAATACACCGCCGACGCGATCCGCACGGCTGTGGAGCTTGCCGCGCGCTATATCAATGACCGCAAATTGCCCGACAAGGCGATTGACGTCATCGACGAAGCGGGTGCAGCCCAGCACCTGATCCCAGAGAGCAAGCGCCGTAAAACCATCGGCGTGAAAGAAATCGAAGCTGTTGTCGCCAAAATCGCGCGCATCCCAGCCAAAAACGTCACCAAAGACGACGCAGAGGTTCTCAAGGATCTTGAAAAATCGCTCAAGCGGGTCGTCTTTGGCCAGAACCAAGCGATCGAGGCTTTGGCATCCGCCATCAAACTCGCCCGTGCGGGCCTGCGCGAACCTGAAAAGCCGATTGGCAACTACCTGTTCGCGGGGCCAACAGGCGTAGGTAAAACCGAAGTCGCAAAGCAACTGGCGGATACACTTGGCGTTGAACTCTTGCGTTTCGACATGTCAGAATACATGGAGAAACACGCTGTTTCACGTCTGATCGGCGCGCCTCCGGGCTATGTCGGTTTTGACCAAGGCGGCATGTTAACCGACGGCGTGGACCAAAACCCACACTGTGTGCTCTTGCTTGACGAGATGGAAAAGGCGCACCCTGACGTCTACAACATCCTGTTGCAGGTGATGGACCACGGTAAGTTGACCGACCATAACGGGCGTACAACCGATTTCCGCAACGTGATCTTGATCATGACGTCGAATGCGGGAGCTTCCGAGATGGGCAAAAATGCCATGGGCTTTGGCCGCGAATCCCGGGGGGGCGAAGATACTGCAGCCATCGAGCGGATATTTACACCAGAATTCCGCAACCGTCTGGACGCGATCATCAGCTTTGGCGCCCTGCCGAAACCTGTCATCATGCAGGTCGTTGATAAATTCGTCCTCCAGCTTGAGGCGCAACTCATCGACCGCAACGTGCATATCGAACTCACACCAAAGGCCACCGAATGGCTTGCGGATAAAGGGTACGACATCAAAATGGGCGCCCGCCCGCTATCGCGCGTCATCCAAGAGCACATCAAAAAACCGCTCGCAGAAGAGTTGCTGTTTGGCAAATTGATGAAGGGCGGCTTGGTGAAAGTTGGTGTAAAGAACGGCAAACTTGAACTGACCTATGAAGGGCCAGAGCAAGCCCGCATCACAAGCAAGAGCGATAAGCCACCTTTGCTGACCGCGGACTAATGCGCTTTAGCCTGACCGCAATCTGCTCCCTCGCGGCCACGTCGGCTTCGGGGGAGTTTGTGTTAGAATTCCCGCTCGACTGCACCTTGGACGAGACCTGCTTCATCCAGCAATTTGTCGACAACGATCCATCTGCAATTGCCACCGATTTCGCCTGCGGCTCGCTCACCTACGACGGACACAAAGGCACCGATTTTGCGCTCAATTCCCTTGCCCAACAGGCCGCTGGCGTTGATGTTCTTGCCGCAGCCGAAGGCACTATCATGGGCGTGCGCAACGACATGGACGACATCCTCCAAATCACGCCAGACGCCCCCGACGTATCAGACCGCGAATGCGGGAACGGCGTCGTGATCAAACATATCGACGGCTTTGAGACCCAATACTGCCACATGGCCAAAGGCTCGATCATCGTCAGCTCTGGCCAAACGGTTCAAGCGGGCGAAACTCTCGGCAAGGTCGGTCTATCCGGCCAAACCCAATTCCCACACCTGCATGTCGCGGTTCGCAAAGATGGCGCGGTTTTGGACCCCTTCGACACCGATGGTGCGGCAGTTTGCGACGACAGCCACCCCAGCCTTTGGTCGCGCCCCATAGCGACACCTGCGGGCGGCATTATCAATATCGGCATCGCAGAGGGGATCCCCGAATTTGACGCGGTCAAAGATGGCACCGCCAACGTGA
>Ga0102909_1000448_pt1 | contig 13978 bp, 7 predicted proteins | sample Colrivmet1557A02_FD_84974 | JGI IMG/M metagenome (GOLD analysis project Ga0102909, IMG submission 84974) | Estuarine microbial communities from the Columbia River estuary - metaG 1557A-02 | ecosystem: Environmental > Aquatic > Marine > Intertidal zone > Estuary | place: USA: Columbia River...
AAACCTTTCTCATGATAATTAGCAATGTATTAACCATCGCAAATCCAGAGAATATTGCCCCTGCAACAAAATAAGGAGGGAAAATAGTTGTATGCCAACCAGGAATAACAGATGTAGCGAAATCAAAAGATACAATTGTATGAACTGATAATACTAATGGAGTTGCTAAACCAGCTAATACTAAAGAAACCTCTTCAAATCTTTGCCAATCTTTAGCTCTACCTGTCCATCCAAAACTAACTAAACTGTATATTTTTTTCTGAAAGGGTTTTACAGCTCTATCTCTTATCATAGCAAAATCAGGTAATAGACCCGTCCACCAAAACACTAGAGAAACTGATAAATATGTGGATATTGCAAAAACGTCCCACAATAAAGGAGAGTTAAAGTTTACCCACAACGATCCATATGCGTTAGGAATTGGTAATACCCAATATGCTAACCAAGGACGACCCATGTGTATTATAGGGAATAAACCAGCTTGAATTACAGAAAATATTGTCATGGCTTCAGCTGATCTATTAATCGCCATTCTCCATTTTTGTCTAAACAGTAATAAAACTGCAGATATTAATGTACCTGCATGTCCAATACCAATCCACCAAACAAAGTTTGTAATATCCCAAGCCCAACCGACAGTTTTATTTAATCCCCATACACCAATTCCTGTTGAAATAGTGTAAATCATACAGCCAACTCCCCATAAAAAAGCAACTAATGCAATAGAAAAAACTATCCACCATTGTTTGTTGGCTTTACCTTCAATAGCAGCGGCAATATCATTTGAAACATCATGATATGACTTATTACCAGTTACTAAAGGTTTTCTAATTGGTGCTTCGTAATGAGATGACATATATATTTATCTTTTTACGTATTTCTTATTTTAACTTGGTACATAACATTTGGTTTTGTACCTACACTTTCTAAAAGATGATACATTCTATCATCCTCTTTTAACTCTAACACTTTACTATCCTCGTCATTAACATCTCCAAACACAATTGCTCCAGTTTCACAAGCAGAAGAACAAGCGGTCTGAAATTCACCATCCTTAATTTCTCTTCCTTCAAGCTTAGCATCTAATATTGTTTTTTGTGTTTTTTGAATACACATAGAACATTTTTCCATAACTCCTCTTGATCTAACAACAACATCTGGGTTTAAAACCATTTTACCCAAATCATCGTTCATGTTAAAATCAAACTCATTATTATTATTATATAAGAACCAGTTAAATCTTCTTACTTTATATGGACAGTTGTTAGCACAATATCTAGTACCAACACATCTGTTATAAGCCATGTGATTTTGACCTTGTCTACCATGTGATGTTGCAGCTACTGGACAAACTGTTTCACACGGAGCATGATTACAATGTTGACACATAACTGGCTGAAAAGCAACCTGAGGATTTTCGGATGGATTTTCCATTTCACCAAAAACAGATAATGAATCACTTAAACCGTTAATATTATCTTTAGTAGTATTGTCACCAGAGAATGTTTCAGCTGAAGAATAGTATCTGTCTATTCTTAACCAATGCATGTCTCTAGATTTTCTAACTTCTCTTTTACCAACAACAGGAACATTATTCTCAGCATGACATGAAATAACACAAGCTCCACATCCAGTACATCCATTTAAGTCAATTGATAAATTAAAATGATGTCCAATTGATCTGTCAAATTCATCCCAAATATCAACATCAGGAGATGTTACAAGTGTCTCAACATGATTTAAAGAAACGCTAGGAACATAATTCCACTCAGAAGATTTTTTTGTATTAAATATTTCAAGAGTTGTTTCTTTGATAATATCTCCACGACCCATTAAAGTATTGTGAAGTTGAACACAGGCAAATTCATGTGTTTCGTTTATTGATTCTATAGAAACATTTTGAACATTTATAAAATTATTATAAAAATCATATGAATTTACACCGGTTTGTAATTCGTTTTTAACTCCATCTGTTCTACCATAACCAAAAGATAAACCAACAGAACCTTTAGCTTGACCAGGTTGGATAATAACGGGAACTTTTAATGATTTACCATCAATTGAAATTTTAGCATGATTGCTATTCAAAGCTCCGTTAGAATCGTTAATATTTTTTAATCCTAAACTTTTTGCATCAGATTTAGATACTGTTACATAATTATCCCAAGAAACTCTTGTTAAAGGATCCGGCATTTCTTGAAGCCAAGGATTATTAGCTTGCGTTCCGTTACCCATTGAGATTTTTGAATATAAAGTCAGTTCAAAAGTATCAGAATCTGTAGAATTTAAATTTTTAAAAAACTTTTTGACATTAGGGTAAGTATAGGGTGAACTAAGTTTTTTTGAACTTATATCACTGTAAAAAACCCCATCATGTAAAGCTTGGTTCCAGGACGCACCTTTAAGAATAGTTGTATTCCAATTATTTTTTAATTCATCATAAAATGAATTTGAGGAACCTAGCCAGTTTAGTAAAACATCTTGAAACTGCGAAGTGTCAAAAAGAGGTTTTATAGTAGGTTGTACTAAACTATAATTGCCTGATTTCATTTCAACATCGCCCCAAGATTCTAAATAATGAGGAGTTGCTGCAACCCATTTAGAAATTTTAGAAGTTTCTGTATTATTCATTGAAAACGAAACTGATAACTCGATAGACTTTAATGCTTCGTTAAATTGTTTGCTGTTTGGAAGAGTATATGATGGATTTACTCCAACCATAATTAAACCATTAACTTTTTTACTTAAAACATCTTCAACAACATCAAACACTTTTTGATCATCACCTTGACTAGTATAATTAAGCTTTTGAACATTTATTACATTACTTTTAATTAACTCATTAATTTTTAATGCAATGAGCTGTGCTCCAACATCATCTAATCCAGTAACAAACACTCCCTTACCATTAGATTTTAATAAATTATCAGAAATGGATTTTAATTTTGCGTCAAGCTTATCATTTAACTTAACTCCACTATTTTGTCCAGAAATAAGGTCGTAGAATCTAAGTAAAGCCTTTTTTTGTAAAGAAGGTTTTAATGGAATTCTTGTGTCAGCATTTGCACCAGAAAGCGACATGTTGGCTTCAATTTGATAATGCTTGGACATCTTTCCATTTTTTGGAACTCTTGTTTTGGTATATCCTTTTGAAAATCCTCCACCTTGCCAGTCTCCAAGAAAATCAGCAGAGAAAGAAACAATGACATTGGCTTTTTCAAAATCGTAGGTAGGTAATGCTCTAACACCGTAGCTTACTTCAAAAGCATCTAATGCTTTTGAATTTGAAATAGAATCATAAACAACATGATCTATGTTAGGATATTTTCTTAAAAATTTTTTAATTACAGATTCAGTAGTAGGACTAGCAAAAGTTTGTGTCAACAAAACAACTTTTTTGTTTGATGCTTTCATTGCATCAAGTTGAGCTTTTACATTTACATTAAACTGATCCCAAGAGATATCCTGACCATCCATTGTTGGGCCTTGAATTCTTGAACTATCATACATTGAAAGAACTGAAGCCTGAACTCTAGCGTTTGGAGAATTATCTTTTGATTGATTATTAATTTCTATTTTGATAGGTCGTCCTTCTCTAGTTTTGACTAAAACATTTGCAAAATCAAAACCATCAGAAATTGATGTGGCATAAAAATTAGAAATCCCAGGCCTGATTTGTTCAGGCTGAACAACGTAAGGAATAGATTTATTAACTGGACCTTCACAACTAGCTAGTGTTGCAGCAGCTGTGCTAAACCCTAAATATTTTAAAAAATCTCTTCTACTAGCACTAGAATTTTCTAAACTATTGTCGTCGGCTAACAGATTCCCAACTGGCAAGTCTTCAACAAACTCGTTGTTTGCAAGTTTGTCAATTAATTTGCTATCAGAAGACAATTCTAATTCACTTTTCCAATATTTTTTATGGTTACCCATTTCTTAATAATACTTGTTTAATAATGACACTTACCACATTCTAAACCACCCATTTGAGCGATAGATAATTCTTCTACACCATATTTTTTCGACAATTCTTCATGTATTTTTGTATAATACTCATTGTCCTTTACTTTTATATTTGAATCACGATGACAATTAATACACCATCCCATTGTTAAAGGAGAATATTGATATAATATTTCCATTTCTTCAACTGGACCATGACATTTTTGACAATCAATTCCAGCAACAGAAACGTGTTGAGCATGATTGAAATAAACAAAATCAGGTAAATTATGTATTCTTACCCATTTAACAGGTTCAGTATCACCAGTGTAGGATTGAGTTTCTTCATCCCAACCAACTGCTTTATATAATTTCTTTATTTCATTTGTATAAAAATCTTTAGTATAGCCTTTCTCAAGATCCTCTTCACCATTGTAATCAGCTATATTCTCATGACAATTCATACATACATTTAACGATGGGATTCCGGAATGTTTTGAAATTCTAGCAGAAGAATGACAATATTGACATTCAATCTGATTTTCACCAGCATGAATTTTATGTGAATAATGTATTGGTTGAATAGGCATATAACCCTGATCAACTCCGATTTGCATCATGTAGCCATATGCAAAGTATGCGCTAGACAATAATAATAGTATAACTGAAACAAATATTAAAAATTGGTTATTTACAAATGCTTTCCATAAAGAAAACTTAGAGCCTGACTCTTTTTCAAATTCTATACCATTTTTTTCAGCTATGTTTCTTAAAGTCTTAGTAACTAAAAACAACATAGTAATGAGAACCAATAAAACCACTGTAAGTAAAACCAGAACGATGTCATTTGTTAAGGAAGATTCGTCACTAGAACTTGTTGATTCAGTACCTGAATTTGCGGTAACAACAGGTTCAGGAACATAATCAGTATACGCTAAAATATTATCAATATCCTCGTTCGAAAGTTGAGGAAATGCATTCATAGCTACTTTATTATATTCTTCATAAATAGCCACAGCTTGATCGTCACCGGACTTAATTAATGCAGCACTGTTTTTAATCCATGAATAAAGCCATTCCTTTTCATATTTTGCAGAGACGCCTTTTAAAGCAGGACCGACTAAATTTCTGTTTAACTTGTGGCATGAAGCACAATTTGCATTAAAAAGAGATTTTCCTTTAGCTATATCAATTTCTTGAGAAGACAAGTTTAAAGAAAAAGAAAAAAGAAAAAATACAGTAAATATCTTGGACACAGATACTTGTTTAATTAGTTTCAAAAAAGCGCTCAATAAAGATGTTTTTACTACGACTGACAATTAAAAATAGTATCAAAATTAGACGGCAAAAATACAACACAAGAATGATAATAAAAACCTAACTTAAATGTAATTTTTAATTTATATCCATTCTAAATAAACTGCGTAAAAAAAATCGATATTTTTAAAAAACTCTTTAGCAAAAAACTATATTTGTAAAGATGTATAAATCAGTCTTTTCACTACTTTTCTTGACATTAACTTGCTTTAAATCATTTTCACAAAAAGATTCTATTATAATTAATCAAGATCCCAAACTTTTAAAAGTTTTAGAATTAAAAAAAATAGTTAATCAAGAAGTTTTTACATCAGGTCAATATACAATTCAAATATTTAGTGGAAATTTTACTGACTATAAAATATTAATGGATAAATTGACTGATGAAGAAAAATATAACGAAATTTTTTACAGTTTTGAAACTCCTTATTACAAAATAAGAGTTGGGAAATATGTCTCAAGAATTTTAGCAAGTAAAGAATTAAAAAAAATCAAAAAAGATTTTTCTTCAGCATTTATTTTACAACCTAAATAACTACTTAACTTTCTTTTTTATTTCTACTTGAGAGTAGGCCTCAATAACATCACCTATTCTTATATCATTATAGTTTTTTACTTGTAAACCACAATCGTATCCTTTAGAAACTTCTTTGGCGTCATCTTTAAATCTTTTTAATGACGATAGGACTCCCGAACTAACTACAACTCCATCTCTAATAATTCTTATACTTGAATTTCTGAAAATCTTTCCGCTGGTAACCATACAACCTGCAATAGTACCAACCTTAGATATTTTAAAAGTTTCTCTAATTTCAGCGTTACCAGAAATCTCTTCTTTAAATTTTGGGGCTAACATACCTTCCATGGCATCTTTTAGATCGTTTATTGCATCATAAATAATTGAATAATTCCTAATATCAATTTCTTCTTTATCTGCAATTTGCCTAGCATTTCCAGTTGGCCTTACATTAAATCCTATAATTATTGCATCAGATGCAGAAGCCAACAGAACGTCAGATTCTGTTATAGCACCTACAGCTTTATGAATTATATTTATGAGAATTTCGTCAGTAGATAATTTTTGAAAAGAGTCAGTCAGTGCTTCAACAGATCCATCAACATCACCTTTTAAAATAATATTTAATTCTTTGAATTCACCAATAGCAATTCTTCTTCCAATTTCATCTAGTGTAATATGTTTTTGAGTTCTGACAGATTGCTCTCTTACTAATTGAGTTCTTTTTACTGCGATTTGTTTTGCTTCCTTTTCATCATTAAATACATTAAACTTGTCTCCAGCTTGTGGAGCGCCATCAAGACCTAATATTGATACAGGGGTTGAAGGTCCGGCTTCAATTATCGCATTGCCTCTTTCATCCTGCATAGCTTTAACTTTTCCAGAATGTTGACCAGCTAATAAATAATCTCCAATTTTTAAAGTACCAGATTGAACTAAAATTGTAGATATATAACCTTTGCCTTTGTCTAAATATGCTTCAACTACTGAACCAATAGCAGCTTTATTTGGATTTGCTTTTAATTCTAAAAACTCTGCTTCAAGCAATACTTTTTCAAGCAACTCATCAACTCCAGTTCCTTTAAGAGCAGACACATCATGAGACTGTATTTTTCCACCCCATTCTTCAATAAGCAAATTCATTCCAGAAAGCTTCTCTTTAATTTTATCAGGATTTGAATTTGGTCTATCGATTTTATTTATTGCAAAAATAATTGGGACTCCTGCAGCTTGAGCATGACTTATTGCTTCTTTAGTTTGAGGCATTACATCATCATCTGCAGCTATAACAATAATCACCAAATCAGTAATTTGAGTTCCACGGGCTCTCATAGCAGTAAATGCTTCGTGACCAGGTGTGTCTAAAAAAGTTATGTTTTGTCCATCTTTTAAAACAACATTATAAGCTCCTATATGCTGTGTAATTCCTCCTGATTCACCAGCAATTACATTTTCTTCTCTAATATAATCTAACAAGGAAGTTTTTCCATGATCGACATGCCCCATTACAGTAACAATTGGCGCTCTTGGAAGTAAATCTTCTGGACTATCTTCAACTTCCTTAATAGAGTCTTCAATATCTGCTGTAACAAACTCAACTTCGTATCCAAATTCATCAGCTACAATAGTCAAAGTTTCAGCATCAAGCCTTTGATTCATGGTAACCATAATACCCAAAGACATACATGTAGAAATAATTTCAGTTGAAGTTATTTCCATCATAGTAGCGACCTCCCCAACAGTGATAAATTCAGTGACTTTTATAGTCTTTTTTTCAGCTTCGTTTTGAGCTAAAACTTCATCAGATTTTAATTTATGGGAATCTCTTTTACCTTTTCTATATTTAGCGCCTTTAGAGGATGATCTTCCTTGTAATTTTTCTAAAGTTTCTCGTATTTGCTTTTGAACATCAACTTCAGATGGCTCACTTGCAACAGGCTTAGATCTTCCAGGTTTATTAAAGGTTCTTTTATTGCTAGATACTGATGGTTTTACAGGATCTTTAGAAATTCTAATTCTTTTTCTTTTAGAAGCTGGATTAAACTTTGGTGTTGTTGGCTTAGGTTTATCAAATTTTCCTAAATCAATCTTATCTCCCACAGTCTTTAAACCACTTAACTTAGTATACTTTGTCTTTATACTAGAACTTTCTTTAGATTCTTCAGTTTGAGATTCAGGTTTTATTTCTCCAACCTTTGGTTCGGTTTTTAAAACTGGCTTTTCTACTTTTAACTCATCCTTTAGCTCTGCTTTAGGTTCTGCTTTAAGTTCTACTTTAGGCTCTGCTTTAGCCTTAGGTTTGCTAAACTTCTCTAAGTCTATTTTTCCTAAGTGTACCGGTTTTTTAATTTCAGCTCTTTGAATAAATGAATTTCTTTTCTTTTCTTTTTCTTCTAATTCTTTTTCAAGCTTGATCCTTAGATCTTCTTTTTCTTTTCTTTTCTCTTCACTTAAATCATGAGATTCAACTTTACTAGATTTATCAGAACTAAATTCGTTTAAAAATAAGGTATACTGATCAGGTGAAATTTTAGTAGTTGGTCTAGCTTCAATTTCATGCCCGTTAGAAGCAAGAAACTCAACAGCTCTATCAAGAGAGATATTAAATTCTCTTAAAATTTTGTTTAATCTTGTTAATTTTATTTCACCCATAAATAAATTTATTATTCAGAAAATTCTGCTTTTAATACATTTCTAACTGCTAAAATAGTTTCCTCTTCTAGGTCAGTTCTTTTTACTAAATCTTCAATATCTTGTTCTAATACACTTTTTGCTGTGTCTAAACCTGCTTTTTTAAATTCTTCAAGAACCCACCCTTCAATTTCATCAGAGAATTCGGTTAATTCAACATCTTCTTCAGCACCTTCTCTATAAACATCAATTTCATAGCCTGTTAATTGACCAGCTAATCTGATATTGTGTCCTCCTCTTCCAATGGCTTTAGAAACCTGTTCTGGATCCATAAATGCTTCAACAGTTTTCTTCTCTTCATTAATTTTTAATGATGATATTTTTGCAGGACTTAATGCTCTTGTAATTAATAATTGAGTGTTATTTGTAAAATTAATAACGTCGATATTTTCGTTTCCAAGCTCTCTAACAATACCATGAATTCTAGATCCTTTCATTCCCACGCAAGCTCCAACTGGGTCGATTCTATCATCATATGAATCCACAGCTACTTTAGCTTTTTGTCCAGGAATTCTAACAACTTTCTTTACAGAAATTAAACCGTCGAAAACTTCGGGAATATCTTGTTCAAAAAGTTTTTCTAAAAACTTTGGAGAAGTTCTTGAGAAAATAATTGATGGCTTATTACCTTTCAGTTCAACAGACTCAATAACTCCTCTTACAGAATCTCCTTTTCTATAAAAATCAGATGGTATTTGACGATCTTTAGGCATGATTAATTCGTTTCCATCATCATCGAGCAATATCACAACATTATGTCTGATATGATGAACTTCTGCAGTATATATTTCGCCTATTAAATCAATAAATTGTTTGTAAACAATTCCATTATCGTGTTCGTGAACTCTAGACACTAAATTCTGTCTTAAAGAAAGAACTGTCCTTCTTCCAAGATCAACTAGTTTAACTTCTTCAGAGACATCTTCACCAACTTCGAAATCAGGTTCAATTTTTCTTGCTTCAGTAATTGAAATTTCTTGGTTTTCGTCTTCAACTGCTCCGTCTTCAACAACAACTCTATTTCTCCAAATCTCTAAATCTCCTTTGTCTGGATTGATAATTATATCAAAGTTATCGTCATCGCCATATTTTCTTTTAAGAGTATTTCTAAAAACCTCTTCTAATATTGACATTAACGTAACTCTGTCTATAAATTTTTCGTCTTTGAATTCTGAAAACGATTCTATTAAAGATAAATTTTCCATGCTTATATTTTATTAAATTCTACTACTAACTTTGCTTTTTTAATTTCATCAAAAGCAATTAATTTGTTTTTTTTCACAGTCACTTTGCCTTTTCCTACAGGTTTTGGCTCACGAGCTGTCCATTCAAGTGTAATATCTTCTTCACTTACTTTAATTAAGTTCCCTTTTATATCATCACCCTCTTTTAAAGTTACATTCAATTTTCTTTTCAAATTTTTCAAAAATTGTCTGTAAGTTATTAACGGAGACAAAAGTCCAGCAGAACTAACATTTAAACTAAAATCATCTAGCTCAGTGTCAAAATGTTTTTTTATATGTTTTGATAATAAAACACAATCACTAACCTTAACACCGTTATCACCATCAATTTTTACATCAATTTTAAAAGAATCCACATCAAGATCCACTAAAAAAAGTTGTTTATTATTTTCAAAAAATTCAATAAATATTTTTTCTAATATTTCTTTCAAATCAAATATATTTAATAAAGAAGGGGACATTGTCCCCTTCATATTTCCAATAACGCAGTGCAAATATACTAAATTCTACAAAACAAAGAATTTAATTAAACTCCGTTAATTAAAGTTGGCCTACTAGGGCTCGAACCTAGACTCTCCTGGACCAAAACCAGGCGTGTTGCCAGTTACACCATAGGCCAGTGTAATGAACGGCAAATTTAATATAAAGTTTGAATTATTTAAATAAAACTTTTCTTTTATAGTTTTACTTCTTTTTACAACTATAAATTTCTTAATATGTCTTCTTATTCTCAGTTTCTTCTTTCTCTAAATGCCAAACCTTAGACACAATTTTCCAACCATTCTCACCTTTAACAAATGCTAAGTGATCTATGAATATACTTTTATGGGTTTGGATTCTAATTTTTACCATAGCATTTGTCAAAGACAAGTAATCAACCATCAAAACCTCTGCTTTCATCTGTTGTCCGCCACTTGCTGGAGAAACCCTTGTTGAAACATCATCTAAAAAACTATCAATAGTTTCTACATAAATACAACCTTTGTCCGAATCGAAGAGACTAGATTGGGGATGAAAAACTTCTTTCAATTTAGAAACATCACATTCGTGAATACCTTCAAAATACAAATTAACTGCTTCCAATATATCTTTCATTTTTTCCATATATCAAAAATATATAATATTATTCTATTCTTATATCCACAAACTCAAACCCATTTCCAAATTCTGAATTATACTTATAATCAATCATTAAATGAAATAGTGTGTTTGACTTATTTAAACTAAAGTTTCAGCTAGACAAATAAATATATTTAAAATATTAATTGATAATATTGTTTAAATTCGTCAATCAATTATTTGAATAATGAATATTAGAAAATTCGAAAAAATAAATACTGTAGCAGGATTAATTGTTTTTTTAATTGCCTTATCTACTTATTTTTTGACTGTTGAGCCAACAGCTAGCTATTGGGATGCTGCAGAATACATTTCGACATCAGCTAAATTACAAGTGGGGCATCCTCCAGGAGCTCCATTATTTCAAATGATTGGTGCCTTTTTCTCTTCCTTTGCTTCTAACCCAGAGGATATTGCATTTATGGTGAATATGATGTCTGTCTTTGCAAGTGCATTCACAATCTATTTACTTTATTTAACAATAGTAATAATCGGAAAGAAAATTGTTGGCGTTTCTGATAATATTACAACTGAAAACACAATTAAAATAATAAGCTCCTCAATCATTGGAGCGTTATGTTTTACATTTTCAGATAGTTTTTGGTTTAACGCAGTTGAAGCGGAAGTCTATGCAATGGCTACATTTATAATGGCGCTTCTGTTTTGGCTTGGTTTCAAATGGGAAGAAGACATGGATAATGAAAGAGGAAACAGATGGCTTATATTGATTTCATTTGTTGTTGGGCTTTCTTTTGGAGTACACTTTATGGGTCTTTTAGCAATTCCAGCTATTGGAATGATTTATTTCTTTAAAAAGTACCCGAAACCTGATTTAAAAAGTTTTTTGATTGCAAATATTCTTTCTGTAACTGTTCTGCTTTTTATTTTTAAGCTTCTTTTGCCTTCAACTCTAGCTTTATTCGGCTATCTAGAAGTGTTTTTTGTAAATAGCCTTAGACTCCCTTTTAATTCTGGAACAATTTTTACATCTATTTTAATAATTATCCTATTCTCTTTTTTATTGACATACACTAGAAAAAAAAATTGGGTTAACACAAATGTGCTAACACTTTGTGTCATGTTCATTTTTATAGGATTTTCAGCTTGGCTTATGATTCCTATAAGATCTAATGCCAATACTGTAATAAATGAAAATTCACCATCTGATGCAAGAGCTTTACTTGCATATTACAACTTAGAACAGTATCCCGAAACAAAGCTTTTTTACGGTCCAATGTTTTCAGATGCCTATGCAGGTCAAGACGAAATTAATCCTTACAAAGATGATAAACCCAAATATGAAAGAGACGATAAGACAAAAAGATATGTAATTGTAAATGATTGGGAGTCAGGGAAAATCAATTCTAATAGTAAGCATCTTGGACTTCTTCCACGAATGTGGAGCTCAGAACATGCAATAAACTACATGAACTATTTTGGGTTTTTAGATTTTCAAATTAAACCAGAATATCTAGCAGAAACTAATTTTAAAAAACTTGTAAATGAATTTAATCAAAGTGTTTCTAAAGGAGACATCGATGCAGAGGGATATCACAAGTTTTTAAGTGAATATGGCGGATATCTAGATATTGAAAAACCTTCATTACTTAATAATTTAAAATATCTATTTAAATACCAAATCGGATCGATGTATTTGAGATATTTTATGTGGAATTTTAGCGGTCGACAAAATGATATAAAATGGGAATATGATTTGTTAAACGGTAACTGGATTTCTGGAATAAATTTTATTGATGAATTTAGACTTGGTCCTCAAAGTAATTTACCTTCAGATCTTAAAAACAATAAGGCTAGGAATACTTATTATATGATTCCTTTAATTTTAGGATTAATAGGGCTGCTGTTTCTTTTCAAAAAAGATAAAAATCTATTTTGGATTGTGATTTTATTATTTCTATTTACCGGGTTAGCACTAAAAGTTTATTTAAATGAAAGAGTTTTTGAACCGCGAGAACGAGATTATGCACTAGTTGGGTCATTTTATGTGTTTTCTATTTTTATTGGTCTTAGTTTATACTCAATATCAAATTCATTTAAAAAAATACTTTCTGAAAAAATATCAGTTCCATTATTAAGTATACTATTACTTTCTGTTCCTGTTTTAATGGGTTACCAAAATTGGGATGACCATGACAGATCTGACAGATATACAGCACAATCTTTAGCTAAAGCTTATTTAAATTCTATTGATGAGGATAAGGACGCTATGATTTTTACAATTGGAGATAATGATACTTTTGCTTTATGGTACGCTCAAGAAATTGAAAATTACAGGACTGATGTTAGGACTATTAATACAAGTTTAATAGCTACAGATTGGTATATGGATCAAATGAAAAGACGCACCTACAATAGCAGTCCAGTTCCCTCTCAACTTAAACATAGTCAATATGCATATGGTATTAGAGATTATATTAAATATGAAGCTTTAATAGATTCTGTTAGGTGGGATATTAAAGATTTTATGAATTGGGTTTCTAGTGACCATCCTCGAACCAAATATAAAAATCTATTAACTCAATATGGTGCTGATTTAGAAAATATTCCAATGTTTACTCAAAACATGGTTTTCTATCCAACCAACAAAATTAGAGTACCTATTAATAAAAAAAATGTTTTAGAAAGCGGAATTGTTAAAGCTGAGAAAGAGGATTTAATTTTAGATTATATTGACATTGATCTTCCAACTAGCGGCCTATATAAAAATCAATTATTAATGCTAGATATTTTAGCAAACAACGACTGGAAAAGACCTATTTATTTTACAGGAGGAAGTTATAATGATGCTGAATATTTATGGATGAAAGATTTTCTTCAACTTGACGGCCTTGTCTATAAGCTTATTCCAATAAAAACAGAAATTAACAAAAACAATCCATACGAAATGGGACGTATAGATTCTTCGCTTATGTATAATATTGTTAAGAGTTGGGAGTGGGGTAACTCTGAGAGTTCTGAGATTTACCATGATCCTGAGACTAGAAAAAACAGTATTTCATTTAGAGGAAATCTTCATAGACTTGCAAAACAACTTATTGCAGATAAAGAATATCAAAAAGCAGAAGAAATATTAGATTTATCTATTCAAAAAATGCCTATTGATTACTTTGGTTATTATAGTCTT
>Ga0102909_1000485_pt1 | contig 13455 bp, 10 predicted proteins | sample Colrivmet1557A02_FD_84974 | JGI IMG/M metagenome (GOLD analysis project Ga0102909, IMG submission 84974) | Estuarine microbial communities from the Columbia River estuary - metaG 1557A-02 | ecosystem: Environmental > Aquatic > Marine > Intertidal zone > Estuary | place: USA: Columbia River...
GAGGGCTGAAGGGCTTCGGTACAGGCCACAAACGGGCTTTTGTGCTAACGCCGCGGTAAGCACGATTTGCGAACCCAGCATTCCAGAGGCACCCGTGACGACAATCATGCTTTAAAGGTACGGCCCGCCTCGAGCCCCTGCTATACCTTTGTAGCATGAGTCCCTCCTTTGTTGAAGAATTGCGCTGGCGCCGAATGCTGCACGACAGCATGCCTGGCACGGAAGAGTTTTTGGCATCTGGCCCCCAAAAAGCCTACATCGGTTTTGACCCCACGGCCGATTCCTTGGGCGTGGGCAACTTGGTGCAGGTGATGATGCTCGTGCACTTCCAACGTGCGGGCCACCAGCCCTACGCTTTGGTGGGCGGCGCAACCGGCATGGTGGGCGATCCGTCCTTCAAGTCCGCCGAACGCCAATTGCTCGACGCCGAAACGCTAGAGAAGAACTTGGCAGGCCAGAAGGCTCAGCTCATGAAGTTTCTCGACTTTGACGGCCCCCACGGCGCCAAGATTGTCAACAACTACGATTGGTTTAAGGACTTCGGCTTTTTGGACTTCATCCGCGACGTCGGCAAGCACATCACCGTCAACTACATGTTGGCCAAGGATTCCGTGAAGAGCCGTCAAGAAAGCGGTATCAGCTTTACCGAATTCAGCTACCAGCTCATTCAGGGCTACGACTTTTACCACCTCTGGAAAAAGGAAGGCATCCATTTGCAAATGGGAGGTAGCGACCAGTGGGGCAATATCACCACCGGTACGGAGCTCATTCGCCGAATGGGCGGAGGCGAGGCCTTTGCCCTCACGACGCCCCTGATTAAGAAGGCGGACGGCACCAAGTTTGGCAAAACGGAGGGAGGCAATGTGTGGCTGGATCCCAACCGTACGAGTCCCTACCAATTCTACCAGTTTTGGCTCAATGCGGCGGACGAAGATGCAGGCAACTACATCCGCATTTTCACTACCAAGACCCGCGAAGAAATTGAGGCCCTGGAGGCCGAACATGCCCAGGCCCCGCACTTACGCATTGTGCAAAAGGCCCTCGCGGCGGACATTACGGCGCGGGTTCACTCCGAAGAAGAACTAGATAAAGCCCTGAAAGCGAGCCAAATTCTCTTTGGCCAATCAACCGCGGAAGCCTTGAAAGCCCTGGATGCCCGCACGTTGCTGGACGTATTTGAAGGCGTTCCGCAAATGACGGTGTCCAAAGATGCCTTGGCGGCAGGCATGACTATACTAGACATAGCTTGTGCTGATACGGCCCTCTTTGCATCGCGCGGAGAGGCCAAAAAGCTCCTCGCGGCGGGCGGCGTTTCGCTGAACAAGAACAAAGTGGAGGGCGACTACACGGTCACCTTGGACGATGTCATCGGCGGCGGCTACTTGCTCGTTCAGAAGGGCAAGAAGAACTATGCGCTAGTTGTAGTCAGCTAATCGGCTGAATCAAATCCCAGCGGTTGCCGTAGCGGTCGGCGACAACACAGACCTTCCCAAACTCCTCCTGGCGCACCGGAGCTTCCGGGTAGCAGCCATGTTCGGCTAAGCGTGCGACGTCTGCATCGAGGTCTTCACAGTGCATAAAGAGAAAGACGCGTCCCCCAGCCTGCTGTCCAATCGCGGCTTCTTGATCCGGAGTGGCGGCTTTGGCGAGAAGCAGGGCGCAAGGGCTTCCGGGGGGAGCGACCCGCACCCAACGTTTTTCGGGGGTTCGGACGCTGTCTTCCAAGAGCACAAAACCCCATGCCTGGGTGTAGTGGGCGATGGCTTCGTCGTAGTCTGGCACGACTACGGCCACCATAAAGAGCTGCTTATTCACTTTCGAGCGGAATGCAAGCGTAGGCCGCGTATTCGTAGCCCGTGGATTGGGCGGCGGTGGGCTTGGCCAAGTGGTGCAGCTGGCCGTAGGCCTTGTCCTCGTGCAGTTTGAGCTTGGGAATGTCCAAGACCTCCGCGTCGGTGAGGATGCATTGAATGCCCACTTCGCCGCGGGTGAAAATAAGGATGCGAAAGCGCTGCTCGTCTTGGTTCTTGGCGTCTTGGTAGCGCAAGACCCAGGCGTTAAGTCCGGCATCGTCTAATTCATCGGGAAGGGGCTTGAGCTCCTCAAAGCCAAAGTTTTGGAGGTAGCCGGAGAAGGCTTCCCAAAAAGGGCCGCTGCGCTTTTCCGTGAGGAATTCCACGAGGGAACGCTCTGGCCAAGAATTGCTGATAAAGGCGGAGGAACGCACGTGGCCGTGGATCAGGCCCGTCATGTATTTTTTGGCCATTCGGCGGTCTGAGGGGGTGCCGGGCTCATTCAAGTGGAGGGCCTTTTGGGTTTGGCCGATGGGTTGGCCCTTGGCGTTGTACAAGGTGGCTTCTGCCGCGAGCTCACCGTCACGCACGGCGGCCTTCTCGACCCAAACGCGCTTGGTAATGTCGTAGCCTCCGTCAGCGGCACGCACGGCGTGCACGGCGGTGCTGTCGGACAACGTGAACGCGGGTTCTTTGTCCACGGTAATGCTGGTCCATGCGTTGACCCACTGGGCGGACAAGGGTGACGCGAGAAGAATAAGGGTTGTTATCCACCACGATAATTGCAGGCTGCGGGTAGTAGGGGCGGGGTTGGGCGTAGTATCCGGTTCCATAAGGACGTCGATGAGTGTAAGGACGATGAGGGTGGTGATCGGCGGAGACCTGTAGGCTAACACCGAGTACGAGCAAGGTAGCAATCAGTAGGCGCATATTCGAGTCTTTAGGTTAAACGGTCATCAGTGAGCAGCCGCGGAGGTCGGAGCCTTCCAATCGGCCTAGCACTTCAAATGAACCATTTCCAAAGACCTTGCCAAGATCCGCTGTGGCCAAAAAAGCACAGGAATCCGCGTTGGCCAAATCGACAATGTTTAGTGCGGCATGCGATTCAAGGGCGGCCCATTCGAGGGGGTTCTCGGGACTGCGGGGCAGGACGCGCATTTGGGGTGGAGGGATGAAGCGTCCTTCGCCAAAGCTGTAGGCTTGGGACATCAGTTCGGTCATACCGTATTCGGAGTGGATGCGGTCCACGCCGAACGCCTGCTGAAGCTGCGCGTGCACGGCTTCGCGGACGGGCTCTAAGCGTCGGCCCTTCATGCCGCCCGTTTCCATGATAAGGGTAGATTTCAGAGAAAGCGGTTTTTCCAAGCTTTCTGCCCAATCGAGCAAGGCAAAGGTTACACCCAGAATAACGGTGGGAACACCGTTGAGTTCCAAGGTTTCCAATCGGTAGCGCAGCTCGTCCAGGCCTTTGAGGAAGAAGCCCGACTCCTCCGCGGGGGACTGTTTCACGAAGTGCTCCGCCATGGCAATAAGGGAGGACCCTTCGCGCTCCATGTAACTCGGGAGCAGGCAAAGCCAAGCGTATTGATCAACCGGGCCATAAAAATGCTCAAAGCAGGCCTGAGCGTTGCGCAAGTAGGCATCCCTGGAGGCCACGTGGTGCTTTGAAGTCACCTGTCCGGTCGTGCCACTGGACGTGTAGATGGCCCCGGGCTCAAAGTCGCCCGTTTTGACTGTATGCGTTTTAAACGTTTCAATCGGCAAGAAGGGGATTTCCCGCAGGGATTGAACGGCCTCTTGCCGCGCTAGATCCACCCCTAGGTGTTGGAGCCATGCCCCGTACACGGGGTTGTGCTGCGCTTGAAATCGAAAGAGCCGAAGGGCTACCTCTTCAAAGGTGGGTGAGATGAATGGGAACATCTCACTCATCGTCAGACAATGAAGTTGGGGCACTCAAAACCTGGACATCGGCCCTCAGGCTGTCAATGATCCACTGGTAGTACCGCGCCATACGTTCGGCATCGCCATGGTAGTAGGCAAAGCTCCGCTGCACTTGCTCAGCTGTTACACCAAAGTCGCGGTATAGGGTCTCGTAATACTGTCCCAAGGGGAGGGAATCGCCGAGCAGGGTCTTTCCCGTTCGAGCACCCTCCAGCAAATTCATTTCATAGACCAAGCGCACAAAGGTCTCTTCGGGAAGCAAATCCTTCGGGGCCTCCATGGGGTTGACGGCTTCCTCCGTTCCTGTGAATGAACAGGCACTAAAGCTCAACAGGGCGCACAGGAGGAGGATCGGTTTCATGTTCGTTGGAAGAGCAAGCGCTGCCCAGCGGCCTCGCCTCGAATTTTACCTTGTTTGTAGACTAAATGGCCATTGACAAAGGTGTGGGTCACGCGCGAAGCGAAGGTGCGCCCCTCGAAGGGGGACCAGCCACATTTACTGAGGACGTTTTCGGAAGTCACATTCCAAGGGCGGGAAGGGTCGACAATAACCACATCGGCATGGTAGCCCTCGCGCAAATAGCCGCGCTCTTCGATGCCAAAGAGGTCGGCCTGGTTGTGGCACATGAGCTGAACAATGCGCGCAAAATCAATGTCGTTCCGGCGAGCCAGTTCTAACATAGCGGACAAGCTGTTTTGGACAAGCGGGCCTCCCGATGGCGCATCCGCGTAGGGACGCATTTTTTCTTCCAAGGTGTGGGGGGCATGGTCGGTCGAGACGACGTCAATTTTTCCGTTGAGCAGGGCTTCGCGCAAGGCATTGCGGTCGGCTTTGGTTTTGACTGCCGGATTCCATTTGATGAGGTTTCCTTTTTCGGCATAATCCTCTTCAGAGAACCACAGGTGGTGGACGCAGGCTTCAGCGGTGATTTTCTTTTCCCCGAGCGGGATATCCCCATCGAGCAAGTCCAGCTCCATGGCTGTCGAGACGTGATAGAGGTGAAAGCGGGCCCCTGTTTTACGCGCCATGGCAATCGCGGCAGAAGAGCTGATGTAGCAACCCTCCGCAGAGCGGATGTAGGGATGGTCCGCGGCGGTAAGGTTTTCACGGCCTTTTTCCGCGATGAAGCGTTCCAAATTGCCCTGAATGGTTGCTTCATCCTCGCAGTGGGCGATGAGCTGGTGGTCCACTTCGCGGAAGATGCGCTCCAATGTTTCAGGATTGTCTACCAGCATATTCCCCGTGGAGGAGCCCATGAAGATTTTGATTCCGGCCACATCGCGCTTGGAGATCTTCTTAAGTTCCTCCAAGTTGTCGTTGGTGGCACCCATATTGAAGCTGTAATTAGCCCAAGAAACCGCGGCAGCGCGGGTGTATTTCTTTTCTAACTCTTCCACCGTCGTGGCTTGCGGTACGGTATTGGGTTGTTCGACATAGCTGGTCACTCCCCCGGCAATTGCCGCGCGGGATTCACTAGCGATGTCTCCTTTGTACGTCAACCCAGGCTCGCGGAAATGCACTTGGGAATCAATGACCCCAGGCAGTACATAGCAGCCGGCCGCATCGATGACTTGGACGTGAACGTCCTTGGGGGTGAGGGTGCGGTCAATCTGTTCGATTCGCCCATTTTCTAGGAGTATATCCCCTTCGATAATCTGACCTTCATTGATCAGTCGGGCGTTTTTGATGAGATAGCGTGGGGGTATGGATGTCATTTGCGAAATATGCTCGTAATCTTCAGCAAAATTACCCCAAAGACTGCCTCCCGAATAATCCCAGAAGACATTTTACTTTGGCCCAATTTCCTATCTGTGAAGATGACGGGAACTTCGGCAAGATGGAAGCCTTTTTGCCAAGCGCGAAACTTCATTTCGATCTGGAAGGCATAGCCCACAAAGCGTATTTTTTCAAAATCTATCGCCTCCAAAACCTCCCGCCGGTAGCATTTGAATCCGGCCGTGGTGTCGTGGATGGGCATACCTGTAATGAACCGGACATACTTGGAGGCAAAAAAGCTCAATAGGACACGGGACATCGGCCAGTTCACCACGTTTACGCCGTTGGAATAGCGCGAACCAATGGCCAAGTCGGCCTTGTACAGGGCACAGGCATCCAACAAACGAGGTAAGTCTTTGGGGTCATGGGAAAAATCCGCATCCATTTCAAAGATGTACGAATATCCTCGGGCAAGGGCCCATTGAAATCCATGGATGTAGGCTGTTCCTAGGCCCAGTTTCCCCGTGCGGCACTCGAGAAAAATACGGTTTGGGTAGTCTACTTGGCTCGAGCGCACTAAGTCGGCTGTACCGTCCGGCGATCCATCGTCGATGACTAACACGTCAAACCCGGGCTCCAATGCGCAAACCGCAGCCAAAATGGCTTGGATGTTATCGCGTTCATTGAACGTGGGAATGATGACCAAAGAGGACGACATAGCCCCCAAAAGTAGTCCTTAAGGGCCGTATTTTTGAAGAAATCTCCTTCCCATGTCCATGCCCCGTCTCTATCTCCTCGATGCCTATGCCCTGATATTTCGAGCCTATTTTGCCTTTGCTCGAAATCCCCGGGTCAATAGCAAGGGGGTGGACACGTCGGCCGTCTATGGCTTCATGTTGGCCCTGTTGGATGTTTTGGAAAAGGAGAAGCCCAGCCATATCGCGGTTGTGTTTGACATTGGCGGTAGCCAGGTTCGCGAGGAGCTCTTCCCGGCGTACAAAGCGAACCGAGACGAGACCCCTGAGGGCATCAAAGTGGCCGTCCCCTATATCCACCAATTGCTTGAAGCCATGAAGATTCCCGCCCTCGGCGTTCCGGGCTTCGAGGCGGACGATGTCATTGGAACCCTGGCACATAAGGCTGAATCGGCAGGCTACGAGGTCTACATGATGACCCCGGACAAAGACTTTGGCCAGTTGGTCACCGAAAAAGTGAAAATCCTCAAGCCGGGCCGCGGGGGTGATCCTGCGGAAGTGCTCGGGGTTCAAGAGGTCTGCGACCGCTGGGGGATTCAACGGGTGGATCAAGTCATAGACATGCTTGGCCTCATGGGCGATGCGGTGGATAACATCCCCGGCATTCCCTCCGTCGGGGAAAAAACGGCGGCCAAACTGCTGGCCGAATACGACACCATGGAGGGCATTTTTGCCCATGCCGAGGAAATAAAGGGAAAGTTGGGCGAAAAGATTCGAGAATTTGCCGACCAAGGCCGCCTCTCCAAGGTCCTCGCCCGCATCCTCACCGACGTCCCCATTGACTTGGATGAGCGCGACCTGCTTCGGGAAGACCCCGACACCGACAAGCTCAAAACGCTATTGGATGAATTGGAATTCCGGAGTCTTCAGCGCCGCTTGCTGCCGTCTGCGCCAGCTGCGCCCAATGCGTCGGCGAGTGCAGCCCCTGGGGTATCAGGAACTCCGAGCGCCGCTCCGGCTCCATCCACCGACGGGCAAATGGACCTTTTTGGAACAGCCCTCCCCGCCTTGGAGTCGCTCCCAGGCAGCGACGCCATGTCGACCAATCACACCTACACCTTGCTGGACAACGTGGTAGCCGTGCAGTTTTTTGCGCGCAAATTGGCGGAACAGCCGGCGTTTTGCTTTGACACGGAAACCACGTCATTGGATACGCTGGAAGCGGAGCTGGTCGGCATCGCCTTTTCGTACGAGGCGCATACGGCCTACTTTGTGGCGCTTCCTGCGGACCGTTCCGAGGCCATGGCCTTGCTTGATCCTTTGCGTGGCCCGCTCGAAAATCCGTCGATTGAAAAGGTTGGTCACAACTTGAAGTACGACTACCAGGTCCTGCTGAACTATGGCATTCGGGTGCAAGGCCCCTTGGTGGACACGATGTTGATGCACTATTTGGTGGAGCCGGATCAGCGCCATGGGATGGACGATTTGGCTCAAAAGCTGCTCGGCTACACGCCCATTCCCATTACGTCTTTGATCGGCCCCAAGGGAAAGAACCAAAAGACCATGCGCGATGCGGACCCCGCCGCCGTGGCGGAATATGCAGGGGAAGATGCGGACATCACATGGCGCCTGCGCAACACCCTCCAGCCCCTTGTGGAGGATACAGGGGTTCAGTCCATTTACCAAACTATGGAGGCTCCCTTGATTTCCGTCTTGTCCGACATGGAGATGGCGGGTGTGAAAGTCGACAGCGCGGGCCTTGCGGCCTTTTCAGAGGAGCTAGGGCAGGATTTGACGCGGTTGGAAGCGGAGGTCTTCGAATTGGCGGGCCAAACGTTCAACTTGGGCTCCCCCAAGCAGCTTGGGGATGTCCTCTTTGATGGATTGCAGATAGGCCGCGGCAAAGTAAAAAAGACCAAAACGGGTCAGTATGCCACCGGCGAGGAAGTTCTAGAAGGATATGTGAAGGAGCATCCCATCGTGGAAAAGCTCTTGGAATGGCGCCAGGTGGGCAAGTTGAAAAGCACCTATGTCGATGCCTTGCCGAAGTTGGTCCATCCCAAGACGGGCCGCATCCACACGACCTTCAACCAGGCCGTAGCCGCGACGGGCCGCCTATCGTCGACCAATCCGAACTTGCAGAATATTCCGATCCGCACGGAGCGCGGCCGCCGCGTCCGCAACCTCTTTGTCGCACGCGATTCCGACCACATCCTACTTAGTGCCGACTACTCGCAAATTGAACTGCGCGTCATTGCCTCCATGAGCCAAGATCCGGCGATGCTGGAGGCATTTCGGAGCGGCGAGGACATTCACGCGGCTACGGCGGCCAAGGTTTTTGGGGTGCCCCTCTCGGAGGTGTCACGCGAGCAGCGTTCGCACGCGAAGACGGTCAATTTCGGGATCATTTATGGGGTGTCTGCGTTCGGCTTGAGCAATCAGACCACCCTTTCCCGCTCCGAAGCCAAAGAAGTCATAGACAGCTACTTCGCGACCTATCCCGGCATCAAAAAGTACATTGACGACCAAGTAGCGTCCGCACGGTCGAAGGGCTACGTGGAGACCTTACTGGGCCGACGTCGCTATTTACGGGACATTGACTCGCGCAACCAAGCAGTTCGGGGCCATTCCGAGCGCAATGCCATCAATGCACCCATCCAAGGAACAGCGGCGGACATCGTGAAATTGGCGATGATCAAGGTCCATGCCCGCATGCAAAAAGAAGGATTCCAATCCCCCATGATTTTGCAAGTGCATGACGAATTAGTCTTCGATGTTCAACGCTCCGAATTGGATGCGCTCAAAGCGCTCGTTGTCGAAGAAATGGAAAACGCCTACCCCTTAGCAGTGCCCTTAGTGGCGGATACGGGTGTGGGCGCTACCTGGTTGGAGGCGCACTAATTTCAATCAAACGTCACTTGCACCACGGTTGCATTACCGTTGCGTAAAACGGTAACGGGAACGGTTTGGCCTTTGGTAAAGGTGCTCAACGCTTTCATGTAATCCATCATGCTGGTGATGGCTTGGTCGCCCATTTGGGTGACCACATCTCCCTTAGCGAGGCCGGCCTTTGCGGCAGGACGTCCTTCGCTCACGCCGTCAATGCGCATGCCAGGGTCGCTGTAGAGGTAATCCGGGACCACGCCCAGGGTCACTTTGAAGCGAGGGGTGTCGTCCGATTGATCTTTGGTTTTGGAGAAAGGGAGCTCTCCGAGGGCATCGGCCGAACGCACAATGCCTTCGATGTAGTCCACCACATCGGCGAGGCCGGCATAGTTGATTTTGTCCCAATCGTCCGAAGGGCGATGGTAGTCCTCATGCTGCCCCGTGAAAAAGTGTAGCACGGGGATGTCTGCCAAGTAAAAAGAGGTATGGTCGGAGGGGCCAACGCCTGACACTTCCCGCTTGAGTGCAAATCCGAATTCATTTTGCTCGTCCAACAGACCATCCCAAAGAGGGCTGGTCCCCGTGCCATAAACGGCCAGCTGACGCTCGGCATTCAGACGACCGACCATGTCCATATTGATCATGAAGCGCGGTGCGGGGAAGGCGCCCAGGTGTTCTTTTGCAAAGGCATTAGATCCCCAAAGCCCCATTTCTTCCCCTGAAAAAGCGATGAATACGACGGTGTTTTGAAGTGGGCTGTCGTGGAAACGGCGCGCAAGTTCTAGGACAGCAGCCACTCCGGAAGCATTGTCGTCTGCCCCATTGTGAATGGCCGAATCTGCCCCACGGTATAGGCTGCCTTCACCGCCCCATCCCCAATGGTCGTAATGGGCGCCAATGTAGATGGTGCCCTCGCCCTGTCCGGGTAGAACGGCGACTACGTTTCGGCCGGTGATTTTGGGACCCGTAGGCGTACCATGGACCGAAGGTTGGGCCTCAAAAGAATCGTAATAAGGCGTTTTGCTGTCGGAAATAGCCCCGTCCACTCCCATGGATTTAAAGCGCTTCACCAAGTATTCCGAGGCCTTTTTCTCGCCTTTGGTTCCCACTTTTCGCCCTTCCATGGCGTCGTCGGCCAAAGTCTTCACATCCGTTTGAAGTTGCAGGGCTTCTTTGCTGAGTTTTGGAGCGTCTTGAGCGTGCGCTTGCCACGTCAAAGCACTCATTGCGAGTGTAAGTAGGGCCAAGTAAAAGCGGAAAGGGGTATTCTGGAATTTCATGTAACTCGGGGATGTACGTTTGTGCCAAATGTACTGGCAAGACCATGAAACACCTACCCCCATATTCTTTTTCCTCCCCGGATGGAACCTAATGGATTACTGCAAGCAATCGAAACAACGGCGGCACGCGTGAAACTAATCTGTTTATCGCGGATTGGGTGGATTAAGCCTCTTCTGTAGGGTCCGAATGGCTCGATTCAGCATGGGCCATTTCGGGATCGACACTGGCCGTTTCGCGAAGGACCTCACCCAAGGTGCGGTGGTCGTCTTTGTCACGGTTTCGAACCATGCCCCAGGCCATAAAGACGGAGCTCGCAAGAATGATATAGAGCAAAATGCCGTTATCAAATTGGGGGATGCCCATGGTGGGAGGGATGGCATAAAACAGCAAGATGGTAATGAGGCCACGTGGCGCCATGTACGTAAGAACCGCTTGGGGTTGGGGGACGGTCCATTGGATCGCGACAGTTCGGATTCGATAGATGCCCACCAGCGCCAAGAGCGCAAAAAAGATCACCAAGGGGTTGGCCAAGGAGCCCAAGTCAATGCTGTAGCCAAAGACGACAAAGAAGAATGTTCGGACAATGAATGCGGTCTCCCGGGTGATTAATTTGAAGTCGTTCAAGAGTCCGCTGACGATGTCCGCTTTGAGCCAACGCTGCAATTTGCCTGGGAAAAACAAGTTGGGATTGTTGAGGATCAAGCCAAAAATTAAGATGACCAGCAAAGAACTCAGATGAAGCATTTTGCCCACCGCGTAAAGGAGGATCAACACGGCGATCAAGAGGAAGAGTTTGAGCTGCGTTTTGATGTTTTGGAGCAGGATGACCAAGAGGTAGGAGAACACGGCGGATACCAGGATGGACACCCCAAAGGACCAGCCGAATTGCATCAACCACTCACCCGTGCTTCCTCCTGGGTTTTCGAAGCCCTCCACGAGAAAGTAAAAGAGCATAATGCCCAAAATGTCGCTAAACGTCGATTGGTAAATCATGAATTCCTTCAGGTCGTGGCGCATATTCTCCACCGACGGAATGATGATGGCGGAACTCAAGATGCTTAAAGGCACCGCATAGAGGATCGCCCGGTCCCAGGGGGCATCCATGCCGACGTGAAATAATGCGGACAAGAAGAAGGTGGTGGCCCCCATTTCGAGAAGGGTCAGCCCAAGGCTTCGTCCTATCATTCCAGTGTGTTCCCGGCGCAGTTCCAAATCCAGCGCGGCTTCGAGAACAATCATGATCAAGCCCACAGAACCCAAAATTTCCAACGCGGGACGGACATCTGGTTGAGGGAAGGAGGCATAGTTTCCCCCGACATTAAACAGGATGCCCATGCCCAAAAGCATGAGGACGCTCGGGATGCGCGTCTTTTTGGCCAAAAGATTGAACAAATACGAGACAATCACGATGGCGGCCAACGCAATCAGGATAGAGGGGGTGTTGATCAAGTGGTTCACGAAGGAAAAGTACAAACAAAACATGCCGCTCTTGTGAGGGAGCGGCATGCTAAAAGAGATATTTCCCGGTCTTTCGCGAGAAAAACGCCGAGTAGGAGGCGATTTAGCCCTTCATCATTTTCATTTTGCGCAATCGAAGGCTGTTGGGGGTAATTTCTACGAGCTCATCGCTTTGAATGTACTCCAATGCCTCCTCGAGGCGCAGCTTCACGGCGGGGGCGATACGCACTTTATCATCCGTTCCGGAAGCCCGGACGTTGGTGAGTTTCTTGCCCTTGGTCAAGTTGACGGCTAAATCTGAACCGCGGGTGTGTTCGCCGGTAATTTGGCCTGCATAGATTTCATCACCCGGCTCGATAAAGAAGCGGCCTCGATCCTGAAGGCGGTCGATAGAATAAGCGATTGCGGTGCCCTGCTCCATGGAAACCAATGAGCCATTAGTGCGTTTGGGCAAATCTCCCTTGAGCGGTTGAAACTCCAAGAAGCGGTGATTCATAATGGCTTCGCCAGCGGTAGATGTTAACAACCCATTGCGCAAACCAATTAGGCCGCGGGAAGGAATGTGAAAGGTCAAAATCATGCGGTCGCCCTTGGGCTGCATATTGAGCATTTCGCCTTTGCGCAACGTGGCCATTTCTACCGCGGTTCCGCTCATGGATTCGGGCAAGTCAATGACCAATTCTTCGATGGGCTCACATTTGATGCCGTCGATTTCCTTGATGATGACCTGAGGATTGCCAATTTGCAATTCGTAGCCTTCGCGGCGCATGGTTTCGATTAGGACGGAAAGGTGCAAGACGCCCCGGCCAAAGACGCGGAAGGTGTCGGCTGAATCTGTAGCCTCCACGCGGAGGGCCAGGTTCTTCTCCAATTCCTTTTCCAAGCGGTCTTTCAAGTGACGCGAGGTCACAAACTTGCCTTCTTTGCCGAAGAAGGGGGAGTCATTGATCGTGAAGATCATGCTCATAGTGGGCTCATCAATGGTGATGGGAGGCATGGCTTCGGGATGTTCGAAGTCCGCAACCGTATCGCCAATTTCGAATCCCTCAATGCCGTTGAAGGCACAGATTTCACCGGCATGAACTTCGGAAACGCGCGCACGCCCCAACCCTTCAAAAACAAAGAGCTCTTTGATTCGGGACTTGGTGATGCTTCCGTCGCGCTTAACCAAGCAAATCGGTTGGTTGTCCTTTAAGGTGCCGCGGTGCAGGCGGCCGATGGCCATGCGGCCCGTGTAGGACGAATAGTCCAAGGACGTGATCAGGAGTTGCGAGGTGCCCTCTAGTGCTTGGGCCGCTGGGACATGCGACAAGACCATGTCCATCAATGGCTCGATGCTGTCCGTCGGGTTCTTCCAGTCCTCGCCCATCCAGTTGTTTTTGGCTGAACCATAGACGCATGGGAAGTCAAGTTGCTCTTCCGTGGCGTCCAAGGAGAACATGAGGTCAAAAACCGCTTCATGGGCCGCTTCGGGATCGCAGTTGGGCTTGTCCACCTTATTGACCACCACGATGGGCTTCAATCCCAATTGTAGGGCCTTCTGGAGGACAAATCGGGTTTGGGGCATGGGCCCCTCAAAGGCGTCGACGAGCAGCAATACGCCATCCGCCATGTTTAAGACGCGTTCGACCTCTCCGCCGAAGTCCGCGTGGCCTGGGGTGTCGATGATATTGATCTTGACATC
>Ga0102909_1000495_pt1 | contig 13334 bp, 6 predicted proteins | sample Colrivmet1557A02_FD_84974 | JGI IMG/M metagenome (GOLD analysis project Ga0102909, IMG submission 84974) | Estuarine microbial communities from the Columbia River estuary - metaG 1557A-02 | ecosystem: Environmental > Aquatic > Marine > Intertidal zone > Estuary | place: USA: Columbia River...
AAAAGAGATGAAATTAAAAGCCTTAGAATCATCATCAAAAGTAATATGAAGCATAGATGAAGTCCTTTTTTCAGATAACTCAAAAAATAAAGAATCTTTCTCTTTTGTTAGATTAGCAAGAATCCTTTGGTTTTCTTTTCCTCTAATGATGGCATCTTTAAGATTTATGCCTTTGAAATGGTTCTTTAATAAGTTGGTGTCAGTTATTTCTTCGTATGGATTAAATTGATGAATTTGTTGCAAAACATAATAAGCCGCTCTTGGATATAAATTATACAACCCGTTGGTGAATGTTGGCCCTTTGGCACAAATCCCAAACCATTCTTCATTCATATTATTTTTCCCTTCTTCAAGATCTACTGAGTATCCTCCATTAGCCCAAGTTGCAACAGTATCATGTTTACTAACATTTTTTCTATGATCAAAATCATATTTCCACCAGCCATCACTAAATTGAAAAGTAAAACCTCCAATAGTGTTTTCATATTTTCCCATACCTGCGGAATTTTCATAAATTTCTTTCCAGTTCTCTAGTAGATAATTTGCCTGAGTTCTCTGATCTTCTTTGAAATTAAGTGAGTTATAGGCATCTGCACCAAATTCAGTAAATAGTAGGGGTTTATTCAATGTTTCTTTTACTGTTTTAAACAGATCGGTAAAAGAAGCTACTCTGTAGGAATTAACTCCAAAAATATCGATGTCTTTGCATTCTTCTGCTACGAGATTAATAAATAAATCATCTCCATTACAAATAGCAACTGGATGATTTGAGTCTAGTTCTTTAATCTTTTTAGCAGCCATGTTCATAAGCTTGTACATGGGTCTGCCATATTTTTCTCCTACAGCTTCTTTCTTTGACTCTTCTTCTGGAAAATCTTCTGTCTCTGATCCAGACCAAAAAAGTCCATAATTATTTTCGTTTCCAAGTAAATACAATAAAAGCCCAGGTGTGTTTTTGTAATCACTAACCATTGTTTCAATTTCTGACAATAAAATCTCTTGCATCTTTGAATTAGAGTAATCTGTAATTGGCTTCCATTCTTCGTCTACAGTCATACCATACCTTCCGAAAGAATGATTGATCATGGTGTAAATACCATAATTTTCATAGATATATTGAATCCATTTGGCAGGGATATCAGAATAATGGCGAATAGTGTTGATATTCATGTCTTTTAATAGAGACATTTCATGGTCTAATCCTAATTTTATGGTTTTATCTGAACTTTTCCAAAAATTAGCACTAACTGCATCTTTGCCAATTGGAATTACATCCCAATTCATTCCGTTGATCATAATTTTTTCTCCATTAACAACTAATGTGCTTCCATTCTCATTTGTTCTGACAAAAACTTTATTGGCCTGAGCAAAAGATAATAACCCACTTAAAAAAAGTAAGATAAATAATTGAAATTTTTTTATGTTCAAGAAATCAGTTATCACTTCAAATTCTTTTTTTTTTGTAAAAAATCAGTAATTGCTAATTTAATAGTAAGATTTCATTTTATCTTAATTAAAACCTAGACAAAAATCATACAGAATTAATAAAAAAATGTTTTTTGGCATTTTTGATTAGCACATCTTTAATTCATGGAAAAAACAACTAAATGTAGCTCTTTTTATAACTAAAAACAACCACTATTGTTGTAGTTTTGTATAGGTGTTGTAGCTGATTGTATGGTTTGACTATGATAATCGTTCTGTTGTAACCCCTTTGTTTATTGCAATTTATTTTTGATCATAATTATAACGTTTTTACAAAGCGTTATTTATAAAATATATTTTTGATGTATTTTTAATGAAAAGAGTCCTAAATATTATTTAAAATAATTAGGACTCTTCTACTAAATTTTTCAGTTAAGAAAATCGTTTGTATTTTATTTCTTATTGAAATACTTTAATATAATCTATTTCCATAGTGTCTTGTGTAAATGCAGGATCGATATCTCCACCATTAGTTCCACCCATTGCTATATTAAGTATTAAATAGAAATCTGCATTAAAAGGTAAATCTCCAGAATTTGGTAATTCATAATACTGAACATTATCTAAGTATATTTTTACAGCACTTTCAGACCATTCAACAGTATATAAATGAAATTCTGAAGAAGGGGTATCAATTGATGCCGTTTCACCATAACTTGCATTATTTGATCCCGCAGTATTATACCAATGACATGTACCCTCAACATATGATTTATCGTTTCCTCTTTGCTCCATAATATCTATCTCACCAGAGAATGGCCACCCAGCAGTAGGGTGGTTAGAGCCTAACATCCATATAGCAGGCCAGGTTCCTTGTGCGGCAGGAAGTTTAGCCCTTACCTCAACTTTACCATAAGTGAAATTATATAGTCCTTGAGTTTTGATTCTAGCAGAAGTATAATCATTCCCTTCTTTTTTAGCTGTAATTTTTAAAGATCCATTCTCAACAATTACATTTTCTGCATTATTAGTATAACTTTGTTCTTCTTGATTACCCCATCCGAAATTGCCAAAAATATCTGTAGTCCCTAAGTCATAGGTCCACTTACTAGGGTCTGGTGCTCCATCTGTGTTAAAGTCATCTTCCCATACTAAATTAGTATATTCATCTCCTGGACCATCCTCTCCTTCAACAGGTTTTGTCGAAGTAAACCTTTGATACCAGGCAAAACCATTACCAGCTTGAATAATTCTTACAAATAATTCATCATCTGAGACAGATATAATATCATAAGTGCTTGCTCCTACATACCAACCTAAAAATCCTCCATCACTAATTTCAAAACTTGTTTGTCTGTAAGGAACTTCATTATAGCTACCCTCTAAAGCTGCTTTTGAACTAGATGGGAAAAAGGAAATATTTTTTTCACCAAACATAGTTGTTGCTACAGTTTCGTCATGACATGTATCTCCATCAACCCCTAATTCTCCAGCATATGCCCCTGGAATAAAAGCAGGACCAATAGTTTGTTCGAAACTGATTCCGTTAGCTGTTCTTGTAAAGACAAATTCATTATCATACATACAATATTTTTCATCGTCCCATGGTTGAATTAAATTCCACCAAGCTTCGTAAGAAAACTCTCCATTACCATAATCGTCTTCAACTGGTCCTAAACCTACATGAAGAGGTTTATTAGCTTGCCAATACCATTTTCTGCTACTTCCAATATCATTTACGTCAGAAGATCCTGTTAAAAAGTTTTCTGCCTCTTCATCTTTGAAAGAATTAAAAACGGTTACTTCTAAGTTTGTACTCGTACCTAAACCTCCAGTTCCTGTTGCATTCACAACTACATTGTAGGTATATACTCCAACATTGGCAGAAAAACGGTGTTCTATTACTCCTGTTGGACTAACTGCTGTTCTACCATCACCAAAATTAAATTGATAATTGATTTCGTTATCAGAGGTTGCTGTAAAAACAACTGCTGCACTTCCATCACCATTAGGATTTTGGTCGTCTTGACCAACAATTTCAACACTAACGCTAAGGTTTGTTGGCGCTACTAATGCTCCAACTTCATACGATTCTTCTTCACAACCAGTGAACCCTACTAGAAGTAGAAAGAAAACTGAGATGTAGTATGTTATTTTTTTCATCTTAAAATTTTTATTTTTAATAATCATGTTTAATTTAATGATAACGTTACATCATCAATATTGACAAGTCCGATTTCACCACCAATATCAAATAAAACTCTAGCGTCTGTTGCTCCAAATCCTATAGCTGTGTAAGTAAAAGTATAAGTTGTTCTTGTTGTGGTAATACTTAAAGGAGCACCAGTATTTGTCCAAGGTGGTCCGCTGAGTCCAATTCCTGCAACAATTGTTCTACTGGTATCAGACCATGCATCAAAGGTTAATGTGTAACTATTTCCCTCTACAAGTTCAACTTTTTGACTCATATTAACATCATAAACATTTCCTGCTGCTTCAACGTTTACAGAGTAATAGGTGTTTCCATTATTTGTAACCACTGGAGCGGGAGCGTCATCATCTACACCAACAATCCATGGGGCACTTCCATTTTCAAAATCTCCATTTGAAAGAAGATTCCCAGACCCAACAATTAAAGATACATTATCAATATTAACAAGTCCAACTTCTCCACCAATATCAAATAAAACTCTTGCATCAGATGCCCCAAAGCCAATTGATGAGTAGGTAAAAGAAAAAGTAGTTCTTGTAGGTGTAATATCTAAAGGAGCACCTGTATTTGTCCATGGTGGACCACTGAGTCCTATTCCTGCGACAATAGACCTATTTGTATCTGACCAGGCATCGAAAGTTAAGGTATAAGAGCTACCTTCAGCTAAAGCAACCTTTTGACTTACATTTACGTCATAAACATTCCCTGCTGCTTCAACATTTACTGAATAATAGGTGTTTCCATTAGTTGTAACCACTGTAGCAGGAGAACTGTCATCTACTCCTACGATCCACGAATCACTTCCATTTTCAAAATCTCCATTCGTTAGAAGACCATCATCAAATGAAGGACCTGATGCTGCTTTATAAAAATATAAATTATCAATAAAAACAGTTCCTACGGGATCTGCAGAAATTACAGTTTGATTAATATCAGAAAAAGGGACATCTGTAAAATCAGACAAGGGAAGGTCGAAACTAACCCATTCTCCTTCTTGATCTATTGTATTTGATACTTCAAACTCAATATTATCTGAACCACCATTGTATCCTGTACCATTAAAATCTACAAATTTAATTTTAAATGCATTTACATTTGTACTCCACACGTCAAAATGTACCATTTCCATAGCAGCCGCATTGATAGGAACAGCTTCTGTTATTATTCCAGCATACGCTAGATCTCTGTAAACTAATGTTTGGTTTCCTTCAATGGCAACTTCTTCTTGCAGAGCTACTACAGACCAACTTGTTGTATAAGAATCTACAGTAGTCTGTTGATATTGATCACTATACATAGAAATCACATCTTCAGGGCTTCTTCCAGGAGGGGAGGGCGCTCTAGTGATTGGGGCTAAAATTTCAGTTACTTCAAAGTCTTCTGTGTATTCTGTAGTTTCTATTGCACCACCTTTTGCCACAACTTTTACAGCATAAACTCCTGGTGCTGCGTAATCATATGATATTTCATCACCAATGTTTCCTGTAACGACAGGTTGAACTATTCCATCCTCTCCAGAGTAAAATTCAAATGTTGCTGCAAACTCAGCTGTTGCTGTAATATTTACTTTTCTAGAAACGGCAACATCATTTTCGATTGAAACTTCTAAGTTTCTTGGCGCCTGAAATGATATTACAAGCTCTTGAGTTATTTCAGCTGATTCACCAATTAAATTTGTCGCAACAACACCTACCATATAGTTTCCCTCAGGGTAAACATGTTGTGTGCTCTCTCCATTCGCGAAGTTTTCAGATTCTGATCCATCTCCAAAATCAATGTCAAAGGATGTTGCTCCTTCAGCAAATGGAGTTATTGTTACTAAACCAGTATTGTCTTGAGTTACAATAAAATTTACTCCAATATTTGAAGGTAATGCAACATCATTTAGAAACTCTAAATTTGTTTCATCTTTACAGGAACTTATAACTATAAGTATTAGTAATGCTTTGTAAAATGTTCTTATTTTTTTCATAATAGTTTATTTTTAGTACCCTTGATTTTGTTCCCAACGATTTCCTGCTAATTCTATTTCAATTCTTGGAATTGGGAATACCTCATTCTTATTTGGAACGAATCCAGGAATGGATGCAGCACTTCCAGTTCGAACTTGATCGAAGAAACGATGACCTTCACCAGCTAATTCTAATCTTCTTTCGTTTAAAATATTTTCAAGGCTAGCTGTAATTCTGTTATTAGAATCTCCAAAAGCTCTATCTCGAACTTGATCTAATAAATCTTGAGGATTATCTTTTTGAACAGAGGCTTGCAAGTTAGCTTCTGCAGCCATTAATAATACGTCTACATATCGAATAGCTCTGTAATTATTGCTTCTATTAATGTTTTGGTCTTGTAAGACAATATCATCTGCGTAAGGGATATACTTTTTATTAAAGTATCCTGTGTGTTCTGCTCCTAGATTATAGGTAACATCTGGTCTAGTAGATACAAATGCTTCAATATCTAAAATTGTAGATTCTAATCTAGTGTCTCCTGAATCATAAGCATTTACTAATTCCTGAACAGGGACATTAAAACTAAATCCAGAGGCGTATGGTGTAAAATCACCACCTCTAAAACGTGGCCCCATAAATCCTACTACATAATTTCCTTCAACACATTGAAAACATCCAAATCCTGCACCTTCTTGACTTCCTGAATATTGAACTTCAAAAACTGATTCAACATTATTTTCATTGTTATTCTTGAAAATTCTGGAAAAATCAGAGACTAATTGGTATTGACCTGAAGCAATTACCTTGTTTAAAGCGTCGGCAGATTCATTGAATTTATTTTGATATAAATAAATTTTACCAAGTAAGGCCCAAGCTGCACCTTTAGTTACTCTACCTTGCTGGGTTTGTTGCCAAGGAAGGCTTTCGGTAGCTGCTAGTAAGTCAGCTTCTAGTTTTGCGTAAATTTCACTTTTAGGTGTTTTGTCAATTGTTTGAGATTCTGCAATACTGACTCTTCCTTCAGTATACATTGGAACATCTCCAAAGAATTTAACTAATTCAAAATAATAGTAAGATCTTAAAAATAAGTTTTCTGCTAATATTTTTTCTTTTCCTTCAAAATCTATTTTGTCTTGAAATTCAACAATATAATTAGCCCTACTAATTCCTGCATACATCCATTGCCAAACCCTTCTAAGTTCTCCATTGTCTGGGGTATGAATCATGTCATCAATTTGTTGCCAATCTAAAACATCTGTTGGATTTTCTCCACCACATAAACTATTATCTGAAGCAATTTCACCAAGGATATTGTTTAATGCTGTGGTTGCTAATAAATCATAAACACCCACCAATGCATCTTGAAAGTCTTGGGGATTATTAAAGTAGTTTTCTGAATTTTGTTGCCCTTCAGGAGAAATGTCCAAATAATCATCACATGAAGTAACCGAAACGAGTGTTAATGTGATTGCTATTAAATATATTATTTTATTTTTCATCGTATTTTGTTTTAAAATGAAACATTAATTCCCAATGTGTACGTTCTAGTCTGAGGATATTGTCCTAAGTCAACACCAGCTGCAGCCGGATTAGCGTTCGATACATCAGGGTTATAGCCACTGTATTTTGTAAACGTATATAAGTTATTAGCTGCAACATATAATCGAACTTTATCCATTTTGATTTTTTCCAATGTAGAAGATGGAATTGAATATCCAATCTGTACATTTTGTATTCTTAAAAAAGACGCATCTTCAACAAAGAAGTCTGAAAAAAGATAATTGTTTGAGGCATTTGTTGATGCTCTAGGAGTTGTATTGGATGTCCCTTCTCCCGTCCATCTGTCTAAATATAATCTTGACTTATTACTATATGTAAGAAAACGCTCGTAACTTCTCACTGCTTTATTTCCAATTGAAGCATATAAAGATGCAGCAAAGTCGATGCCTTTATAATCCATATTTAAATTAAAACCTAGTGTCATGTCTGGAATAGGATTGCCAAGTACAGCAAGGTCATCTTCGCTTCCAAATTCTACAACGCCATCACCATCACCATCTACAAAACGAATATCTCCCGGTTGAGCTCCAGATTGTGAAGCATGAGCGTCGATTTCAGCTTGATTTTGAAAAATTCCATCAGTTTGAAGTCCATAAAAAGAACCTATAGGTAGCCCAGTTTGAAATCGTGAAGTTTGTTGCCCTAAACCAAAGACTCCACTGGAAATAAACCCAGCTGCATTGTTTACTTCGATTGTTTTATTATCAACTGTAGTGATATTTAAACCCGCTGCAATTTTAAAGCTCTCTGATACTTGCTTATTAAAGTTAAGGCTTGCGTCCAGTCCTTTGTTCTGGATAGTACCAGCATTTACAATTGGAGCAGCACTTCCACCAGCAGTTGAGCCTAATAGACTAGAAACTTCCGTCTATAGCAGGAGGTTTCTAGTGTTCTTTTCATAACAGTCTACGGTAACATCGAATAGACTGTTAAAAAAGCTAGCATCAAAACCAATATTAACTTGTTCATTGGTTTCCCATTGTAAATCAGGATTTGCTAATTGTCCAAGAGCATTTCCATTGGAAATTACATTCCCAAACGGATAGGTAGCTTCAGCATTTGCACCTTGTAATGAACCAATCCAACCATAACTCCCTATTTTATCATTCCCTGTAATTCCCCAACTTCCCCTTAACTTCAGGTTACTTATTGAATTACTGTCAAAAAAGTCTTCTTTTGAAGGAATCCAACCTGCAGATACTGATGGGAAATAACCGATTCTATTATTTGGTCCAAACCTTGTGGAAGCATCTCTTCTTACCATCGCTGAGAATAAATACTTTCCATCATAGTCATATTGCACTCTTCCAAAAAGAGAATACCATCGATCCTCATTTATACCTGTAGAAGCACTACGGTTTCTTTGTACTGTTTTGTTGTCAACTACGATATTTCCGTCAGGACCTATTGAAGTAAGAATGTATTCGTCATAAATATCCTGAGTATTGAATAAATAGGCATTACTCCAGTTATCTTCTGCTACAAGAGAACCATAACCATAAACTCCATAAAACTGAACGCTTCTTAATGAGGTTCCGAGCAATACATTAAAGTTATGATTATTAAAAGACTTCTTGAAGTCAATAAAAGTTTCCCAAGTATAATCAGTGTAGTTTTGAGTATCTTCACCAACACCACTGAATAAATCTTTTACTCCATTTCCGTTGGTATCTGTCAAAAATTGATTGTTTGCATCAAGACTTACATTATTATTCACCTTATTTGCGCCATAATATGCAAGTGGGGAGTAGTTCCTGTTCGCAACATCTGCATAGTTGAAATTATATCTAGAGGTTACTTTAAGATCTTCAATAATTTCATATGATAATTCTAATTTACCAGTAAATCTATTTACTTTGGTTTCGTTGTGGGTATTGTTAATTAATGCAAGAGGGTTTATAATTTCTATACCTTGCTCACCACCTATATATGAATAACCTCTGGAAGGTCCACTTCCATCTGTTCCATCAAATACAGGAGTTAAAGGAGATGCATTTAATGCATAATATAAAGCTGATCCTCTTCCACCTTCAGGGATAGTTTTTCTATTAATATTAGTATATAATAAAAAAGTACTTAGTTTAAGTTTATCTGTTAAGTCAATACCTAAATTATTTCTTAGTGTAATTCTATTAAAATTAGATTTATCGGGAGATATAACTCCTTCTTGTTTGAAGATACTTCCACTTGTACTATGTGTAATCGTCTCAGAGCCTCCACTTGCACTAAATGTGTAGTTTGAGATTGGCGCTTGAGTAAATAATTTTTTTTGCCAGTCTGTTCCTGTGCCAAAACCATTTATATTTGGGTAAGGAATATTATTTCCATCAGCTATTTCAGTTTCGTTAACATAAACAGCATATTCACTAGCATTCATTAAATCTAATTGATTTGATGCTTCTTGAATAGATGAATACGAGTTAAAAGTAAACTTGGTAGGTCTATTTTTCTTTCCTGATTTTGTTGTAATCAGCACCACCCCATTTGCTGCCTGCACACCATAAATTGCAGAACTGGCATCTTTAATAATATCCATTTTTTCGATATCGTTAGGATCGATAACACTCAAGTCGGTTCCAATATTTACTCCATCTACGATTACAAGAGGTGAGTTATTTCCATTAGTAGTAATCCCACGAATTCTAATATTTAATGAAGCTCCCGGCGATCCAGAATTTGCAGTTACTTGAACTCCAGCAGCGTTACCTGTTAATGCCTCTTCAATTCTGGCAGGGTTTTTTTCTGCGATCTTATCTGCATTTATAGAAGAGAATGCTCCAGACACTAATTCTTTTCTCTGGCTTCCATAACCAACCACAACAATCTCATCAAGGGTTTCAGAACTTTCTTCAAGTGATGCGTTAATAATCTCTTTGTCTACTGTTATCTCTTTTGTTTGATATCCGAGGTAACTGAAAACTAAAATTGAACCTTTTGGAACATCAGAAATTTTGTAATTACCATCAAAATCTGTAACATCCCCTTTTGAAGAGTTTTTTACAATTACATTTACACCTAGAAGTGTTTCTCCCGTGGCAGCATCTGTAACAAGTCCTTTCACATTTAAAGTTTGAGCAAAAAGTGTGCTTGACATAAAAATGAACGAAACTAAAATAATCAGTTTTTTCATAAAATTTTTCATTTTAATTAATTTCCAATAAAATTAAAGGTAATTATCAAACAATCAGTAATTTTCACCACAATAAAAAACATACACTTTAAAATAATTTCTTAATTCAGATAACCCTTATTTTTTAAGTAAATATTGGCCTTGCGTATAGGTTGATAAGCTTTATGTTATGGTGTTGTATAGTTTTTTAAGTAATTATATTTCTAATATGTAGCTACTTAAGCTTGCTTCATGAGGTAAATTCATCTTTTTGCGAAGACGATATCTTTTTACCTCTACACTTCGTATAGAAATATTTAATAAAGGTGCAATTTCTTTTGAAGACAAGTTTAGTCTGAGATAAGTACACAGTCTTAGGTCATTTGAAGTAAGATTTGAATGCTCGGACTTTAACTTCTTCATAAATCCTTTGTCGGTATTTTTAAAGGCCTCTTCAAAAAGCTTCCAATCATCAGAAGTATTTAAATTGTTATTAATTAGTTCTATTACTTCTTTAATACCATTAATGTTTTTCGAAGTCCCTAATTCTTTCTTTATGGTTCCCAATAGCTCATTTCTTTTTATTAAATTCATAGTAGATAGCCCTAGCTCTCTGTTTTTTGAATCAATATCTTTTTGTAAATCTAAATTTTTGAAATGCATTAATTGTTGCTCGTTTTCTAATTGCTTTATTTCTAATTCTTTTTCTTTTCGTTTTAAAAGTTTCGCCTGTTGATTTTTAAAGTAATTCCTATGCAATACATTTATAATCATAAGTATTAGAATAGCTGATATAATATATATAATTATGGATGAAGTTTTTAAATACCAAGGTTTTTCAATATTGAAACTATATCTAATTGTATTGGTAGTTATTTTAGTACCAACCTTCCCTTTAACTTCAAAAATGTAGTCTCCATGTGGTAAGTTTTCAAAGTAAATTTCAGATTTAGAGGACCAATTACTCCATTTGTTATTAAAGCCAACTAATCGATATTGAAATAATGATGGTAAATATTTACTGAAGTTTGATATACTGTAAGAAATTTTAATATTTTTTTCTTCATTTTTTAAAACTCCATCTTGAGAAAGACTTAAATATTTTAGACTTCCTTCAATAACATTTGCTGTAATCTCATCTAATTTAATAACTTGTGGGCTTTTATTTCTAGTTTTTAAATCAGTAACAATATATCCACTTTTAGTCCCTACGAGATACTTGTTATCCTCTATGGAAAGAATGTTTTCGTAACCATCTTTAGTCTCTCTAACACTGTTTGGGATTGGAATTGAAAACAATTCATATTTAACACTTAGGTTTTCTTTTTGCACATATGAGATGTTGTCATTAGTAAATGCAAATAACTTATTATCTGCATTAATTAATTTTCCAGATATATATCCAGTATTGCTGAAAAGATTACTCAATACACTGTCTTTTCTAAAATCTAAATAAAGAGAATCATAATAAAAGACTCCTTCATTAGAACCATAAAGAACTTTATTGTTGTATTTATTGAGGCTAGATTTTATGCTTTTTCTTATGGTTGATTTAGAAGATGATAATACTTCCTTAAATTCTTTATCGATTTTTAAGCGAAAGACTCCCTTTTGTTCATGACTTACTAGAAGTTCATTTGTATTAATAAATTCAAGGTACCTTGAAGAAATATCAAAACCATTAATTTTATTTCTTAAAAACCACTTATTATTTTTATTTTGAAGTATATAAAGCCCTTTGTAGTTCCCTAATATTAGTAGGTCTTTTTGACCGTTTATTTCTTTTATAAGCCAAGTCCCAAAAGTATTGGAAATTCTCTCTGCTTTACCTTTTGAAATTATAAATGTTCCTTTGTCATGCCCACAAAAAAGAGTGTTTTTAAATTTTTGCAAAGACCAAACTTGACCTTCTGTCCCGGAAACAAAACGAAACCGATCACTTTGATCTTTATAAAAAAGACCTTGATTGGTTCCTAAATATAAAACTCCCTTATCTAAAAAAGTTGTGTAAACTGAACCTAAAATTCCTAAATCATCCTTGTAGACTCTAAAAGGAGCATTAAAATTAATATTGCTAATTCCATTGTCTAAGCCAAGCCATACGTTTTTATCACTATCTTCATATAATGAGAGTACTGTGTTATTTCCGAGGCCCCTGCTCTGATTAATTGTAAATGAAATTTCTTTTTCTTTGGTTATATATAAAATACCATTAGAAACAGACCCAAGAATAAAATCTCCGTTATTAAGTTGTAAACTATTGTAGATATTATACTCTCGAAGTTTTGAATTTAGTTGAACATCCCATTCTTTTATTTTTTTAGTACTTTGTTTATTAAAAAAACCGTGCTCCTTTGTTTGAAATAAAAGTTGATTATTGTCTTCAAAAATATTAATAACAATATAATCTCTCAATATTACATTATTGTTAACTAATATTTCTTCACCATTTTTAAATTTAAAGATTCCTTGATTAATTTTTTGATAATATATTTCATTATTTACTTTATAAATTTTAGTGATGGCCGTCTCTGATTCAATAGTGGCAATAGTTTTGAATTTGCCATCATATATATAAATTTTATCTAAAGATTGAAAAAGAATCCACCGATCAAGTTCTAATATATTCCAGAATTCTTCGTCCTCAGTTAAAGAAATATTTTCATTTGAAGTAATAGAGTTATACTCTAAAGTTCCAAATTCATTTTTTTCCCAATACCCAAAATCCATATAACTACCGGTGTAAATTTTATCACCAATAACTTTAACAGACCTAACAATAGATGAATTTTTTGATTTATAAAGTTTCCATCTAGCCCCATTATACATTAATAGTCCCTTGTTATTTGCAAAGTAAATAGATTTATCCTTTCCTTGAGAAATACTCCAGTTTTGATCTTCCGCACCATAATCTTTTGGTTTAAAAACTTCTATAGGTGGAAGTTCTTGTGAAAAAACACTGAACTGGACAACTATAAATAAATAAATAAAATTTTTAAACTTCATTATTTTGGCTTAAAAGATTAACCACAATTATTAGAGTGAATTTAATCACAATCAAATTTTTATTTAATTG
>Ga0102909_1000501_pt1 | contig 13115 bp, 10 predicted proteins | sample Colrivmet1557A02_FD_84974 | JGI IMG/M metagenome (GOLD analysis project Ga0102909, IMG submission 84974) | Estuarine microbial communities from the Columbia River estuary - metaG 1557A-02 | ecosystem: Environmental > Aquatic > Marine > Intertidal zone > Estuary | place: USA: Columbia River...
AAAAAATTTTTTTAAAATCTTGGCAATGGATAGGTGATGAAAGTTTAGTTGATAAGCCACAATCAGTGCATCCGTTTATTTTATTAGATGGTTTTTTAACAGAACCCCTCCTAATAACAAGAGATAAAGACGGCCTTATTAATTGCCTCACAAATGTTTGTACACACAGAGGGAATTTACTTGTAGTAACACCTAAAGCTACAAAAAAACTTACTTGCTCTTATCATGGGAGACGATTTAACTTACAGGGTAAGTTTGAATTTATGCCTGAATTTACTGATGCTAAGAACTTCCCAAGACCTTGTGATCATCTTCATAGGTTTCCTATAAAAAAATGGGGACATCTTTTATTCGCAGGACTCAATCCAAGTTTTGATTTCCAAGACGTGATTAATATTATGAATGAAAGAATAGGTTTTTTACCTATTGATGATTTTAAACTTGAAAAAACGTTTCAAAAAGACTTCTTAGTTGATGCGAATTGGGCATTGTACTGTGATAACTATTTAGAAGGGTTTCATGTACCTTTTGTTCACGAGGGTCTTAATGAAGTTTTGGATTATGGTAGTTATGAAACAATTATTTATGAGCATTGTAATTTACAAATTGGCTATTCAAATGAAGCTACTGAAATCTTTGAATTTCCTCAAAATCATATAGATTATGGGAAAAAAATAGCTGCCTATTATTTTTGGGTTTTCCCAAATATAATGTTTAACTTTTATCCTTGGGGATTGTCTATTAATATTGTAAAACCTTTAGAGATAAGTAAAACAAAGGTTTCTTTTATTAGCTATGTATTAGATCCTTCTAAATTAAATAAAGGTGCAGGAAGTAATCTTGAAAAAGTTGAAAAAGAAGATGAAGTTGTCGTAGAAAATGTGCAAAAAGGTGTTCGTTCATCATTTTATAAAGCTGGACGGTTTTCACCCAAAAGAGAAAAGGGGGTTCATCATTTTCATGTATTACTATCAAAATTTTTAAACCAATAAAAAAATATTTAAAACTTCTCTAAATTAACATCTATTCTTTAAATTTGATGTCTGTAAACAAATCAAAGAACATGAAACCAGATTTATTTCAAGCCCCTGATTACTATCAAATAGATGATTTACTAACTGAAGAACACAAGCTAGTTAGAGAAGCTGCAAGAGAGTGGGTGAAAAGAGATGTATCGCCTATAATTGAAGAATATGCTCAAAATGCTAAATTCCCAAAGCAAATTATTAAAGGCTTAGCAGACATTGGTGCATTTGGGCCCTACATCCCCGAAGAATACGGAGGTGCAGGCTTAGATCAAATTTCTTATGGTTTGATTATGCAAGAAATAGAAAGAGGTGACTCAGGTGTAAGATCTACAGCATCTGTACAATCCTCATTAGTAATGTATCCCATATGGAAATATGGAAATGAAGCACAGCGAAACAAATTCCTGCCAAAATTAGCCTCGGGTGAATGGATGGGATGTTTTGGATTAACGGAACCCGACCACGGATCTAATCCTGGAGGAATGACAACTAATTTTAAAGATATGGGAGATCATTATCTTTTAAATGGTGCAAAAATGTGGATTTCTAATGCTCCTCTCGCGCAAGTTGCTGTTGTATGGGCTAAAAATGAAGAAGGAAGAATACATGGTCTAATTGTAGAGCGAGGTATGGAAGGGTTTTCTACCCCAGAAACTCACAACAAATGGTCTTTAAGAGCTTCATCTACTGGTGAATTAATTTTTGATAATGTCAAAGTTCCAAAAGAAAATTTATTACCAAATAAGTCTGGCTTAGGAGCACCTTTAGGGTGTCTAGATTCTGCACGTTATGGAATAGCATGGGGAGCTATAGGAGCTGCTATGGATTGTTATGATACTGCATTACGTTACAGCAAAGAACGTATTCAATTTGGAAAACCTATTGGTCAATTTCAATTACAACAAAAAAAATTAGCTGAAATGATTACCGAAATTACAAAAGCACAGTTATTAACTTGGCGCTTGGGTGTTTTACGTAATGAAGGAAAAGCTACGACTGCTCAAATTTCTATGGCAAAAAGAAATAATGTAGATATGGCAATCAACATAGCTAGAGAAGCAAGACAAATATTAGGAGGCATGGGAATTAGTGGTGAATATTCTATTATGCGTCACTCCATGAATTTAGAAAGTGTAATCACCTATGAGGGGACTCATGACATTCATTTGTTAATTACAGGATTGGATATAACTGGCTTAAATGCTTTTAAATAATAGGCCATCTCTATTGTTAATATTATGATTTTGAGAAGCTAAGAGGCTTCTCTCAAAAAAATATTCGGGCATCGCTTGCAGTTGGTGCCCTTTTTTTTATACTTAAAACAACATTTATTTTTAGGTTTTATACAATTTGATGAACAGCTATTATTACAAACAGATGATGTATTTGTAATTTTTATTATCGGATTTTCTAAACTGTAAAATACAATCATTTTAAGGTATACTAATGCTCAAAAATAAGTATTTATTTAGAATAAATAAAAATAATTTTTATCAATTATTTAAAAAATATAACATAAAGTATCGTTAACATAAAATAAGTTTTTTGAATTTAGACCATAACAAATCTAAAGTATTAGTATTCAATAAAGTAGCTGAGATTCCTACTATGGTATGGGAAGAACTAAATTGTTCTCACAACCTATATTTTTCATCAAACTATCTAGAGGCTTTAGAAAAAAACAATTCTCATTTATCCTTTTTTTACCTTGTGTTAAAAAATGAAAATGAAAAAGCTATTGCATTTGCAAATGCTCAGATAATTAACTTTCAATTTAAGTCAATAGAAAAAGATACATCAAACTTTTTTAAAAAGATTACTTCAATCGGAAGAAGATTAACGGTACTTCCAAAAAAAAAACCGCTCACAATTATTAACTGTGGAAACGCATTTGTAAGTGGTGAACATGGAATTTTTATAAAAAACGGTGAAAATAAGAGACTTATTTTAAAGATAATATCTAAAGGAATTCTTCATCACACAGAAAATAATAATCGTGAATATCCAATAGATATATTTATGGTGAAAGATTTTATGGCTGAATCTTTACCAATAACGAATGAACTGATGAATTTGGGTTATTATGCCATCAATATTGAGCCAAATATGATTTTAAAAATTAATCCCAAATGGCAAAATTTTGAAGACTACTTAAGCGCATTAAAAACAAAGTTTAGAGTAAAGGCAAAAAAAGCTATGACGCTTAGTAATGATATTGTTACAAAAGAAATTTCAGTTTTAAATTTTGATGAACACTTGGTTAAAATGACTGAATTGTATAAGAAAGTTGTAACAAAAGCAGAATTTAATTTAGGAGAATTTAATTTACAAACCTATAAAAGTCTTAAAGCTAAATTAGGAGATTCCTATATCCTAAAAACTTACTGGATAGGCAATGAAATGATAGGATTTATGTCAGGGATGATTAATAAAAGTCATTTAGACGCTCATTATGTTGGAATAGATTATGAACTCAATAAACAATACGCAATATATCAAAGAATGCTTTATGATTATATTAAGATAGCCATAGCTCATAAAATCGAAATTTTAAACTTTGGAAGAACAGCTAGTGAAATCAAAAGTTCAGTTGGTGCAGTTCCTCAAGACTTGTCGGTGTATATTCGTCATAAAAAATCAATCAGAAATAAATTTTTAAAATTATTTTTACTAAAAATTCAACCTTCAGAATTCAAACAAAAATTACCATTTAAAAAAAGATAAAAAAATCATGAAAACAATAGATGATTTAATTAATATCCTAACATTAAAAAAAGAGGACCCTAAGACCTATACAGGAATAAGTAAAACTATTGGTAATTCGAGAGTTTTTGGTGGTCAAGTTTTAGCTCAAGCTTTACATGCAGCCTATCAAACCATACCTAATGATCGTTTTGTTCACTCTCTACATTCTTATTTTTTACTCCCTGGCGATTTAACTATTCCAATAACTTTTAAAGTTACTGAAATGAGAAACGGTGGAAGTTTCTCTACTAGAAGAGTTACTGCGATCCAAAAAAATAGTACAATTTTTATACTTGCAGCCTCTTTTCACAAAAAAGAAGAAGGATACGAACATCAAGAACCTATAAAAACATCTATCAAACAACCTGAAGAACTTTTAAGCTGGAGTGAATTACTTTCTCAATATGGGAATTTTATTCCTTCTCAGCTTCGAGACTTTTTAAGTATTGAAAGACCTATTGACTTTAAACCTGTTCAGATTTTGAATCCTATGGAAAGAAAAGATCTTCCTCCTGTTGAGGACATGTGGTTTAAATTAAAAGGAAACACTTCAGACTTGGAGCTAACATTGAAACACCAAATATTAACCTACATTTCAGATTATAATATTTTAAACGCTGCATTAAAGCCAAATGCTAGTAAGGCTAGTATTGGAAATACACAAATGGCTAGCTTGGATCATTCAATGTGGTTTTTTAGAGATTTTGATTTTAATGACTGGATGTTATTTTCTGTTGTTTCACCAAGTACTTCTGGAGCTAGAGGCTTAGCTACCGGAAATATTTTCACCAGAGACGGTATATTAATAGCTACTGTTGCACAAGAAGGATTATTAAGACCATTAAAAAATAAGTAGTATGAATGCTTTTATCTATGTATTAAGTGTGAATGGATTGCTTTTTCTTATGAGCATTATATTCTATTTTTTTCCACCAAAAAAAATAAACTATATCTATGGATATAGAACTAACCGAACAATGCTAAATGATGATATTTGGAACTTTGCAAACAGTTTATTTTGTATCACTCTCCTAAAGTATTCAGGAATTGCATTATTAGTAATGATACTCATGATTTTTATAAATGAACCTTTAATGCTTCTTTGGTTACCAATGGCTTTTATGATTTTTACATTGCTAATTACTATCATTAGTGTTGAAAAAAAATTAAATGAAGAATTTGATAATGAAGGAAATAGAAAGACTAAAAAATAGTAATTAGAGAAAAAGAAAAGTTTCTTCCGGGTGCAGATATTCCAGAGGCAAATTCTCTAAAATGTTGATCAAATACATTACTAATCATTCCTTGTAACTTCCAATTCTCGTTAAATCTATAACTGCTATTAAAACCTAGTGTTATCCAGCTTGGTGAGCCAAAATATTTATCTACATCATCTATTGCACTTTCATTAACAATAGGTGTTAAATCATGATTATCTATACCTTCAGTAAAGTTAAAATCAGCAATGTCTTTTGTGCTATTAAATCGAAAACTTGTCCCTAACTGAAACTTTTTATTTGTGAAATTTACGTCAAACTGACCAAACAAGGGGGGGATTGATGATAAGGGTTCTTTTGAATCATAAGTTCTCCCCTTCGTATAGGTGATAAAACCATTAGTTGTAAAATAATCAGATAATTTACCTTGGTAACTTGCTGTATAACCGTGAATATAAGCATTCCCTCTATTTTGATTGGCGACGATATTACCCATTTCATCATCATATAGCAATTGACCATTAAGAGATAAATTTCCATACATTAAGAAGTCATCTCTTATGATATAATGTTTTAATAAAGTATAATACGTATTAAACCCAAATCTAAATTTTTTATCATTGAAGTACTTTTGTATTCCTATTTCAGCACTATAAGCATACTCAGGTTTTAGATGTATGTTTGGTACAGTAATATTTCCTGATTTTTCTCTAACTCTTCCTACATCATCTATGTTAGGAGATCTAAACCCCGATGAAATAACAGTATTTAACTGAGTGTTTTTGTTGGGCTTGAAGACATAACCTAATGTTGCAGTAAAAGCAGAATTATCTAATTTAATATTAGTTTCAGGTAATATAATTATAGATTGATCTATCCATGAAGCTTTCAAATTTGTACGAGTAAAACGAACTCCAGTATTTAGTGTTGATTTAGCATTTAAATCCTCTCTATATCCTAGATACAAGGCTGAACTTACATAGCTACTACCACCATCAGGATAGCGAGTCTGTACATTAAAATTATCTGAAAACCCAATGATATCATTTCCTAAAACATCTAAAGTTTTTCCGAACGCAGATGAATTAACATCATTGTGTAAGAATTCAAAACCATAAGTGAATGCTCTATTTTCATTTTTACTTAATGGAATCATAAAATCTCCATTAAAACTAAAGACATCAACATTCTCATTCCTATAAGATCTTTCTAGACTTGATAATTTTCTTTGTATTCTGGATTCTTTTATGTTTTGATATGCTAATGTAAATGTTCCTTTATCTAACCAAGACTTTCCTGGATTAATATCTAATTGAGGAGAGATTAACAATCGCTCTTGAGGACCATAATACCATTCTGCGAATTTCAGAGTTCCTTCATGTTTTTCATCTAATCTATCAAACCTAGGAATATCTGAAGATGTGGAATATTGGAAATTTAGTTTTAGTTCTGTTTTATCCGTTAGTGGAATAAAGAATTTTTGTAGCAGGTCTGTTTGGTTATACGCTGTATTTCGTTGAAGATTTACATCAGAATTTTCAGTTGCTGTGCTAGAGTAAAAATCATTTGAATTTTCTGAATACAGAAAAACTTTACCCCAATTATTAAATCCATGAGAACGATTTTTTCCCATTTTTAAATCTCCAAAATCACTATAAGAAATACTTGTAAATGAGGCCCATTTTTTATTACCTATTTCTACTGAAGCATTATTTGTGATTTCATTATTTATAGAAGAATATCGATTAAAAAAACTGGAAGTAACCTTAGTTTTTTCAGATAATTTAGGAGTTTTAGTATAATAGTGAATCACTCCTCCTAAGGCATCAGATCCATAAATTACGGATGATGGTCCAAAAACAATTTCTGTTTTGTCTAATTGATTTGGAGCAACAGTAATGGCATTTTGCAAATGACCTTTTCTGTAAATAGCGTTATTCATTCTAACCCCATCTACCACTAACATAACCCTATTGGACTCCATACCTCTAATAACAGGGCTTCCTCCACCCATTTGAGATTTTTGAATCTTAACACCAGGAATAGCTGCTAATAAGTCAGCAGAGGTTTGTGGAGATAATTTTTCAATTTCTTTAGAGGTTAATACGGCAACTCTTTCTGCCACTCTATTTGTTTTTGCATCTCTTTTAAATACGGATAAAACTACCTCATCTAATTGTTCAGATTGTTTCGCTAAGTATAATGTGAAATTATTTTTTATAAGGTCCTTTGAAATACTTTTTAAAGCATATGAAATATGAGAGAAAAATAAAATGTCTTTTCCCTTTACTAAAGAAATGTCTACAATACCTTTTGAATTGGTAGAGGAATTAAAATAAGGTTCTTCTGTAAAAACATTGACATTATATATAGGCTTCCCAGTTTCCTGGTCTAATACTTTTAACTCTTGAGCAAAAGATAAAAATGGTATCAAAAAAAGTATTAAATATCCTATAGTTCTCATTTACTAAATACTGTTTCTAAAACTGATAAAGATTTAGGAATTCTAAATCCGCCCAAATGTAATTCAAAATAACGAATTAATGTTTGTAATAATCTTTGCCTTTCAGTTTTTGAAAAATTCATATACTCAATCTTATCAAAATTTATGCCTAAAAGCTTTTTGAACTGATTTATTTCATTTCCTTTGATAACTTCCTTAATTTGAAGGTTGTCTGTAAAAAAACCTTCGCTTAAATGAAAGCCATTTTTATTGGATTGAGAAACGTCTGGATAAAACCCTAAAAATTTGGTAAGATTTAATAAAAACAGTAGATGGAAATTGGATATTTGTTCATGAGAATCTAACCAGATTAGTGAATGTTCAAGATATTCATATAATAAGGTGTTAGTTTCCTCCTCTTGAATTGCACTAGATAAAACCTCAGATAGAAATAATACTATAGATTGTTTTGTAATGGAAGTATAAATAGTCTCGTATACATGAATTACTTGAGCTTCTTTTAAGAGTTGTAAATTTCTTTTTTCTTGATAACTAAAAATAATAGAAAGCTGATTCAATGGTTGAAAGTAAGCTGTTCTTAATTTTCCTTTTTTTGATTTTAAAACTCCTTTTAACAAGAAAGAAACTAAACCAACTTCTTTGGTATAAAGTCTAACGATTAAACTAGTATCACTGTATTTAATAGTACTAATAACAATCGCTTTAGATGATAGTATTGCCATTAATTGATGATTGCTATTTTTGTAGTTGATGTTTCTGAAGCATCTTCGTTAGCTAATAGTACTATGTAGATTCCTGAAGCCACGTATGTTCCTGCCAAATTCTTTTTATCCCATATCACTTTTCCACCTTGCAATTGTTGACCTTCTACAACATTTGACTCATACACTAAATTACCAGCAACATCCAAAATTTTCACATTAGTCCCTTTTGGTAAATTTGTCCCGTTTCTTCCATCAATAGTTACTATATTATGAAACTTTCTAACTGGATTTGGATATGCATATACTTCTCCTAAAGAATCTCCGAATGGAGCTACATTGCTGTTGTAAGCAACAATGCCTTTATCCGTTGCAAAAAATACTTTCCCAGTATCTTTATCTACAGCAATCTTTACAATTCTATCTGAAGGTATAGGAGAATTTTGCTTACTAAAATTAGCAATTGTATTCTGACCACTAGGATTAGTATAGGTGACGCCTCCATTTTCAGTCCCAAACCATTTATTATTCGCGCCATCAACAGCAATAGTATTTACAGTTTCATCTCCTAATAATTTTCTTGGTGTTCCATCATCTAAAATAATAATAGGTTGGGCATCTAACACATCAGCATCAAAAACTCCAGATGCATTATTAAAAACTACCAATCCAGAAATAGTTCCAATCCAAATTCTGTTTTCAGTGTCTGATGCTAAACTTAATACTCTCATCTTAGGTAACCCTCCTTGAGTTGGTATGGTTGTTAACCCTTTTATTCTATTTCCATTCTCATTAAAAGCGATAACTCCATCTCCACGTGTTCCAATCCATAGGGTATTATTTCTATCTATTATTATGTCTGAAAGCCCAAAAGATAGGTTAGGTTTTCCAGCACTAATATTAAATTCAGTCCATGAGCCATTAGAAAATTTCTTTAACTCTTTCTGCCCAAGGTTGGTAAGCCACAAATTACCTTGACGGTCAAATACAGACCCAGAAATTCTAATTGTAACACTACTATTTGATGGATCTGTGTCATATAGATTTTCTAAAGGACTATTTAAATTATTATAAAAATTTGAGACTTCATTATTTTCAACCACAAACAAACCACCAGTCTTGTAGGTATCAATCATACTTGTAGAACCAAAACTACTGATGTAGGCTTTATCTTCATTAGATGGGTCTAATGTAACATCCACAAGCCCCGGAAAAGAATTGTCACTTTCATTTTCTTCTGTGTACCAATTTTCTCCATCATAATGACTATACCCTAAATTTGGTTGAACAGGAGCCATTGTTCTGTCATACCCTCCATAAACTGCCCATAGATGATTATTTTTTGCTGTAACAGAAAAAATATCATTTGATACTGGACCCTCTGGGTGAATTTCTAAGAAAACAGGGGTCGTTAAAGAGGAAGAAGATAAAACCCCAAATTGTTTTGTAGCTAATAAAAGTTGATTATTCTCTGTATATGCAGTGTTTAATGTGTAATCAAAATCACCATCTGCGTTATTTTGAAAAACCAAATTTAACTGGGTATCATAAACCGCCACTGAGCTATTAAAAGCTACCGAAAGATGAGTTGAAGAACTTTTCAATCCATTAACAGTACCGGAAAAACTTGTAATAAGTTCTAATTCATTTATTTCATTTACTTCATACAACTGAGTATTTAATATGGTATAGAGTTTATCATTGAAAACTGTAATATTTTTAAAATTATTATTTGCAGATGTAATCAAACTCCAGTTATTGAAATCAATTAAATTAGGGTTATTTATATCTGCATGGAAAATACCATTTGCTGTAGCTGCATAAATTTGATTATTGAAAACGGTTATTTCAATAATGTTAATATCAGATGAATTATTTCCAACAAAGAAAGTATCACCAAATTCTAATTGTAAAATATCGTATTCAACGATGGCAAACGAGGTGGATAAATAAAGCTTACCTTGGTCTTCAAAAATAGCATTAATGCTTTTTGCTCCGGTTTGATTGAAGCTCACAATATCAGAAGAAATTGTAATACTACCATCAGAATCAATAACTTCAATTAATCCATTTTCATAGCCAATAACTAGTCTATTCGTTTCTATACTGTAATGAATTGCCGAAGTAGTCTCGCCAGACAATCCCTGAACTGAGGATAGTTTTTCTGTTTTTTCAGTTATAAAATCATAAGTAAATGTTGCATTGTCTGTTAATGCATATAGCATATTATCTGCTTTTATAAGATCTTTAACATTGTTGTATGAATAAAAATCTTCCCAAGCATCACTATAATCTACTTGAGCTACCAAAGAAAATGTTGAAAAACTAAAGAATATAAAAAGTCTCTTGAGCATGTAAATAAATTGAAGTCAAATATATTTATTTCTTATAACAATAACGATAAATCCATTACATTAGTACAAAGAATAATAAAAATGAATATAGAAATTGAAAGGAAGTTTTTACTAAAAAATAACGATTTCAAAAAAATGTGTTATGATAAAAAACACATTACACAAGGGTATCTGAACTCCAATAAAAAAAGAGTTGTTCGGGTCAGAATAATTGACGATTTGGCTTTTTTAACTATTAAAGGGGTATCAGATGCGAGTGGGACTACTCGGTTTGAATGGGAAAAAGAAATTGATCTAAAGGATGCTAAGGAATTAATAATTCTTTGCGAAAATGGAATTATTGAAAAAAATAGATTTTATCACAAATTAGGGAATCATATCATCGAAATCGATGAGTTTTTAGGGAAAAATAAAGGGTTAGTTATCGCAGAAATAGAACTCAAAAATAAAAATGAGACTTTTTTAAAACCTAATTACTTGGGAATTGAGGTAACAAATGATAAAAAATATTATAATTCTAGCCTTTGCTTAAATCCATTTAAAAATTGGACAAAAAAAACCTCGAACTAAAAGTTCGAGGAATTTAATAAATCTACCCCCTAAAATAAGATTTATTTATCTTAAATGAATAAGATACTACAAATATAAAAAAATTTATTCTAAATAAGTAAGTTTATATATAAAAAATTTATACAACTATCATAATTCTAAATAGGTAATATATATTTATAAATGCATATGTAATGACATGCACTCCCTAACAACACAAAAACATGAAAAATAGCATGATTGTATTGAATTTTTTTTAATGAATAAAGCAATGCTCCCACAGTATAAAAAACACCCCCTGCAAATAACAATTGTAAGCCGTTCATTGAAAAAGCTTGTATTAAAGGCTTAATAACAAAAATGATTTGCCATCCCATTAAAATATACATGACTGTAGAAAGCTTGTCGTAACGACCCGTATAAAAAAGCTTCAATACAATACCAATAAATGCAAAAGCCCAAGTACAACCAAAAACAATCCAGCCTAATGTTCCCTCTAACACAATAATTGTAAACGGGGTATATGTTCCTGCTATCAATACGTATATAGCAGCATGATCAAAAATATTTAATTTCCTTCTTAATTTAACATCTTTTGAAGCGTGATAAAATGTTGATGCAGCATACAAAACAACTAAACTTATTCCAAAGACAATGATACTTAAAGGTTTCCAAAATCCATTAAAATTTGATGATTTAAGCAATAGAAAAGGCAACCCAATACAACTCAAAACTAATCCAAAAGCATGAGTTATTACATTTAACTTTTCCTCATTTTCAGAATATTTGGGATTTAATATTTCTTTCATTTGGCTCTATTTGTATCTTTCATGTATAACGAGTCAGATGATAATTCGTTGTGTATTATTTGAAATATTTTTTCTTTTAATTTTTCTGCATCCTCAAACTTAAGCCCTTTTGTGTCTATAAATCGGTGTTGACGGATTCTAAAAGTTCCTGTACCGCCTTTTAAAAAATCCCAAGAAAATAATCGTTTACAATCATAATAGGTTTGGGGCACTATTGGAATTTGATGTTGTATGGCTAAACTAAATGCTCCATTTTTAAATGGCGCTAAAATTACATCTTCAGTTGGAACTAATCCCTCAGGAAAAATTCCAATACTAGTTCCTCCTTGGAGCCTCTTTTTAGCCATGGCAAAGACTCTTTTTCTGCTTTCTGCGCTACTTCTATCTACCATGATTACAGCCCGTTTATAAAAAAATCCAAAAATAGGAATCTTTACTAATTCCTTTTTTCCAACAAACACAATCGGATTTTTGCTTAAAACTATCAATACAAAAGGGTCCATTAATGAGGCATGATTAGGACAAAACATATAGCTTTTATCTCTATCTAAAATTTCATCTAATTGCTTATCTATTCTAAAACCCATCCCATATACCAATACATGGGCCCAACCTCGTATTAATTTCCAAAAAGTTGGATAATAACTTTCTTTTATTGTTAAAACGAATAAAAAGGGAGACATTAACAAAACAGTAATCAGTATTAAAACATAAAACCAAAGCCTCCAAACCAGTAGAAAAGGTATTTTTAATAAATTCATAATAACGAATGTAGTAATATTCTTTTGTTTGATTGAGTTTATCTTGAAAACTGTATTTTTGTTTTAATAAATTAAAAATAATGTCTAGAATATTAACAGGGGTTCAAAGTACAGGAACACCACATTTAGGAAATCTTTTAGGGGCCATTTTTCCTGCTTTAGAAATGTCTAATAAGGCAGAGAATGATGCATTTTTATTTATTGCTGACATGCATTCTCTTACTCAAATTAAAAATGGAGATACCCTAAGAGAAAACACTTATAGTACTGCCGCAACTTGGCTAGCTTGTGGACTAGACATTAATAAAACTGTTTTTTATAGACAAAGTGACGTTCCAGAAGTGACAGAACTCACTTGGTATTTAAGCTGTTTTTTTCCTTATCAAAGGTTAACCTTAGCACACAGCTTCAAAGACAAAGCAGATCGATTGGCTGATGTGAATTCTGGGCTTTTTACCTATCCAATGTTAATGGCAGCAGATATTCT
>Ga0102909_1000573_pt1 | contig 12043 bp, 10 predicted proteins | sample Colrivmet1557A02_FD_84974 | JGI IMG/M metagenome (GOLD analysis project Ga0102909, IMG submission 84974) | Estuarine microbial communities from the Columbia River estuary - metaG 1557A-02 | ecosystem: Environmental > Aquatic > Marine > Intertidal zone > Estuary | place: USA: Columbia River...
CGCCACTCGACGCCTACTAGCAAGCTAGTATCGTTTCCGTTCGACTTGCATGTGTTAAGCATACCGCCAGCGTTCAATCTGAGCCAGGATCAAACTCTTCAGTTTAATCTTTGACTTTTTAGAACACTTGGCATTTTATAACCAATAGTTCAATTTTTTAAAAAGCTTATCTGCTTTTGTTTTTTATGTGCACTGCACAATTTCTTGCACGAGTGCCCACACAAGTTGCTTGATAAATTTTTAAAGAGCTACCACCCAAAAAATGATCTTTTATGGCGGTGAAAGCGGGAAATTATACATGCTCAAACTGTTGCGTCAAGTGATATTATGAATATTTATCAAATAAACTTTAAAGCACTTAGAATCTTAGGATAGCTCACCTAGGAATAGTGATTAGAATCAACAATATAGAGCCTGATATTAAACTTAAAACTTCCCTTATTTTTTCTTTCGAAAAAGGAATAATTATACTCTATTTGCCAATACAAAATGAGGAGAAGATTTCACCCAGCAAATCGTCAGAGGAAAATTCACCAGTAATCGTGCCGAGCGACATACCTGCTTGTCGCAAATCTTCAGCAACTAGCTCACTTGCACCGCCCTCAAGTTGTTCAATAGCACTGTTGATATAATTAAGTGTCAACTCAATAGACAGAATATGTCTTTTTCGAGCAAGAAAAACACCCTCACCATCTGGCTTATAGCCAGCAGCCTCCGACAATGCTTGTCTTAACAAATCTATTCCATCACCATTTTTAGCCGAAAGGCTAACTTCTGTTTGATTCTCAACTTCTTTAATTTCAGCCTTAGCCTTCAAGAGATCAATCTTGTTCCTTATATATATAATGGGCTTATTCTTGACAGCCTCTGGCAATATAGACAAGTCAGCTAATTTATCCTTTGCATCGTAAACCAATAATACAACGTCTGCATTATTGATTTCAGTATGAGCTCGCCTGATACCTTCTTGTTCAATGATGTTATTACTATTATGAAGTCCAGCAGTATCGATAATATGAAGTGGCATTCCATCAATATGGATAGTTTCCTTTAATACATCTCTTGTAGTTCCAGCAATATCAGTAACAATAGCACTGGGCTGTTTAGTTAGTGCGTTAAGCAAGCTGGACTTTCCTGCGTTTGGTTTGCCCGCAATAGCGACATAGAGACCATCTCTCAAAATTGCACCTTGATTTGCACTCTCAAGTATCTCTAGAAGGAGATTTTTTAAGGTTTGCAGTTTAACTGAAACTTCATGAGATTCCAAAAAATCAATCTCCTCATCAGAAAAGTCGATAGTAGCCTCTACAAAAACTCTCAAACTCGTCAGGTCTGCTAACAAGTGGTTAATTTTTTCTGAGAACTCTCCTGTCAATGACCTTACAGCACTAAGAGCAGACTGCTCAGAACTTGACTGGATAAGATCTTGAACAGCTTCAGCCTGAACTAAATCCATCTTGCCATTTAAGAAGGCTCTTTTAGTGAACTCTCCAGGTTCTGCAAGTCGAGCACCAAAAAAAGTAGTAGTCTCTAAAAGCTTTCTCAAGACACTCATTCCTCCGTGCCCTTGGAACTCTATTACATCTTCACCAGTATAAGAATTGGGTCCAGGAAAATAAATTGATACGCCTTTATCAATCTTATTACTGCCTTTGTCGTAAAAAGAACCATAATAGGCGTACCTAGCTTTTAATTCAATATGCAGTAATTTTTGACCTATAGCTTTGGATAATGGTCCAGAAACTCGAACTACTCCGATGCCACTTTGCCCAATAGCTGTAGCTAGAGCACATATCGTTTCTACCTTATGCATCGTTTGCAAAATAATCTTCTAGAAATTGATCAAAATTCATTACGTCATTAGACTCAATCTCTAACTGTTCATTTCTTGATGATATTACTTGTTCATCTAATTCATGGAAGTAGTCATTAGCAAAAGTTTTATCTTTATATAGTGTTTGATATTTGCGACTAAATTGATCTGTGTATTCAAAAAAGCCCATCTCTTGATGTTGCATTTCATTAAGCATTATTGCTGATGGAGTTAAGTCAGGATTTTTAATACGAAGTGAAATATTGTCTACTGATTGCTGATGATCAGTACTTAATAGCTTTGAGCATTGCTTTATTCCTGCAAAAATATTATCACCCCAATCAGTTAGAGATGTTTCCTTACCATTATTGACGAGCTTTAAGTCGGGCTCTCTACCCTTGTGAGCAACTAGTTGAGAGTTAGAATCAATTTCAACTAATTCTGATGACAAAATAGTTGGCGAATCTTCTAAAAGACAATACAATAAAAATACTTCTAAAAATTGAATTTGTTCTTTATCAATTCCTACTTCTAATAAAGGATTAATATCCAATGATCTAATCTCAATATAACCTATACCATTCTGATCAAGAGCCCTCAAAGGCCTATCATTACCATATAAAATAGGTTTTGGACGAACTGAAGAGTAGTATTCATTTGCAATCTGCAGAATATTAGTGTTAAGTTGTAGGTACTCTCCTTTCTTTTTTATGCCGATCTTTTCAAAATCCTCACAGCTTGTTTTCATTGCAGATCTTAGGCTATATATATAGTGGCATAAACTATTGTAATTTGCCTTAACCCCTTTTTCATCTTCTTGGGAGTTCTGATAGCCTATATCACCCATTCTTAATGAAGTAGCATAGGGTAAATACAAAGTATTATCATCAAACTCTTCAAAAGTATGTTCGTGGTAGTCATGCATGAATGATTTACATACAGTTGCTGAAGCGCCAAATAAGTATGGAATTAACCATCCATATCTTAAAACATTTCGAGTTAATCCCATGTAATGTAAATCCATAAAACCTTTAGAATCATTATCTTCTGGTGAAATTAATTCACGATAAGATTGCCAGAACTCTGATGAGAATGAGTAATTAAAATGGATGCCAGCAATAGACTGCATGACGCTACCATATCGATTAGAGAGACCACGTCTATAAACTGTTTTCATCATCCCTAAATTTGAAGTGCCATAATTAGCAATAGGTATATTTGTGAGTCCTCTTATTATGCAAGGCATACTTGCAGGCCAAAATCGCTCACCTAAAGGCAAGTGTTGATAAACATAATGATGAATTTTAGTGAGCTCATCTAGAACTTTGTCCGCACCCATTAATGGCTGTGTTACTAACTCAAGTAAAGCCTCACTAAAATCTGTAGTGATTGAAGTGTTTTTTAGTGCAGAACCAAAGCCCTCTGGATGAGCTGTTTGAGCTATGACACCGTTTCTACCAACGCGTAAACCCTCCTTTTCAATGCCGATAAGGTTACTGGTAAGGCTTTCCTTAAAAGGCATTAGAGATTGAATCTTATTGCGAAGTTCCACTTAACATACTCAAATAGTAAAATGGTTATTTTACCTTGGACTTCTATTAATGGTGATAATAGAAAAGTATCTGTCAAATATCAAAAAAATAAAATAAATTGTGCAAACTAAAAATAAAATTATTGAAGTAGTAGTCGGAATTATTAGAAATGAAAATAAAGAAATACTCATTGCTAAGCGTCAAAAAGATCAATTTATGCCAAGCTATTGGGAGCTTCCAGGCGGCAAAATAGAAGTTGGCGAAGATAGTTTTAGCGCCCTCTCAAGAGAGTTGTACGAGGAGGTTGGTATTACTGTGAAAGATTGCAGCTTAATCCACAAAATCTTTCACCACTATCCAGACAAGACGGTTAATTTATCAATATACAATATTAAAGATTTCTTAGGAGATCCTCTAGGAAAAGAAGGCCAAGAAATTGCTTGGAGTAGTATTGAGCAATTTAATAACTATAAATTACTGCCCACTATGTGGAAAATTATTCATAAAATTTCTCTACCAAAGAGTTATTGGATTACGCCAGATGAACATCAGACTGAATCTACTATAGATGAATGTAGAAGACATTTAATTAGTGGCACTAAACTTATACAGCTAAGAAGTAAAACTATACTCGATAGTACTTATATAGAAAATATGTATAAACTTTGTAAAGAATATAAAGCAAGACTTATCCTTAACACACCAATTAAAACTTATAGAGAGACTTGTGATGGATGGCATTTGACAAGCTCTGAGCTCTTATCATTAAAAGAGAGGCCTTGTGATGATAATAAACTTTTGGGAGCATCAACACATAACAAACTAGAAACAGCACATGCTGAAAAAATTTCTGCTGATTACATTAGCCTGTCCCCGGTAGAGGCAACTCTAAGTCATCCAGATGCAAAAACCTTAGGCTGGGATAAGTCCTCTAATATTATTGACCAATGCAACTTGCCATTATTTTTATTAGGCGGAATGAACAAAGAACTGGTTGGAAAAGCTTTAAGTATAGGAGCTCAAGGAGTTGCTGGAATTAGAGAAATTTAAGAACGAACTCCAGTTAACTCTATAACTTTATTTTGAATATCTTCTTTGGTCATTTGAACTAAACCATCTGAGCCACCTTTGCATAAAAGTTGATCATCTACAAAAATTTGAGGGACAGTACGGAATCCAGATTTGACAAAAAAATCTCTAGCATCAATATCTTCCTGGATATTAAGAGTCTGGTAATCTATACCAAGATTATCCAGATAGTTTTTTGCTCTAGTGCAGTAGAAACAAGAATGAGACGTATATACCTTAATCATAATCCTCTATATTTTAATGGCTAATTCAAGGAAAAAATAATATACCAATCAATTAAATAGATTGCACTTTTAATAGTCTCTCAAATAACATGGTTTTAATCTCTAAGGTAAACCCAAGACGAGCCTGTAGAGAGCTTTTGATCAAAACGATAACCCTCATCAGAAAAATCTTTCAACAACTCTTTACTGGTCAAACGATTACGAATAATGTAATTAACCATTAACCCTCTAGCTCGCTTTGCATAAATTCCTATAACTTTATAAGTTTCACCCTTCTTTTCTTTAAAAACTATATCCAAAACATTTGCCTTAAGTGTTTTTTTATCAATAGCCTTAAAATACTCATTGGATGCAAGATTAACTATCAGATCTGATTCATCTTCATTAAGAACATCACTAATATCAGCCCCCCAAAAATCATAAAGATTACTGCCATTTTTATTGTTAAGCTTTGTTCCCATCTCTAAGCGATAAGGTTGTATCAAATCGAGCGGTCTAAGAACACCATAAAGTCCTGAGAGCATACGAATATTATTTTGCGCAAACTCTAGATCTTGACTAGATAGTGATGGCGCATCAATACCATTATAAACATCCCCCTTAAAAGCAAGCAAAGCTTGTTTAGCATTGCCCAAAGAGAAGGGAGTTTTAAAGCTCTGAAAACGATCAAAATTTAACTTTGATAATTTTTCACTCAGTGACATAAGTTTTGAAATTTGTTGCTGAGTCTTATTCTTTAGAATACTGACTAATTCTTGAGAGTGGTTTAATTGTCGAGATTGCGAATAAGATTCAATATTGCATGAAGAAAAATCTTGCGTTTTTGAAGGTGAAATGATTGCTAGCATATCGCTTAAAAATAAAAAGATTCTACCTTAAGATGCCTATTATAACAAGACAATTGGGTCGATTTGGTATTCAAAATGGTGAGGTTATACGTTATAATACTTTAATTATTTTCATTCTTTTTTACACTCAGTTTTCATGAACAATAAGCAATTACACTTGCCTAGGCCTCGTGGTCTTTATCACCCAAACAATGAGAAAGAGAATTGTGGTGTTGGCTTTATTGCTAATTTAAAAAGTCATCCCTCTCATAAAATTACTAAAGATGCCCTAGAAATGCTCTCTCGTATGGATCATCGTGGAGGTTGTGGGTGTGAAGCAAATACTGGTGATGGTGCTGGTATCTTGACGAACATTCCACATGATTTTTTCTCAGCAGAAATTCAATCTCTATTTGGAATTGAAGTTGTGCCAGGAAGCTATGGAGTTGGAAATGTTTTTTTTCCTCAAGATGCTAAAGAAAGACAACACTGCATTTCAGTAATTGAAAAAGCCGTAAAAGATGAAGGTCAAAGCCTGATTGGTTGGCGTGATGTGCCTTTGGATGAAATTAAGGCTGACATTGGAGATACTGCACGTGACTCACAACCTGTAATGAAACAGCTTATTATTGCCAACTCTCAAGGACTAGATTCAGACTCCTTTGAGGGTGTTCTTTATATTATTCGAAAACATGTTTCCAAAATCATCCGCTCAGATGATTCACTTTCTCAGGCCTTGTTATTTTATGTTTGTAGTCTTTCTACAAGGGTCATAATCTATAAGGGAATGCTTATGGGGTCACAGTTATTGGACTTCTATACAGACCTTAGCAATAAAAAATTTAGCACATATTTAGCTATGGTACATTCACGTTTTTCAACCAATACTTTTCCATCGTGGGATCGTGCACAACCTTGTCGCTTTATGGCTCACAATGGAGAAATTAACACTCGACAAGGTAACTTCAACTGGATGAGGGCTCGCGAAGGAGTTTTAGAGAGCGCTGTTTTTGGTAATAACTTAAATAAAACTTTGCCAGTTATTGAAACTGAAGTTTCAGATTCTGGTAGCTTTGATAACGTTTTAGAATTTCTTCTAATGAATGGAAGGTCATTACAGGAAGCTGTATTGATGATGATCCCTGAAGCTTGGCAAAATGATAATGAGATGAGTGAAAAGAAAAAAGCTTTTTATGAGTATTTCTCTAATGTTATGGAGCCTTGGGATGGGCCTGCATCAATTGCTTTTACCGATGGAAGATACATTGGTGCAGTTCTTGATAGGAATGGACTTAGACCATCTCGCTACTACTTGACTCATGATGATCGAGTTATTATGGCCTCTGAAGTTGGTGTGGTTGATGTAGAAACCAATAACATTAAAACAAAAGGCAGGCTTAGGCCTGGAAAAATGTTTCTTGTTGACTTTGATAAGGGCAAGCTAGTTGATGATGACGAGATAAAAGATAGCTTTGCTGGAAAAAATCCTTACCATGATTGGCTAAAAGATCAACAAATAAAACTATCAGATATACCAGCTACTGTTGATGCTAAAGGCTTCTACCCTGAGACACTCATAAATCGATTAAAAGCATTTGGTTATAGTACGGAAACATTACAATTTATGTTGTTACCACTTGTCAGTGAGCTAAGGGATCCAGTTGGATCAATGGGGAATGATTCTGCATTAGCATGCCTCTCAGATCAGTCTCGCATAATCTATGATTACTTCAAACAACTTTTTGCTCAAGTCACCAATCCTGCTATCGACTCTATAAGAGAGGAAGTTGTTATGTCATTGAGCTGTTCAATCGGTCCTGAAGGAAACCTACTAAGTAACAAGGCTGAAAATGCCAATCGCCTAGTTATTGAACATCCCATTCTAACAAATGAAGAAATATCAGCTCTACATCAATGCGACTATCGTGGCTGGACAAGCAAGACGATTGACATTACTTACGATGTAAATGAAAAACATGACTTAAGTGAGATGCTTGATTCTATTTGCCAACAAAGCACTCAGGCTATTAATGATGGTCACAGTCTAGTTATATTGTCAGATCGAAATATTAATTCAAGCCGAAATGCTATAAGTTCTCTTCTTGCTTCCTCGGCAGTACATAGATATTTGGTGGCTAATTACAAAAGAACTCAAGTAGGGCTAATCATTGAAACTGGTGAAGCTAGAGAAGTCCATCACTTCTGTCTACTAACAGGTTTTGGTGCTGACGCTATTAATCCATACCTTGCCTTTGAAGCACTATGGCAAGCAAGGCGAGACAATCTAATTGATTTAGATGATGACGAGGCAATTGTTAAAGCATATCGCAAAGCTATCGCTAAAGGGATGCTAAAAGTGATGGCAAAAATGGGAATTTCAACATTAGCGTCCTACAAAGGTGCACAAATTTTCGAGGCGGTTGGACTCTCTCCTGAAGTCATGAATAAGTGTTTCTTTGAAACTGCAAGTAGAATCAGTGGGGTTGGCTTCGATGTCATTCAAACTGAATCTGAATCGCAACATAAAAAAGCATACCTCTCAACCTCACTAGATAATCTTGGACAATACCATTGGAGAAGTGGTGGTGAGAAACATATGTGGGAACCTCAAACTATTACTAGTCTTCAAAAAGCAGCTAGAAGTAATGATCAAAATGCGTACTGGGAATTCTCGAAAAAATCTAATGAAGAAGGCACTAGAAATTGCACTCTTCGAGGCTTAATGGAATTTAAAACAGGCAAACCAATCAATATTGATAAAGTTGAGCCCGCTCAAGAAATTGTAAAAAGATTTGTAACCGGCGCGATGAGTTTTGGCTCTATATCTGCTGAATCTCATGAATCTCTGGCTATAGCAATGAATCGTATTGGTGGAAAATCAAATACTGGAGAAGGAGGGGAAGACTCTAAACGCTGGACTCCAGATTTAAATGGTGATTCTCGTCGAAGTGCTATTAAGCAAGTTGCCTCAGGTCGCTTTGGTGTTACTATCGAATACCTAAATAATGCTGATGAGCTGCAAATCAAAGTTTCACAAGGTGCAAAACCAGGAGAGGGTGGTGAATTGCCTGGCAGCAAAGTTGATGAAGGTATTGCAAAGATTCGTTGTTCAACAGCCGGTGTAGGTTTAATTAGTCCTCCACCACATCATGATATTTATTCTATTGAAGACTTATCTCAACTAATTTTTGACCTTAAAAGGTCAAATCCTGATGCTCGTATTAGTGTGAAATTAGTCTCTGAAGTTGGTGTTGGAACAGTTGCTGCAGGTGTAACTAAAGCTAAATCTGATCATATTGTTATTGCCGGTCATGACGGTGGAACTGGCGCCTCACCTTTAACTTCAATTAAACATGCCGGCCTGCCTTGGGAGCTAGGTGTTGCTGAGACACATCAAACTCTAGTTATGAATGACCTACGTTCACGAGTAGTCATTCAGACTGATGGTCAACTTAAAACAGGAAGAGATGTTGCAATCGCTGCGTTGCTAGGAGCTGAAGAGTTTGGCTTTTCAACAGCTCCACTGATTACACTGGGTTGCATTATGATGCGCAAATGTCACCTCAATACCTGTCCGGTTGGAATAGCAACACAAGATAAAGTGTTGCGTAAAAAATTTACAGGCAAACCGGAACATGTCGTTAATTACTTATTTATGGTGGCAGAAGAGTTACGTAGTATTATGGCGGAACTTGGATTTAAAAAACTAACTGATATGGTCGGCCGTGTTGATATGCTTGAAATGAACCAAGCAATTAACCACTGGAAACAAGACTTTATAGATCTAAGTGCAGTTTTAACACCTGCCGATAATCAATATAGAGATGCAGGAACCTTTCAAAGTATTAAGCAAGACCATCAGCTTGAGGAACAACTTGATCATCAGTTAATTGCAAAATCAAAAGATGCAATTGAAGGCAATAAAAAGGTTAAATTTGAATCAAATATCTCTAATATTGACAGGGCTGTTGGGGCGATGCTGTCTTCTCACGTTGTCAAGACAAGAAATGGAAATAACCTAAAAGAAGGTGCAATACATGTTGATTTTAAAGGCTCGGCAGGACAATCGTTTGGTGCATTTCTTGCAAGAGGAATAACTCTGTCAGTTGAGGGTGACGCTAATGACTATGTTGGCAAAGGCCTTTCTGGTGGTCGCATAATTATTTACCCGCCAAAAGATTCTACCTACACACCACAGAATGAAATCATTGCTGGTAATGTTTGCGGTTATGGTGCTACTGGTGGTGAAATGTATTTATCAGGCCAGGTAGCGGAGCGCTTTTGTGTAAGAAATTCTGGACTCATTGCGGTTGTTGAAGGAATTGGTGATCATGGGTGTGAATATATGACAGGTGGACGTGCAGTAATACTAGGGGAGGTTGGACGCAATTTTGGCGCTGGCATGAGTGGTGGGATAGCTTTTGTCTACAATCCTAACCTAACTCTTCTAAGCAGAGCTAACTCAGCAATGATAGATTTTGATCCGATGGACAAAGAATCAACTTCTGAGTTGTTTACTCTTTTGACCAAGCATTTCAAACTGACAGGCTCTCAGATTGCAGAGAAAATTATAAATAACTGGGATGAAGAAATAGCTCACTTTGTTAAGGTTATGCCAAAGGCGTTAAAAGAAGTTCTAGCAGCAAAAAATAAAGCACTGCTTGAGGCAAGCTAGATAGGTATTGCGTCGATCACATCTGCGGTTGCATCTAATATTCCGTCAACTCCATCACCTACAACCGGTATTACCGAAATAACAGAACCTGTAATTCTCATAGGGACAGTAACTACTTTGGTTAAAACGCACCCTGATATATAAAGAACTATTAGACTCAATAATAATAACTTTTTCATTATTTCCTCTCCATTATAATAAAGTGGTATACAAACTTATTAATAGCATCTGGCTGGTGAGATTCACAGCTAACTTGATACCATTCATTTTTATCATATTCAGGGAAAAAAATGTCGCCCTTAAATTTCCCTTCAATCTGAGTAATATATAGTCTTGTTACTTCTGGAAGCAATTGCTCACATAAACTTGCACCTCCAATTACCATTACTTCATTCTCATTTTTAGTAATTGAAAGTGCTGCATCAATACTATCAACTACCTCACAGCCAGAAAATATAGCCTCTGAGTTTCTTGTGATTACAATATTTCGACGATTAGGTAGCGCTCTTCCAATAGATTCATAAGTTTTACGGCCCATCAAGATAGAATTCCCAGTGGTAATTTTTTTAAAATAAGCCAAGTCAGCTGGAAGGTGCCATGGAAGTCCGTTATCTTTTCCAATCAGGCGATTGTCGTCCATTGCTACGACTATTGATAAGCGCATAAATTTTTGCCTGAATAAAGTAAAATATTAGATTATTTTACAATTTTTGAACTTCTAGTGTCACTCATTCTTGCATCATCGTCGCCCTTCAGAAAAGCTATTCTAGAAAGGCTTGGCGTGCCCTTTATAACAGCCTCACCTGACATTGATGAAAGTAGAAATACTTCAGAGTCTCCATATGAACTAGTCTATCGCTTGTCCGAAGAAAAAGCCAAAGAAGTTGCAAAAACACACTCTGGCATTATTATTGCGTCCGATCAGGTTGCAACTCTAGATACTGGAAATAAAACAAATGACGAAATATTTAATAAGCCAGGTACTCACGAAAATGCATTTTTACAGCTTAAAAAGAGTTCTGGAAAAACTGTAACATTTCTCACTGGTATAGCTCTATTAAATACAGAAACCTCAGCCATACAAGTTCATGTTGAGCCTTTCAAAGTCAACTTTAAGCAACTAACTGATAATCAAATTTCGTCTTACCTAGAAAAAGAAGATGTCCTTAACTGTGCTGGTAGTTTTAAATCAGAAGGTTTAGGAATTGCATTATTCAGCAGTATGGAAGGCAGGGATCCCAATAGCCTCATAGGTCTTCCAACAATAAAACTAATCGAAATGTTAGCTAAGGAAAATGTTCATATCTTATGAAGATTTTATAGTGCCTACAACCCCTGTTTCCAACACATATCTATATTAGTTCGCACCGAGTTCGCACCAATTTCAAACATAAAAATATTTTAATTCTTCCAACCTATTTGTCTATTTGAGAAACCTCCAGGGAAATCTCTAGTTGGGTGTCTATCAATATAATCCATACATTGACCATAAAGGTAATGTAGAGTTTTTTTATTAGTATTGTGATCAATGATTCTTTGACCTTCTTCACCATATTTAAGAATGTCAGTAATCAATCCATATCTAGAATCCTTCCGTCTAGCAGATTTACTTAAAAGACTATAATTACCAAGATCTAACCAACCATCATCACTTCCAGATAATATCAAATCTAATTGTTTCTCCACTTCACTTATTTGTTCTTCTAAATTCATTTACCTTTCCATAATTATCGATAAGATAATTCTACACAATTCTTGTTCAATCACAAACAACTGTAACGACTGACACCTTTTAGGTTTTTTAGGTTTTTTGATGATTAAAGAGGTCATATACTTCGCACCAAAGTTCGTACTCAGTATAATAACTTCACATCACCTAATAC
>Ga0102909_1000605_pt1 | contig 11697 bp, 10 predicted proteins | sample Colrivmet1557A02_FD_84974 | JGI IMG/M metagenome (GOLD analysis project Ga0102909, IMG submission 84974) | Estuarine microbial communities from the Columbia River estuary - metaG 1557A-02 | ecosystem: Environmental > Aquatic > Marine > Intertidal zone > Estuary | place: USA: Columbia River...
AATTCTTTTTTCAGATCAAATAGAATTATTTATTCCTCCTAAAAAAGGAAAAAGTCATGTGCTTAGAATTATTCGTGAATTAATAGAGTTTTCACCAGAGAGTAAAAAGACAGACATTGCCAAGGCTTTTAAATTTCTTTCTAATGTTATGAAAAAGAAAGCCATTGTTTTTATGTTGTCTGATTTTATGGATGATGATTATGAAAGAACACTAAAAATTGTTGGTAATAAACATGATATTACTGGAATTCGTGTATACGATAAACATGACGAAGAAATTCCTAATCTTGGAATGGTTCCTATGTTAGATGCAGAAACTAATGCTGTTCAGCTTATTAATACAGGCTCTAAAAGAGTTAGAAGTAATTATAAAGCAACTGCTTTACACCTTTCTGATTATTTTAAAAGTACCTTCAAAAAAAGCGGCTCAGGAACCATAGATACAAGAGTAGATGAAGATTATGTGAAAAAATTATTAGGATATTTTAAACACAAAGGAAGATAATACAGATGAAACTAAAAATTCTTTTTTTTCTTTTTTTAATCAGTACTGTTACTTTTTCTCAAAAAGTAAACGTTGCCTCAGATACTACAAATATTAGAATTGGAGAACAATTCTTGTTTGAGATTTTGGTAAAAGACACTGCCAATGTTATTTTTCCTGAAAAACTAGAAAACTTAACTAGCTTAGAGATTGTAAAGGATATAAAAATAGACACGTTTAAAAACAGGCTTATCAAAAAGTATCTAATGACAGGCTTTGACAGCGGCGCTTTTTATATTCCATCTCAACAGATATTCATTAAGAATAGAGCTTATATTACAGATTCTATATTAATAAATGTTGCAACCATTGCTACAGACACTACAAAACAAAAAATGTTCCCAATCAAGGCCATTCAAAGTGAACCGTTGGTTTATGATGATTTTAAACCCTACATTATTTGGCTTCTTTTGGTGCTCTTATTAATAGCTGCAGTTATTTATTACCTGGTAACCCGTAAAAAACCAACAATTACTGAAGAGGAAGGTATTGATGCTCTAGCTCCTTTTGAAGAGGCTATAGAAAAGCTCCAAAAATTAGACAATAAATTATTGTGGCAAAATAATGAGATAAAAAAATATTACAGTGAGCTTACAGAGATTGTTCGTGCTTATATAGAAAAAGAATTAAAAATTCCAGCCCTAGAAATTACAACGCATGAATTAGTTGCCATTCTTTCTGAGTTTAACAAGGCAAAAACTATTGACACCAGCAAAGAAACCATTAAAAAACTAAATGCACTGCTTCAAGAAGCCGATTTGGTAAAATTTGCAAAATCAACTCCGCTTTCGCATGAAATTGAGGAAGACAGAAAAGATGCAGAAGAAATATTATATACTCTTAAACCAACACCAATAATAGAAGAAACAAAAGATGATGAATTGGAGTAATTTTGAGTTTCATAACCCTGAGTTTTTATGGCTACTAAGCCTAATACCGTTGGTAGCTGTTTGGTCTTTTTTTATGAGAAAAAAAGAAGCTGCTACATTAACTGTTTCTAGCCTCAAAGGATTTCGTGTAAAAAATAATTTTTTACCAAAAGTAAAACCTTTATTAACAATTATTAGATTAATAGCCCTAGCCTTATTAGTTGTGGCCTTGGCCAGACCAAGAAACGTTGCTGTTAGCACAAAAATTAAGGCAAACAGAGGAATAGATATTGTAATGGCTATTGATGTTTCTGCTAGTATGCTGGCAAGAGATCTAAAACCAAATAGGTTGGAGGCTTTAAAAGTGGTGGCAACAGATTTCGTAAACAGACGACCAAATGACAGAATAGGAATTGTTGTCTATGCAGGAGAAAGTTTTACTCAAACACCCATTACAAGTGATAAAAGAATTACAAAAAGAACTATTTCAGAAATTAAATGGGGCCAGCTAGATGGTGGTACTGCCATTGGAATGGGGCTGGGTTCTGCTGTTAATAGATTAAAGGAAAGTGAAGCAAAGAGTAAAGTAATTATTCTGCTAACAGATGGAGTAAACAACGCTGGTTTTGTAGATCCAAAAACAGCAACTGAGCTTGCTAAAGAATTAAATATAAAAGTTTATACCGTAGGTATTGGAACAAACGGTATGGCAGAATTTCCAGTAAGTAGAGACGCCAGAGGTAGGTTGCAATTCAGAAAACAACAGGTAGAAATAGACGAGGAACTTCTTCAATTTATAGCGAGTGAAACACAAGGACAATATTTTAGAGCCACAGACAATACCAAATTACAAGATATTTATGATGAAATTGATACCTTAGAAAAAACTAAGATTGAAGAATTTAAATATTACAACTATCAAGAAAAATATAGATTTCTAATCTTTCTTGCTGGTGGATTATTATTATTAGAATTTGTATTAAAAAACACACTGTTTAGAAGTTTTATATAATGTTATACAGACTAGAAGAACCTATATATTTTTATCTATTTGCAACAATTCCGGTAATCGTAGTAATTTTTATCCTGGTGTTTTGGTGGAAAAACAGCACTCAGAAAAAATTTGCATCAATTGGTTTATTAACAAAACTAGCTCCCAATATTTCAGTCTTTAAATCTGTGCTAAAGCTCTTGTTTTTTATACTAGGGATATCATTTCTTATTCTAGCTCTAATAAATCCTAAAATAGGAACCAAACTAAAAACAGTAAAAAGAGAAGGAGTAGATGTTGTTTTTGCTTTAGATGTTTCTAAAAGTATGTTGGCAGAAGATATTGCGCCAAACAGGTTAGAAAAATCAAAACAAATTATTTCTAAAATTATAGATAAATTGGGAAGCGACCGTGTAGGGATTATTATTTATGCTGGTAATGCATATCCTCTACTACCTATTACAACAGATCATGGTGCTGCAAAAATGTTCTTGCAAAATGCAAACCCAGATTTAGTATCTAGTCAAGGAACAGCCATTAATGAAGCCTTAGATTTGGCAAAAACATATTATAACAATGACGAGCAGACCAATCGGTTTTTAATTATTATTTCAGACGGAGAAGATCATCAAGAAGAAACAAAGCAGTTAGCACAAAATATTTCTAATGATGGTATTAAAGTATATACTATTGGAGTAGGCTCAGAAAAAGGAGGTCCTATACCAATGAAAATAAACGGGTCTTTAATAGGATATAAAAAATACAAAGGAGAAACTGTTTTAACAAAACGTAATTCTGAACTTTTAAAAGGCATAGCAGATGCTGCTAATGGAAGTTATATTGATGGAAATTTAACAGACAAACCTGTAAAAGCTATTGAAGATATTATTAGCAACGCCCAAAAAACAGCATTTGAGACCAAACAATTTTCAGATTATAAAGACCAATTTCAGTGGTTTTTAGGAATTGGTCTTTTGTTTTTAATCCTAGATGTTTTCTTATTAGACAAGAAAACTAAATGGTTGAAAAAGGTTGATTTATTTAATGAAAAAGAAAACTAAATTCTGGTAAAAATGAAGAATTTAATATACATATGTAGTGCTTTTTTGATGTTAGCAACATCCTCAATAGCTTATGCTCAAAAAGATTCTATTGCTTTACAAAGAGAAGCTAGAAAATTAGTAAGAGATGGAAATGCGCTCTACAATCAAAACAATTATGGAGATGCTTCTGTTGCCTACAAAAAAGCTTTAGAAAAAAATAGTGGCTACAAAAAAGCAACTTATAATCTAGGAAACTCGTTGTATCAAGAGAAAAATTTTAAAGAAGCAATCCCTCAGTACACTGTAGCTTTAGAAAATATAAAAGATCCTTTTAAAAAAGCAGAAGGATATCATAATATTGGAAATGCAATGATGCAGGAGAAAAATTATCAAGGAGCTGTAGATGCATTTAAAAATGCTCTTCGAAGTAATCCAAATGATGATGAGACTCGCTATAATTTAGCGGTAGCGCAAAAGCTTCTGGAAAAGGATAAAAACGATAAAGATAAAAACAAGAACAAAGACAAGGATAAGGATAAGGATAAGGATAAGGATAAGGATAAGGATAAGGATAAAAAAGACGGAGACGACAAAGACAAAAAAGATCCCAAAAAAGACGATGACAAAGGAGATGACAAGAAAAAACAAGATCCCAAAAAAAATGAGAAAAAAGAACAAAAACCTCAGCCAGGAAAGATGTCTCCTCAACAAATTAAACAATTGTTAGAAAGTTTAAAGAATGAAGAGAAAAAAACTCAGAAAAAATTAAATGCAAAAAAAGCCAAAGGATCTAAAATTAAACAAGAAAAAGATTGGTAAATTTTATATTTGCAAATAGTTAGACAATAAAAATGAAACCGAAAATATATTATATTTTTGTTATATGCGCTTTAATGAGTGTGACTATATATGGGCAAACGCCCAAGCTTGTTGCCAGTGTTAGCAAAAACAAATTAGGACTCAACCAAAGAGTAAAAATACAGTTTACGATTAATAAACAAGGGGCAGATAATTTTCAGGCTCCTAATTTTAAAAATTTCCAAATTGTTAGTGGTCCAAGCCAATCTATAAGTCAGTCTTGGGTTAATGGAAATGCAAGTTTTTCTCAATCTTATAGTTATATTGTGAAACCTCTCAAAAAAGGAGAGTTTTTAATCCCAGCTGCTAGCATAAAACTTAACAACAAAACACTTACATCTAAACCTATTAAAGTAATTGTTTTAGATCCGGTAGAGATTCCTAAAGACCCCAACGATCCAAATTATATTGCACAACAAAATGTTCATCTAGTTGCAGAGATTTCTAAATCTAGCCCCTATGTTGGTGAAGGTATTTATGTAGAATACAGGCTTTATGTCAGTCAAAATATAAGTGTGAGAGACTTTTCATACACAGATTCTCCTCAGTACAATGGTTTTTGGAATCAAGACATCAAAATACGAGGACTAACCACCCAAAATGGTACTTATAATGGAGAGCAGTACCGATATGTTGTTTTACAAAAAGCTCTTTTAATTCCAACAAAATCTGGAAAACTTACCATAGATCCAATAAAAATGGACATTGTTATTGGGGTGCCAACCGGAAGAGGTGATTTCTTTGGAAACCCAATTGTAAAAAACGTAACAAAGAGTTTTGCCTCCGCTAAGAAATTTATTCGATCTAAGGAACTTCCTATAGAGGGCAAGCCAAAAAGTTTTAACGGGGCTGTTGGCGATTTTAACTTTATGGTAAGCTCTAGTAAAAATATTTTAAAATCAAATGAAACAGCTACTGTTTCTGTGAAGGTTACTGGAAACGGTAATTTAAAATTATTTGAATTACCAGAAATAAAAACACCCTCAGAATTAGAAGTTTTTACGCCTGAACAGAAAGAAAAAATTACTATTAACTCTAGAGGGATTAAAGGTTCGGTAACTAAAAATTATACGGTAGTCCCTCAATTTAAAGGTAAATATAAAATTCCAAGTACCGAGTTCTCATATTTTGACCTCAAAGAAAAAAAATATGTTAGATTAACCTCTGAAGATATATTTGTAGATGTTTTAGAAGGTAAAGAATTGGTCACAGATTCTGATGTGGCTTTAAACGCTAAGAAAGATATTGTTGTTACTGGTGCTAATTTTAGATACATTCAAACTAGCAGCGCATTTTCTTTAGCAAATGAATCCGGTTTTTACACCTCTAAATTCTACTATTTAATTTTAATACTTCCATTGTTATTTATTCCTATTGGTATTGTAATTGCCAAAAGAAATGATGCAAGAAATAATGATGTTTTAGGTAATAAATTACGAAAGGCAGATCGTTTAGCTAAAAAATATCTGTCTGAGGCCAAAAAACAATTAGGAACCAAAGAGGCTTTTTATGTGGCATTAGAAAAAGCACTTCACAATTATTTGAAGGCTAAATTAAGAATTGAAACCTCAGATATTAGTAAAGAAAAAATTACAGAATTGCTAAATAGAAAGTCTGTAAATGAAAGTACTATTCACTCATTTATAGAAGTTTTTAATAGCTGTGATATGGCAAGGTACTCTCCTGTATCTGTAGTAGAGATGAAAGATGATTACGAAAAATCTAAATTAGTAATTACTCAAATAGACAAACAATTGTAAGATGAAAAAAGTTATAATTTTACTGCTATTGCTGTCTCAACAGTTGTTTTCACAAGGTAAAGATGAATTGTTTGAGAAAGGAAATGAGCACTACAAACTTGCCAACTATTCTGAAGCAATTTCTAGCTATCAAGAAATAGAAGCACTTGGTTTTATTTCTTCAGAATTGTATTATAATCTAGGAAATTGTTATTACAAACTAAATCAAGTTGCGCCAGCAGTTTATAATTATGAAAAGGCCTTACTTATAAATCCTTTAAACGAAGATGCTCAAAGTAATTTGGTGTTTGCAAAAAGACTTACCATAGATGCTATTGAAGAACTTCCAAAAACAATTTTCCAAAAGTTAGATACCTCATTGGTTAAGAAACTATCCTACAACGAATGGGCCACAGTTGCTGTTGTTTTTTCTGTTCTAGGAGCAATCCTTTTTCTGCTATTTTATTTTTCATATACTCCCTCAAAAAAACGATTATTTTTTGTGACTAGCATCATTAGTTTTCTAGTATTATTCATTACTTCCTTTTTTACAGTAAAAGAGTATTCTTATGTAAATACAACTGTAGAGGCTATCATTTTTAGTAAAAATACTGATGTTAAAAACGCACCCACCTTCAATAGCGAAAAGGTGTTTACGCTTCATGAAGGAACCAAGGTTCGTGTTTTGGACACGGTAGATAATTGGAAAAAAATTAGAATTGCAGACGGAAAGATTGGTTGGATTATTGCTGATGAAATAAAAATCCTTCGTATTTTTTAAAAAAAACTAAAAAAACCATACCCAACTTTGTACCTTTGTTTTTTATGAAACCCATGAGTAAAACTATTATAACTTTCTTATTTTCTCTGATAATTTTGGCTTCGATTGTAGCGCCAACTTTTGTCAATTTTTCTGAGACCAATATAGAAATGACTGAAATAGTTGATTTTGGTGAAGAAGAAGAAAACAAAGGAAACGAATCTATAAAAGATTTAGAAGTAAAAATATACTACTCTAGTGACAAAGAAGACATTTTTTTAGGTCTTGAAAACAACAAAAGAATTCGCTTTTGTGCCAAAAACTACACCTTTAAGTTCACGAAACTTAACAGCCCACCACCCGAACTATTTTCAGTATAAAGAAGGCTTTGCCTTTTTATAACCTCAGTGTACGGTATATTTAGTTTTATCAAAAAACAAATATCCGTTTTACCCCTGTTATAGTATTAACCATTAAACATATTAAAATGAAAGCCCTTACAAAAGAAACGCAGGCAGCCATTACACCAGATAGTGCCATTAGCTTATTAAGAGAAGGAAATCAACGATTTCAATCAAATAAAGAAGTAGAAAGAAATTTATTAGCACAAGTATCAGATACTAGTACAGGCCAGTACCCATTTGCTACAATATTACATTGTGTAGATTCTAGAGTTTCTGCAGAATTAGTCTTTGACCAAGGAATTGGTGATGTATTTAGCATTAGAATTGCTGGAAACTTTGTAAATGAAGACATTCTAGGAAGTATGGAGTTTACCTGTAAACTTGCAGGAACTAAAGTAATTGTTGTTTTAGGACATACAGCTTGTGGTGCTGTAAAAGGAGCCTGTGACGATGCCAAACTAGGAAATCTTACCACGTTGCTTAGCAAATTAAAGCCTGCAGTAGAAGCCGTCGCAGAGCCTTCAGACACAAGCAAAAGAAACTCAGGAAATATTGACTTTGTAAACCATGTAGCAGAGAAAAATGTTTATATGACTATAGAAAATATTAGAGAGAAAAGCCCTGTCTTAAAAGAAATGGAAGACCAAGGTGAGATTAAAATTATTGGAGCTATGTATGATATTAAGGATGGCTCGGTAACATTTTATGAATAAAAGCTCCATGAAAAAACTCATCATCATCCTTGTATTCTTAACTATTCCTTTTTTAGGATTCGGTCAAGAAAAAGGGCCAGGTAATTGGCTGGTTTATATTGGAAGTAAACAATTAAACTCTAAATGGAATCTCCATCATGAGGTTCAATATAGAAATTATAACGCCATTGGAAATCTAGAACAGTTGTTACTTAGAACTGGATTGGGGTATGCCATTGGCGCAAAAAGTAATTTACTACTAGGGTACGGCTATATAAATTCTGAAAACTATACGGGAAACGAAGACGAGAAATTTACTGTAGAAGAACATAGAATTTTTCAACAATTTATTACAAAACACAGTATTGGAAAACTAAGCTTACAACATCGGTATCGTTTTGAACAGCGTTTTGTAGAAAACGATTTTAAAACTCGTTTTCGTTATTTTCTAGGGCTTAATATTCCTTTTAAAGACTCAAAATATTATCTATCTACTTACAACGAAATTTTTTTAAACGGAGCCTCCAATGTATTCGATAGAAACAGAGTTTATGGAGGTCTAGGATATAAAGTTTCTGATGGAATTAAACTAGAAATTGGATATATGAATCAAATTTTTGAAACCTCTAGTAGGGATCAAATTAACCTTATTACATTTATAAATTTTTAATAAAAAAATATGAAAAATCTTTTTTCAAATGTTCGTGGCGACCTCTTTGGCGGAATTACTGCTGGTATCGTTGCACTACCATTAGCATTAGCTTTTGGTGTCTCTTCAGGGCTAGGACCTGATGCAGGTCTGTATGGTGCTATTTTTATTAGTTTCTTTGCTGCGCTTTTTGGTGGAACTCCAACACAAATTTCAGGTCCAACAGCACCAATGACAGCCGTAAGTATGGTTGTTATTGCAGGAATAATAGCTTCTAATAATGGAGATGTAAGTAAAGCATTACCAATTATTTTAACTGTTTTCTTATTGGCTGGTCTTTTGCAAATTGGTCTAGGTCTAGCCGGCTTAGGTAAATATATTCGATATATACCGTATCCTGTGGTTTCTGGTTTTATGACTGCTATTGGAGTAATCATATTAGTTACTCAAATCTTACCCTCCATCGGATACAATGCAAAAGAAGACGCTGAGTTTGTAAAGCAATTTGAATCTCAGGTTGAAGAAGTTGTTTTAAGTAGATATCTAAAGGATAGTAAAAACAAAAAAACCGATAAAATTCTTACACTGCAAGATTATAAAAATGCAGCAGCGGAAGGTGAAAGCATTGTACGTGCAGATATTATAAAAGAAAGTAAAACATTAGCAGGAAGAGAAGCTTCGGGTGTTTTAGGAACCTTAAAAGTACTGCCAAGAGCTTTAAATCATCTAAATTGGCTAGAGCTAATCTTAGCTCTAGGCACAATTTTTATCATCTATGGGTTTAAACGAATAACAACTGTTGTGCCTAGTACATTGGTTGCTCTAGTGGTTATGACGGGTATTTCTGTTGGTTTTAACCTAGACTACAAACCTATAGAAGAAATTCCGAGTGGATTTCCAATTCCAAATATGGAGATTTTTACCAGTTTTAGTTTGGCGAGCATTACTCCTTATATTTTTACAGCCTTAACGTTAGCGCTGCTAGGAGCTATTGATTCTCTGTTAACATCGGTTGTTGCAGATAATATGACTAAAACTAAACACAAACCAAATAAAGAACTTATTGGTCAAGGAATAGGAAACAGTATTGCTTCTATTTTTGGTGGAATTCCTGGTGCAGGTGCTACCATTAGAACGGTTGTAAACATTAATTCAGGAGGGAAAACAAAACTATCAGGAATGGTCGCTGGTCTAATGCTATTAGTTATTTTATTAGGATTAGGACCTGTTGCTTCTAAAATCCCCGCAGCTGTCTTAGCAGGAATCTTAGTTACGGTTGGTATTGGAGTAATGGATTACAAAGGATTAAAAGCCATCCCTTCTTTACCAAGAGATATTAAAATAGCGGGCATCAAATTAAGCTCAGAAGTAATTATTATGATTGTTGTATTATTACTTTCTACATTCTGGAATTTAGTATATGCCGTTGGTATTGGATTGGTCATCGCTTCTTTAATGTTTATGAAGAAGATTGGAGATTTAACAGCGCAACAATCTAATGTAAGTTCTTTAAAAGAAGAATCTTGGGCTGATGAAATTGGAATAACAAAAAAATTACGTGATGAAATTTTCATCAAACACATTAAAGGTCCTTTGTTTTTTGGCTCTACAAGTGATTTTCAACAACTTATAAAGCAAATACCGTCGTCTGCATCTACCATTATTATTAGAATGGATAGAATGGAATATATAGATCAATCTGGATTGTATGCACTAGAAGACAGTATTGTAGAGCTTAAGAAAGATGGTAAAAATGTATTAGTTGTAGACTTACAAAAACAACCTAAATACATGATGGAACGTATTGATATTATTCCAGATTTAATTGCAAAGGAATGTATTTTTACAGATTTTAAAACCTGCTTACAGTGGGTAAAAGATCATAAAGACTCCTAAGAAATTATTGAGACTATCTTCTTCTGTATATGCTAGTATGGAAGATCTGTCATAAACGCTATAACGTATTACCAAAGTAATACGTTATAGCGTTTATTTCTTTATAATAACGCCAAATAAACCTTATTGAAGTTCGTTTTTCTTTTTATCAATCTCCTTAATGATTGCAGGAAATATAGTGGGAACAATTTCTTTTACAGGAGCGTATAAGATAGACGCATCTAAGGTCTGTTTTTCTACGAAAGGAATGGTGCTATTTACTCTGGCAAAAAAAACAAAAATTACACTTAAAATTACTACACTCTTTAGGAGGGCAAAAACACCACCTAATATTTTATTAATAAATCCAAGCGCTACAAAGTCTGCCATTTTTGTGAAGACCTTTCCTAAAGAAGACACCGCAATTACAATGGCTATAAAAGTAACTGCAAATGCAGTTAAGACTATATAATTCTCGCTCCACGCTACATACTTTTTTAAAATGTTTGCTGCAAAATAGGAGAAGTGAATTTCTCCATAAATACCACCAATTAAGGCAATTAAAGAAGCTATTTCAACAAAAAACCCTTTCATAAAACCTCTTATAAAAGCAACAATTAAAATAACTGCTATTACAATATCGAAGATGTTCATAATACTTGTCCTTTTTTTCAAATATAAGTAACTCAATGATATTCTTTGGTACTTTCTTGTTTGTATATTTACAAACATGTATGCTTTGGTAGATTGTAATAACTTTTATGCTTCTTGTGAGCGGGTATTTAACCCCAACTTACAAAACAAACCTGTTGCTGTATTAAGTAATAATGATGGTTGTGTAATAGCTAGAAGCGATGAGGCAAAAAAATTAAATCTCCCAATGGGTGCTCCTATTTTTAAATGGGAAAACTTCTGCAAGCATCATAAAGTTACCGTTTTATCCTCCAATTATCCGTTATATGGTGACATGAGCGCTAGAGTTATGACAATTCTAGAGCAGTTTTCACCCAATGTTGAAGTATATAGTATTGATGAAGCTTTTATAGATCTTACAGGGTTAGATCATCATAATTTTAGTGATTATGGAGCAAGCATTCGTAAAAGAATTTTAAAATGGACCGGAATACCAACCTGTGTAGGAATTGCTCCAACAAAAGCGCTCTGTAAAGTAGCTAACAAGATTGCAAGAAAGTTTCCAAAAGAAACCGGTGGCGTTTATGTGATTGATTCTGAAGAAAAACGCCTAAAAGCACTCAAGTGGACAGCCATTAAA
>Ga0102909_1000616_pt1 | contig 11602 bp, 9 predicted proteins | sample Colrivmet1557A02_FD_84974 | JGI IMG/M metagenome (GOLD analysis project Ga0102909, IMG submission 84974) | Estuarine microbial communities from the Columbia River estuary - metaG 1557A-02 | ecosystem: Environmental > Aquatic > Marine > Intertidal zone > Estuary | place: USA: Columbia River...
ATACTAGACATAATATTGGTTTCCAGTTTCTAAATTGTATTTCTAAAGAATTCAAAGAAAATTTTACAACAGTAAAATATGATCAGACTTGTAAATTTAATCATAAAGGAAAGTCAATCACTCTATTAAAACCATCAACTTATGTTAATTTAAGCGGAAAAGCTGTTAGATACTGGCTTAATAAAGAAAATATTGATTTAGAAAATATCCTTGTAATTTCAGATGATTTAAATTTAGAATTTGGCAGAATACGCTTAAAACCAAATGGGTCAGACGGAGGACACAACGGGCTAAAAGATATTACAAACACTTTAAATACTTCTAATTACAGTAGACTAAGATTTGGTATTGGAGGTGATTTTCCAAAAGGCAAGCAATCAGAATATGTTTTGTCTAAATGGAATAAAGAAGAAATTTCTAAATTTATTGAAATCGAGCCTCTTTTTGTTGAAATAGTTAACTCTTATGTAAGTCAAGGGATAGATAAGACAATGAATAAGTTTAACAGTTAATGACTAGTTTTAACAACATTGACGAATTTAATTCTACGGATTATACGATTTTAACAATCGGAACGTTTGACGGAGTTCATATAGGACATCAAAAAGTTTTAGAAAGACTTACTAAGGAAGCAAAAAATAATAATTTAAAATCTACTGTTCTAACGTTTTTTCCACATCCTAGAACAGTTTTAAATCCAAACAAACCGTTAAAGCTTATAAACTCTGTTAACGAAAGAACTGATCTTTTAAGTAAGTCTAAAATTGATAACTTAATTATTCATCCTTTTGATAAAAGTTTTTCAGAACTTGATCCTGAAAAATACGTTCTTGAAATTTTAGTTAAAAAACTAAAAGCTAAAATAATTTTAATTGGTTACGATCATAAGTTTGGTAAAAACAGAACTGCAAATATAAATGATTTAAAAATGTACGGTGAAAAATACGGTTTTAAAGTGATAGAAATTAAAGCAGAAGAAATAAGTAATATCGCAATTAGTTCAACTAAAATTAGAAAAGCAATTAGTGAAGGTGATATTTCTACAGCCAAAGAATATCTTGGACATGATGTGTCTTTGTCAGGAAGAATAGTTCGTGGGAAAAGTATTGGAAGAACTATAGGATTTCCTACAGCAAATGTTGAAATGAGCGAGGAATATAAGCTTCTGCCTAAAAATGGGGTTTATCTAATTGAGTCTATTATTAACAAAAAACAAGTTTTTGGTATGATGAATATTGGAATAAAACCTACACTAAGCGAAAGTTTTAAAACGATAGAGATAAACTTTTTTGATTTTGAAGGAGATTTGTATGATAAAAAAATTAGCGTTGATATTAAACAATTTATTCGAGATGAAGTGAAGTTTGATTCGCTAGAGCTTTTAAAAACTCAAATTCAAAAAGACAAAATCAATTGTAATTCAATTATTGATATTATTGATTAATTTTATAAAAAAATAAAAATGTTATTAGTTTCTGAAATAATAAATAATGTAGATAAAATAAGTTCTTTAATGTCTAAAAGAAATATAGACGTTAAAAGTAAGCTTGATAAAATAATAGAAACTGATAAGCTTAGAAGATCCACACAATCAAATCTTGATGATGTTCTTTCAAAATCAAATAAATTAGCAAAAGATATTGGTGGTTTATTTAAATCCGGCGAAATTAAAAAAGCAACTCTTTTAAAAGAAAAGGCTGGAAATTTAAAAACGGAAAGTAAAAATTTATCACTTAAGCTTTCAACTATTTCTAATGAACTGAATTCATTATTAATAGAGATCCCAAACACCCCAAATGAACTTGTTCCAATGGGATCTAAAGAAGAAGACAATTTAGAAATATTTGTTCATGGTGATATACCTGAACTAAATGAAAGGGCTTTGCCCCACTGGGATTTAGCTGCTAAACTTGATATTATTGATTTTGAGTTAGGTAATAAAATAGCAGGAGCAGGTTTTCCTGTATACAAAGATAAAGGGGCCAAGCTACAAAGAGCTTTAATTAATTATTTTATCGATAAAAACACTCAGGCAGGTTATAAAGAGATTCAGGTTCCAATTTTAGTAAATGAAGATTCTGGTATGGGTACGGGTCAACTTCCAGACAAAGAAGGACAGATGTACCATATTAATGAAGACAATTTATATTTAATACCTACTGCGGAAGTTCCTGTGACTAATATTTTTCGTAATACTATTGTTAAATCTTCTGAACTACCAATTTGTTTAACTAGCTACACTCCTTGCTTTAGAAGAGAAGCTGGAAGTTATGGCGCTCATGTTAGAGGTTTAAACAGGTTACATCAATTTGATAAAGTTGAAATAGTTAGAATTGAAAACCCTGAAACATCATACCAATCGTTAGAGCTAATGGTTGAACATGTAAAAAATATTTTAATTGAACTTGAATTGCCCTTTAGGATTTTAAGACTATGTGGCGGTGATCTTGGCTTTACTTCTTGCTTAACATATGATTTTGAAGTTTATTCAGCTGCTCAAAAAAAATGGCTTGAGGTTAGTTCCGTTTCAAATTTTGAAACTTTTCAGTCAAATAGACTTAAATTAAGGATTGACAATAATGGAGCTAAAAGTTTAGCACATACCTTAAACGGAAGTTCTCTAGCACTTCCAAGAATAGTTGCTTGTATCTTAGAAAATTTTCAAGACGAAAATTCTATTAAAATTCCTAAAGCATTAATAAACTATACAGGTTTTGAAAAAATATAAACTTAAAAACAGTTTAGTAAAACCCAAAAAAAAACTAGGTCAACATTTTTTAAATAGTTCTGAAATTGCTAAAAAAATAGTTGACTGTATTAATTACCAAAACATAGATTCTATAATTGAAGTTGGTCCTGGAATGGGGATATTGACACAGCATATTATCAACTTGAACAAAAGAGCATATTTCGTAGAAATAGATAATGAGTCAGTAGAATATTTAAAAGAAAACTATCCTATAATAAAAGACTCTATAATCGAAGAAGATTTTTTGAAATTAGAATTAAGTGATTTCAAAAGTCCAATTGGAATAATTGGCAACTTTCCATATAACATTTCTTCACAAATCATATTTAAAGCAATAGAAAATAGAAATGTGGTACACACGGTAGTTGGTATGTTTCAATTAGAAGTTGCTAAAAGAATATGTGAAACTCCAGGATCTAAAACATATGGAATACTTTCTGTTTTAGTTCAAGCATTTTACAATGCAGAATTTATACTTTCCCTAGATCCTCTTCAATTTACTCCTCCTCCAAAAGTAAATTCAGGTGTAATTAGATTAACTAGAAAAATTAAACCAACATTAAACTGTGACGAAATTTTATTTTTTAAAATTGTAAAAACATCATTTCAGCAAAGAAGAAAAACATTAAGAAATAGTCTAAAAGTTTTTAATTTAAGTGATAATATAAAAGAAGATGTTATCTTTGGAAGACGCCCTGAAACCTTAAGTGTTGATGATTTTGTGCATCTAACCAATATTATTGCAAATGGAAACATTTCAACTTAGCGAAAAACTCTTAAAAAAAATTGCTAATTTAATTTTAGCAAAAAAAAACACTCCTCTTAAAAAGATTGTTAAGGATATTCATTTTGCCGATATGGCAGAAATTATTAATGAGTTAAATGAAGATCAAGGGGTTTATTTAATAAAATTATTTGACAGCGAAAAAACTTCAGAAATTTTAACTGAACTTGACGAAGATGTAAGAGAAAAAATACTTAAAGTTCTTTCAGTAAAAGAAATTGCAGATGAAATAGAAGAATTAGACAGTGACGATGCAGCTGATATTTTAGGTGAGCTTTCAGAAAAAAGAAAAGAAGAAGTTATTTCTGAAATAAGTGATAATGATTTAGCAGATGATTTAAAAGAACTTTTATCCTATAAAGAAGATTCTGCAGGTGGTTTAATGGCAAAAGAGTTAGTTCAGGCAAATGAAAACTGGTCGGTAACAAAATGTTTAAAAGAAATCAAAAAACAAGGTGAAAACTTTACAAGAGTACATTCAATCTATGTTGTTGATGATAAACAAAAACTAATTGGAAGACTATCTTTAAAAGATTTGATAACATCGCCAGCAAAAAACTTAATTAAAGACATCTACATTCCAAAAGTTGATTCAGTCAATGTTTTTGAAGATGGAGAGGAAGTGGCAAAAATAATGTCTAAATATGATCTTGAGGCAATTCCGGTTGTTGATAATAAAAAGCAATTAGTGGGTAGAATTACAATTGATGATATTATTGACTTTATAAAAGAAGAAGCTGAAGAAGATTATTTACTTGCAGCTGGAGTTCAAGGGGATGTTGAAGCAGACGATTCAATTTTAGAACTTACAAAAGCTAGATTGCCTTGGCTGTTTTTAGGTTTAGTTGGAGGGCTTGGAAGTGTCTTTATTTTAGAAGGATTTGAAGATGTGATGACTCACCCTAGCTATAAAACTCTATTTTTCTTTACTCCTCTTATTGCCGCAATGGCGGGAAATGTTGGAGTACAATCTTCGGCTATTATAGTTCAAGGTTTAGCAAATGATGTTGTTAAAGGAAGTTTGGTTAATAGACTTTTAAAAGAGCTTGGACTAAGTTTAATAAACGGAGTTATTTTAGGAATTTTAACAATACTATTTGGCTTAGCCACTAATCTTCCAATTGAACTTAGTATAACTATTTCACTTTCTATGCTTTGTGTTATAGTGGTCGCTGCTTTAATCGGTACATCAATTCCAATTCTTTTGGATAAAAAAGGAATAGATCCCGCAATTGCAACTGGGCCTTTTATCACTACAAGTAATGATATTTTTGGAATATTTCTGTTTTTCTATATCGCAAAAATTATCTTAGGATTCTAAAAATGAAAATACTTCATTTAGACACCACTCATCCTTTTCTTGGGAAAGAATTAGAAAAAATTGGTTTTACAAATTATTATGATTTCAAAACCATAAAATCAGATTTGAAAATTTCTGATTTTTTTGGAATTATAATTAGAAGCAGAATTTCAATTGATAAGAATTTTATTGATAAGTGTAAAAATTTAAAATTCATTGCAAGAATTGGTTCAGGAATCGAGAATATTGATGTTGATTATGCAAAACAAAAAGGAATACAAATAATTTCAACACCTGAGGGTAATTCTAACGCTGTTGGAGAACATGCTCTGGGAATGCTTTTATCCATTTTAAATAATATTAATTCCAGTAATTCTGAAGTTAAGAAAGGAATTTGGAATAGGGAGTCTAATAGAGGAATTGAGTTAAACAACAAAACTGTCGGACTTATTGGTTACGGAAATACAGGGAAAAGTTTTGCTAAAAAATTAATTGGCTTTGACGTTAATACTATCTACTATGATATTAAAAAAATTGAAAAAGATAATTATGCAAATCCTGTTTCATTAAATTACTTAAAGGATAATTCCGATATAATCAGTCTTCATATATCAATGACTGAAGAATCTATTGGGCTAATTAATAAGAATTTCATTGAGTCTTGTGCTAAACCATTTTGGTTAATTAACACTTCCAGAGGAAGTTGCATCATAATTAATGATTTAGTAAAAGGATTAAAAGATGGAAAGGTTTTAGGTGCAGGTCTTGATGTAATAGCATTTGAAAAAAAATCATTTGAAAAGCTTACAGTAAATGAAAATGACCAATCGAATTTGAACTACTTGAATAGTTCAAATAACGTGATTTTAACTCCTCACATAGCTGGATGGACTCAAGAAAGCAAAATTGGACTTGTAAAAATTGCTCTAGAAAAAATAAAAAAACTTCTCTAAAAATGAAAAATATTTTAATACTATGCACTGGAAATTCGTGCAGAAGTCAAATTGCTCATGGTTACTTTGATAAATTTTCTAATAATAAATGTGTAATTTATAGTGCTGGAATCGAAACTCATGGATTAAATCCTAATGCGGTGCAGACAATGCTTAGAGACACTATTGATATAAGTAGACACACATCCAATAACGTAAATGAATATATAGATATAAATTTTGATTTCATCATTACTGTTTGTGACCATGCTAACGAAAGTTGCCCTAATATTCCTTCAAAAAATGCTTTAAAAATTCACAAAAACTTTTTTGACCCTTCAAAAATTAAAAACTCTAGTAATCCAAAAGAAGATTTTGACAAATGTAGAGAAGAAATTAAAAAATTTTCTTTAGAGTTTTATAAAAAATACATTGATTAAGAAACCACTAGCTGCAATGTTTCTTTAGTTCTTTGCTCCAACAAAAGCGTATTGTTTTTCAAAATTTCACCAGAAGAATTTTCGTTAAAATGTCTTATAGTAAATAAACTAACGTTTTCTGTGCATTCAACCTTAAAGGTGGCTTTCAATATAGAAATCAATTCCTTTAATCTAGAGTATTTGTCATAAACGCAGACAGAAAAGCTAATAGCAGAGTTCTGAATCAAGTCAACCTTCATTTTATTTTCATGTAAAATTTGAAAAATATCACTAATATTATCTTCAACTATAAAAGAAAAATCTAATGATGACAACTTTAAAAGATTTAAATTTCTTTGTACAATAAAGCAAGGTATTAATGGATCTATTTTAGTTCCTCTTGAAATTGAAGTCCCTTTCCCTTCTGGATTTAAAAAAGATTTAACATATAATGGAATTTCTTTTTTTTGTAAAGGCTGTAATGTTTTTGGATGTATAACTGAAGCTCCATAAAAAGCAAGTTCAATTGCTTCAGTGTAAGAAATTTGATTTAACAATTGAGGCTTTTTAAAAACTCTAGGATCAGCATTTAAAACACCTGGAACGTCTTTCCATATTGTAACAGATTCTGCGTTGAGACAGTAAGCAAAAATTGCTGCTGTATAATCTGATCCTTCTCTTCCTAAAGTTGTGCTAAAATTGTTAGCATCACTTGCAATAAAACCTTGAGTAATATTTAATAGTTTGGTATCAATATTTTTAGAAATGGAAGCTTTGGTAATCTCCCAGTTAAGGTTTGCGTCTCTATATTTAGAGTCTGTTTTAATCAATACTCTGGCATCAACCCAATTGCATCTTATGTTTGAATAATTTAAATAAGAATTTATGATTTTTGTTGACAAAATTTCTCCAAAGCTTACTACTTGGTCGTACACAAAAGAATAATCTGGAGATTTATTTCTTTTTAAAAAACCTCTCAAATTTTCAAAAACTTCTTTTACATCCGAAAATATTTGATGATTATCCTCTTTAAATAAATCATCTAAAATTTTATTATGGAAATTAAAAACCTCATTTAAAGAATACTGCAAATCATCTTTATTATCAAAATAGTTTTTCACTAATAGCTCTAACGAATTTGTAGTTTTACCCATTGCAGAAACAACTATAAGAGTCTGCTGTTGACCTAAATAATTTAATATTTTAACTAAATTTTTTACACCATCAGAGTCCTTGACCGATGCACCACCAAACTTAAATATCTTCATTTTTACTAATAAAATTATTAATTGCTAACTCATTCATTTGTGCAATTTGCCATTCTTTGGAGACATAAGCTCCATTTTTTTTGTAAAAATCAATTGCCTCAACATTCCAATCTAAAACAGCCCACTCAATTCTTCTAACATTTTTTAAATAAGAAAATTTTATAAAGTGAGAAAATAATGCAAAACCAATTCCTTTACCACGCATACTTTGAGTCACTATCAAGTCTTCTAAATGCATAGTAGGACCCTTCCAGGTTGAATACCTAGGATAACCCAAACACATGCCGGAAATTTTATTATTTACTAATGCAACAAAACAGGAAAACAATGGATTGTTTCCAAAACCATCATTAATTAAATCATCTGATGATATAACTACTGCATTGGGTTCTTTTTCAAAGACAGCTAATTCAGTTATTAATTCAATGACATATTTCATATCATCTTTTTTTGCTTCTCTTATTTGAATATTCATAATGAATTTCAAAGTTAAACTAATGAATTTAATATTCAATAAATGATAAAAAGTATAACAATTTTAATGATATTTGTGACAATGAAAAAAGGAGTTGAACCTCCACATTTTACACAAGGCAATAAGTCTCTGAATCTTCAGAAACTTCAATCTTCTATTGACAAATCTGAAAAAAATGTTATTTTAAAAGGTCTATATGGATCTTCTAAATCTTTTTTAATAAATAGTTTGTTTTCAAATTTAAATAAAAATATTTGTTGGATTTTAGAAAATAAAGAATCCGCTGGATATCATTTTAACGATTTAGAGGGGTTAATAAAACAAAAGCAATTATACTTTTTTCCTAGTAGTTATAACAGAGAAAATGATTTTAAGAAAACTAATACTCAAAGTGTTTTTTTAAGAACAGAATTAATAAGAAACTTGAGTTCTAACTCAGATAAAAATTTAATAATTACATATCCCGAAGCAATTTTTGAAAAAATAATTATTAAAAAAGCTATTAAAAAAAGAGTTTTAAAAATTAAAATAGAGGATACAATCTCTTTAGAGTCTTTTAACGAAAAACTATTTGATTTAGAATTTAATAGAGAAGACTTTGTAGTTGAACCAGGAGATTTTTCTGTAAGAGGTGGAATTGTAGATGTGTTTTCGTATTCCAATAACAAGCCTTACCGAATTGAGTTTTTTGGAGATGAAATTGAAAGTATTAGAACTTTTGATATTGAAACTCAAATTTCTAATAATACTCTAAAATCTGTAGAAATATTAGGAGATCTTGAAAATAAAGAAATTGATTATGAAAGAGAAAATATCTTCGATTTTATTGACGATAATACACTAATTGTAACAGAAAATATTGATCTTTTAAAAGATTCCTTGTCAAATTCGTTTGAAAAATTAAAATCAAACGGTAAGGATAAAATTGAATTAAATAAACTCTTTTATAATAGTGAGTCCTTAGATAAAGATCTAAATAAATTTAGTGTTATTGAACTCAATAAAATTGGAAGTAATAATATTCACTTTCAATTTAATATATCTCCACAACCAGCTTTTAATAAAAAATTTAAATTACTCATTGAAAATATTTCTAAATTTCACAACAAAGATTACTCTGTAAAGATTTTCTGTAGTAATAAGACTCAAATAAAAAGATTCAAAGATATATTTGAATTAAATAAAACTGATTTTGATCCTATTTTAATTGAAAAAGCAATTTTTAAAGGATTTATTGATCACGACCAAAAAGAAGTTTGTTATAGTGATCATGAAATATTTGAAAGATACCATAAATTTAAAATCAAGTCAGGATTTGAAACAAAAAAAAGAGTCAACTTAAACGAGCTAAAACAACTTGAAATTGGAGATTATGTCACTCACATTGATCATGGAGTTGGAGTATTTGGAGGGCTAAAAAAAATTGATGTAAATGGTAAAATTCAAGAAGCAATAAAACTAACATATGGTGAACGTGATACACTATATGTAAGTATTCATTTAATTCATAAAATTTGCAAGTATAATGGTAAAGACGGTACTAAACCAAAAATTTATAAACTCGGTTCTGGTGCTTGGAAAAAAATTAAACTAAAAGCTAAAAAGAGAGTAAAAGAAGTTGCTTTCAATTTAATTGAAGCCTATGCTAAAAGAAAATTAAAAAAAGGATTTCAATATGGAATTGATTCGTCAATGCAACATGAACTAGAAGCTTCGTTTATATATGAAGACACACCTGATCAAATAAAGTCAACTATTGACATTAAGAAAGATATGGAAAGTCTTCAACCAATGGATAGATTAATATGTGGAGATGTAGGATTTGGTAAAACTGAAATTGCTATAAGAGCCGCCTTTAAAGCCATAGATAATAACAAACAAGTTGCGGTATTGGTTCCTACAACAGTTTTAGCTTTTCAACATTTTAAAACATTTTCAAATCGTTTAAAAGATTTTCCCGTAACAGTTGATTATTTAAATAGATTTAGAACAACTAAAGAAAAAAACTTAATAATTCATGAGTTAAATGAGGGGAAAATTGATATTATCATAGGAACTCACCAATTAATAAACAATAAAATTAATTTTAAAAATTTAGGTTTATTAATTGTTGATGAGGAACAAAAATTTGGAGTAAGTGTTAAAGAAAAAATAAGATCTTTAAAAGAAAATATTGATGTATTGACTCTCACTGCTACTCCAATACCAAGAACATTACAATACAGTTTAATGTCTGCTAGAGATCTTTCAATTATAAATTCACCACCTCAAAATAGATTTCCAATTGAAAGTTCTGTTATTTCATTTAATGAAGAAATTATAAAAGATGCTGTTAATTTTGAAATCAACAGAGGAGGTCAAGTCTTTTTTGTACATAACAGAATTGAAAATATTCAAGAAATTCGAGCCTTGATTTCGAGATTAGTTCCGTCTGCAGATATAGCAATTGTTCACGGAAGGTTGGATGGCAAAACATTAGAAAAAACAATGCTTGATTTTATTGATGGACAATACGATGTTTTAGTTTCAACAACTATAATAGAAAGTGGATTAGATGTTCCTAATGCAAATACAATATTTATTAATAATTCTCAAAATTTTGGGCTAAGCGACTTGCATCAAATGAGAGGAAGAGTTGGTAGAAGTAATAAAAAAGCTTTCTGTTATTTTATAACGGCTCCGCTATTGTCAATTACTAAAGAAGCAAGAAAAAGAATTGAAGCTATTGAGCAGCATACAGAGCTTGGATCTGGATTTCATATTGCTATGAAAGATTTAGAAATAAGGGGAGCAGGAGATCTACTTGGAGCAGAACAAAGTGGATTTATTAACGATATAGGTTTTGAAACTTATCAGAAAATTTTGAGAGAAGCTGTAGAAGAATTAAAAAATAAAGAATTTGAAAATTTATTTGAAAATGAAATAGATAATTCTTTCAAAATTTCAAACTTCAAAATTGATACTGACTTAGAGATATTATTTCCGGATAATTATATAAATAACGTCAAAGTACGACTAAATCAATATCAAAAATTATCTAATATTATTAATCTTGAAGAACTAAAAATATTTACAACTGAATTAGAAGATAGATTCGGAAAATTACCAAGTCAATCTTTGGATTTAATAAAAACAATAGAACTTAAACTATTAGCAATTCAAAATGGATTTGAAAAATTAATTTTGAAAAACGAAAAAATGATATGTCAATTTATTAGCAATAAAGAAGATAAGTTTTATTCTTCAGGAGAGTTCACTAGAATTTTACAGACAGTTCAAAACAATCAAAATTTATGTCAGTTAAAAGAAAAAAAATCAATGAATGGAGAAAGACTTTTACTTGTTTTTCAGGAAATTGACTCTGTTGAAAAAGCAATAGACTGTTTAAAGATTTTTTAAGTTCTTTATTACTTTAAATGCTTTATCAACCTGCTCTTCATTAACTAGAATAGTAAATTCGTTAGATGTAGAGATAACCTCATATATATTTATTCCCTCCCATGATAATCTTTGGAAAACAAAATAATATATACCTGGAATTGAAATGTTTTCGGCTGGAAGTTTTATTGAAATAGAGGATAAATTTACTTGTTTTGAAATGCAAACTTCATTTTTTAAAACTTGTTCAACTAGAGATGATAAATTTCCACTAACAACTATATTACATTCATTCAC
>Ga0102909_1000618_pt1 | contig 11593 bp, 10 predicted proteins | sample Colrivmet1557A02_FD_84974 | JGI IMG/M metagenome (GOLD analysis project Ga0102909, IMG submission 84974) | Estuarine microbial communities from the Columbia River estuary - metaG 1557A-02 | ecosystem: Environmental > Aquatic > Marine > Intertidal zone > Estuary | place: USA: Columbia River...
CATTTATATAGAGAATCTAGAATGCTATCATCGACATGTTCTGGAATTAGAACTTTTAGTTCCTCCGTTCTTTTCATTTCATGTTTAATTGCTCTAATAGCTGGCTTGTTCCGTGCCCAACTTCTCCTAGCTATTCCGTTATTAACATCAAAAAATAACATCTTTTCTAATTTTTTTTCTGATTTTTTTGTGCCATCCAATAGCATTCCAAAACCACCATTAATTACTTCACCCCAGCCAACACCTCCACCATTGTGAATTGATACCCAAGTTGCTCCTCTGAAACTATCCCCTATAACATTATGAATTGCCATGTCTGCAGTGAATTTACTCCCATCATAAATATTTGAAGTTTCTCTATAGGGAGAATCTGTTCCGCTTACATCATGATGATCTCTACCCAAAATTACAGGTCCTATTTCTTTCTTTGAAATAGCTAAATTAAAAGCTCTAGCGATTTCAATTCTTCCCTCTGAGTCTGCGTATAAAATTCTAGCTTTTGATCCAACTACTAATTTATGTTTTTGTGCATCCTCAATCCATTTAATATTATCATCTAGCTGACCTTGTATTTCACTTGGTGCCTTTTCTTTTATTTTAGTTAAAATGGTTTTAGCTATTTCATCAGTTTTTTTTAGATCTTCTTCATTTCCTGATGCACAAACCCATCTGAATGGACCAAAACCATTATCAAAACAGATTGGCCCTAAAATATCCTGAACATATGATGGATATCTAAACTCTGTTTTCTTGTCATTCATTACATCAGCGCCAGCTCTAGAAGCTTCTAATAAAAAAGCATTACCATAGTCAAAGAAGTACGTTCCTCTTTTAACATGCATCTTGATAGCCATGGAATGTTTTTTTAAGGATTCTTGCACTTTTTGTTTAAAGAGTCCAGGGTTATCTTTCAATAAAATATTTGCCTCATCATAATTTAAGTCAACAGGATAATAACCTCCAGACCAAGGATTGTGAAGCGAAGTTTGATCAGACCCAATAGTTACATGAATTTTTTCTTTTAAAAAAGCTTCCCATACATCAACTATATTTCCAATATAGGCAAATGATATTATTATTTTTTCTAGCTGTGCTTCTTTAACCAACTTGACTAATTCACTAATTTCAAAAACAAGTTTATCTACCCAACCTTGATCATGTCTTTTTTTTGCAGCAGAATAATTCACCTCTGCAGTGATCGTAATACAACCAACAATATTTCCTGCTTTAGGTTGAGCACCACTCATTCCTCCAAGTCCTGAAGTAAGAAATATTTTTCCTTTTACAGATTCTCCTTTTTTGAGAACTTTTCTAAAGGCATTCATTAAGGTAATTGTTGTCCCATGAACTATTCCTTGAGGACCAATATACATAAACGATCCTGCTGTCATTTGTCCATATTGTGTTACACCTAAGGCATTGAATCTTTCCCAATCATCAGGTTTAGAATAGTTAGGTATCATCATTCCGTTTGTTATTACTACTCTAGGTGATTTTTTTGAAGAAGGAAATAATCCCATAGGATGGCCTGAATAGAGATGTAAAGTTTGATTGTTATTCATCTCTGCTAGATACTTCATAGTCAATAAGTATTGAGCCCAATTTTGAAAAACAGCACCATTACCACCATAGGTTATAAGTTCTTGAGGATGCTGAGCAATTTCTTCATTTAAATTATTCTGTATCATTAACATTATTGCTGCTGCCTCACTAATTTTTGCTGGATATTCATCTATGGATCGAGCATATATAGAATAATTTGGTTTAAATCGAATCATATAGATTCTACCGTAGGTGTCTAATTCTTTAATAAAGTCATACGCAAGTTCCTTATGCCATTTTTTTGGGAAATATCTTAATGCATTTTTTATTGCTAACCTTTTTTCATCTAAACTTAAGATTTGCTTTCTACTAGGAGCAGGATTTAATTTAAAATCAATTGATTTAGATTCTGGTAGTTCTTTTGGAATTCCTTGTAAAATTTGTTCTTGAAAAGTCATAACTCTGGAAAAACATTTAAATCTTGGTTCTCTATTAAATTAATCATCTCTTCAATGTCTTTACTTAATGTTCTGTCTTCTTCTAATTTTTTTATGTTTTTGCGTATTCTAGAAAAGGTTATTTCTATAGGATCAGAAAATTTATTTGGACGTCTAAACTCTAATGCTTGAGCTGCATGTAATAATTCAATTGCAATGATTTTTTCAAGATTACCTATAACTTCAAGACACATTCTGCCTGAGATACTACCCATAGACACATGATCCTCTTGTCCCATGCCTGTTGGAATACTATCTGCAGAGGAGGGAAAACAAAGTGATTTGTTTTCTGAAACTAAAGCAGCAGTAGTATACTGAGTAATCATAAAGCCTGAATTAAGTCCTGCATTTTTGATTAACATAGGAGGCAGTCCATGAAGACCCTCTAAAAGTAAATAGCTTCTTCTATCTGATATATTCCCAATTTCAGATGCAGCTATTTTCAAATAATCAATTGCTAAAGCTAAAGGTTGGCCATGAAAATTTCCTCCTGAAATGGTTGAGTTATCACCTAGAATTATTGGATTGTCCGTCACAGAGTTAATTTCAATATCTACAAGTTCTTTTAAGTGGTATAAAGCATTTCGTGAAGCACCGTGAACTTGGGGAGTACATCTTATTGAATAAGGATCTTGTACTCTATCACAATCTATATGTGAATTTGAATTTTCAGAGTCTTTCAATAAACTAGAAATTCGATTAGCAACTTTAATGATACCCTTGTAGGGTCTAAGTTCATGTAGCTCTTTTCTAAAAGGAGCCAGGCTTCCTTGAAATCCTTCAAGTGACATCGCCGAAGCTAAATCAGCTAAATCCATAATGTATTCAAGTTTTGAAATTGCTTTAATAGCGTGGGCTAAAATAAACTGTGTTCCATTAATTAGTGCCAATCCTTCTTTTGCATTTAAATCTAGCGGTTTTAATTTATGTTTTTTAAGAATTGTTTTAGACTCAACCTTCTCTTCACCATCCCAGAAAAATCCTTCGCCAATCACTGGAAGAAATAAATGAGCTAGTGGTGCTAAATCTCCTGAGGCACCGACTGATCCTTTTTCCGGAACATGTGGAGTTAAATTATTTTGAAAAAAATAAATTAGACGTTCTATCAATTCTATACTAACTCCTGAAAATCCCATAGATAAAGATTTTATTTTACAAAGAAGCATAATCCTAGCAAGTTCAGGATTGATTGGATCTCCAACACCAACTGAGTGGCTTAATAATAAATTTCGCTGCAAAGACTTAGTCTCTTTTGAGGTAATTCTTTTTGTACATAGAGGCCCAACACCAGTATTTATACCATAAACAGGCTTTGTGTTTTTTGCAATTTTTTGAGAGCGCTCATAACTTAAAATTATTTTTTTTCTAAGCAAAGAATTTAATTTAACCGCATGGGGATTCTCCAAGAAAAAATAAATATCATCTACCGATAAATTAGAATTTTCAATACTCAACATGACTAAATTTAATTCAAAGTTTGACTTTAAAGATAGCAATATCAAGCATAATAAAGCAAATAATAAACATTAGAGAAAAATTAAATGAATTTATATTAGATAATTAGAAATATTTTTCAGTACTTTGCAATACATAGTACCTGGTTATATATGAGTACAACAAACTTTAAAACACAAATAAGAAAAGGCTTAATTGAATTTTGTGTTCTTCAAATTATCTCTAGAGGTGAAGTATACACAACTGATATAATAGTAGAGCTTCAAAAATCAAAAATGATAGTTGTAGAGGGAACACTGTATCCTCTACTTAACAGATTAAAATCATCTAATTATGTTGACTATTCTTGGAAAGAGTCAAAACAAGGACCTCCTAGAAAGTATTATGTTTTAACAAAAGAAGGTATAGATCACTTAAAAGAATTAAATCTGTCATGGATTGAAGTTGACAAAGCGGTAAAAAAAATAATAAATACAAAGAAATAGAAATGAAAAGTATAGTCATAATCATGTCACTAGTCATAGCTCAAAATATTAATAGTTTTGGTTTACATAGTGAAAGACCACAACCTCCAGTACCACCACAAGTGCCTGCTCCGCCTCCGCCTCCATCATCTATTCCTAAAATAATGGAACTTGGAAACTACGAAAGTATTAGTATAAATGGACCTTTTCAAGTTCAATTATATTCAGGTAAAGAAGGAAAAATAGAATTAACTGGGAATAATACAGCTACAGAATTAATTGAAATATTTATACATAATGATGAACTAATAATTAGGCCTATAGAAAGGAATTGGGTATTTAAATCCTTGTTTGGGTTTAAAGATCTCCGTAAGATTAAGGCTAATATTCCTGTAGAAGATATCAATAAAATATCATTAAATGGATCTGGAACTATTACCTCAAAAGATATATTAGAAAATAAAAAAATTGAAATCAAATTAAATGGATCTGGAAATATCGAAGTTAATCTAAACTCTAAAGAAGCCATAACTAAGATTAATGGATCTGGAACTATTGAGTTGATTGGTAAGAGTGAAGAATCAGAGCTTAAGGTAAATGGGTCTGGAACTATTAAAGCAAAAAATTTATTATCTAGAATAGTAGATGCTAAGATTAATGGATCCGGAACTATTGAGTTATTCTCAACAAATAAGCCAAACAAAAAAATAAATGGGTCTGGAACTATTAAATCTTTCGGCCCAAATAAGGTTAACCATAAAATAATTGATATAGATTAAATTATTAAGCTGTAAGCTGAATAAAAAAAAGTAAAAAATGATGAAAAAAATATTTATAATAGTTGCACTTGTTTCTTTTTCAATTGTTCAATCTCAAAATTTTGAAAAAAAGGATTTAATGGGACAATGGATGTTTAAAATAGAAATAAAAGATGCCATAAAAAACTCAAAAGATTTAAACGGATTTGAAAAATTAGCTGCAAGGACATTTAGTAGACTAATTGAAAAAGAATTAGAAAAAGTACAAATGATATTTGATTTTAAAAGAGATAATACTGCCTCAATAACTGTTATTACAGAAGAAAAAACAGAAAGTAAAAATGTGTTTTTATGGAAACTAAATAACGAAGGCCTTCTCTTCTTGGATAGTATTAATGAAGACACGGAAATTGAATTTGGTGACACGGCATATTGGGTCTTCGAGGACAATAAATTAATCCCTTATGATAAAAAGGATAAAATTAATTCTGGTATGTTAATGGTTAAAGTAAACTAAAATGAAAAAGACATTAAATATAAATATTGGAAGTAGAGTTTTTAATATCGATGAGGATGCTTATGATTTACTATCTAAGTACCTGGAATCAATAAAAACATATTTTAAAAAAATAGAAATAGATGAAGATATATTTGAAGATATTGAAAATCGAATTTCAGAAAAATTTAATTCAAAATCCGAAAGCAGACAATCGTTAAACTTAAATGATGTAGATAGCATAATTGAACAGATGGGTACCCTTGATGATTTTAAGGAGGCCTATGATGATTTTGAAATAAACGAGCCTAAAAAACAGAGTCAAGAATCAAGTAAAAAAGAAAATAAAAAAAGAATATATAGGAATTCAAGCGATAAGGTAATAGCCGGGGTTGCTTCTGGACTGGCAAATTACTTTGGTTTAGATCCAATTATTTTTAGATTGATTTTTATTGCCTCTCTATTTACCGGCTTTGGGTTTATTGCTTATTTGATTTTTTGGATTGGAATTCCTGAAAATGAAAGTGGAAGAATAAATGAAAACAAAAGACTTTATAGGGATGGAGATAACAAAATATTAGGAGGAGTTGCATTTGGATTAGCAAATTACTTTGGGGTAGATCCAGCAATTATCAGAATACTTTTTATTGTATCTCTTTTTATTGGGGGTTTTGGATTATTAGCATATTTGATTCTATGGATATCAATTCCTGAGGCTAAGACTGTTGGTGAAAAAATGAACATGAAGGGGTACACACTTACTCTTGAAAACATCGAAAAATTTATTAAGGAGAAGCTTCCTCAAAATGACGGTAAGGAAAATATATTTGTTAAAATAATTTTACTTCCTTTTAGAGTAATTGGTCCAATTTTCCTGGGAATTATAGCAATAATTATTCCTATTTTACGAATTTTAATAAGCTTTATTCTTTTAGTTTTTTCTATTGTAGTTATTGTTTTTCTGGTAGTGTTTACTCTAGGGGCTTTAAAATTGATTAATTATCAAAATTTTATAATCGGGAGCATTGATGGTTTCTATATAAGTGGCATTGATCTCTCCGCTATAATTGGTGAATTACCAGTTTATTTTCAATTATCAATTTTATTGTTCTTAGTGGTAGCACTATTATTTATTATAATGATCATTTTAAAAGTATTATTCAACATTAAAAATAATATTTCAAGTAGACTGATAGGTTTATTTTTTATTGGTGCTATTTTATTCATTTTTAATATTATTGTTCTTGAAGATACAATTGATAAATGGGAAAGAAGTGGACAAATAGATGAGTGGATAGATGAAGGTAAATTGAAAATTGAAAACAGAAGATCTTACCGATATTGATTATTTTAATGTGCCTCAAACCCGTCATATAAATGTTTAACTTAGCCCGTCAAATGCCAAGAATTTTACTACTTATTTTCTTACTAATTCAGAATTGGATTTATTCTCAAAAAACGTATCATCCTAATAAAGTTGATCCCTCTGAAATTATTATTGATGGTTTTATTTCAGAAGATGAAATAAAAAATTCTTTTATAACTACTGTTGATTATGAATGGCAACCTGGCTACAATACTCCTGCAAGACTAGAAACTGAAGTGTATTTAAGATATAGTGAATCTAGTCTATATGTAGGCGTAGTCGCATATAGTGATCCTGAAAATATTAGAGGGCAAGTAAGACCAAGAGATCAAATGGAAGGAGATCTAAATGAGGATACTATTTTTCTGAGATTTGATCCCTTCAAAGATGCACGAAGTGTATATATTTTAGCATCAAATGCATATGGAAGTCAACTAGATTTAAGAGCAAGAAATGCAATTAGTGATGACGAGAGATATGATATAACTTTTAATGCACTCTATGAAACTAAATCTTCAATTAATGATGAGGGTTATGTTGTTGAATTTTTAATTCCGTTCAATTCAATCCCATATCCAAGCGGTAAAGATCAAAAATGGGGATTTAATGTCATGCGTGCATTCACTCTTAATGGAACACAAGTTTTTAATATAGGTGATAAATATGATAGAGATAACCCCTGTAGAATCTGTCAGATTAGTGGTGAATTAATAATGGATGATGTCGAATTTAAAAGTAAAACTGAACTACTTCCGTATATATCAAGTAATTTAATTGGAGATAGAGGAGTTTTGTCAAACAATCCTATCGATTATGGAAAAGCTGCAAGTGAAATTGGCTTTGGGGTTAAATATGACCTATCCTCATCTTCATCCATTGAGTTAACAGTAAATCCAGATTTTTCTCAAGTAGAAGCAGATGAAACTCAAATTGATATTAATTCAGCATTTGCTTTACAATACCCAGAGTTAAGACCTTATTTTAATAAAGGAATGGACCTGTTAAATTTCTTAGATAATGCTTTTTACTCAAGGACTATTAATTCACCCTCTATTTCATCTAAATTAACATCAGCTGGTGAAAAATCTAGGTCGATTCTCTTGACAGCAATAGATCAAAAGTCTCCTTATTTAATTGGAGGTGAAGATAAATCTTACTTTGGAGAAGGTGGGACTAGTTATGCTAATGCATTTAGACATCAAAGAGTAATAAATAATGGTCTTAAATATGGATTTTTTACTACGAATCGATATTATGAAGGTGGTGGATATGGTAATCTTTTTGGCATCGATGGGCTATTTACTATTAATAAGATTTGGCGTATTCAATTTGAGCTAATTAAAAATTTTAATGAAGAACCTATTGCTGATTGGATAGATACTAATGACTTGTTCTCAAATAAATCAGTAAAATTAAATGGTGAAAAATTTAATGGGAGTGCAAATTACTTCCGAGTCTCAAGACAAACTGAAAACTGGAATTCATATTTATTTTATAAATCAATATCAGCAAATTTTAGAGCGGATTTAGGATTTGTCCCAAAAAACAATAAAAAATCATTCACTGCATTCCAAGGATATGAAAAAATAATTGATAAAAAATATTTAAAAACTTTTGCACTTAGTGTCACAGGAAATTTGAGTCATAATTTCAATAATGAACTTAAATATAAAGGGTTAGATGTGGAACTTGGTGTTACTACAATTGGCAAGACTTATATTAACTATATGTATCTTATCAATTCCTTTAGAAATTATTTAGGTGTTAATTATAAAAATTATAGTAATTCCACCATAACTATAATGAGTTCACCATCAAAGAACTTAACATTTTTTACTAGAGCTACTTTTGGAAAAGAGATTGCATTCAATGAGGATATTCCTGAAATTGGAAAAGAAAGCTCTTTCGTCTTATCATTAAATTATAAACTAGGGAATAATATAAGTCTAAACCCATCTTTAAGATTTTCTTCTTTAAAGAAAACTGATGACTCAGAGTTTTTTTACAATGGTTATATATCAAGATTATCTAGCAGATATCAGTTTAACAATGATTTAAGTTTAAGATTAATTTCTGAGTACAATAAATTTACTGACACATTTTATATACAACCTCTATTAGAATGGAATCCAAATCCTTCAACTATATTTTATATCGGAGGTAATCAAAGTTCAATTACTGATTTTGATCTTCAGCCAGAGGATTTTAATCCTTTTCGAATTAACAGGTCTCAGTTTTTTGTTAAATTTCAATACTTAATTGGAGTATAAAATTTACTATATTTAAATATGAAAAATAAACTACTATTACTCTCAATGATATTAACATTTTCTTCATGTGGAATCTTTAAAACAACTAATACACCCATAACATCCGGTGCTGAAGCTGAAGATGTAAAAGAAGTTGATACAACTGCTAAATTCATTGGAAAATATAATATTACTGTATTCGGGGTTCCTGATGTAGGTGAATTGGAATTAATTATGAATGTAACCAGGGATGGTGATGAACTAAAAACTGAAATTGAGGAAGGAGAACAAGAATCAGGGCTTGATGTTTTAAAAACTGAAATTGAGGAAGATATTTTATATATAGACACATACGTTGATAGTTATGGCATAAATGTTTCTTTTGAAATTTATGTTGACGGAAATTCAGTTACAGGATATCTCGCTGATATGTTTGAACTTGAAGGAACTATTACTAAATACGTAAAATTAAAATAGTTATTGAGTTACTTCGTACTCAAATTCCCAAAGTGGATTGTCTAGTTTATTAATTATATAATTTAGAGTTAACTCTTCCCCTGAGGAAATGTTTTTATCAGCTACAATTCTAATATGTTTTATAGCTCCAATAGACTCGTGAGATTCAGAAATAACAGCTTTACAATTTGGCATTTCATGGTGATTGATAAATGCGCCTAGTGGAAGTCTTATATAATTATCTGGAAATCTCTTATCATAAACATGGGATATGCCTAGATCGGTGTTATCTGAAATATCTTGAGTAGCAAAAACTCCAAGACCTTCAATTGTACTTTCTTTAATTGTTATTGACTTAGGAAGTGGTCTCCACTCTTTTTGTTGATTCATAATATCAATTTTACTGAATTTTTAAATCAAAATCAAGTGATAGTGACTTTCTTAATCCAGTTACTACATTTAAAATATTAAAAGGAAGAGATATTATTTCAACTTTAGATATAGTTTTTATTTGAATCTTAAAAGAACTATTTGGAAGGATTTTTAAAAACTTAGAATTTTTATGGAAAGTATATTCTCCCTGATATTCTAGGCTAATAGGTACACTACTCAGATTAGAAATTTCTAATTCAAGTACAGTTGTTTCCCCAATATATCCATTACTCTTAAGCTTAATATTTGATTCAATTATAGGTTTTATATTCTCCTCTTTACCAATTAGTAAATCCTTGAACCATACAAAAGTATGTCCTTTAAATAATGATTCTTTTATTGAATTTTGTGAATTGTCTTTTGTTATTACAAATGTCAAAGGTCTGTGCCCCCCATTAGGAATATCAAAATCCCAATCTACGAGGCCATGAATATCAGAGTTTCCAAGAACTGTAAGATTGTTGTTTATTGCTATTTCAAGTGCTTCTTCAGAGTAAGTGTCTTCATTTGCAACTTCAAGTCCATGGACAAGATTTTTTGAAATGAGCTCTTCGTGAACTGGATCTAATTTAGCAATTCCATCCATCCTTCCCTCACTTTTGCTTGTCCAATGAGGATGATTCCAAAAAACAAAAGCTCCTTGATTGTTTGCCTCTATTATACCTGCTAGTGAATCTCCCTTAATCAATAATTTGTTTGCATCATTTATGAAGATTGCATTGAAATGACCTGGAGGCATATGTCTGGTTATTTCAGATCCTTTAAGAATAATTAAATCCTTTTCATCAACAGATTTCTTCGCTATGACATATGACCTGTTTAAGTCAGGGTTAGGAATATCTTCTTTTTTTGGCTGATATTCTAGATGATCTGTAATAGCAATTATTTCAATACTTTCTCTCAAAGCTTCTTGTGCTCTTATAGTAGGCCATACCATTCCATCGGAAAAAACTGTATGAGTATGAAGATCAGCTCCCAGTAATAGCAGTCCATCTGGTGCTTCAAAAAATTTTGAGGTGGTTTGACTAAAGAGAGTAAAAGAAATAAAAAGAAGTAAATATTTGATTTTCATTTTATTAATGTATAAATAATTATTCAGTTAATAATAAAATAAATATTAACTACAATCAATCTCATATTCTTGCCAAACTTTATCTGGAGTAATATTTGGGAAGTAATAACATTTTTTTGAGCCATCTGGAAAATTTACATATTTATAAAATGCTGACGGAACATGTGCCCCAGTCTCAAGAATTATATGGCCTGTATTAAATTCTAAATATATTTCAATATCAATATCTCCAAGTTCATCAGCCCATTCTCTTACTTGTTCCTCTAAATCAACCCATGTGCCTCTATTTAGATCATCGAATTGAAGTGCAGCATTTAAATAGGTGAACGTTGAATATAGATTTTCATATGAATCATTAAAAGATCCTGCTGGAGCCATATGTCCTTTGTCCCATCTATTTGAATAATAATCATCATTATCTGATGTATATATTGTGTCAACCTTATAAAAATTCATACCATCTCTATCAGCGTTTTTTACAATATCCTCCCTTACGGTATATTTAACCCAATTAGGTTGTTCATAGATTTCATTATATGATATTTCAAAGATACTAGTGGATACTAATAGTGAGTCTATTCTTGCTCTAGTTAAAGTAATAGAAGTTTCATCAACTGAAGGCTGATTTTCTGAAACATTTTTGTTCTCCTTTTGACAAGCCCCTAACAAAAACAAAGAGATTAAAATCAGTTCCTTCACTATTATTTTACTAGTTTTCTCATTAAACCTTCTTGTGCAACTGAGGCAACCATTGTGCCATCTTTCTTGAAAATACTTCCTCTAGCAAAACCCCTAGAATTAGAGGC
>Ga0102909_1000728_pt1 | contig 10473 bp, 8 predicted proteins | sample Colrivmet1557A02_FD_84974 | JGI IMG/M metagenome (GOLD analysis project Ga0102909, IMG submission 84974) | Estuarine microbial communities from the Columbia River estuary - metaG 1557A-02 | ecosystem: Environmental > Aquatic > Marine > Intertidal zone > Estuary | place: USA: Columbia River...
ACTAATATTAGTAACCAATGATGATGGTGTAAACGCACCTGGTATTAGAACTTTAATTAGTGTAATGAAGGAGATTGGTGATGTGTTTGTTGTGGCTCCTGACAGTCCCCAGTCTGGAATGGGACATGCCATAACTATAAATTCAACTCTTCACACATCAAGAATTACATCAAAGAATTCTAAGACCGTAGAGTATAGTTGCTCAGGAACACCTGCTGATTGTGTTAAGTTAGCAATCAATGAGTTAATGCCTAGAAAGCCTGATTTATGTGTTTCTGGTATAAACCATGGATCAAACTCATCAATTAATGTAATTTATTCAGGTACAATGAGTGCTGCTATAGAAGCAGGAATTGAAGGGGTGCCTGCAATAGGTTTTTCTCTTCTTGATTACAAGTGGAATGCAAATTTTGATGAATCAAAAGATTTTATTAAGAAAATTACTCTAACTGCATTAAAAAATGGAATTCCAAATGGAGTTGTTCTTAATGTAAATATTCCATCAGTTGATAAATCTAAAATTAAAGGCGTTAAAATATGTAGACAGGCAAAGGCGTTCTGGGATGAAGAATTTGATAAAAGAAAAAATCCTTTAGGACAAGAATATTATTGGTTAACTGGAAAATTTGTTAATAGAGATAAAGGAGAAGACACTGATGAATGGGCTTTAAATCAAAATTATATATCTATTGTTCCTGTTAAATTTGATCTAACTGCTCATCATGCCATTCAAAATCTAAATGAATGGAATTTTAAATGAAATATTATATAATAGCTGGAGAAGCATCTGGAGATTTATATGGTTCTAGATTAATTGATGAAATTAAATCAATTGATAAGAAAGCAAACATAAGATTTTGGGGGGGAGACAAAATGATTCTTAGTGGAGGATTTAATGTAAAGCACATTAAAGAGCTTGCTTTTATGGGATTTTATGAAGTTTTAAAAAATATACTAACCATCTGGAAAAACATTAATTTTTGTAAAAAAGACATTAGTGAATTTAACCCAGATAGAATTATTTATATTGATTATCCTGGTTTTAATTTGGTAATTAGTAAGTGGGCAAAAAAAAAGGGTTTTAAAAACTATTATTATATAAGTCCTCAAATATGGGCCTGGAAAGAAAATAGAATAAAGACTATTAAAAATAGTATAGATAAACTTTATGTAATATTTCCATTTGAAAAGGAGTACTATAAAGATCAACACAACATGAGATCTGAATTTTTTGGTCATCCACTTATTGAACAAATTGATAATTTTAAACCAAATACTGAATTCTATAGTAATAATAAAATATCAAACGAAAGGGAAATAATAGCATTACTGCCTGGGAGTAGAACTCAAGAAATTAATACAATGTTGCCTATATTTTTGAAATTAAAAAAACATTTTTTAAAATATCAGTTTATTATAGCAGGAGTTAAAAGTGTAGAAAAGAATGTTTATAAAGTTGCAGAAGAAAAGAGTATAAATGTGATTTATAATCAAACATATGACTTGCTATCTAATTCAAAAGCAGCAATAGTCACTAGTGGAACAGCATCATTAGAATGTGCTCTTTTTAAAGTTCCACAAATAGTTTGCTACAAAACCAGTTTAATGAGTTATTTGATTGGGAAAACATTTGTAAAAATTGATTTTATTTCACTTGTGAACATAATATTAAAAAAGGAAGTTGTTGAAGAGCTAATTCAAAGTCAATTAACTGAAAATAAACTACATAAAGAGCTTAATAAAATTATTAGTGGTCAAAGAAGATCAAGAATGCTTGATAATTATTCTAATTTACATTCTATACTATCTTTAGATAAAACCTCAAATAATATTGCTAATTCGATAATTGAATCTTAATAATAAATTATTCAATTCCGTGCATCATGACAATAATTTTCTTATTGGCTAGTATCATCATTAGTCCTACAAAAGCAGGTAAAATTGTAAAAATTAAAAAGAAAACTGACATACCGTAGTCTTCAACTATAGGATCAATAAAACTACCTGTTATACCTGCAGCAGTATTTGCTATAAAGTTAGCTACAAACCAAACACCAAACATCAATCCAACAAGTTTTTGAGGAGCTAATTTACTAACGTATGAAAGTCCCACTGGTGAAACACAAAGCTCTCCTAGTGTATGAAATAAGTATGCTAAAATTAGGAATATCATACTTTGTGACGCAGAAGCTGCTCCTAATGGAATATTAATTGAACCATATGAAAGGATTCCGAAACCAAAAGCTAAAAGCATCAAACCTATACCAAATTTTACAGGGCCAGATGGATTAAACTTTGACTGCCATAGTTTTGAAAGTACAGGAGCAAATACTATAATATAGAATGAATTTAAAATAGCAAACCACGATGCAGGAACTGCAGTTGAATCTTTAGAAAATTCTCTAAGTAACATCCAAATAACAATACCCCAAATGATAACAAAACTTGAAGCTAAAAATAGGTTTGAAACAGCATACTTTTCAAATGTATTTTTAAATAATAAATAAAGAATAATTGTTAAAATAATCATTGGAACAATTGTCAATAGTGAATTCACAATCTTGAAGATTAAAGCACCAGTACCTACTAAATCTCTATTTGTATAATCATTTGCAAAAATTGTCATACTACCTCCAGCTTGTTCAAAACCCCACCAAAAGAAAACTGTTACAAATGAAAAAATACCTATTACAATTAATCTATCATTAATTGTCTTAGGAGATACATTATTATCAGTGGCAATCTTTTCTTTGTCATCACTCTTCTTAACAGGTAAGCCAATATTTCCAAATATTTGTTGACCAAAATGAAATTGAAGCATTCCAAACAACATAAATATTCCTGCTAAACCAAAACCATAATGCCAATTTACTGTTTCACCTATATAACCACATAAAAGAATACCTAAAAAGGCACCAGAGTTAATACCCATATAAAAGATTGTATATGCTGCATCTTTTATTTTACCTTGGTCTTTATACATCTGACCAACCATTGAACTAATATTAGGTTTAAAAAAACCATTACCCACTATTAAAAAACTTAATCCAACATATAAATAAAAATCATAAAAAACTTCTAAAGCCATGGCTGCATGTCCTAAAGTCATCAATAAAGCACCAATAACAACCGCTTTTCTATAACCAAGAAATTTATCAGCAAGTAACCCTCCAAAAATTGGTGTAATGTAAACAAGTCCCGTATACCAGGCATATAATAATAATGCATCTTTTCTTTCCCAACCCCACCCTTCATTGTCAAGAGATGATATAAGAAACAATACAAGTATTGCACGCATTCCATAATAAGAAAATCTTTCCCACATCTCAGTAAAAAAAAGAGTAAAAAGACCTGAAGGATGACCTAAGATGGTTCTTTGATTTATTTCATCACCATTAAAGAGTTTTACTTTTTCCATAGTTGCTGATTAGTTAAATTAAATTGAGATTGATTTCACTTATATTTACATAAAGTAAAGAAAATTATGCCAGAAAAAATAATTGGTTTTTCGAAACTTTCTAGAGAAGATAAGATCAGTTGGATTAGTTCAAATTTTTTAAATGAATCCAGTGAGTTTAAAAAAATTTTAAACTCGTATTTAAATAATGATACTGAGATTCAATCTTTACACAATTCTTTTTCTGAAAATAGTATTTCAAATTTTTATTTACCATACTCTGTATCTCCTAATTTTCTGATAAATAATAAAAATTATTGTATTCCTTTAGTTACAGAAGAAAGTTCTGTTGTTGCTGCATTATCTAACTCGTCAAAATTTTGGTTCGAAAGAGGAGGATTTAAATCTAATATAATCAACAATCTAAAAAATGGTCAAATACATTTTATGTTCAAAGGGAAGAAAAAACTTCTTGAGAAGTTGATAAATGATAATGTATTAGATCTAATCAAATCAACAGATGAAATAACAAAAAGAATGCGAGCTAGAGGTGGTGGAATTAAGAAAATTAAATTGATTGACAAATCAAGTGACTTAAAAGATTATTTACAATTATCGGTAGATTTCATTACAGTAGATTCTATGGGAGCTAATTTTATTAACTCATGTTTAGAAAAAATATCAAAAACTTTCAAGGAGTTAATTATAAAGTCTAATTACTTTAAAGATTCCGAAAAAGATATTAAAATAATTATGTCAATTTTATCAAATTATACTCCAGATTGTCTAGTTGAAGCTTCCGTTGAGTGTAATTTAGATGAGTTAGGAACTATTGAAGGTTTACCTTCCAGAGAGTTTGCGTCAAAATTTAAAAGTGCTTTTGATATAGCTCAAATTGATATAAATAGAGCTGTTACTCATAATAAGGGAATAATGAATGGTATTGATGCAGTTTTAATTTCAACTGGAAATGATTTCAGGGCAGTTGAAGCTGGAATTCATGCATATGCATCTTCAGATGGGTATTATAAAAGTTTATCCCAATGCTCAATAATTAATGATAATTTCAAAATAAGTCTAAAGATTCCTGTTTCAGTGGGTACAGTTGGGGGAATTACAGATTTACATCCTATGGTTAAATTATCACTTCAAATGTTGGGAAATCCTACTTCATTAGATTTAATGAAAATTATATGTTCTGTAGGTCTTGCCCAAAACTTTGCAGCTGTTAAATCATTAGTTAGTTCTGGAATTCAAAAAGGCCATATGAAAATGCACCTTATTAATCTTTTAATAAAGAACAGTGCAAATAAGACCCAAATAGAAAACTCTAAAGAGTATTTTAAGGATAAAGAAATTAATAATCAATCTGTAATTGAATTTCTCAATTTAAAAAACTTAAAATGAGATTGTACAGTAATGGTAAACTATTGATCTCCGGTGAGTATGTCATATTAGATGGCGCCTTATCTCTTGCTGTTCCATCAGTGTTTGGTCAATACTTGGAAATTTTAGAAGATGACTCTAAATATATTAACTGGACCAGTAAAAACTCTAATGGAAAAGTTTGGTTTGACTGTAAAATATGTATAGAAAGTCTGGAACTAAAAGAATCTTCATCAAATAAGGTTTCAAATAAATTAATCCAAATAATAAAAACAATAAGAGAGTTAAATCCTGATTTTTTAAATAATTGTGGATCAAAAATCACTACTAGATTAACTTTTGATAAAAACTGGGGACTAGGAACTTCATCAACGCTAATATCTAATCTTTCAAAACTTGCTAGAATAGATCCATTCAAACTTAATAATAGAATTTTTAATGGAAGTGGCTATGATATTGCCTGTGCTGAATCTAATTCACCTTTACTTTATAGAATATCCAAAAATGAAAAATATATAGAGGAGGTGAGTTTTAAGCCAGTTTTTCATGAAAACATATACTTTGTTTATCTAAATACCAAACAAAACTCTTTAACTGAAGTCAAAAAATATAAAAAACTAAAAATATCAAATTCATTACTAACCGAAATTTCTGATATCACAAATAAACTTTTGAATTGTAGTAATCAAAAAAACTTTAACGATTTAATATACTCTCATGAACAGATTATTTCTAAGTTGATTTCAAAAAAGCCAATAAAAAAAGAACTCTTTGATAATTTTAGTGGAGAGATTAAGAGCCTAGGAGCTTGGGGAGGAGATTTTATAATGGCATCGTGTGAGGAAGATCCTTCAAATTATTTTAAAAATAAAGGTTATAGCACTATATTTAAATATACTGATATAATTATCTAATAATAGAAACTTCTATTATCAATAATCTCTGCTTTTGATTCTAAAACCTCAGGGATAAGTGTTGAAATTCTTTCAATTTCTCTATCACCTAAAGAGTTAGATATTGCAGCACCAAGGCTTATATCTTCAGCAGTATCCTTTGAGATTAGTCTTATCAAGAAAATTCCACTATTTCCTTTAAGAATATTTGAAGTTTGTTCAATATTTAAAGAAAATGCAGATCCAATAATATAAGGTTCAGCACCAGCACCAACTAGTATAGGGTCATATTGAGTAACAGCAGATGCTCTTTCAATATCAATATCATAATCATTTGAGAGTGATTCAATATCATTATTAGAATTATGCTTTTTTAGAAAGAAGTTGTATTTTTTATCGGTTAGAAGGATCTGTGAAACTTCATCACGAACTTCATCAATACTTGGTAATGATTTTTTATTAAAATTTATAGCTTTTGCTACAAGATATCCTTCATTAAGTGTAAATCTTTTAACATCCCCTACTTTTGTTTGATCCTCGTGTAACCATTTAATTACTTGTCTTGAATTTGTATAACTAGGAAGTCCTGAATCAAACTTCTCAAATGATTCAAAAGAATCAATAAATAAGGCTGTATTGCTATTATTTAAAGGCAAATCATTATTTCCATCAAACTCTGCTTGAGATGCAGCTCTATAATTTGTGTTTGATGATTCATTAGATGGAATTATTTCTTTTACAATGTCAGCAATTAAAACTTTATTTAATTTTCCTTCCCTCTTCTTTTCAATCATTCTGGAAATTTTAAATGTATTCCCATCTTTATACGGACCAAAAACTTCTCCTTTTCTAAGACCAAATAGAATGTCTGAAAAATCACTTGAAATTTCTTGTTTTGTCTTATATATTGAGTCCCAACTTACATCAGAGTAAATTTCAATATATTCAGAATAATCTTTAACATCTTTAAAGCCTTTAATATCTTCAATTGAATTAGTGACTTGATTCAATTGAGAAAATCCATCTCTCAATAATTCAAGATCAGTTCTAATATTATTTTCATCTAAATCAGATGCAACATCAGGTATATAGAGATATTCAATTTCTTTAGACTCTCTCTTTTCATATAAGTCTCTATTTTTCTTCAAATAAGATGAGATTTCGGAATCTTTTATTTGTAATGTAGAATCTGGAATAACATCATAAGGTATTCTTAAATATTCAATGTTGACTTTATCATTTTCTAAATGATATTGAATGTTTGACTCAACATTAGTATAGGTAACACTTGACTTAATAAGATCAAAATAAATTTTTTGTTTAGCTAAAGAAATAATATTTTGCTCTTGAAGTCTCCACTGATTATACATAGTGGGGTTTGATAATTTAAGTTGGGAAATATAGCTTGAAAACTTATTAAAGTCAAAGAGACCAATTTCATTTTGAAATAAAGGATTCATAACTAAGGACTGATCACTTGAAATGATTTGCTCAAGTTGATCTTTTCCGGCGTCAATTCCAAGCTTCTCGAGTTCTTGAACTAATGCTTGATTTTTTAAACCCTGATTCCATGCTAGATTAACTGCATTAATGGTATTAAGACCATAAACTGATTGAGCCTGTTCTACCATCATGTTAAACATTTCATAGTCAATTTCTTCACCATTTACTTCACCAATCGGTTTATTAGCTGAAAATCCACCATTTGATGTAAAAACACCAGAAATCACAAAAGCAAAAAGTGCCATTCCAATAACTATAATCAGGAAGATTGATTTTTTTCTAATTTGTCCAAGTATTGCCATAATTCAAATAATTTTCGAAATTACAATTTAGTATTTATTTATACTATTCTTCATCAATTTTTTTTAGAACTACTTTTTCAATTTTTGATGAAGTTGCATACAAAATTTCAATCGAATAATTATCTATTAAAATTTTATCACCCGTTTTAGGAATCTCTTCTTTATTAAAAACAATAAGACCTCCTAAAGTATCATAGGATTCAGATTCGGGTAAGTTTAAATTATAAATTTTATTTAGATACTCTATCTCCAATCTTGAAGAAAATTCATAACTATTCTCGGAAATTTTCTTTTCATAAAAATCATAATTATCATGCTCATCTTCTATTTCACCAAAAAGTTCTTCAACTATATCTTCAACTGTAATTATTCCTGATGTGCCGCCATATTCGTCAATTACAACTGCAATGCTTTTTCTTTGTCTAGTTAATATTTCTAATACATCATTTACCAGCATGGGTTCTGGTACAAATACAACTGGTAAAATGAAATCTTTTATGTTTAGTGGTTTTTTTAAAAAATCGAAAGAATGGATATATCCAACTATATCATCAATTGAATCTTTATAAATAGGGATTTTTGAAAGCCCCGTTTCAATAAACAAATCTTTTACCTTATCAATCTTTGTCGAATCCTCAAGTGCAATTATTTCTGCCCTAGGCACCATTATATCTCTTGCTTTTATTTCAGATAATTCCAAAGCATTTTGAAAAATCTCAATTTCTGAATCTAGATTTTTATCAGATTTTTCAATTTCATTTTCTATATAATTTTCTAATTCAATCTTAGAAAAAGAAATAGATGACTCATCTGGATTAACCTTAAAAAATGATTTCAGAATAAAATTTGAAATAATTGTAACTAGACTGGTTATTGGATAAAATATTGTGTAAAAGAAGAAAGCAGGAATAGCAAAAATTTTCATTGAAATATTAGAGTATATCTGGAATAAGACCTTTGGAATGAATTCAGCAGTTATTAAGATAACTAATGTAGATATCAAGGTTTGTATTAATACAATGGTTAATTCATTAAAAGTTGAAATATTTATAAAGAATAACTTATCTATAATAAATTGTCCCATGAAAATTCCATAAATAACAAGCACAAAATTATTACCAATTAACATGGTTGCGATAAATCTCGATGGATTTTGTGTAATAATTGATAGTAGTTTTGGGGTTAAACCACTTTGATTTTTTTCAATTTCAAGATTTAATCTATTCGAGGAAACATATGCTATTTCCATACCTGAAAAAAATGCTGATAATAAAAGACTAATAATTATTATCATTTATTTTTTTGAATATTTTTTCCTAAAATGCCTTCTAAATAAAGCCATAAAAACAGAAAGGATAGAGAAGCCTAGAAAAATAAATGCTCTATTATTGTTAATCTCCCAATTTTCAAAAAAACTAAATATTGATATTACTGCAATAATCCAATAAATAATTTCTGAAATTATATAATGTTTCATTATTCTGATATATTAATTGATCCTGTTAGGTTTCCTGTAACAAGATCCGTAAAGTCTCTATTTGAGTCAAGTCGATTTGCAATTATTTTGTTAGTTCTATCAGTATATTCAAAATTGTCTTCAGTGAAAAGCCATTCATTTTCTGTGTCGTAGTATAATTGATTAGTAGTTAACAACTCTCCTTCAGTAGTAGTGATTTCAACATTTCCTTTAAATTCCATAAACCTATATGAATTATATACAATTGCATAGTCAGAACTAATTATTGATGTTTTATTATCATCATATATTATTAACTCTACATCCTCAAAAAACTCAGAAAAATTTAATTGATCATTTGTAAAATCATAGTGAGTTTTACCAGAAACAAATGATTTTGTTAGAGTGGAATCAGTATAGGTCATAGTAAAATTTCTCGCAATACTTACAGGGGTTTTTTCATTTTGAGATACTATAACTGACGGTTCAGTATTACATGATGAAAAAAATATTAGAAAAATAAAACTAAAATTAAAACTATACCTCATTCTAAAGGTTTGGAACCTTAATACTTCTTCTAATCCAACATGTAAAGGATATTGTTGTTCCTTGATTACCTTTAGTAAAGATATCAGTTTTAGACGGTGCCCTACCGTTATAAGCTGCAACAGTTCTAGCAGACAACGTCTTTAATGAAGCATCAACTCTTCCTGCTTTTTGTGCAGTCTGAGCAGCAAGCCAATATACTGCTTGCTTTTTAAACTGAGTATCACCACATCCATTAGCACTATCAGCATACATACCAGCGATTAATATATAAGCTTTTCCCATAGAAGGCTGAAAAGATAATGCTTGTTCAGCATAGTTTCTTGCAGAAACTCTTCTACCAGCATTTTTGAACTTCACTGAAATTTTAAATAAAATATTTGCCTTTTTATAATTATCTGTTTGTAGTGAAACAGATTCTTGATAATATTTTAGAGCCTCATCAAAATTACCCTGCTTATCATTTAAAATCCCAAGATAATAAGCAGAATCTGCAGAAGGTTCTAGTTTGTGAAGCTGTTCAACTAAAGTAACAAAAAGAGGATTATCTGAACATTCCTTTCCATCTAGTCTCCCAGCTGCCCTTCTAATCCATAATGGATTATTTTTATTTTCTTCAAAGTTTTTTGAGTAAAGAGGTATAAGAATATCACATGTAGCTTCTTTTGCAATAAGCTGATCTATTAATTTAAGATAAGCGCTAACTGCATTTGAATTAGTATCATAAATTCTTTTATTTCTTGCTTCTCTTGATGTTAAGGCTGTACCTGATTCCTCCTTTTTTAATATGATATCAATATTTTTTGAAATATTAGTCTTTAAAAGCTCAAATTTTTCAGTCAATTCTTCATACTTCTCAAATAAAGTTTCTAGCTTTATTTTCGTACCATTCTTATATAAATCATAACCTGTTTGAAAATAATAAGCTAAAGATTTTGGATTTGTAAAACTTCCAGGGTCATTATTGAAAGCATAATCAAAAGTGTCATA
>Ga0102909_1000762_pt1 | contig 10216 bp, 9 predicted proteins | sample Colrivmet1557A02_FD_84974 | JGI IMG/M metagenome (GOLD analysis project Ga0102909, IMG submission 84974) | Estuarine microbial communities from the Columbia River estuary - metaG 1557A-02 | ecosystem: Environmental > Aquatic > Marine > Intertidal zone > Estuary | place: USA: Columbia River...
ATGAGCAATAAAAAGACTAACCAGCCCCTAGGTGGGAATGAGATGCCCCGTTTTGCGGGTATAGCATCCATGTTTCGACTGCCGGTACAAGCAAATGCTGAAAACCTAGATATTGCACTGCTCGGAATTCCACTGGATATAGGTACCAGTAACCGCGGCGGCACTCGCTTTGGCCCCCGCGAAATTCGTTGTGAATCGGTGATGGTTAGACCTTACGGCATGTATACGAAAGCTGCGCCTTTTGATTCTTTTCAGGTCGCTGATGTGGGGGATGTGCCTTTAAATGCCTTTAATCTGCTCAAATCTATCGACATCATTGAAAAGTTTGCTGACGATGTCATTAGCCATGGCGCTAAACCGGTTTCTTTTGGTGGCGACCACACAATGACCTTGCCTCTGTTGCGCTCAATTGCAAAAAAACATGGCCCTGTGGCTCTTATTCATGTTGATGCTCATGCTGACACTAACGATATGATGTTTGGGGAAAAAGTAGCCCATGGCACTGTATTCAGACGAGCTATTGAAGAAGGATTAGTGGATTGCAATAAAATGTTCCAGATCGGTCTCAGAACTACAGGCTACTCAGCAGAGGACTTTGACTGGGCGAGTAACCAAGGCGTTCGAGTGATTCAAGCTGAAGAGTGCTGGTACAAATCTCTTGCCCCACTTATGGATGAGATTAGAGCAACCATTGGTCCTGATACTCCCGCTTATCTTTCTTTTGATATCGACGGTTTAGACCCCTCAGTGGCTCCGGGAACTGGGACTCCAGAACCCGGTGGGTTAACAAGTACCCAAGGCATTGAGATTGTGCGGGGCTGCTGGGGGCTTAATATGGTTGGCGCGGATCTAGTGGAGGTTTCACCCCCCTACGATACAACAGGGAACACCGCCCTGCTGGCAGCCAACTTGGTATTTGAAATGTTGTGCACCTTCCCAGGTTGCAAGCGCACCTAGTACCATTTGAGGCTATCGCAGTTACTTTAAACCCTGTAATCTGAGCAGGAAACATGCAAGCGCCCACCCTTTTAACAGGCCACTATTGAATTAGTTTAAATAAATGCAAATCCCCGACTCCATCAGTTATCGATATCTTTTGCAAAAAGCATGGCCGATCATTTTGGCTAATGCGTCAGTCCCATTATTGGGGCTTGTAGATAAGGCTGTCATCGGCAATGTCGGCAATGTCGAAGACCTCGGTGCTATCGCTTTTGGCGCGTTGATTTTTTCTTTTGTCTATTGGAGCTTTGGCTTTTTAAGAATGGGCACTACGGGTTTTGCTGCCCAAGCTTCCGGCGCTGGAGATGAGCAAGAAGTTAGAGCAGTACTCGGCAGAGCCCTACTGATTGCAGTCTGTCTTGGTCTGGCTTTAATTATGATCCAATGGCCCATCGAGTTGGCTGCATTTTCTCTGCTAGATGGAAGCGCCCAAGTTGAGACTGTTGCCAAAGAATATTTTAATATCCGCATCTGGGGTGCCCCTGCCACACTGGCTACCTTTGCCTTGATGGGGCTTTTAATTGGCTTGGGTAAGAGCAGGACCCTATTAGTCGTTCAGCTGTTCTTGAATGGCCTAAATATTCTATTAGATTTCTGGTTCGCCGGCATCTTGGGCTGGGGCGCCAGTGGCATAGCCTTAGGTACTGTTATCGCCGAATGGACAACTGTGCTGTTCGCCGGATCATTGGTATTCAATACTTTGAATGAGCGTAGGGGATTGAGCGATGAATTCTGGCCAAAGGCAAAAATTATGGACTGGTCTGCGCTGCTAAAAACTGCATCTTCAAATATAGACATTATGCTGCGAACGCTGATTTTGGTGTTTTCCTTCGCTTTCTTTGTTAACCAGAGTGCGAAGTTTGGCGACACTCTACTAGCTAGTAACCATATATTACTGCAATTAATCGCATTCTCAGCGTTCTTCCTTGATGGGTATGCTTTTGTAGTGGAAGCTCTAGTGGGCAATGCCATCGGCGCAAAGCGCAGAGATATTTTTGACCTTGCCGTTCGACGATCAACTATTTTGGCCCTAATCACTGCCATCCTGTTGGCACTGGTGATTATGATGCTGGGTGATATGGCTGTGATGTTACTAACTGATATAAGTGCAGTACGTCTTACCGCCAATCCATTACTCCCTTTGGCTGCACTCTATGTTTTGCTCTCTTTTGCAGCCTTTCAATTAGATGGCATTTTCATCGGTGCTTCCTTTACGCGGCAAATGCGAGATGCCGCTGTGCTGTCTATCGCAGTTTATCTTATCGCTTGGTGGGCGCTAACAGATCAATTTGGCGCTCAAGGTCTTTGGGGTGCAATGATTATTTATATTGTAGCTCGAGCTATGGCTTTGCTACTGTTTTATCCGTTACTGCGTCGTTCAGTTGGCGTTTAATACTTTCGGACGTTAGTATTAAGTTGTTCAATGGCCGACAACTTAGAAAGTCTTATGTGTAGCTACTGGAGATAAGCAGTTCATGAAAGAGCCCTCCCTTTACTTTACTAATAACGGTCTACACACCCATCTACTTTTACCTAGTGCTGAGGTGAATGCTCGTGTATCTGCCTTGGGAGCCTATTTTCCTGATGCTACTTGGCTACAGATGGGCTGGGGGGACTATGCATACTACGGCAATTCTAAACAGACAAAATGGATGGGGGTAAAAGCGCTTTTCTCACCCACAGCCGCTGTTATGGGGATACTGGGTGTCAATGAAGTGCCTGATGACATACCAAAAAAAAGAAAGCTCTATGAAATTCATTTAGACATTATGCAGAGGAACGCTATATTGGACTTTGTCTGCGAGTACCTAAAACTTGATGTCGCTGACCAGACGACAGAGGTGCGGGTTAAGGATAATGGTGAGGTTTTTTTTGAGGCTCATGGCACTTACACCATTTTTAATACCTGCAATCATTGGACTGCAAGGGCACTAAATGTCGCTGGTTTAAGGATAAATCCCCGCTGGTCATTCTCGCCGAATTATGTCGAGCATTGGGTTAAGCACAATCACTGTAAAACTGTGGCACGATAAGTTACGACCCTTTTTAGGGTAATTCCTCTAAGGAATTATGAACTACAAATCTGCCGCTCGTATTTTCCGTAATCCCGCCCAGGTTAACTGGTAAATGGGCGCACCCATCTCATCCATTATCCCACTGATGTCGTCAAACAGCCGACGATAATGGAAGAACGGTACGCTAGGGAAAAGATGGTGAATAGAATGATAGTTCTGGTAACCCCAAAACAAGGTAACAACTTTTGAGAGAGGACCTTTGATGACAATGGTTGAAGTATCACGGTACCGTCCGGTCTCTGTATGAGGGCGATGGACGATATAGGCAAATAGATATACCAATACATAGACGCCAAGAAAACCTGACACCAAAAAAAGCACCACAAGTCGCCACCAGCCTGATGTTAGCTCTGGATTATTAGTACTGAAAAGAACTACAAATGGTAGAACACGGAGTCCAATACCTAAAAATATTTCGAGTATTAGCATGGCATTCCTACTAGCCGGTGCCTTTTGCCAGTGATTGCTCATATAAAAACGATATTGGGTGACTACTCCATCCCAAACCGAACGAAATATCTCTCTTGGTGAACCAACGATGCCTGCTGAATACTGGTCCGGGTCACGGTCACCATGATTTGTATTAGCATGATGACTTAAGTGCTCTGGGCGATGTACGGTCAGAGGGGTGAGTAAAATAGTACCAGAAAGGTACCCTAATCCATCGTTCAACCACTGAAGAGATTTGTTTTTACCTCTAATTGATCCATGAACTGACTCGTGCAAAACGGTGTAAGCAGCATAGGTAAGCACTACCATTATAGGGATGGCAAACCATAAGCTAAAATTAACAAATGCTACTAAGTAAGGAATTACCCAGTAAGCTGAGAAGACCACAAGACCCAGCAACATCGTTGGCCAAGCTACCCGCCCAGTTAACTGTTTTGCCTGGTCTCTGGCTGTTCTGTTTAAGCTTGTTGGGTCGGTCACTAAAAGGCCCCCGTTACTGGTTATGTTTTTATTATCGCGAGTATTGAACCCTTTCCAGCAGTATAGTTCACATTTTTGGCTAAGTCAGACTCTAATACGGTCATGGAAGGACTCTTTATTGGTCTAAGTAGGGTGCTTTATCGGTCAATTTTCTCATCTATTTCTACGAGAAAATCAGCCTCCACAGTGTTGCTAACACCATTAGGGTATAAGGGTTAAATAATCATGGACGTTAACCTGTTGTTTAACCGTTAGCTTACTACTAGGAAATTTACCTCATGAGTGACAATAAGTTCTCATCACATGATCAGACCTATTTTGATCAATTTGATACTGAGCTGATTAATCAGCAAGACAAAGATCATTTTTTGCACCCTTTCCAAGTGTTTGATGCATTCACAGAGGAAGGCGCGCTACCCATTGCTGCTGCCCATGAGGCCTATATTTATGATAGTGATGGTAATCGATATTTAGATGCTGTTGGTGGCCTGTGGTGCACCAACATCGGCCTTGGAAGAGAAGAGATGGCAGAGGCTATTGCCGATCAAGTACGCAACATGGCCTATGCTAGCCCATTTGTAGACATGACTAATGTTCCCGCGGCCCAACTGTCTGCGAAATTAGCTGAGTTAGCTCCCGGAGACCTTAATCATGTAGCTCTATCATGCGGCGGATCTACTGCCGTTGATACGGCTTATCGGTTGATACATTTCTATCAGAACTGTCGAGGTAAGCACGACAAAAAGCACATTATCTCTAGGGTAAATTCGTACCATGGTACGACCTATGCCGCAATGTCTATCGGCGGCAAGCCTGGGGATCACCCCCCAGAATTCGACTACATTAAAGATACTATTCATCATATTTCGTGCCCCAACTTTTATAGGGCGGAGGCAGATGCTACGGAAGCTGAATTTCTCGCTGCAAAATTAGCCGAATTAGAAAATAAAATTCTCTCTATTGGTGCTGATAAGGTGGCTGCATTTTTTGCCGAGCCCATCTTTGGTGCCGGTGGCGTTATTGTGCCACCTAAAGGTTATCACCAAGGCACATGGAAAATATGTCAAAAGTACGATGTTTTGTATGTGTCAGATGAAGTCGTCACCGCCTTTGGTCGACTCGGACACTGGTTTGCCTCCAAGGAAGTGTTTGATTTTCAACCCGACATTATTTGTTCAGCCAAGGGCTTAACATCAGGCTATCAACCGCTGGGAGCAACAATTTATTCAAGCGCGATTCATGATGTCATCAGTGAATTAGGCCATGGTCGCTGCTTTACTCATGGTTACACCTATTCTGGGCATCCGGTTGCCTGTGCTGCGGCGCTCAAAAATATTGAAATCATGGAGCGTGAGCAATTATTGCCTCATGTTCAAGAGCTCGGCCCTTACTTTCAAGAGCAGCTGAAAACATTGACTGATCTCCCTATCGTTGGAGATGTCAGAGGCGTAGGTTTAATGGCCTGTGTTGAGTTTGTAAAAAACAAAGAAACTAAGGAACTATTTCCAGAGGATTTAGATATTGGTAAGTGGGTATCAAACCAAGCTGATTCTCGGGGTCTAATTGTTCGCCCCATCATCAATCTTAACGTGATGTCACCTCCGTTAATTATTGATCGTACTCAGGTGGACTTCATCGTAGCTACCTTGCGGGATAGTATCCTTGCTTGTATAAAAGATATACAAAAAGAGGGGCATTTCTAAGCGATACTATTTTTTAAGGCTAGAGTGTTGATATTCTTAGGATAGACCCCATCTTATAGGTTAAATAGAAGAGGAGTTTAGCTTTGGAACAGTATCGTGGAACAACCATTCTTTCAGTACGGCGCAATGGTAAAGTCGTTATTGGTGGCGATGGCCAAGTCAGCTTGGGTAACACCATTATGAAAGGTAACGCTCGTAAGGTTCGTCGTCTGCACAATGATCAAGTCATCGCCGGTTTTGCAGGCGGCACCGCCGATGCCTTCACTCTTTTTGAGCGTTTTGAAGCAAAATTAGAGCAACACCAAGGTAATTTAACTCGCGCAGCTGTCGAGTTGGCCAAAGACTGGCGAACTGACCGGATGCTGCGCAAACTGGAAGCCCTGCTTGCAGTCGCAGATAGCGAGGCATCCCTAATCATTACCGGTAACGGTGATGTCATTCAACCTGAAGACGACCTTATAGCAATAGGTTCAGGCGGACCTTTCGCTCAGTCTGCCGCTCGCGCGCTTTTGGAAAATACTGAATTGGATGCACGGACAATTGTAGAGCAGGGACTCAAAATTGCCGGCGATATCTGCATTTATACCAATCAAAATAGAACTATTGAAGAGTTAGACTCTAAGGTTTAATTATGTCTCAAATGACTCCCCGAGAAATCGTACATGAACTCAATCGTCACATTATTGGGCAAGATGATGCTAAACGAGCTGTTGCCATTGCGTTGAGGAATAGATGGCGTCGGTCCCAACTAGATAACGAAATGCGCAATGAAGTCACGCCAAAAAATATTCTTATGATTGGACCTACTGGTGTTGGCAAGACCGAAATTGCCCGACGACTAGCCAAACTAGCCAATGCGCCTTTTGTAAAAGTTGAAGCTACTAAATTTACTGAGGTGGGCTACGTTGGAAAAGACGTGGAATCAATTATTCGTGATTTGGTAGAAACCTCCGTGAAACAGTGCCGTGAAGCTGAAATGTTGAAAGTAGAGCAGCGGGCAATGGATGCTGCAGAAGAGCGTGTCTTAGACGCCCTTCTACCCCCTGCCAGAGGATCAGAAGGTAAAGAAGAAGCCGGTTCAACTACGCGACAAGTTTTTCGAAAAAAACTGCGTGAAGGGGCGCTCGACGACAAAGAGATTGAAATTGAGATGAGTCAAACCCCTGTGGGCGTTGAAATTATGGCTCCTCCAGGAATGGAAGAGATGACATCTCAGTTACAAAATATGTTCAGTAATATGGGACAAGGGAAGACCGCAAGTCGCAAGGTTACTGTTGCAGATGCCTTGAAGCATATTAAGGAAGAAGAAGCCGCTAAGTTGGTTAATGAGGAAGAAATTAAAACGACAGCCGTAGAGGCTGCCGAACAAAACGGTATTGTCTTTCTTGATGAGATCGACAAGGTATGCCGGCGTGGAGAAACCACTGGTGCCGATGTTTCACGAGAGGGCGTTCAACGGGATCTGTTGCCCCTAATAGAAGGGTGCACTGTTTCGACTAAATTTGGAATGATAAAAACAGATCACATCTTATTTATTGCATCTGGCGCTTTTCACCTTTCAAAGCCCTCAGATCTAATTCCTGAGTTGCAGGGTAGATTGCCCATTAGAGTAGAACTCAATGCCCTTGAGGTGGGTGATCTGGAGCGTATTTTGACGGAACCAAAAGCCTCACTGACCAAGCAATATTGTGAACTTATGTCTACCGAAGGCTTAACTATTAATTTTACCAAAGATGGTACCCGTCGAATTGCTGAAATTGCCTTTGAAGTTAATGAAGGTACTGAAAACATTGGAGCTCGTCGGCTACATACGATTTTAGAGCGCCTGCTTGAGGACATTTCTTACAATGCATCAGATTTAGGATCAAAAGATGAAAAGATCTCAATTAATAAGGCATTTGTAGAGAAGAATCTTGGTGAACTCGCCAGCAATGAGGATCTAACTAGATTCATATTGTAAAAATTGAGGGTTAGACCCAATGCCTATACCAAAGAGTATCTTAGTTGCTGAGTCCAAGGATGTGCTCGTGATGAAATACGGCGAGAATCAACAACACCAACTCCCCGCAGAGTATCTGCGGGTTTTTTCTCCAAGCGCTGAAGTTCGCGGACATGGTAAAGGGCAAGAAGTACTCCAGTATGGCAAGCGCCGAGTGCTCATTCAAGGTATTCAACAAGCTGGCAATTACGCTATTCAAATTACCTTTGACGATGGCCATGATTCAGGTATTTTTACTTGGGATTATCTTTATGAATTGGGTGAAGGTTACACTGATAACTGGATAAGTTATCTTGGTCGATTGCACGAAGCAGGGCAATCTCGCGAAGCCGGTGTGCAGGTTGTTAATTTGACCTAGAATTGGGTTCCCAAAACACTTGATCCCGTTGATCTAATTGGCGAGCCACTGATTTTTTTAGTATCCACCTGCATTGATATCCAAACCGCTCAACTAAGGCTACAATGGTCGGCCAATTTTTTAATGCACTATGATAAAGATGTCTGAAAAAACTACTCATTTTGGTTATAAAACCGTTGATGTCGAGGAAAAAGCCGGCAAAGTCGCCGATGTATTTCACTCTGTAGCGGGTAACTATGATCTCATGAACGACTTGATGTCTGGTGGTGTTCATCGGCTCTGGAAGCGCATGACAATTGAAATGTCTGGCGTTCGGAAAGGACACAAGGTTTTGGATATTGCCGGTGGTACTGGTGATTTAGCCGCAAAATTCTCCGGCATTGTCGGCCCAGAAGGCTGTGTTGTATTGGCTGACATTAATGACTCGATGCTCAAGGTGGGCCGCGATCGCTTGGTGGACCGAGGAATCGTTAACAATGTTCAATTCTCTCAAGCAGATGCGCAAAATTTGCCATTCCCTGACAATACGTTTGATGTGATCACTATCGCTTTTGGTCTACGTAATGTTACTGATAAAGACATGGCGTTACGTTCAATGTTGCGAGTTTTAAAACCCGGCGGACGACTATTGATATTGGAGTTCTCTAAACCCGGCAATCCTTTGCTGGGCAAAATCTACGATACTTATTCATTCAACGTTTTACCAAAACTGGGTAAGGCATTTGCAGGTGACGCTGATAGCTATCAATATTTGGCGGAATCTATTCGTATGCATCCTGATCAGGGGACTCTTTTACAGATGCTAGATGATGCTGGTTTTGCCAATACTGACTTTCATAATATGACTGGTGGTATTGTTGCCCTGCATCGTGGAGTCAAGCCTTAACGATGCTGTCCCTATTCAAAAGAACCGCACTTGAAGGTGCAGAAACCCTAATTAACGCTGCCCTGACAAAGGATCCTGCGTCCAAACAAGCTCTGACCAAGCTAGAAGGCCAGGTGTTATTAGTTGAAAGTACTCTGCCACCTCTCACCATCGCTATAGAACCTACCGCTACTGGTATTCAACTGCATGATAATTGGGATGGAAATGTCGCTGTCACAATTAATGGAACATTGATTGCAATGGCTGCTATCGCAGTCAATGCGAAAGAGTCGATCTCTTTTTCGGGTACTGGCGTTAACGTCAGTGGCAATTTAGACACTCTGCATCAGCTCAATAAGATTATGGGAGATGTAGATATTGACTGGGAAGGAGCATTAGCAGAAATTATTGGCGATATCCCTGCTCATTTAATAGCCAAGGGTATTCGAAACTCAGCGGTGATTAGAAAAGACATTGTTACCCGAGCATCGAGTGGGTTGGTTGAAGTTGCTCAAGAGGAATTTAATCTCACACCCAGTAAAAATGAATTTGAAGCGATGATTCCTGATATTCGACAGCTTTCTGCTGACGCAGATCGCTTAGCTGCGAGAGTAAGACGGCTTTATCAGAAGATAACCCCCAGTGATCCTGGAGCTCTTAACTCGTGATTAGACTAAGGCGCATGATCAAGATAATCAGAGTGGTCGGTAAATATCGGCTCGATTTGTTGCTGGACAAGCATAAGCTGCCTCTAGGGGCTCGACTTTTACTGGCGCCAGCCATGTTATTTGGCCCTGCCCATGAAGATCGTGGAGAGCGATTAAGAAAATCCTTAGAAGAACTTGGCCCTATCTTTGTAAAGTTTGGCCAGTTGCTCTCAACCCGTCCAGATCTTGTTCCTGACGATATCAGTAGTCAGTTGTCCGCACTACAAGATAATGTTCCACCCTTTTCCTCGGCGGTGTTTAAACAAAATGTAGAGACGGCTTTAGCTGGGAAGACGGATGATCTATTTCAAAGCTTCGAGTCAGAACCTCTAGCATCTGCTTCTGTTGCTCAAGTCCATGCGGCAGTATTAGCTGACGGCCAAGAAGTCGTAGTTAAAGCGGTGCGGCCAAATATTGAGAAAACAATCCGCAAGGACCTTGCCTTGCTTTATACATTGGCCCGATTAGTTCTAAAGTACAGCGAGGATGGACAGCGGTTACACCCTGTAGAAGTAGTAAAGGACTACGAATCTGTCATTATTGAAGAGCTTAACCTACAATCAGAGGGCGCAAATGCCTC
>Ga0102909_1000841_pt1 | contig 9667 bp, 10 predicted proteins | sample Colrivmet1557A02_FD_84974 | JGI IMG/M metagenome (GOLD analysis project Ga0102909, IMG submission 84974) | Estuarine microbial communities from the Columbia River estuary - metaG 1557A-02 | ecosystem: Environmental > Aquatic > Marine > Intertidal zone > Estuary | place: USA: Columbia River...
AACCCGGGGCCGCAGAATTTCTGAGCAAGCATGTGGATGCGCACATTGTGAACGCGGGCGACGGAACCCACGAACACCCCACTCAGGCCCTTTTAGATGCCTTCTCCATGTCCGAAAAACTCGGAGACTTGACCGGCAAGCGGGTCGTCATCGTGGGCGACATCACCCACTCCCGCGTGGCTTTGAGCAATATCTACTGCCTCCAAAAACTCGGTGCGGAAGTCGCCGTGTGCGGGCCTGCCACCTTAATCCCCCGGCACATCTACTCCCTGGGTGTCCAAGTGATTCCACGCTTGGAAGATGCCTTGGAATGGGCCGATGTAGCCAATATGCTCCGCGTCCAGCACGAGCGAATGGACCGCGCCTACTTCCCGAGTATTCGGGAATACCACATGCGCTACGGTGTCACCATGGACAAGCTGCGCGCCCTGTCTTCGATTCCAGTCATCCTCCATCCGGGGCCCATAAACCGCGGGGTGGAAATCACCTCGGAAGTGGCGGATTCCGAGCATGCCATCATTTTGGATCAAGTCCAAAACGGTGTAGCAGTTCGCATGGCTGTGTTGTATCTTCTCGCCTCCCAAGGAAAGAACATTGCTTAACGACCATGTCTTTTAAAGTAGAAACGAAATCCGCCTTCTTGCACATCAAGTTCGGGGAAGACCTTTTTGCCCCATCGGATGTCACCGAATTGCTCACACTTATGGCGAAGCATTCCACCTCCCATGTGGTGCTTAATTTGACCATGGTGGAGGAGTTTGAGGACACCGAAGCGCTTCAAGATTTTCAGGTAGAACGCCTTGACGAGAACTACAGTTTCATCATCATTGTCCGCGAGAGCCTACTCCATCTCTTCGATGAGGATTTACCCGTCGTACCCACCTACCAAGAAGCGGAAGACTTCTTTGAGATGGACGAAATGCAGCGCAAATTGATGGAGGAATGAGGTTCCTCTTTGCCCTCTCTTTCCTTCTCCCCGTCGCTGCCTTTGGGCAATCTGACAGTGCTCAGAGCCCTGAACCCCTTGGGATGGAGCAAACCTACACCCTGCCTTTCAAGGCCCATTTTGAGAGCGGACCGTACCAGCTTTTTTCACCTAATACTTCTGCGAATAACAGTATTACGGGCAATCTAAGCGGTCTACAGCTTTCCATGCGCATTCACCGGCACTTTTCCGTGGGCTTGAGTGTACAGGATGCCCAAAGTCAAGCCTTGACGGAGACCGGCGAACTGCTGTACTTGGATCAAATGCGTTGGGCAGGCTTCCTCGCTTCAGGATTTCTCATTGGGGTCGATGAATACAGTCCATGGGATCTCAGTGCGAGTCTCGGCTGGGGCTATGCGCGCAGCTCATTCACAGAAACCCCAGGTGTTCCGCTCGTATACCACCAAACAGGCTACCCCTGGGTATTCCGGGTTCAAGGGCATTACCGCAATCGCGACAGCCCTTTCCTATTCAAACACTGCATCATTCTTCCTGTAGAGATCGCTTTTGGCCCTCAGACCACCTTGGACATGCGCACCGATAAATTGCGCACCACATGGCTCTGGAGCCTTTCCTGGCCATTGATGGGAGGATTCTTATCCGGGGGTTGCTAGAGAGGCACCTCTTAGACCCAAGAAGAAGCCCAAGTGCGGACATCGATGCCGCCCATATTTCCAGACGACATGATGAGCACGTGGCAGGTGGCGGGCAAAGCCTCCAAAGCGGCCTGAACCTCCTCTTGGCGCGTGAACACCTTGACTCCAGGTCCAAAGGTTTCCTGCACCCACGCCGGATCCAAGGCAGGAAGCTTCTTGTGCGCTACGGCGGCTGGATCAAAGTAGACCATCGCCTGGCCCAAACCCTTCATGGTACCCGCATAGCCCGGGATAAAGGCTGGGTTCAAGGAACTAAACGTATGCAATTCCAGAAGACCCACGGTTTGGTCATAGGTCTCCACATACGCGGCCACCGTCGCTTTCACCTTGCTCGGCGCATGGGCAAAGTCCAAGTGCACACAGCGCGCTTCGGACTCCGCGAGCACTTCCAATCGGCGCTGAGCGCCTTCAAACGTGGCCATAGCATCGTAGAAGTCTTCCTCTTGAATCCCCATTTCCAATGCCAACCATCGGGCACCCTCAGCATTGCTCAGGTTGTGACGGCCCATAATGCGCAGAGGTAGGTCCCCATGAGGGGTCTCCCAGATCCATTGGTTATGCTCCACCCGATACGCCGGGGTGCGGTAGGGAATCTTGCGAATTGGGCTTTGATCGGCGAGAACGACGGCGGTCAAAGCCTCATCCTCTTCGTTGTAAATCAAGGTGCCTCCGGGCTCCATGCTTTCCAGAAAACCGCTAAAGGCCTTCTCGTAGTCTGCCATGGTGGGGAACACATTGACATGGTCCCAGGCCATGCCTGTCAGGATGGCTACATTGGCCCGGTAAAGGTGAAATTTGGGGCGTAAATCAATGGGAGAGGACAAGTATTCATCTCCTTCAAAAACGGCCCATTCCGCCGAGTTGGACAAGCGAACCATGGTTTGGTAGCCCGCCAGCTGAGCGCCTACCATGTAGTCGACATCGAGGCCATCCATGCGCAAGGCATGCAAAAGCATCGAGGTAGTACTGGTTTTCCCGTGGCTCCCTCCCACTACCACACGGGTCTTGCCTTTGGTGGCTTCGTAGAGGTATTCGGGGTAGGAAAAAATGGGAAGGCCCAATTCTTGGGCGCGCAGCAGCTCTGGATTATCCGCCCGAGCGTGCATGCCGAGGATAACCGCCTCCACATCCGACGTAATCTTCTCCGGGAACCAGCCCTCGGATTCTGGAAGGATGCCGGCTGCGGCAAGGCGACTGCGTGAAGGTTCAAAAATGGCGTCGTCACTCCCTGTAATGGTCGTATCGCCCCGTTCGGCCAAGGCCAATGCCAAATTGTGCATCGCCGAACCGCCGATGGCAATGAAGTGCGCCTTCATCCGAAAAGGTTAAAGCTGAATCTGGTAGGAGGCCTCCATGTTGGCCTTGATGCTTGGCCACAATCCCGCCGAAATCGGATTGCTGGGATCCACATCCAAATCATCGACCAACAAAGGGTCTGTTCCCAAGAGGAGTTTATCGATGTCCCAAACAATGTTGATGTTCACATCGCGGTTGGGAACCACGTTGAAGGACATGGACTTAAACCAATCCATCTGCATCAAATTGTTGGACACACGGTATACAAAAGGCTTGTTGGGCGCCAGCACGGTCGTATCGCTCGCGTCTTTGTACAAACCTTTGATATACAATATGTTGTAGCCCTCTCCCGCTCCTCGATGCAAGCCCGGATGGCGAAGGGTATGTTTTTCACTCCAAGCACTGGGTGCTGTCGCATTCGCAGCAGAGTCCAAGCCCATTCGGAAATGGTGGGTCCCTGAATAGACTCCCTTGGATAAACGGTACAAGCGGGCTTCCGTGTTGTACGTCAAAGAAGCTGCCACGGGATCAAAGACATAGGGATTCACCGTATCCTTGAAATTCGGCGTCAACGTATCGTCCAAGTGGTCTGTGAAATAGTATTCACCAAACACCAGCTCAATGTCTTGGAAACGCACTTCGGCGTTCCCCAGCAAAAAGACCTTGTTGGTATCCATGGTGACCCCGTCGTAATAGAAAAAATGGCGGAGCACCACATTGCGTTGGTCATAGCTCGCGTCCTCGGGCAAGATGCCATTTTCACAGGCCGAAAAGAGGGCGGTCGCCGTAGCGATTAGGAGGAGAATGCGTTTCATGTTCAGGCGGTTGCTGGACGATTACTGGGTTCCAAGGTACGAATTCCGTGGTGCATTGGGGACTGCTCGATGGCGTCCATGATTTGATCGAGAATCTCTTGCGGCGTGAGCTGCGCATCAAAGGCCATGGGCTCCTTAAATCGCATGGTGAGGGTGGAACCACGCTTTTTGGTTCGAAGGCCCTTTTTATCGAATGCTCGTCGGTAGCCATCGATGACCACGGGCACGACAACTGGGTTTAACTGCTTAATAATGTGCGCTGTACCACGTCTTCCAGGCACATACGGCTTGGTCGTCCCTTGCGGAAATGTGATCACCCAACCATTTTGGATGGCCTTTTTGATATTGTCCAAATCGCGTGGATCCACATTTCGGGAGACCTCCTTACCTGCCTCACGCCAAGTGCGCTTGATGCTCACGGAACCCGCGAGGGAGAGTGCCCTGGGCAGCAACCCCGACTTCATGGTTTCTTTGGCTGCGATAAAGAAGAGATTGATTTTGGGATTGATGAAGGGCCAAAAGCGGTCCGCCCGATCAAAAATGCGGTGTTTGGCATGGCTAAACACGAGGTACATGCTCGCCACGTCCATAAAATAGGTCTGGTGGTTGCTCACAAAGAGGACGTTTTGGTTGGGAAGTGCCTTCAAATGCTCCCCGCCAAGGACAACCAGCTTGTTCAGACGATTGCAGCGGTACCACGTGATAATCCCAAACCAGAAGATGACCGTGCGCTTGGCCCAAATGGGGTAGCCGAAAGGATCGCGGTAGGGCAGTACTTTTTTCTTCATGAGAATCCCACAAAAGTACATAACCTTGCATCATGCGACCACGCCCTTGGCTTCATTCGAGCATGCATGAACTCGACCCGCACAGCGACACGCTTTGGGACGCATTTCGGCGCAAATACGTCAAGGCCACACCCGAGGAATGGGTCCGTCAAGACGCCCTTCGGCGCCTTGTCCTCGATGCGGGATACCCCTCTGCCTCCATCGCGGTGGAGCGCGGAATTCAGGTCCATGGAATGGTGCGCCGCTTCGACATCGCCGTTTTTCATCAGGGCCAACTTTGGATGCTCATCGAATGCAAGGCCGAACACATTCCCTTGAATGAATCCGTCGGTGACCAGTGGATGCGGTACAATTCGGCGACCCGCGCCCCCTGGGGGGCCCTAACCAATGGGCGGGAATGGCAGATATTTCAAGCGGAAGGCCCAAAGTCCGTGCCCATGCTGCCGGCATTTGGTACCTTTGTGCTTTAGTATTAGGAATGGAATTCGCCTTACACGCTCTGTCGCCGCTCGATGGCCGATATGCTCGGACCACACAGCCCCTTTCGCCTTATTTCTCGGAATTTGGACTCATCGCCTACCGCGTTCGTGTGGAGGTGGAGTACTTCATTGCCCTGGCCGAGCTTCCCTTGCCCGCCCTGGCTGGCATTTCTGAGGAGCAAAAAGACGCCCTTCGTGCCCTGTACGCGGAATTTTCAGAGGCCGATGCTTTGGAAATCAAGCGAATTGAAAAAACGACCAACCACGATGTCAAGGCCGTAGAATACTTTTTGAAGGACCAAATGACCCGACTGGGCCTCGCGGAGCAGTCCGAATACATCCACTTTGGCCTCACCTCTCAGGACATCAACAATACCGCTATTCCGCTGTCGATCAAAGAGTACCACGAGGAGATTTTCTTGCCTGCGCTGGAGGATTTGCTCGACACCCTCCGGGACCAAGCCAATGCTTGGGCCCACCTTCCCATGCTCGCCCGAACCCACGGGCAACCCGCATCCCCCACCCGATTGGGCAAAGAGTGGGAGGTTTTCATTGTGCGCTTGGAGCAGCAACGCAATCTGTTAAACAGCATCCCGTTCGCAGCCAAATTTGGCGGGGCGACCGGGGCCTTCAATGCCCATTTTGCCGCCTTTCCAAACACCGACTGGCACGCCTTCGCCAGCCAGTTCTGCCATGAAACATTGGGACTCAAGCGCTCCTTCCCTACGACCCAAATCGAGCACTACGATTACCTCGCGGCCTACTTGGACGGCATGAAACGCATTCACACCATCCTCATGGATTTGGCCAAGGATGTGTGGCAGTACATCAGCATGGAATACTTCAAGCAGCGCATTGTCGCCGGTGAAGTAGGTTCATCCGCGATGCCCCACAAAGTGAATCCCATTGACTTTGAAAATGCCGAAGGCAACCTCGGTATCGCCAACGCCTTGCTCGAGCACCTCGCCGCCAAATTGCCCATTTCGCGCTTGCAACGCGACCTCACCGACAGCACTGTGCTCCGAAATGTAGGCGTGCCCTTTGGACACAGCCTCCTTGCCATGCAAAACCTGCAGAAAGGACTCCACAAGTTGATTGTGAACGAACACGCCATGGATGCCGATTTGGAATCCAATTGGGCCGTGGTGGCGGAGGGCATTCAAACCATCCTTCGTCGGGAATCCTACCCGCAACCCTACGAGGCGCTTAAGGCCCTTACCCGAACCAACGAAGGCATAACGCAACGCACGATTTCCGCCTTCATCGAGGATCTAGCCGTCTCTGACGCAGTGAAAGAAGAGTTGCGAGCCTTGCGTCCCCAAACTTATACGGGCCGCTAAATGACTACCGACGACGTACTGGTCATTGACGACATTGTCATCCCCCCGGGGAGCTACAAAACGGTTGAAATCCAGGTGGCACGGCTTTTATCCGGCACCTTGATCCACATGCCCGTCCACGTGTTTCGCAGTGCGAATCCCGGACCCACCCTATTGCTTAGTGGCGGATTGCACGGGGACGAAGTCAACGGCATTGAAGTAGTTCGCCGCATGATTTCATTGGGCATTTTTGAAGATATCCAATGCGGCACCGTGGTGGCACTGCCCATCATCAACGTCTACGGTTTCTTATTCTTCAGTCGGGAAGTTCCGGATGGAAAGGACGTCAATCGGAGCTTTCCCGGATCCTCCAACGGGTCCCTCGCAGCACAGGTTGCCCACACCCTGGCCACCAAAATTCTTCCAGTCGTAGACATGGGTATCGATTTTCACACCGGCGGAGCCAGCCGAACAAACTATCCCCAGATTCGCTATGACCCCTTGGATCCAAATGCCGTGGACATGGCAAAAGCCTTCCAAGCCCCCATTTCCATGGGTTCGGGATTGATTTCTGGCTCTTTGCGCGCATGCGGCCAAGCCCATGGGGTGCCCATCATTGTGTACGAAGGGGGCGAATCCCTCCGCCTTGATGAGCAGGCCATTAAAGAAGCCATTCGGGGCACCAAACGCTTCATGCACCATGTGGGCATGCTGCCCAAATCCCCCAAAGTGCATGGGATCAAAGGGCGCGAAAAGGCCAGCCCCAAACTTCCTCGCCACATTGCTGGGAACAGCTGGGTGCGTGCAGAAGCCTCGGGTCTTTTTTCTTTTGAGCGCGCCAGCGGTCAGGCCGTTCGCGAAGGCGAACTGATAGGCCGCATTCGCAATCCATACGATTCGTATACCGTGAAGATCTTCAGCCCCATGGATGGTTTCATCATCGGGCACAACAACATTCCGTTGGTGCACCGCGGGGATGCCTTGTTCCACATTGGCAAAGAGAGTCCCTGGCCCGAACCCGAATCCTAAGTTTTACAGCCGGCGAAGGATCTCTTCACCAATGGCCAAACTTGCCGTCGCCGCGGGAGAAGGAGCGTTGATCACATGCACAGCCGCTTCCCCGCGCTCGATTACAAAGTCGTCAACGAGTTTGCCCGCTTGATCCAGCGCCTGGGCCCGAATACCTGCTCGGCCGGGCACAATATCCTCCATTTGGAGACCCGGCATCATCTTTTGTAGGGCCGTGAGAAATTTAAGCTTGGAGAAAGCCCGCTCGTATTCTCCGAGTCCATAGCGCCAATGTTTGGCAAACAAACGCCAGGTTCCCCCAAAGCCTAAAGCACTCGTGCTATCCTTGGCATCAAAGGCCGTCTTGGAATAGCCTTCCCGAGCGAAACTGAAAACGGCATTGGGACCGCATTCTACTCCGCCTTCCACCATCCGCGTAAAGTGGACGCCCAGGAAGGGAAATTCCGGATCGGGAACGGGGTAGACGAGATGGCGCACCTTGTGGGCCGCTTCGGGAGTCAGGTCGTAGTAATCGCCCCGAAAAGGCACAATGCGAATGCCATTTCGAACGCCGTCTTTCGCCGCCATTCGGTCGCTTTGCAAGCCCGCGCAAACCACCACATGGGGCGCTTCATAGGTCCCCTCCGAGGTTTCTACGTGGCTGATGGAACCCGATCGCTTCAGTCCATGAACGCGGCAATTCAAACGGACCGACCCGTGGCCGTCTGTTGCTCGCTCAAGCAATTTTTCCGTCATGCCCACATAATCCACGATGCCCGTCTGGGGCACCCAAAGCGCTTCGTAGGCTTGGATATGGGGTTCGATCTCTCGGGCTTGGTCGGCATCTACGAAGCGGAGGCCTTGCAATCCATTTTCGGTACCGCGATCCGCCAAGCCGCGCAAACGCTCCGCTTCTTGGGCATCCGTCGCCACCACAATTTTTCCGCAGACCTCATGGGCTACCGCATTTTCCGCACAGAAATCAAGCAGTTGCGCATAGCCGCTTAAACACGTTCGTGCTTTGAGCGATCCAGGTTTGTAGTAGAGACCGGAATGAATGACGCCTGAATTCCGACCTGTTTGATGGGCGGCGGGGCGCGCCTCCTTTTCCAAAATGGCGATGCGTGCCGAGGGGTTCCGCTGGCGGTATTGGTAGGCCGTGGCCGCACCTACGATGCCGCCCCCCACAACGATGAGATCAAAGGTGGTTTTCACAAGCCTCGAAGGTAGCATCCGAAATGCCTCCGCCGTGTCACGGCGCTCATCCCAGCTCCCAGGGGTTCCCTGCATTCATCGGAAATCGGGAGCCTTGTGCGTGAAGACGCGGGTGATATTAAAGCCCAAGAAAATATCCCCTTTGGTCCAATCCCCGGGGGTTTGCATCATCCATTGGGGATCCGCCATGGATCGCGCATTGGTCAAGTGGAATTGAAAGACATGTCCTCCCGTTTCAATGTCAATGCCAATGCTCAGTGGGTTGTGGGTTTGATCTACAGGATTGATACGCAGCAGGTAGTCTGCGGTCAAGGCCATTCTCTGGGTTAGCTTGTAGCGCCCCCCCAGCGCTACGCCCCATTGGTCGTTGGACTCGGCAGGAGTTTGGACCAGATTAAAGTGCACCAAGGTGGGAGCCACTTGAAGCGAAAGAGCCTCATTCATTTTGCGCGCTACCAGCCATTGATGCGTGTAGGCCATTCGGTCTGTGAAAAAATGGTCAAACCCATCCGCAAAGGGGGTTGTCACAATGGTGGCATTGGTGTAATACGCGGTGGTCACGGGCCAGTTAAAACCGGGCCCACTCGATTGACGGGTGAAGCGCACCTTGGCGAATCCGTCATAGGTCTTGGAACCGGAGGAGCGTCCTGCCCCAAAATTCAGCCACTTCACCGGGGAATAGCTGTACTCAAAGCGGATTTGGGCGACATCCAGGCCAAAAAGATTGTACAGGGGCTTGTCATTGAGGGCACCAAACCGATGGCCAATAACAAATTGCCCAACCCCTGCGGCAGGCAATTCTACCGATTGTTGGTTGATAATACGTGTGCCTTTAAAGGTGGCGAAGGCATAGGCTTTCGGGGCAGGCGGGGCAATGGCATCCAATTCTGCCAACAAGTCGTCTTGGGCCCAGGCACTCATGGCGAGGCCTAGACTCAGCGCGAAAAAAAAATGCTTCATGTTAGTTGGCGCGAAGGGTGGACTTCACCTTGACTTCGATCTCTTTGGCGATCTTGGTCACCACTAGGCTGGGAATTTCCACGTCGTGATCCGTCGGTTTGATGATAAAGGTGGACTCCAAGACAACCAGACCTTCTTTGGATACC
>Ga0102909_1000918_pt1 | contig 9246 bp, 9 predicted proteins | sample Colrivmet1557A02_FD_84974 | JGI IMG/M metagenome (GOLD analysis project Ga0102909, IMG submission 84974) | Estuarine microbial communities from the Columbia River estuary - metaG 1557A-02 | ecosystem: Environmental > Aquatic > Marine > Intertidal zone > Estuary | place: USA: Columbia River Estuary...
GGTTGATTACGCGACGATAAAGATCGTTCAAGTCAGAAGTCGCAAAGCGGCCGCCATCCAGAGGCACCAAGGGGCGCAACTCAGGTGGGATCACAGGGATCACAGTCAAGATCATCCACTCTGGACGGTTGCCAGATTCAATGAAGCTTTCAACGATTTTCAAGCGCTTGATGATCTTCTTTGGCTTCAATTCACCGGTGGCTTCTGACAGATCAACGCGCAGTTGTTCCGCTTCCGCTTCCAGATCAATCAAGGACAACATTTCACGAATGGCTTCCGCGCCAATATTGGCGGTGAAGGCATCCATGCCATAGATATCCTGCGCATCGAGGAACTCTTCTTCATTCATCAACTGGCCATAGATGAGGTCCGTGAGGCCCGGTTCAATGACCACATAGTTTTCGAAATACAAGATCCGCTCAAGGTCGCGCAAAGTCATATCCAGCATCAAACCAATGCGCGACGGCAGAGACTTCAAAAACCAAATATGCGCAACAGGGCTGGCCAATTCGATGTGGCCCATCCGCTCGCGGCGGACCTTCTGCAAGGTCACTTCCACGCCGCATTTCTCGCAGACAACGCCGCGATATTTCATGCGCTTATACTTGCCGCAGAGACATTCATAATCTTTGATCGGGCCAAAGATACGCGCGCAGAACAGGCCGTCCCGCTCGGGTTTGAACGTGCGATAATTGATGGTTTCTGGCTTCTTAATTTCACCAAAAGACCAAGACAGGATCCGCTCAGGGCTGGCTAAAGAGACTTTGATTTCATCAAAGGCTTTGGGCGGCGCAATCGGGTTAAACGGGTTGGTTGATAGTTCCTGGTTCATCTTAAATTCCTTTTAATCAGAGGGAGGGACGGTGGGCGTAAAATGCGCGGGTGCGCAGTCTACTCCTCCACCTCCGCATCCAGGAGTTCCATATTCAGGCCAAGGCCACGGACTTCTTTGACAAGAACGTTAAACGATTCTGGAATTCCAGCTTCGAAATTATCCTCACCCTTCACGATGCTTTCATAGACTTTCGTCCGGCCAGCAACGTCATCCGATTTCACCGTCAGCATTTCTTGCAAGGTGTAAGCCGCGCCATAAGCTTCCAGCGCCCAAACTTCCATCTCCCCAAAGCGTTGACCACCAAATTGCGCTTTACCGCCCAATGGTTGCTGGGTGACCAGCGAGTATGGACCAGTAGAGCGTGCGTGAATTTTGTCATCCACAAGGTGGTGCAATTTCAGAAGATACTTGATGCCCACCGTCACAGGGCGGGCAAATTGCTCGCCTGTACGGCCATCAAACAAGACCGACTGTCCGCTTTCGCTAAAGCCTGCCCGGCGCAATGCGTCGTTCACATCTGCTTCTTTCGCACCGTCAAACACAGGCGTTGCGATTGGAACACCGTTGATGACATTGCCAGCAGATTCCAGCAGTGAGGCCTCATCCATGCCTTCAATGCCTTCCGCATAGACGTCATCGCCGTAAGCAATCCGCATAGCGTCACGCACAGGGGTCAAGTCACCAGACCGACGATACTCACCCAAGGCCTCATCAATCTGAATTCCCAAGCCGCGCGCGGCCCAACCCATGTGGGTTTCAAGAATTTGTCCCACGTTCATCCGTGACGGCACGCCGAGCGGGTTCAGAACGAAGTCCACAGGTGTCCCGTCACCCAAGAAAGGCATATCTTCCATTGGGACAACTTTGGAGATGACACCTTTGTTGCCGTGACGACCGGCCATTTTATCGCCCGGTTGCAGCTTGCGCTTCACCGCTACGAATACTTTGACCATTTTCATCACGCCCGGCGGGAGATCATCACCACGGCGAACTTTTTCGACCTTATCTTCAAAGCGGGCATCCAGGGTGCGTTTTTGCGCTTCATATTGTTCATTCAGCGCTTCAACGACCTGGGCATCGCCCTCTTCTTTCATTGCGAACTGCCACCAATGGCTGCGGGGAGTCTCATCCAGCAACTCAGCGCTCACAAGACCGCCCTTGGTGCCTTTTGGACCTTTCACAGCCTCGCGGCCTTCGATCATCGACCGCAGACGTGCATAGATGTTGCGATCCAAGATGGTCAGCTCATCGTCACGGTCGCGCGCCAAACGCTCTACTTCTTCACGCTCGATCTGCAAAGCACGTTCATCTTTTTCAACGCCATGGCGATTGAACACACGCACTTCCACGATTGTGCCATAGTCACCCGGTGGCAGACGCAAAGAGGTATCGCGCACGTCAGAGGCCTTCTCCCCAAAGATCGCCCGCAAGAGCTTTTCCTCTGGTGTCATGGGGCTTTCGCCTTTTGGTGTGATTTTACCAACCAAGATATCCGCTGGACCCACTTCCGCACCGATATACACGATGCCCGCTTCGTCCAAATTGCGCAAAGCCTCTTCGCCAACGTTCGGAATATCACGGGTGATTTCCTCAGGGCCAAGTTTGGTGTCGCGCGCGGCCACTTCAAATTCTTCGATGTGAACCGAGGTGAAGACGTCATCGCGCACAATACGCTCTGAAATCAGGATACTATCTTCATAGTTATATCCATTCCAAGGCATAAAGGCGACAACCACGTTCTTGCCCAAGGCCAACTCACCGATATCAGTGGAGGGACCATCGGCGACCACTTCGCCTTTGCGAACATAATCGCCAACCTTCACCAAGGGGCGTTGGTTGATACAGGTATTTTGGTTTGAGCGCTGGAATTTGCGCATGCGGTAGATATCCACACCCGCATCGCCAAGCTCAAGATCTTCCGTGGCCCGGATCACGATCCGCTGTGCATCCACTTGGTCGATGATACCGCCGCGCTTGGCCATGATCGCCGCACCGGAATCGCGTGCCACCACTTCTTCAATACCGGTCCCAACCAAAGGCGCTTCCGCCTTCAGCAATGGCACGGCTTGACGCTGCATGTTCGAGCCCATCAAAGCACGGTTGGCATCGTCATTTTCAAGGAATGGGATCAAGGAGGCCGCAACGGAGACCAACTGCTTTGGCGACACGTCGATCAAATCAACAGCGCTGGATTGCGCCAAAGTGTAATCACCATTTTGCCGGGTTGAGACCAGATCATTTTTGAACTTACCGTTCTCATCCAATGCCGCGTTGGCCTGCGCCACCGTGTGACGCATTTCTTCTGTGGCCGACATATATTGCACATCATCGGTCACAACACCGTCCACAACTTTGCGGTAAGGTGTTTCGATAAAGCCATATTTGTTCACACGTGCGAATGTCGCCAATGAGTTGATCAGACCAATATTCGGCCCCTCTGGCGTTTCAATAGGACACATCCGACCGTAGTGGGTGGCGTGCACATCGCGCACTTCAAAACCAGCACGCTCACGGGTCAAACCGCCAGGGCCAAGCGCCGAGAGACGGCGTTTGTGTGTGACTTCCGACAAGGGATTGGTTTGGTCCATGAATTGTGACAACTGGCTGGAGCCAAAGAACTCACGCACAGCAGCAGCCGCAGGTTTCGCATTGATCAAATCTTGCGGCATCACAGTGTCGATTTCGACAGAGGACATCCGCTCTTTAATTGCGCGTTCCATACGCAACAGACCCACGCGATATTGGTTCTCCATCAACTCACCAACCGAGCGCACCCGGCGGTTGCCGAGGTGGTCAATATCGTCGATATCACCGCGACCATCGCGCAAATCAACCAAGGCTTTGACACAGGCAACGATATCTTCGCGGCGCAATGTGCGCACGGTATCTTCTGCATCCAAAGCCAAACGCATATTCATTTTCACCCGGCCCACGGCAGAGAGATCATAGCGCTCACTGTCAAAGAACAACGTGTCAAACAAGGCAGAGGCCGCATCCACGGTGGGCGGCTCACCCGGACGCATCACGCGGTAAATATCCATCAATGCTGTGTCGCGAGACATATTCTTGTCGATCGCCATTGTGTTGCGCATGTAGGCGCCCACATTCACATTATCGATGTCGAGCACTGGGATTGCGGTGATGCCGGCATCCAACAGATCTTTCAAAGACCCGCCGATGACTTCGCCATCTTTGTCCAGCTCCCAAGTTAACTCATCACCCGCTTCCACATAAATGGCGCCGGTTTCCTCGTTGATGATGTCTTTGGAAACGAATTTGCCAACGACTTGATCGAAAGGCACCAGAAGATCTGAGACAGCGCCCTCGTCGATCAATTTCTTGACCGCGCGTGGCGTCACTTTCTTGCCGGCTTCAGCAATCATCTCGCCCGTTTTTGCATCGACCAAATCATAGGTTGGACGTGTGCCCCGCACACGCTCTGGGAAGAATTTGGTGACCCAACCGCTGCCTTTTTTGAAGGTATAATCCACGGTTTCATAATAGGCATCCATGATGCCCTCTTGGTCGAGACCCAGCGCATAAAGCAAAGTGGTCACAGGCAATTTACGGCGGCGATCGATGCGCGCGTAAACCACGTCTTTGGCGTCAAACTCAAAATCGAGCCAAGAGCCGCGGTAGGGAATAATCCGGCAAGCAAACAGCAATTTACCCGAAGAATGGGATTTGCCCTTGTCATGATCGAAGAACACACCAGGGGAGCGGTGCATCTGGGAAACAATCACCCGCTCTGTGCCATTGACCACAAATGTGCCGTTCGGTGTCATCAAAGGCATATCGCCCATGAAGACGTCTTGCTCTTTGATATCTTTAACCGATTTCGCACCGGTGTCTTCATCTACATCAAACACGATCAAGCGCAGCGTCACCTTCAAGGGAGCTGCATATGTCATGTCGCGCTGTTGGCACTCTTCCACATCATATTTTGGTTTTTCCAGCTCGTATTTTACGAACTCCAAAATTGCGGTTTCGTTAAAATCTTTAATCGGGAAGACCGATTGAAAAACACCCTTGATGCCTTCGCCGTCGAGCGGCTGTAGGGAATCACCGGATTTCAAGAACAAATCATATGAGGATTTTTGAACCTCAATCAAATTTGGCATTTCTAAAACTTCACGGATTTTACCGTAATATTTGCGCAAACGTTTTTGACCTAGGAATGACATAGCCATGCGTTACGTAACCTTTCATCTCGACTGTCGCATTGCCGTCGGGGACCGGCGATGCGCACATCTGAGAACGGGTTGTGGTTCGGCCTATTCTTGAATGTCGTCCCAAAGACACTCGCCCGACCTATGAACCTACCCTGAAAGACGCCCCCATTTGGGCGCCTATCAGGAAAGATCTGCTGTCTTATCGCAAAGGCTTTCGCCCTGTAGCTTTAAGACGGCAAAGGCTGGGAGCAGAAAACTGCCCCCAGCCAATTTCAGAACAGGTCTGAAATTACTTTACTTCGACTTCAGCGCCAGCAGCTTCGAGCTTGGCTTTGATGTCGTCAGCTTCAGCTTTGTCGACGCCTTCTTTGACAGCTTTGCCGCCAGCATCTACCAATTCTTTAGCTTCTTTCAGACCCAGGCCAGTGATGGCGCGGACTTCTTTGATGACGTTGATTTTAGATGCGCCAGCAGCAACAAGAATTACGTTGAATTCTGTTTGCTCTTCAGCTGCACCGCCAGCATCGCCAGCAGGACCAGCCATCATGACAGCGCCGCCAGCAGCGGGCTCAATGCCATATTCATCTTTCAGAATAGTTTTCAGTTCTTGTGCTTCGAGCAGTGTCAGACCAACGATGTCTTCTGCAAGTTTTTTCAGATCAGCCATTTTAGACTCTTTCCAATTAATAAGTGTGTTCCAACGACGGGTTTAAACCCACGAGGATGTTTTGGTTGCTTAAGCAGCCTTCTCTTCGATGGTCGAGAGAATGCTTGCGATATTGCTTGCAGGTGCGCCAATGGCCCCGGCGATGTTGCTGGCAGGTGCACCAATGCAACCCACGATGGAAGCAATAAGCTCCTCGCGACTTGGCATTGCGGCAACAGCTTTGACACCGGCGACGTCCAATGCGTTTTCGCCCATCGCACCACCCAGGATATCCAGCTTTGGATTGCCTTTTGAGTACGCCTCAACCACTTTGGCAGCAGCCACAGGGTCTTCGGAATAAGCGAGAACGGTCATACCCGTCAGAAGGTCTGCGATGCTTGCGCAAGGCTTCCCATCAAGGGCGATTTTGGCGAGCCTATTTTTGGCAACACGCACAGACCCACCAACTTCACGCATTTGCGCGCGCAGGTCCTGCATTTCAGCAACTGTCATACCCTCGTAGCGGCTAACCACCACGACGCCAGAGCTTTCAAAGATTTGACCGAGTTCTTCGACCAACTTCCCTTTCAGTGCTCTATCCACAGTTTCACTCCAAATTATGAGGGGCTTTTAAGGTCCCCTCGGCTCAGTTCTGTGGCAGTTTCCCGCCACGTTAGAGTCCATGATATGAGACCAAAGCCAAAATCACCCGAAGGAACCCTTCCGGAAATTCGTCCTAATCTCCATCTCAGGCAGGAAATTAAGCCTCACGGCACCCACCATCTCGGACAGAATGACACCCCGGTCACAAAGTACCAGGGGGACGAGGGTTCGTTTAGGGGATTCGCAAGGATTGGGCAAGGGCTCAAATGGTTTTTGGCCAAAGACTAAAATCGACGCGCCCTGCGGTCGCCCCAAACGAAAAATGGCGGACCCAAGAGCCCGCCATTTTTATGAATACAATGGACAGTACGGCTTATTGGCCTGTCGCGCTGTCAACGTTCAAAGTTACGCTTGGGCCCATTGTTGAGCTCAAAACGATTTTCTTCATGTAAGCGCCTTTGGAACCCGACGGTTTGGCTTTGGACACTGCATCCACGAAGGAGCGCACGTTTTCAGCCAATTTCGCATCATCAAAGGATACCTTGCCGATGCCCGCGTGAATAACGCCAGCTTTTTCGACTTTAAATTGAACCTGACCACCTTTAGCCGCTTCAACCGCTTCTTTGACATCCATCGTCACCGTCCCAATTTTCGGGTTTGGCATCAGGTTGCGTGGGCCCAACACTTTGCCCAAACGACCCACGACGGGCATCATATCCGGTGTCGCGATGCAGCGATCAAAGTCGATCTTGCCGCCTTGCACGATTTCCATCAGATCTTCTGCGCCAACAACATCTGCACCGGCAGCCAAAGCTTCTTCAGCTTTCGGGCCACGGGCAAAGACAGCAACCCGAACGGATTTACCTGTGCCGTTGGGCAGGTTCACTGTGCCGCGAACCATTTGATCGGCGTGACGTGGGTCAACACCAAGGTTCATCGCGATCTCAAGTGATTCATCAAATTTCGCAGTCGCGACGCTTTTGATCAGCGCCACAGCCTCTTCAACTGTGACCATGGATTTGCCAGCGAATGCAGCGCGTGCGGCGGCGGTGCGTTTTCCGTATTTTGCCATCTTACTTCACCTCTATGCCCATAGACCGAGCTGAGCCCAGGATGATTTGCATTGCGCCTTCGATATCGTTGGCATTCAGATCTTTCATTTTCGCTTCAGCGATTTCTTTCACCTGAGCGACTGTAACGGTTGCCACAGTTTCACGACCTGGATTTTCCGCACCGCGTGGGCGGTTGCGCTTGCCAACAGGCTTCAGGCCCGCGGCTTTCTTCAGGTAGTAAGACGCCGGCGGAGTCTTAACTTCCATGGAGAAAGATTTGTCCTGGTAATATGTAATCACAGTCGGGCAAGGTGCACCTTGCTCCATATCGGCTGTTTTTGCGTTAAACGCTTTACAGAATTCCATGATGTTGATCCCGCGTTGACCCAATGCAGGGCCCACTGGCGGGGAGGGGTTTGCTGCACCTGCAGGAATCTGCAGTTTCATCGTACCAGCGATTTTTTTAGCCATTTCGGCTGCTCCTTTTTCAAACACCCATGATCGCGATCATTGGGCTATGTTGATGTGGTCCGGCCTGTCACGCGTGACAGAAACCTCCCACATGCCCCAACGGGCAGATTGCGCCAGAGGCGCAGATCGCTCAGACCTGTTTTGAGACCTGAGTGAATTCCAATTCCACGGGGGTGGCGCGGCCAAAAATGGACACGGTCACTTTCAAGCGTTGGTTCTCATCATCGACTTCTTCGACGTTGCCGTCAAAGCCTTCAAAGTGCCCACCGTTGATTTTAACTTGCTCACCGATGTCAAAGTGAATCAATGTGCGCGGCGTATCTTCACCCTCTTGAACGCGGTTCAAGATTTGGTTCACCTCGGCATCGCGCATCGGCATGGGGCGACCCTGTGGGCCCAAAAATCCAGTGACGCGATTGATTGAGGTGATCAGGTGATAGGCCTCGTCAGACAGCTCCATCCGCACCAAAACATAGCCCGGCATGAAGCGGCGCTCTGTGGTCACTTTCTTACCACGGCGCACCTCGATTATCTCTTCCGTAGGAACCAAAACCTCTTCGATTTGCTCTTCCATATTGGAATCGATAGCCGACTGGCGAATGGCCTCTGCGATCTTCTTTTCGTAGTTCGACAGAACACTTACGGAATACCATCTTTTTGCCATTTTATGGCCCTTCACCTTGATCGGGCCTGGCCCGAAAATTCAAACGTCAACGCATTCGGCGCTAAATGAAAACGGGCGTGAGGCCGAATCGCCGCACTCCATGAGTTGTTCGTAAGCCCAGTACCCTCCATGGCCCCTATTTTCAAGAGCCGGCATCGGACTTGTTTAGAACATGCCTAAGACGGAGCGCAGCCCCAAGCGGATAACAGCATCGATGCCAGAGAAGAAAATCGCAGCAATGATCGCCAGAACCAAGACCATCGCAGTGGTGATCAAAACCTCGCGGCGGGTGGGCCACACAACCTTTGTGATCTCCGCCCGTGTCTGCTGGATAAATTGAAATGGGTTCGTGCGCGCCATGATGATCCTCAGAACATTAGTGATTAAGCGCAGATACGCTGACTTGAGCGGTGTTTCAACCCTTTGAAACACATCATTCGAGAACTGTGATCTCATGGGCGCGGCCGAGCGCGTCAATATCTTGGCCATAGGCCGCCTGGCTTTCGCGCACCAGCTCCTCCGGCCAGGGCGCAAACTTGGGATAGGTGTCAGAAATGGGGAAATCTTCCCGTGCAACCGCACCCAGGCGCCCGCCGTAACCCGCCGCATGCCAGGTGCAGCAGGCGTTTACGGCCTGCTCTGAGAGCCCGATGTGCATAGGTTTTTCCAGCAGGGATGGAATTTCAGGACGCGGCTGGCCGAGTAGCGCGTCCAGAACCTGTGGAAACACCCTGTGATAGTCCTAATATCGCCATATCGAAACCTGAGCCACGCCCGGGATTTTGGTCATGGGGCGCAGGATA
>Ga0102909_1001065_pt1 | contig 8489 bp, 9 predicted proteins | sample Colrivmet1557A02_FD_84974 | JGI IMG/M metagenome (GOLD analysis project Ga0102909, IMG submission 84974) | Estuarine microbial communities from the Columbia River estuary - metaG 1557A-02 | ecosystem: Environmental > Aquatic > Marine > Intertidal zone > Estuary | place: USA: Columbia River Estuary...
AATTACTGCATTGCCTTGAGAGCTCTACTGAGGGCGGAGAGTCAATTTTGGTTGATGGTTTTAAAGCCGCATCTATTCTTCGAGAAGAGAGTGAAGAGAGCTTTCTATCCTTAGCAAATACCTGGATTAATTATCGCTTTTCAGACAGTAAAACTGAGCTTCGCTCAAGGGTACCGATGATTGAGTTAAATGATAAAAAAGAAGTTATCAAGGTTCGATACAACAACCGTTCAATCGATACGATCAATGTGCCTCAAGATAAAATGAGGTCTTTTTATAAGGCATACCGTCACTGGAGTGAGGTCATTGAGAGGGATGAATTAAAGATTCAATTCAAGCTATCTGAGGGCGATTTAATGCTTTTTGATAATACTCGAGTGATGCACGCTAGAACAGAATTCTCTAAATCTGGAAAACGCCATCTGCAGGGTGCATATTCTGATTTGGATGGCCTTTATAGTCTTCTTAACAGGCTAGAAATGAAAAATAATAATGACTAATACCCCAGAATATATAGTAGATCTTATTGAAGATATTTTTGAAAGGCGCGGTGCTGAGTCCTACTTAGGCGAGGAAGTTACGATGGCACAGCACATGCTTCAGGCCGCTCAGTGTGCTGAAGAAGCGGGTGCTGATAATAGTCAAATAGTGGCGGCACTTCTTCATGATATTGGGCATTACAAAAATGAAATTCCTGAGTCATCATTAGCTAAAGGTATTAATAACTTTCATGAAGAGGCAGGTGCTAATTTTCTTGAAGAGTATTTTCCGGCATCAGTCGTTGAGCCAATTCGTCAGCATGTCTCTGCAAAGCGATATCTTTGCGCAGTTCAACCTGATTATTTTGAACGTCTCTCATCAGCCTCAATCCACACCTTGAATCTTCAAGGAGGTCCAATGAGTGAGTATGAGGTGAGAGAGTTTGAAAAAAATGATTATTTAGAGCAGTGTGTCAATCTGCGCCACTGGGATGAAGAAGCTAAAGACCCGAACAAGCAATGTCCACCATTTTCATACTATCGGTCTTTAATTGAGGCTCAATTAATCAGTAATATTTAGTAAATAAATACTTGATTTTTAATCTTTCTATATAGTTTCATTCGGAAAGTATAATATTGTGGTAATAAATTGAAATTAATCACTTTATGAAAAAAAAATTATTAATAATCAATGGCCCTGGGCTTTCAGATTTGAGCAACTTTAATGAATTCGGCCATGATAACCTTACTTTGGAAAAGGTCCAAAAAAAATGTTTAGAAACTTGCGATAGTTTAGGGATTAGTGTGGATTTTTGTCAAACTGATGATCAGGCTGAGTTATCAAACTATCTTTTAAAGGCCTCTAAGGAGTTTGATGCTTTAATAATTAATCCTGCTGCTTATTCTAATGCAGCCTCTTTAGACCCCGATCTATACGCATCTAATATAGAGGCCATGGCTAATCAAAAAAAGCCAGTTATTGAGGTGCATATTGCAAATATTTTCCAGAAGGGAGTTAATATTAATAGTCCAATAAAGGCTTCGGAAGGGAATGTTGGTTTTGTAAGTGGATTTGGTATCCATAGCTATGATCTTGCTATTAGAGCAGTCAATAAGCAGTTGAGTCAAAAATCATGAATATTTTTGTTATCAATGGTCCAAATATAAACCTACTTGGCTCGCGCGAGCCCGAGATTTATGGGCATGATACATTAGATAGTATTTCAAAAGAGTGTATAGAACAAGGTCTTAAAGATGGCAATAATGTGAAATTTATGCAGTCTAATTATGAAGGTGAAATAGTTGAGTGGATTCAGAGCGCAATAAAAGAAAAAATTGATGTAATTGTCATTAATGCTGCTGCTTATACTCATACATCAATTGCAATTCATGATGCTTTAAAGTCTTTTCCTGGCTTGAAGATAGAGTTACATATTTCGAATCCACATTTACGTGAGTCATTTCGTCATATTTCTTTTGTCTCTCCAGCTGTGGATGCAGTAGTTGCTGGTCTTGGTGCAGATGGGTATAGCCATGTCATTGAGTTGTTGGCAGATTTACAAAGATCCTAGCCTAATAGTAAAACTCTAGTGTTGAGACTGAAATATCAGAAACATAGTCTTTGCCATAAGCAACAATACCAAAACTCCTAATTTTTTTTGGATCCAAGGTCGAGTCCTTTGACCATCTTCGTTCAAATTTATTAAAAGGAAGGTCAATCATTTGCCACTCCTCACTAGCTATGAAAGTTGTAGCATAATAGTCTGAAGGCGACCAACTCTCATTTGTTCGGATATGGATGTAGTAAGTTTCACCATTTCCTCTTACGTTCAGTCGAACGCCTTTAAGATTCTCCCCTTCCTTTTCAGAATTTGCAAATGAAACACTCGCACGCAATTGAATAAAGCCACCGTTGTTTGCTGTACTTACATTACCAGTAAGTCTTGCGTAATACATTTCACCGTCTTGTTCAAGATTTACCTTGCCATCAGAGACACCACCCATGACCCTATCACTAACGTACTGCCAGTACCTGCCACTATCTGCGTTGAATGGATAAGCAAGTACTTCATCATTTGCAATTACATTTGAACTAATTGATAAGATTGAAAATGACATTAGTACTAGAAGATGTTTTAATTTGGATTGAAAGTATGAATATAAGGGCATAAAAGCGAATTTTTTATTAATAAAAAGCTTATTATATGTTTATTTTATAAACACTTAAATTATTTTATTTTGGCTCAGTTAAAGAGCATCTTGATTGGTTTCACCAGTTCGAATACGAACTACTTTTTCGATGTCAGAGACAAAGATTTTTCCATCACCTTTTTGCCCAGATCGAGCGATATCACTTATAACATTAATGACTAAATCTAAATTTTTAGTAGAAATGGCAATTTCAAGTTTGACCTTGTGGACAAATTCAACAGTAAACTCGGTACCTCGATAGTGTTCGGTGTGACCTTTTTGTTTGCCAAAACCTTTGACTTCGGTAACAGTCATGCCTGGTATATCAACATCACAAAGCGCTTCTCTAACTTTGTCTAAAATTTCAGGCCTTAATATTGCAGTAACTAGTTTCAAAGATAATCCTTATTATTTTGTCTTTAACTTATTGAGTTATAGGAGAAATAATATACTTAAATTGTATTTAAGTAGCAATGGATTACAATTTTAAATTGATTTTTTAGAAACTGCTTGAAAAGCATGTATGAATGGTGGAGGGACAGGGATTCGAACCCTGGAAGGGTATTAGCCCTTGCTGGTTTTCAAGACCAGTGCATTCAACCGCTCTGCCATCCCTCCGAAAGATTGGTATGATACCGTTTTTATGAATAAAGTAAATAAAATTTATTTAAAAAAACTGCAATTTTTTGCGTATAATTCTCCCTTTTTAGAAATTTGATTAGGTGGTCGTTATGTCTAAAGTATGCCAAGTAACTGGTAAGAGACCTATAAGCGGAAATAACGTTTCTCACGCGAATAACAGAACGCGTCGTCGTTTTTACCCTAACCTTCATACTCACCGTTTTTGGGTTGAGGCTGAAAACCGTTTTGTTAAGTTGAAGTTATCTGCAAGAGGTCTTCGCGTTATTGATAAAAAGGGCATTGATGTTGTTTTAGCAGAAATCCGCGGACGCGGCGAAAAGGTATAAGGAGTAAGTTATGAGAGAAAAAATTAAACTGGTTTCTTCAGCTGAAACAGGTCACTATTACACTACAACTAAAAATAAAAGAATTCACCCAGAAAAGGTTGAAGTTAAAAAATTTGATCCTGTTGTAAGAAAACACGTAATGTATAAGGAAGCAAAGATTAAGTAATCCTTAATAATATTCATAAAAAAAGCCGCTTTAGAGCGGCTTTTTTATTACCTAAAGTTTAACTTTGCAGGATCATCTCAAGTGGAACATTGGAAGAAGATTCTTGATAATCTGCGATTTGGTCAAAATTGAGATACTGATATATTTCACCTGATAAAGGCTCAATGTCTTTCATTAAGGATAAATACTCTTCAGAAGTAGGAATATACCCCAGCTTAGCAGAGATTGCAGCAACCTCTGCTGATGCTAAAAATACATTGCTGTTATCTCCTAATCGATTTGGAAAGTTTCTGGTCGAGGTTGAAACGACAGATGCTCCTTCTTCAACCCTTGCTTGGTTTCCCATACAAAGTGAGCAGCCTGGGACCTCAGTCCTGTCTGTAAGTCGCTCAAAGGTTTCATATATTCCCTCAGCCCTTAACTGTTTTTCATCCATTCTTGTTGGAGGCACCACCCATAAAACTGTATTAAGCTCTGACTTATCTTTGAGTAGCTGTGCCGCCGCCCTGAAATGTCCAATATTGGTCATACAAGAGCCAATGAAAACTTCATCTATTGATGTTTTGGCAACTGATGATAGAAGTCTTACATCATCTGGATCATTTGGACAGGCTAATATTGGCTCCTTAATGTCATTAAGATTTATTTCAATGACCTCTGAATACTCGCAATCTTTATCAGCCTCAAGAAGCTCTGGATTATCAAGCCACTTTTTCATATCCTGTATTCTTTTTGCTATTGTTTTTTTATCATCATAGCCAGAATCAATCATCGAGCCGAGAAGTGTAATATTTGAATTTAAATATTCTGCAATGGGTTCTTTATTAAGCTTTACAGTACATCCATTTGCCGACCTCTCTGCTGTTGCATCTGCAAGCTCAAATGCTTGCTCAACCTTTAGATCTCCAAGTCCCTCAATTTCAAGAACGCGTCCAGAAAAAATATTCTTCTTGTTAGATTTATCAACAGTGAGTAATCCCTTTTGAATGGCAACATATGGGATTGCATTGACAAGGTCCCTTAGAGTGATTCCAGGTTGCATCTCACCCTTAAACCTGACTAAAACTGATTCAGGCATGTCTAATGGTAGCACTCCAATTGAGGCACCAAAGGCAACAAGGCCAGAGCCAGCTGGAAAACTAATTCCTATTGGGAAACGCGTATGAGAGTCGCCACCAGTTCCAACAGAGTCTGGCAAAAGCATGCGATTTAACCAAGAATGAATAATGCCATCGCCTGGTTTGAGTGACACGCCACCTCGTGAATGCATGAAGTCTGGGAGTGTGTGCTGCAACTCAAGATCAATGGGCTTAGGATAAGCAGCTGTGTGACAAAAACTCTGCATAACTAGATCAGCAGAAAATCCTAAACAAGCTAATTCTTTGAGCTCATCTCGAGTCATTGCTCCTGTTGTGTCTTGAGATCCAACTGTACTCATGCGAGGCTCACAATAGGTTCCGGGCCTTATACCTTTAACACCACAAGCTTTACCAACAATTTTTTGAGCTAAGGTAAAGCCTAATGAACTATTCTTTGGGTCCACTGGACGAAGAAACACATCACTCACCGCTAAGCCAAGTTCAGCTCTTGTTTTATCTGTTAAACCTCTTCCAATAATAAGTGGAATTCTGCCACCAGCACGAACCTCATCTGGCATCGTACTAGGCGCAAGATTAAATTTTGAAATAACTTCTCCAGATGCATCTTTAATAGTGCCTTCATATGGATAGATTGTAATCTCATCACCCATTTTGAGTTCTGAAACGTCGCATTGAATTGGAAGTGCCCCTGAATCCTCAGCTGTATTAAAAAATATTGGAGCAATTTTGCCACCAAGGACTATGCCACCACTATTTTTATTAGGAATGTAGTCAATAGGTTCACCCATATGCCATAAAACTGAGTTAATTGCTGATTTTCTTGAAGAGCCAGTACCCACTACATCTCCAACATAGGCAAGAGGATTGCCCTTTTGCTTTAATTCTTCAATTTTTTCAAGGGGCTTATCCATTTTTTTGACAAGCATTGCTTTTGCATGAAGAGGGATATCAGGACGAGACCAGGCTTCAGTTGCCGGTGAAAGGTCGTCAGTATTGGTTTCACCATCGACACGAAATACTGTCACTTTAATGCTCTCAGGAAGAGGCTCTTTGGAGGTAAACCAGTCAGCTGAAGCCCAAGAATCAACTATCTTCTTCGCATGTGCGTTGTTTGCTGACTTTTCCATTATGCTTTGGTGGGCCTCATAGATAAGTATTGTATGAGATAGTGCTTTACAGGCTTCCTCAGCAGTTTCATCATCATCCAGAAGATTAATTAAGGATTCGATGCTATATCCACCAAGCATTGTTCCTAGCAAAAAAGTAGCATGTTTTCTTGAGATCGCATTGCAAGACTGTTCTCCTTTAGCAATACTAGTTAAAAAACCAGCTTTTACATAAGCAGCTTCATCAACACCCGGCGGGACTCTATGAGTGAGTAAATTCAAATAGAAGTCATCATCAAGCCCTGATATTAGGCTCTCTACGACAGACTTAGTTTGTTTTGCATCGAGTGCTAGTGGTGGAAGATTGTCCGACTTTCTCTCTTCACAGTGCTTTAAGTAAGCTTTTATCATAGTAATACTGGTTATTAGGTGATTAAATAAAAGAGTATAATTTTATCCTTTTTAATATGAAGGCTTAAATTTTTTGAAGCATTAGTTCGTATTATGACATTTGATAAACTTACCTCTATTTCACCAATCGATGGGCGTTACAGCGATAAGACCGCTCAACTCAAAACTATATTTAGTGAATTTGGGCTTATAAAGTATAGGCTTTTAGTTGAAGTGCGATGGTTAGAGGCAATGTCAAACAATTCAGAAATATCTGAAGTTCCCTTGTTTAGCTCTGAAGCCAACAAAAAATTATTAGCTATTGCCGATAATTTTTCTATTGATGATGCAAGAGCAATAAAAGAAATTGAAAAGACAACCAATCATGATGTTAAAGCGATTGAGTATTTCTTGAAAGAGAAAGTATCTTCAACTCCTGAACTTCATAAAGTGAATGAGTTTATTCATTTTGCATGCACCTCAGAGGATATTAATAATTTATCACATGCGCTTATGCTTGAAAATGGAAGAGAGGTTCTTTTGGCTGAAATGACAGAAACTTTGAATCTAATGACTGGCTTAGCAAGGGAAAATGCTGAAATTCCAATGCTTTCAAGAACGCATGGTCAAACAGCATCTCCCACAACTCTTGGAAAAGAGATGGCAAACTTCTCTTATCGACTGCAGAGACAAATAAAGCAGCTGAAAGATGTTCAAATAATGGGTAAGTTTAATGGGGCAGTTGGAAATTTCAATGCTCATCTCAGTGCGTATCCTGAAGTTGATTGGGAAAAAGTTTCTAAGAGCTTTATTGAGAGTCTCGGAGTGAATTATGCTCCTTATAGTTCACAGATTGAATCACATGATTATATTGCTGAGTATTTTCATGCATTAAATAGATTTAACACCATCTTAATTGACTTTTGCCGTGATGTTTGGGGCTACATTTCATTAGGTTATTTCACTCAAAAAACAGTTAAAGGGGAAATAGGTTCTTCAACTATGCCGCATAAGGTCAACCCCATTGATTTTGAAAATGCTGAGGGCAATCTTGGATTAGCCATTGCCATTGGAGAGCATTTTGCAACAAAACTTCCTATATCAAGATGGCAGCGTGACTTGACAGATTCTACTGTTTTAAGAAATTTAGGCGTTAGTAGTGCACATTGTTTAATTTCGTATGCTTCAATTTGCAAAGGCATAAAAAAACTTGAAGTAAATGAAGAAAAACTGATCGAAGATCTGAATAATTCATGGGAAGTTCTCGCTGAACCAATTCAAACTGTAATGCGCAGGTATGGCGTGTCAAATCCCTATGAGAAACTTAAGGCTCTGACAAGGGGAAAGAAAATTGACGCCAAAATTCTCAGTGATTTTATTGCCTCTTTGGACATCCCCTCAGAGGCAAAAAAAGAACTGAACAAGTTAACGCCAATGAACTATATTGGGGATGCGATTAAATTAGCACGCAACATCTAAAACTGATATAATTTCTCGCCTTAATAATTTAACAATCTAAAAGGAGCAAAAAACCCATGGTTAAGATAAGACTAGCCCGAGGTGGAGCCAAGAAAAACCCTTTTTATTCGATTGTAGCGACAGACTCTAGAAAGAGAAGAGATAGTGGTTACATTGAGCGTATTGGATATTTTAATCCTGTCGCTCGCGGACAAGAAGTCAGGCTTCAACTCGAAGAAGACAGACTGTCACATTGGATTTCTCAAGGCGCGCAGATTTCGGATCGCGTTAAGCAGCTTGTAAAAGAGTACAGAGATCCCTCTATTCGTGAAAAGCAATTAGCTAAACAAGCAGCAAAGGCTGATGATAAAGCCAAAAAGATTGCAGCAGATGAAAAAGCAAAAGCTGATCTAGAGGCTAAAGAGGCAGCTGAAGAAGCCGCAGCAGCAGAAGCCGCAGCAGCAGAAGCCGCAGCAGAAGCTCCAGCAGAAGAAGCCGCAGCAGAAGAAAAGCCCGCGGAAGAAGCCGCAGCAGAAGCTCCAGCAGAAGAAGCCGTAGCAGAAGAAAAGCCCGCGGAAGAGTCTGAAGAAAAATAATTTGGTGTCATCTGCACCTCATTCAAACGAAAAAAA
>Ga0102909_1001066_pt1 | contig 8482 bp, 3 predicted proteins | sample Colrivmet1557A02_FD_84974 | JGI IMG/M metagenome (GOLD analysis project Ga0102909, IMG submission 84974) | Estuarine microbial communities from the Columbia River estuary - metaG 1557A-02 | ecosystem: Environmental > Aquatic > Marine > Intertidal zone > Estuary | place: USA: Columbia River Estuary...
CTTTGCCCCCGAAATGGAGTTAGGAAAAACACAACTATTAAAAGCCTCAAGAACAACGGATAACGGATGCTACCTTATGGATGAGGTAGGTAATGAAGTTTTACTTCCTAATGCCTATGTTTCTTCCGAACTTAAATTGGGTGATGACATATCGGTTTTTGTATACAAAGACAACGATCAAAGGCTTACTGCTACTACCTTAAAACCTAAGGTTGAGCTCGAGCAATTTGCTTTTCTCGAAGTTATGGATGTAAACGCCGCTGGTGCGTTTGTGGATATGGGTATCGTAAAACAACTGCTGGTTCCTTACAGTGAACAACCTGTAAAAATGGAAGTAGGTGACTGGTACGTTGTGTTTTTTATGCTTGATGATGTATCGGATAGGTTAATAGGATCTGCTAACATTGAAGACTTTTTATTTACGGAAGACTTAGATATTGAAGTAGGCGAAGAAGTAGATATTTTGATGTACAGAAGAAGTGACTTAGGCATAAATGCTATAGTAAACGGCTTGTATCAAGGCCTTGTTTTTCATTCTGACGTACACAGACCTGCAAGACCAGGTGATCAAATGAAAGCCTATGTAAAGAACATTAGAGCAGATGGAAAAATTGATCTTTCGCTACAACCTATGGGTTATCGCAACGTAATTGACAAGGCGACTCAATCGGTTTTAGATGTTCTCATAAAAAATGAGGGTTTCTTTAAGTACAGTGACAAAAGTAACCCCGACGAGATTTACAAAGCTTTTAAAATGAGTAAGAAGGCATTTAAAAAAGCGTTAGGTAGTTTATACAAACAAAAAATTGTGTTGCTTGAAAAAGACGGAACACGACTTTTAAAAGGGAAAGGTTCTAGTAACTAGAATAAATACCTGGCGACCAATCTTCCAATATGAATCACAGGAGATGATTCACTTTTACGCCCATCATAGCTAATAATCACCTGAATATTATTAGACATGGTACGTTGATATCCCATTTTCCAGGTTGCATTATTGCCATTTTGAAGACCTCGGAGTAATTCATATCCTAAGGTAGAGCTAGCCACACCGTCATACTTCACCTTTATATAACTAACCGCTGCATTTACGGTTCCTTTAGTTGATTTGGTATACTTTACCTCACTCCCAAATTCTAAGTTACGTGAACTTTCGCCGCCGTATTCCGCAAGATTAGCGGCATTAAAGTATTTCGTTTTTAGCTCAATGCGATACGTATTATTAATTAGCATTTGCAGCTTGGGTTCTATCTCATAAAAACCGTAATGGTAACTTCGTGCTCCAAAGAATTCGCTTAGATACAGCTTATCTCCCATTACCATTCGGGTGTCTAACGTGAACATTCTCCCTAAATTAATACGTGCATTTAATACGTTATCCCAAGTAGATCTGCTGTCAAAACCATTACTTAGAAGTGTTTTAGAACTCGCATTCATGTAGGTGTAATCAAAACTATACTTAGGATTTCCTCTGTTGTAAAATAACGTAGTCCTAAAACTAATAGCACTATTTATAAGCCCTGTATCTGTTAGACTACGTTCAGCTGGATTTAAAAACCCAAGTATAGTGTTGGGTAAGATCTTCTTGTCTAGAATAAGCGTGCTTATGTTATTAAACCTTGCTATAACAGGCTTCTTTTGAACGCCAGACTTAAAAAAAACTGCAGGTGTTAACTCAAACGTTTGACTTATTTTATTGCTATTGGTGGTAAAAAAACCAGGAACAGGGGTAAATATTTTGATATAATCTGCCCGTTGCCTATCTAAGTCAGATGCTATTTCGAACTCATTAAGTGTCTTCAGGTTATTAGAATCATAATCTATCCAAACATACACTCCATTTCCTGCTTGTACCTGCAAAAATTGAAATTCACGGCGTTGTTCTTGTCCTGTACCTAATTGATAAAAAGTACGGGTTCTGATAAATTTCTTAAGGAAATGAAAGTCCATCTCTAACCTGCTTTGCAAGGTATTTTCGATAGGTTTATCAATTAAATTTACGTCTTTAATTTCGAGTTTTCGGTAGGTACTGCTTAGCTCAATTCGTTGGTTTCTAGATGTAGTGTATTGGGTATTTAAACTTACATCACTTCCCACTGTAGAAAGTAAAAATTGATCATTTTTAGGAAGATTATCCGTTCGTTGATTCGCCATTACAGAATATTTTAGTTGAGCACTGTCCCTCGACGAAAGAAAAACAGAATAATTCTTAAACGCATAACTCTGTTGGAGTAAGGTATCTAATTGGAATATGCTTCGCTCATTTACGTAACCAACTCCTGCATTCACCTTACCTAATGGCCTACTTAGCAGACTATTGAAACTATAAAACACATTACTCAAATCAGCAGTATCACCCTCACTAGTAGAGGATTGAGTCCACTCTAAACTGGTATTTAATTGTATTTTTTGCCATGTAAATGCTCCATCAGATAGGTTAGAAAAACCAACAAAATTTTCGGGTCTAAAGAAGAATGAAGAATTGTTTTTAACATACTTATTAGCACTTTTCTGTAGTCCAAAACTTACATTTCCAATATGCTCATATGCAGGTAGAAGTTGAGCAACTGAGGTAGGATTGGTTAACTGTTTGTTCCATTTTCGATCAAACTCAACAGCACGGTAACGCTCTACATAGCGGTACTGACCACTTACCATCTCGTAATTAACATTGGTATTCCAAGTTATCGTAGAATCTTTTAATTGTTTTGAAGTGGTACGATATAGCCTAAGACCAAAACCCTCATTATCGTTATCATCTAAGGCCGAAAGCGTGTTTTTATCACGATTACTTCTGGAATATTCTATACCGCTTATCCTATTCTTGGTGGCAAATTTAAGTCCCACATTGACGGCTTTTAAGCTTTGAGGGGCAATTAATATTTCGATAGGATCATAGTCTCCCCTATTTTTTCCTACGTATTCAAATACTTTTCCATTTGCTGCAGTTTGCGCTTGGGAATAGCTGCCCTTGAGCACTCCTACATTACTAAAGAACACTTCATAAAATGTTACATTAGCGGAAGGATCTTGCGCATAGATAAAAATGTCTGTGCCTCCTACTAAACTTTTGGTGTACATAATACGATCCGTATTATATGCCAATTGCGGTTTCACCTTAGAAATTAAAGCAACACCGTCTCCCGCCTCAGATAAGAGTGTTCTAGCACTTTTATTTTGGAGCGAATCAAAAGTTTCTAAATCCACTTGAAAAGGTTGAGATTTAAGGTCTAGCTCATTAAAGGCATTGGCATATATAGTAAATCCATTTTTGCTAGCCGACGAACCTAAGTGCATAACCGCTCTACCGTAGTTCCTATCCGAATATTGAAACTCTACCACTATTCTGCTGTACCTTGTAATAAGAATACGTGGGGTAAAAGTGATTTCACCAGTATTATAATTAACTACGTAGTCGTTGTTTTCACCACGTGTTAGGGCCCTACCGTCTAAAAATACATTTTCAGTACCTGCTATAACAACGATAAACAATTCACCGTTTTCTCCTGATAGTCTATAAGGACCGCTATTCCCTTCTATTCCATCTATCCTATTTCGATTAAATCTACCACGAGACAAAGCAGCTTCAGCATCTGTCTTTATGCTCCAATCGTGAGAATGGGTTACATTTTGTATTTGAAGTCCGCGTGATTTTTTATAATAATTGATGAAGTAAGAATCAACGGGCCTCTGCATCAAAAAATCACCTAAGGTAAGGGTTGTACTGTCCTTTTTTAGGGTAATGTAAACTTGATCAAAGTCCTGAATTTGCTGCGTATTTCCTTCGGGTTGAATAGGATTATTTTCGTCACTGATAACGGCTAGCACATCAACGTCATTGGCCACGGTGCCATTTATCCTAAGATTCAAATTTGAGTTAACAACCACATCTTGTGCATTGCCAAAGCCAATACCACGAGAAACATTTCCAGCAGAATTTAGCGTTCCATAATCTATCAGTTCACCGGCTTTATTGGGTTCATACCTAAATGGATTTTGCTCGTAGCTATTGTAAATTATGCCCTGATCCTTGCGTTTATAGGTTACCGCAAACTGCAGCTTCTTATAACTCACCAACACACTATCTGGCCTAGTCTTAGTGTACCAAACTACCTTATTATGAACCTGTAAAAAATCTTTTGGACTCTCATACCCTTGAATGGTAAGTGAACCGTTTAGCACAAAACCCGAATCTACCAATGAGGTATCGCCTGGCTCGAGCAACAGGTACTTGCTAATGGACGTACTCAACTGCCCGTGCACTAGAGATGAAAGACTAAGCAATAATATAGTAAGTAATTTATGCAATGCGTTTGGGGCAAGTAGGCAAAGCAAAGAAACGAAATTTGTGGTGCTTTAGGTATTCCGGCTTACCCACAAGTAATTATTTTACGATTAATCGTAAACTATTGTACAATTTGGGGCAATATACCTAAGGAATGATAGTAGTCTAGTATTGATTTCCTATAGTCCGAATAGGTCTTAATGTATTTCTCACGGCTCTCAATCCATTTCAGCTCTCTATTATTCACTATAAAAAGAGAGCTTTCGCCAGCATTAAATTTAGCTTGCTCTGCGTCTAACATGCGCTTATAGTTATCGTTGGTTACCTCCAAAAGATCTAAGCTTTGTTTAAGGTTAATCGTATTCTGATAATAGGTACGCTGCGCATTTTCAAGCTTTACCAAAGCCTCTTTTTTCTTATTGCCAATCACTTCATTTTTGATCACAGCTTGTTCTGATTTGGCCCGTTGTTTTCTTAGAAATATAGGCATGTAAACGTTTAAACCTACGTAATTATTTTGGGTTGGATTGTAATTAAAGTTCCCTATACTACCTCCATCCTCTTGTAATTTAAACGCTAAGTCAACTTGAGGTTTGTAGTATTCTTTAGCAAGCATCAGATTGGTTTGGTTAATCATAGAATCCATAACTAAGAGCTGTATATACGGATGCGTCTGCGTAATTTGTCGTTGTTGAAACGAATCCGGGAACTGTGCTTTATAGTCAATATCTACAAGAGGAGCTACCATTTTTTGTTGGAGCTCAGGTTGCCACAAAAAGTTAAGTATGTAATTTCGATACTTTTCCCATTTTACAGTTGATTCTAAAAGAAACGCTTGCCTATTTTGATAGTTGATAAGTGCTTCGAGCGTATCGATATCAGCTGCCTCTCCTATTTTATTTTGGAGAACAACATACTGCCATCTATTTCTAGCTTGCTCGATTGCTTCTTGAGAAAGTTCTAACAACATAATACTCTCGTACCAATGCCAGTAAGCCACTCCAGAGGATAATAAATGGTCGTTTATTTCAAGTTGATTCACTAAGCCTGCGGCATTATTCTCTATCCGTTGCTGCTTGATATACGTTCTATCTTCATCGGTAAATAAACCAGCACCTAAGGGTATTTCTATACCCGCGTAGGCAATACCTTGCAAGGGAACCGTCCCTTCTGGATTTAAAAAAACGCCTTCATTTTGGGTATAGCCACCAGTTACCTTAACACCTAAGGGAGTTTTGACCTTTACACCTGCATCTAGTTTCGAATAATACAATTTATCTCCATAGTTTTTTGCTGCATATGTTCCACCCAGTTTGGGTTCAAATACTGCCTTTGCGGCAAGCCAATCTTGGTTTTGAATGTCTACCTGCAAGCCACTGTTTAATACTGATGGCGCAAATTGGTAGACTTGTTTCAGAAAACTAGCCTCGTTGACTGCCGCGGTGTCTACCCTTTGGGCAAAACAAGACACCAAAAATCCTAAAGCAAATAGACTATTTACTACTCTTTTCATCTATTTTTTCTTGCATACCAGTATAATAATCGGGCGGGAAACCATTTAACTGTCGCCACAGCTCATACCAAACAGGCACACGGTTGAGCAGTGCAACTCCTCTTGCACCCGAACCTATTCTCACTTCATCTGGCCATGGTTTAATATCACTTTCTTCAACCAAAATTCTATACTTACCATTCTTACTAATGTTGTAGTCTATCGCTTGTACCTTTCCAGGGAAGGTGCCATAACTCAGTTGAGGCCAGCCTGAAAAAACGATAGAAGGCCATCCATCAAATAAAAACATCATTTGATTACCGCGCTTGATTAAGGGTAAATCAATAGGATCAACGTAAACTTCTACTGCTTTTTTCCATTTTAGGGGAACGATAGTAATGATAGGTGTATTTTCTTTGATATTCTCTCCTATCCCTGCTTGAATTGCTTGTGTAATATAACCATCTCTAGGAGCCATTACGTAGTAAAATTCTTGCCTAAGTTCATAATTCGCTAATTGATTTTTCATCTTTGACATCTCGCCTAGCCCATCGTATAATTCACTTCCAGCAGAACTTCGCTTACTTTTAACATCACTTATCTTTTCAGCAAACTCACTGATAACTTGATCCTGTTCTATTAAGGTATTGATGTATTTATTTACACTTAAGCCGTACTTATTCTCTTGTTCAATCGCCTTGGCTTTGGTTTCTTGTAATTTTAATCTTCGGGTTTCGAGATCGGTAAGTGATATTAAGCCTTGATTGTACATATCCTCTTGCCGCTTCAAACGCTGACGGGCCGTTTCTAGTTCTATTTCTGAGGCTTTCCAGCCCGCACTATCCGTAGTTACTAGTAATTTGGATTGCTTTACCTTATTATCTACTGTTTGTATCTTTAACCTTTGTAAATCATTGAGAGAGTGTATTTGATTATCCAAGGCCAGCAGTTTATTTTCATAGGCATTTATACCATTTGCTTTAGCTTGCACCTGCTCTTGGGTCCGCTCAATTAATTGTGGGTCAAAGTATTCCGTTTTAATCTCTGTAAGGTACAAAATAGTGTCTCCTTTTTTGACCAAATCTCCTTCTTGTACATACCACTTCTCTATTTTACCTGGTATCGTATTTTGGATGGTCTGAGGCCGTTCGTCGGGACGTAAAGCAGTAATTACACCTTTGCTTTGTATATTTTGTGTCCACGGCAAAAACAGCATACCTATTACCAGCAGCAATAAGGCTAGAATAAGTTTAAGGAACACCTTTCGTGCTAAACTATTCCCAATATCCTGAACGGTTACGTAGCTTTTATTCCAAATCGTATTTTGAACGCTATTTTTAGAAATATTCAGCATTTTAATTCAATTCTATCACGGTTTGACATTCTTTTTTTACACTCGGGTCATTGCTAACCATCACTAGCGTCTTTCCTTTACATCGATGGAATAAGAGATTTAACAATTCCATTTTGTTCTCTTCTTTGAGTCCAGAAAAAACATCTTCTACTAACACTAATTTAGGCTGAGTAATAAGTGCTCTAGCCATAATTAATCGCACCCTATCCGTACCAGATAGTATACTATTGGCATTCATAATAATATGATTATAGCCGTCTGGAAAGCTAAGAATCAGTTTTTCTAAACCTACTTCTTTGATGATGTTTACCAAATCCTCATCAGATATTCCTTCTTGACCTAAGGATATGTTTTCCCTAAAGGTTCCATAAAAAATCTCCTGATCATAAAAAACACATCCAATGTCTTTTCTCAGTTCTTCTATATCAATATTTTGAAGTGGAATATCATTGTATAAAATAGTTCCGTTATAATTATCAATGCTAGTGCTCAATATTTTCAATAAGCTGGTTTTACCACTTCCAGAGTCACCCACTAAGCAAGTAGCCGTGCCCGCACTAATGGTAAGATTGACATTTTTCCTAATTATTTTCTGGTCTAAGGTCCCCACTACATCCAAATTCTTCACCTTAATTCCTATGGATGCATGCGCATTAAGTGAAAGCGCGTTCTTTACTGGTTCTTCTATTTCTATATCGGTTACTTTACCCAGCTTTTCGATAGAGGTAAGTACATCATAAATAGCCTCCATACTCATAATCAGTTTTTCGGAGGAGTTGAGTATCAAAATAATTACAATCTCTGAAGCTACAAACTGTCCAATGGTAATGCTATTGGAAATAAGCAATAATGCTCCTACTACCAGTAGACTTGCGGTCACCAAAGTCTTTAAAGCGATTATGCTACTGTATTGACTCAAGAGGACTTTGAAGTGCCGCTTACGAGAGTCGACATAGTTATGCAGAATATCATCTGTTCGTTTAAAATTGAGTTCAGAACTTGCACTTAACTTAAAGGTAGGTATCGCTCGTGCTAATTCCGTTAGCCAAAAAGCCATTTCATATTTATAATTACTTTCTTCAATGCTTGTTCGCATACCTGGCCTGCCTGTAAGATATATAATAATAAATAAAATGAGTAAAAGCACTATCCCAAAAGCAATAAAAATAGGATGATATAAGGATAGGAGAATTAATCCAAAAATGATTTGAAGAATAGATGTAGAAAAATCTAGCAATATTTTGGATAGGCTTTTTTGAATATTAACCGTATCAAAAAAACGATTCACCAATTCAGGTGGGTAGTAGTTTCCTAAGGACTTTAGCTTAAACTTAGGTATACGGTATGCAAA